>Ga0189275_100034_pt1 | contig 326539 bp, 296 predicted proteins | sample N19A6minimetaG_FD_130329 | JGI IMG/M metagenome (GOLD analysis project Ga0189275, IMG submission 130329) | Marine microbial communities from the Costa Rica Dome - N19 A6 mini metaG | ecosystem: Environmental > Aquatic > Marine > Oceanic > Photic zone | place: Costa Rica: the Eastern Pacific...
AATGAGGAAAAAAATTAAAAATAAACGTTAACTTCAGCACCAAAATGAGTCGATCTCGTGCACTTGATTTGCACTGCTCACTTTCATCCGCCGAAGGTGGTATACATTGACCGCCCTATCCAAACAAATGATTAGAGTGACAATTTTGATGATACTTCTTAGTATGGTTGGATGTGCTCAAAAAGCAGAGGACACCATTAGACTGATACCTGAAGGATACGAGGGTCCCGTTATGATAATCTATAACCAAAAAGATGGTGTGCCCAAAGAATACGAAGAGAATAAACGTGTTTACAGAATTCCAGACAATGGTCTATTACGAACACAGTTCGAACCAAATTATGGGGTTCAAAACCATCAGTTCTTCTATGTGGATAGTATTGGAGAAAGAACCAAAATCCAATTTGTTATGACCAATATTGAAGGGTTCGCATCGGTAAATAAAGGAAGTGATAAAGTCTTTGCTTATTTAGAGCAGACAATTGGTAAAGTGGAAAAGTACAACCCTGACACAAAAGAATTATTGCACACAATTGAACCAGCAAGAACGTTTTATATTGGTAAAATGGAGGATATTAATATGGATTATCAAGAGCAGCTAAATTTTACGTTTAAACACAGTAAAAATTATAAACAATAAAAGCTTATGAATGGTTTTTTAGTGTTTTTGAAATGTTGTACCTATGTTGTACCCATATAAAAAAGAAAAACCTCCCAATTGCTTGAAAGGCTTATCTTTGTTGAGGTGGTCCCACCTGGGCTCGAACCAGGGACCCCCTGATTATGAGTCAGGTGCTCTAACCAACTGAGCTATAGGACCCGCATTTTTGCGGATGCAATATTAGTGTTTATTTTGCTTCACCGCAAGGTTTTAACGCCCCTACTCTTCTTTTATTTCTTGGCACAGCTCTACCAATACCCCGTTGGTGCCCTTTGGATGCAAAAACGCAACCAGTTTGTTATCAGCACCTTTCTTTGGAGTTTCATTTAAAATTACAAAACCTTCGCCTTTTAATCGTTCTATTTCAGCAACAATGTCGTCGACTGCAAAAGCGATATGGTGTACCCCTTCCCCTCTTTTTTCCAAAAACTTGGCAATGGGACTGTCCGGCGTTGTGGCCTCCAATAATTCCACCTTATTGGGTCCCGATTTAAAAAATGATGTTTTAACCCCTTCAGAAGCCACTTCCTCCATCTTGTAGTGTGAAACACCCAAAAGCTTCTCGAACAAAATATTGGAAGCTTCCAAATTTTTTACGGCAATGCCAATATGCTCAATCTTGTCCATAGGCTCTTCTTTTTAATTAAAAACATAGTCCTATTCCCCAAAAATACACACTGTTATCCTATGCTTTCGTGCGGTTGGTCATTAATTCGCTTATTTTTGCGCCATGGAGGAAACACAAAGGCAAAAGAAAATAGCGGGAATCATCCAAAAAGACTTGGCCGATATCCTACAAAGAGCAGCAACAGATGGTGGCCTAAAGGGAATCTTGATCTCTGTTTCCAAGGTATCCGTCACCACCGACCTGTCCATTGCAAAGGCATATGTAAGCATTTTTCCCAACACGGAAGCCCAGAAGCTGTTGGAGGGCATCAAGGCCAACCAAGTGGCCATACGCTATGAACTGGCCCAACGGACCAAAAACCAATTGAGGAAGGTTCCTGAGCTTAATTTTTACCTTGATGATTCCTTGGAGTACATCGATAAAATTGAAAAATCGCTCAAGGGCGAAGAAAATCCCATTGAAAACAGGGATCTACTCGATAAACGAAAGAAATCCTGATTTTGAATTTTCCTCTCTATATCGCAAAGCGTTACTTACGATCCAGAAGCAGCCAAAATGCGGTAAACATTATCAATTTCATTACATTCTTGGTGATTGTCATTGGTTCGGCGGCCCTTTTTGTCGTGCTTTCGGCCTTTGCGGGACTCAAAACCTTCAGTCTTTCCTTTTCCAACACCTTCGATCCCGATCTAAAGGCCTCAGCTGCCGTTGGAAAACATTTTTCCCTTACCCCGGATCAAGAAAGTGCCCTAACGGATATTGCCGGACTGACGCAATACTCCAAAGAGTTGGAAGAAAAAGTCTATCTTACCTATAAGGAGAAGAGTTTCTTTCCTTTCATTAAAGGTATTGATGCCAATTATAGGGCGGTTACCGGCGTGGACAGCACCCTTTATTTTGGCACATGGGGCGATATGGAATATAGCACCGTTATGGGTATTGGCATCTATAATCAACTAGGGGTGCCCATTGACAATTACCGAAATCCCATGACCGTGTTGGCCCCTAAACCGGGCAAAGGGTCTTTTTCACAGCAGGGGTTCAATCCCAAACCTTATAACCAACTTTCCTTGGTGCTCAGCGGGGTGTATGCCGTGGAGGAACATTTGGACAAGAAATACGTGTTTGCGCAACTTCCTTTGGTTCAAAAATTATTGGAAAAGGACAGTACGGAAATCTCTGGAATCAATTTTAAGTTGGATGGCAGTATTCCTGTGGATGACGTGAAGAACTCCATTAAGGCAGTTTTGGGCGATGCTGTGCTTATTCGTACCCGACAAGAACAGAACAGCACCCTGCACCGCATGCTCAATACCGAAAACCTGGCCACATACCTTATTTTTACCTTGGTCCTCATTATTGCCCTTTTTAATGTGGTAGGGGCCATCATCATGATGATTTTGGATAAGCAGCAAAACTCCAAAACGCTGTTCAGTTTGGGAACTACTATAAGTGAACTCCGTAAAATATACTTTGTACAAGGGTTGCTGGTAACGTCCTTGGGTGGGTTTATCGGGGTGTTGATTGGTTCCTTGTTGATCGCTTCGCAACTGACCTTCAGTTGGCTAAAAATTACCCCTTCCTTGGCTTATCCCGTGGAATATAACATCATGAATGTGTTCCTGGTACTGGCCACGATTGTGGTTCTGGGGTTTGTCTCATCAAAAATTGCAAGTAGCCGGATTACCAAGAAATTGATAACGGCCTAGGCAAACTGAAAGTCGCCAAACTTCTCCAATACTTCATCAAATGCGGCAAACACATCGGCAGATTCATCGCTGGTGACCATCTTCATCCGATACTCCTTGAAGTGGGGAATACCCTTAAAATAATTGGTATAATGCCTACGGGTTTCAAAAACCCCCAATTTTTCACCCTTCCAGTCAATGGACATTTGAAGATGCCTACGGGCGGCTTCCACACGTTCCTCCATGGTTGGGGGTGGTAGATGGGTGCCCGTCTTGAAATAGTGCTTCACCTCTTTGAAGAACCAAGGATAGCCAATGCTGGCCCTACCGATCATAGCGCCGTCCAATCCATATTCATCCCGCATTTTTACCGCGGCCTCCGGGGTGTCCACATCGCCATTTCCAAAAACGGGAATATGCATTCTGGGGTTGTTCTTGACTTCGGCAATGGGTTTCCAATCGGCCTCGCCTTTGTACATCTGTACCCGGGTACGCCCATGGATGGATATGGCCTGAGTGCCCACATCCTGAAGTCGCTCTGCAACCTCAACGATTTTTATGGAATTGGCGTCCCAACCCAAACGTGTCTTCACGGTAACCGGCAGTTTTGTACGCTTTACGATTTCCTCGGTCAGTTTTACCATAAGCGGAATATCCCGCAGAATACCGGCCCCTGCATTCTTACAGACCACTTTCTTTACGGGACAGCCAAAATTAATATCGATGATATCAGGGTTGGATTTCTCAACGATATCCACTGCCTGCAACATGGAATCCAGCTCTGCACCAAATATCTGGATGCCCACCGGGCGCTCCTTTTCATAAATGTCCAGTTTGATGACACTTTTGGCGGCATCCCTGATCAAGCCTTCCGATGAAATGAACTCGGTGTACACCACATCGGCTCCTTGTTCCTTGCATAAAGCTCGGAATGGAGGGTCGCTCACATCTTCCATGGGGGCAAGAAGCAACGGAAAATCAGGCAGTTCTATGTTTCCAATTTTTGGCAAATCCTATCTTTTTTGGACTGCAAAAGTACAAAATACCCGAAAATCAACGTATTATTCCGTGGCTTGGAGCCTATCGCGCTCCTTTTTATCGATTCCACGCTGGTTGTCCTCCAACCTGAAGTTCCCAAAATTATAGGTAAAGCCCACTCGGATGAACTGGGTTTCGGGTCTTCTTCGGTAGAAATTGTCCTGATTTAGATACTGTGATCGGTAGGTGGGCACATACTGCTCCAAAATATCCTCTGCCGCTATGGAAATGGTGGCCCTGTTGTTGAAAAGTGACTTGCGAAGCCCAAGGGTAAGGTTCATCTGCTCATCGGAAATATAGGACCCGAACAAAAATTGTGAGATATAGGTAAAGGTCACCTCGCCCGTGAAGGTTCCGTCCTTAGAGAGGGTGAGGTAGTTGGCCAAGTACCCATAAACCCCATCCACTTCGTTGGTGTATTCAGCATTGTTGCTCTCCACGGCCAAAAAAGTCTCTTCCTCATGAAAAAAAGAGGTGTAGGCATAGATGAACCACGGGGGCAAAATGGTCTTGCTCAGCGTAAAGTCCAATCCGTAGGAGGTGCTTTCCAACACATTCTGCTTTAATTCCACTAACGTCTGGTTGTTATTGTCCTGAAATACAAGGTCGGCAATATTGCTCCCGTTGTCCCGGTAATAGATATCGAAGAAATATTCACTGTTGAGGGTATAGTTGAGGTTAAAGTTGTTGCTGAAGCTTGGGGTAAGCCTTGGATTCCCCTCTTCGTAGTCATTTTCATTGAAGAAAAACCGGAAAGGGTTCAGGTCGTTGTATTTAGGCCGGTTGACATTTCTACCGTAATCAAAAGAAAAACTATGGTTCACAGAAGGACTATACAACACGTACAAGGACGGAAACGGTTCAAAAAAATCCTGGGTGTTGGTCTGGTTCAAGGTCAGGGACCTTCCCTCCGCTTCGGTAAGCTCACCGCGCAACCCAAGTTTCATGGACCATTTTTCCCAGTTCTTCACAAAGCTCAAATAGGCCGCATATACATTTTCATCATACAGATATCGGTCGGACAAGGTGGCGTCCACCGTATTACTGCTCCCCAAAAAGTTGAAAAAATCCACTTGGCTCTCCGAAGCAATGGAAGAAATTTTAGCTCCGGTCTCCAAGGATGCATTGCCAATGGGTGTGGAATAATCCATCTGCCCGGTAAAAATCTCAATGTCCTGCCGCGAATCGGAATCAAACCCAAAACTGCGCAAAAACGTGCCGCTGGCATCATAATAGTCCGAAGCCAAATTTTGAAAGGAAGTTCCGTTATAATTGGTGTAATGGCCGTTGGCACTGAGTCTGGCCCCTTCTTTTTTCAACTTATGTACATAGGTCAGGTCAAAGGCCAAGTTGGTGTTGTCCAATAGGGCATTGTTGTGGGTGGTGAACGTGGAATCCAGTTGTCCCGTTCCATTACGCATATCATTTACCAACCGGGTCTGCTGATCTTGGTTAGGATTGAACACCAAGTTGGAGGTCAGATTTAAGCTGTTACGGTCATCCAAATCGTAATCCAAGATAAGGCTCGCATTGTGCGACCGTGTCTTTTTGGTCTGATTGTATTTGGTATCCCATTGCGAAAAAACGGTATTGGTACCGTCCATGAAATGGATGTCCTTGTCCGTTTTTCGTACTTCCTTTTGGGGGTTGATGCTGTAATTGGCAAACAAATGGAGTTTGTCTGTTTTATAGTAGTGACTCGTTCCCAAACTGAACTTTGGGAATACCGCTTGGGTGTAGGTTCCATTGATGCTTCCCTTGTACCCGGGAACTATATTCTTGTTGGTGACAATGTTCAAAATAGGACCACCTTCCGCATCATACCGTGCCGGAGGATTGGCAATGACCTCCACCGACTTGATATTGGTTCCCGAAAGGCCCTGTAACAAGTCCTGAACCTCCTGTCCGGACAATTGTACCTTTCTGTCATTCAAGTAAACTGTTGCGTTTTGTCCACGGATCAATAACTCGTCTTGATTGACGATTACACCCGGTGTACTTTTTAGGATATCCCATGACGTTCCTTGGGAAACAACCGTATTTTCCACCGAAAAGACCAGTCTGTCTGGCAATCTTTGAAGCTTTGGGCGTTGGGCCGTAACTACCACTTCGTCAAGGGAATTGGTCTCCAGTGGTATAATCAACGCACCGAGGGAAATGTCTTTGGTAATGTCCAAGGCCCTGGGCTCCGAACCTCTTCCCACATAGCTCGCCTGTAGCAGATATAAGTCCGGTTCAACCCCTTCAAGTACAAATGCACCGTTGTCATCTGCCGAGGTCCCCTTAACAAAAGTGGTATCGGTTGCTTGTAGCAGCAAGATATTGGCAAAGGGAATGGTCTGATTTTGTTCGTCCACTACCTTTCCCGTAATCTGATAGGTCTGCCCAACGAGATGGTTGGACGCCAAAAACACCAATAACAAAATAGAGGTTACGTGCTTCATTTACAGATGGGGTTGAACCTCAAATCTAAGAAATAATTTCAGAGCGTTGCGCAGCCCACATTTTCTTATTTTTAAAAAAGCATTTGCAGGCAGCTAAAACAGCTATATTTGCAGTTGCTATCAATCTGCTTTTGGATTGACAACCGATGGATATGGAGAAGATTAGGAATTTTTGCATCATTGCACATATAGACCATGGTAAGAGTACCCTGGCCGACCGTTTATTGGACTTTACAGGATCGGTCACCGAACGCGAAAAACAAGACCAATTGCTGGACAATATGGATTTGGAGCGCGAGCGTGGCATCACCATTAAAAGCCATGCCATACAAATGGAGTATGTGCACAATGGGGAAACCTATGTCCTGAACTTGATAGACACTCCCGGCCACGTGGATTTCTCCTACGAGGTCTCCCGTTCCATTGCGGCCTGCGAAGGGGCCCTTTTGGTGGTGGACGCCGCACAGAGCATCCAAGCTCAGACCATTTCCAACCTGTATTTGGCTCTGGAAAACGATCTGGAAATCATTCCTGTTCTCAACAAAGTGGACTTGCCCAGTGCCAATCCGGAAGAAGTGACCGATGATATTGTAGACCTTTTGGGCTGCAAACCCGAAGAGGTGATTCCGGCCAGTGCCAAGACAGGGATAGGTATCGAGGAGATTCTAAATGCCATTATTGAGCGTATTCCAGCTCCAAAAGGTAACATAGATGAGCCTTTGCAAGCCCTGGTCTTTGACTCGGTCTATAATCCATTCCGAGGCGTTGAGACCTATTTTAGGGTCATCAATGGAGAAATAAAAAAAGGACAAAAAATCAAGTTTGTGGCCACTGGTAAATCCTACGAGGCCGATGAAATTGGCACCTTGAAATTGCGCCAGTTGCCCAAAAATAAAATTTCCGCGGGGGATGTGGGCTATTTGATCACCGGCATCAAGGATGCCCGAGAGGTAAAAGTGGGCGATACAATTACCGATGCCGCCAACCCCACCAAAAATGCCATTGAGGGTTTTGAGGATGTAAAACCTATGGTTTTTGCTGGAATCTATCCGGTGGACACCGAAGATTTTGAAGAACTGCGCTCCTCCATGGAGAAACTGCAGCTCAATGATGCTTCCTTGGTATTTACCCCGGAAAGCAGTGCCGCTTTGGGCTTTGGCTTCCGATGTGGATTCTTGGGCATGTTGCATATGGAAATCATCCAGGAACGTCTGGAGCGTGAGTTCGATATGACCGTGATCACCACGGTACCCAACGTAAGCTACCATGCCTTTACCACCAAGGACAGGGAAACCGCTGTAATTGTGAACAACCCTTCGGACTTGCCCGATCCTTCCACCGTGGACCGTGTGGAAGAGCCGTACATCAAGGCCACGATCATTACCAAATCCGATTTTGTGGGGAATGTCATGTCGCTCTGTATTGAAAAGCGTGGGCAGATTGTTAACCAGACCTATTTGACCACGGAACGGGTGGAACTTATTTTTGATATGCCTTTGGCCGAAATCGTTTTTGACTTTTACGACCGTTTAAAGACCGTTTCAAAAGGGTATGCCTCTTTTGATTATTCGCCTATTGGTATGCGAGTGTCCAAGCTGGTGCGGGTAGATATCCTGTTGAACGCACAGCCTGTTGATGCCTTGTCGGCTTTGGTGCATTTTGACAATGCCCATACCATTGGAAAGAAAATGTGCGAAAAGCTGAAGGAACTTATCCCAAGGCAGCAGTTTGATATTCCCATACAGGCTGCCATTGGTTCCAAGATCATTTCCAGGGAAACCATCAAGGCATTGCGAAAAGATGTGACCGCCAAATGTTATGGTGGGGACATCTCCCGAAAGCGAAAGCTGTTGGAAAAGCAGAAAAAGGGTAAAAAACGTATGCGCCAAGTAGGAAATGTGGAGATTCCACAACAGGCGTTCATGGCCGTTTTAAAGTTGAATGATTAATTCTTGATGGGTTAAAATCCTTTTGGATTTTAGAATTCCAAGTTTTCCAATTGGCATCCGATGCCCACAAAGTCCTTGGCGGAATGTCCTTCCAAATCGTCCTCGGTAAGGGGTTTTTCAATATCACCATGGTATAAGGTATATGTGCCATCCATATGATCACAAAGCTCCAATAGGATACCATCTTTGGCCGTGCAGGAGTAACACTCCAAATTCTTGTTCACTTCCGGAGCTTCTTCCAAAATTGAATTTTCTTCAATAAATCGTTCTGCATCAAAAGAGCAAGATGCAAAAACCCATAATACAATACCAGAAAATAGTGCCGTTTTCATATTGTTCCTGTTAATTGGTTAACAATCAAAGAGGAAGGTATCCATAGCCGCCGTAGAATAGGTCTATGAATTGACGGATGGCCCGTTTGAATTGACGGATGGGCAAAATTTAAGGATTTCGCCCGTATTTATGTCCTAAAATGAGTTTTTAGGACGGTTCTTTTTCCGTGGAAAAGCGTTTCCCCAAATACACCAGTTTGTACCCCTCTCCCTTGGGTTCAAAGTCTTTGCTGTTGGCAGGGATGATCTCAATGCTTCCATTGGGTGATTTGGTAAATACCGGGATGATATCATTTTCCTGTTGGGTAATGTCTATCAAACTGTCGTAATGCGCTTTGTCCTTCAAATCAATTTCATGAATGGCAGGATACTTTCGCACCGTGTCCATGAGTTTGATGAAATCATCCGTATGCGAAAACAATCCTTCCTTGGGGTTGACATCGGGGTTGTTCACCTCTTCGGTATTCACCAACCGGAAAGCACCATTTTCCCCAAACTGTTTTTGGAACTTGGATATCGCAAACTCGTTAATATCCGAGTTTCCTGTCAGGGCCATAAGATATCCCATGTCGTTCAACTCAATGTTATCGGTTAGGGTGTCCGAAAATATATTGGCGGTAATGGCATCCAGTCCCAGTTTTTGTGCCTTGTCCACATTGGTTTGGTTGTTGTCTATCAGCACTACATGCCTGTTGTTCTTTCGCAGATAGTTTCCAATAATCCTGGATAACCTGGAGGCGCCAATAATCAAAATGCCTTCGGATTTTTTCAAGAATACGCCCACCAATTTGGCAAATAGCCTTGCCGTAGTGGCATTCAACAATACCGTTCCCAAAACAATCATAAAGACCAACGGGGTGATGTATTCCGCACCGGGTTCCCCTTTGGCCAACAACTTTGATCCAAACAGGGAGGCAATGCCCGCGGCCACAATACCCCTTGGGCCCACCCAACCAATGAAGAGTTTCTCATTGAGCTTTAAATTAGATCCCTGTGAACTCAGGAAAACCCCCAACGGCCGTATGATAAATACCACCACCGCAAAAAGAGCGACCGTGTTCCAGTTCATGATCAGTTCCATATCTGCAATGTTGATATTAGCGGACAACAGTATAAAAAGTATGGATATGAGCAGTACGCTCAACGATTCCTTGAAATACAACAGCTCCTTAAGATTGGGCAAGTTCATGTTCCCCATCACCATTCCCATGACCACCACTGCCAACAATCCCGATTCGTGGGCAAAAATATCCGACTCTACATACACCAGTAAAACGGCGGACAGGGAAACCACGTTCAACAAATAATGCGGGATAAAGTCTTTCTTTATGGCAAAGGCCAGTGCGTGGGCAAACGTGAACCCAAAGGTGGTTCCGAACAACAAAATCTTACCAAACTCTATCAAAGCTGTTTGCGTAAAAGTATGCCCTTCACCCACACTAATAAACTCAAATACCAAAACCGCAACCAACGCTCCGATTGGGTCGATCAAAATTCCTTCCCATTTCAACACGGCGGAGACATCTTTTTTTAAAGGTATGTTCCTAAGAATTGGGGTAATCACGGTAGGGCCCGTAACAATGATCAATGCGGAAAAAAGAAACGAAATCTGCCATGTAAGTCCAAAAATATAATGGGTGGCCACTCCCGCTCCAAAAAATGTCACAATGGTACCGATGGTGATCAATTTGGTGATTACCGGGCCCACATTGGATATTTCGGCCCGTTTTAGGGTAAGACCCCCTTCAAACAGAATTACACTAATGGCCAAGGAGACAAAATAATAGAGCCCGTCTCCAGGGAAAAGCCCTTTTTCACCATTCCATATAGGTTCAATGAGCTTAGATCCGTCTTCGGTATACAGGGTGGATACCGGTCCTACCAGCAATCCTATGAGTATCAGGGGCAAAATGGCCGGAAGTTTAAACCGCCATGCCACCCACTGTGCAATGATGCCAAGAATAATGATTCCCGCAAGTTCAAGCATGGGTCTTAGTTTTTTTGAAATTTACTGCTTTTCTTTTAGAATTTATCCCATTTGTCATATGGGATAAATTTTTTGTTGTTCGCGTATATTTCGCACAACCCTTGAATTCCACTGATTTGTTAAAATAGGGCCAATAAAACCGCATTTTTTAACCATATGCATTGCGCTTTTCTTATTTTGCATGCCATTTGTTTTCTGAATGACGATATATCCTGTAGAGACCGGTAATTTTAAATTGGACGGCGGCGCAATGTTCGGAGTGGTCCCAAAATCCATTTGGAACCGTACCAATCCTGCCGATGCCAACAACATGATAGATTTGGGGGCTCGATGCCTTTTGGTTGAGGACGGTGACAAACTCATCTTGATCGATACCGGTCTGGGAAACAAACAATCTGAAAAGTTTTTCAGCTATTATTATTTATGGGGAGACCATTCCTTGGATGGCTCCTTGAAAAAATTGGGGTTTCATAGGGATGACATCACCGATGTGTTTATGACCCATCTTCATTTTGACCACTGTGGCGGCAGCATACAATGGAACAAAGACCGAACAGGATACGAGCCCGCTTTTAAAAATGCCTCTTTTTGGACCAACCAATCCCATTGGAAATGGGCCACCGAACCCAATGCAAGGGAGAAAGCTTCCTTTCTAAAGGAAAACCTACTTCCTATGGAAGAAAGTGGTCATCTTAAATTTCTAGAGAAGACAAGTGCATCCTTTCAGGAAAAATCGGAATTGGGATTTGGCATCCACTTTGTGGACGGTCATACCGAAAAGCAAATGCTCCCTCACATCAACTATAAGGGCAAGACCCTTGTTTTTGTGGCAGACTTGGTGCCCACCATCGGGCATATTCCGTTACCCTATGTGATGGGTTACGATACCCGTCCATTGTTGACACTTGAAGAAAAGTCAGCCTTTTTAAATGCCGCTGCCGAGAACGGTTGGCTGTTGTTCTTTGAGCACGATGCCCATAATCAGCTTTGCTCCTTAAAACAGACAGAGAAAGGTGTCCGATTGGACGAAGTGTTCTCTTTCAATGAAATATTTAACAAACAATAACTGTTTACTTTTATATATGAACCGTACCTATCGTATCCTTTCGCTTGCTTCCTTTTCCGCATCATTGTTTTTGATGGGTTGTGGTGCAACCACCACCTTGGTTTCCACTCCTGTGGAGAATATCGATACCGTCCCCTTAAAAATCTCTGAGCTTTCGGATGCAGAGAAAAAGAGCTGGGGCCATGCCGACCTCATCACGGATACCATTCCCGGAATGAGCGTGGACAAGGCCTACAACGAAATCATCAAAAACAAAAAAGGAAAGACCGTTATTGTTGCCGTGGTGGATTCTGGAATCGATTTGGATCATGAAGACCTGAGTGGCGTACTCTGGACCAACAAGGGAGAAAAGCCCAACAACGGTAAAGATGACGATGGCAATGGATATGTGGACGACATTCACGGGTACAACTTTCTTGGCAATGCCTACAATGAGCAATTGGAGTATGTTAGAATGCTTCGGTTGAATGTGGGTGATGCTTCCGAAAGGGCAAAGGCGCGCATTCTTTTGGATGGTGAATACCCAGAGGCCCTGCAGAACAAACAACAGTACGAACAGATTTTCCAAGTGGTTAAAAATGCGGACGATACCGTTAAGGAAGCTCTTGGCAAAGAAACCTATACCAAAGAGGAGCTGTTGGCCATAGAGGCCAAGACTGAACAAATGCAGCAGAGTGTTGCCATTTTGTCCCAAATGTTCACCTATGGTGAAAGCATTCCCAGTGTTTTGGATGAGCTTGAGGAAGGCATTACCTATTTTGCCGATCAAGTCAATTATAACCTCAACAAAGATTTTGATGGTAGGGCTCCCGTTGGCGATGACCCTTATGACATTGCCGATGTGCCTTATGGCAATGGCAATCCAAAAAACCAAGTAGATTCCGAAAGCCATGGCACCCACGTAGCGGGAATCATTGCCGCCGAACGCAATAATGGAAAAGGAATCAATGGGGTGGCACAGAATGTAGAGATTATGAGCGTTCGTGCCGTTCCCAATGGGGATGAATATGACAAAGATATTGCCTTGGCCATCCGATATGCCGTTGACAATGGGGCCAAGGTCATCAATTGCAGCTTTGGAAAATCGTTTTCCCCAAAAGCGGAATGGGTGTACAATGCCATTCAATATGCCGCATCAAGGGATGTTTTAATTGTGCATGCCGCAGGCAATGACGGGCACAATCTGGACAACGCTGAAAACCCCAACTACCCCAATGACCATAGATTTGGTACTACCGAGTTCGTTGACAACGTCATCACCGTTGGGGCCCTTACCAGCAGTTATGGTTCCAAAATGGTGGCCACTTTCTCCAATTATGGCGCACAAAACGTAGATGTTTTTGCCCCTGGGGACGATATTTATTCCACCATGCCCAACGGCACGTATGAGTTTCAGGGAGGTACTTCCATGGCCGCTCCCGCAGTGGCCGGAGTTGCCGCATTGATCCGTTCGTATTATCCCGATCTTTCAGCTACACAAGTGAAGCATATCATCATGCAATCCGGTCTTCGATCAAAAACCTCCGTAATCTTGGCCGGTGATGCCTCAAAATCAGACACATTCAACAATATTTCAAAATCTGGAAAAATGGTCAATGCCTACAATGCCCTACTTTTGGCAGATAACATTGCAACAGGCAAAATGACCCTGGAAAGCAATTCAAAATAAAATGAAACAATTACTCGTATTTCTTTTTGCCGTTGTAACGACACTTACAACCCTTTCTGCACAGAATACTGCCTATTGGCAACAGCATGTGGATTACACCATGGATGTAAACATGGATGTAAAGACCTATCAATACACCGGAACACAGAAACTGGTCTACACCAATAATTCTCCCGATGCATTGAACCGTGTCTTTTATCATTTGTATTATAACGCTTTCCAACCTGGGAGCGAAATGGATATGAGGCTGCAGAGCATAAAGGATCCCGATAACCGAATGATGGAAAACGGAAAAAGCCGCATTGCTTCCCTTTCGGAAAGTGAAATGGGTTATTTACATGTGGAACGTCTTACCCAAGACGGACAAGCGGTTTCCTTTGTTGAGGAAGGTACCATATTGGTGGTAGATTTGGCCCAACCTATACCATCTGGTGGAAAAACCACCTTGGAGATGACCTTTAAAGGTCAGGTTCCCCTTCAAATCAGGAGAGCCGGTAGAAACAGCAAAGAAGGCGTGGCCCTTTCCATGAGCCAATGGTATCCCAAACTTTCAGAATATGATTTTGAGGGCTGGCATCCCACTCCGTACATTGCCCGGGAATTCCATGGAGTCTGGGGCAATTTTGACGTAAAGCTCACCTTGGACAAAACCTATACCGTAGGAGGATCGGGGTATTTGCAAAACCCTGATGAGGTGGGGCACGGATATGAAACTCCCGGAACCAAGGTAAAGACCAAGGGCAAAACGCTCACTTGGCATTTTGTGGCGCCAAACGTACATGATTTTATGTGGGCCGCGGACCCAGAATATATTCATGATACTTTAAAAATGCAGGATGGGCCCATGCTTCATTTCTTTTACAAAAATGACCCAGAAATCATTGAAAACTGGAAAAAACTACAACCCAAAACCGAAGAGGCGATGCGTTTCTTCAGTAACAACATCGGTAAATATCCCTACGAACAATATTCCGTGGTTCAAGGCGGTGATGGTGGTATGGAATATGCCATGAGCACTTTGATCACAGGGGGCAGGGACTTTGGAAGCCTGGTCAGTGTCATGGTCCATGAAATGGCGCATTCTTGGTTTCAACATGTATTGGCCAACAACGAGTCCAAACACGAGTGGATGGATGAAGGCTTTACTACTTTTATCAGTAGTTTATGCAAGAGTGAAATCATGGACCAGAACACGGAAAACCCTTTCAAGGGCTCCTATGAAGGGTATTACGCCTTGGTGAACTCTGGTCTGGAAATGCCACAATCCACCCATGCCGACCGCTACCCCACCAATTTTGCCTATGGCATTTCGGCCTATAGCAAAGGTGCTGTTTTTCTTTCGCAGTTGGGCTATATCATCGGACAGGATAAATTGATGGAGACCATCCACAAGTATTTTGATGATTTCAAGTTTAAGCACCCCGTGCCCAATGATGTGATCCGAACCGCCGAAAAAGTATCGGGCATGCAATTGGGTTGGTACCTCACCGATTGGACCCAGACCACCAACACCATCGATTACGGCATCAAGAGTGTTGAGGCCGATGGTGATAAAACCAAGGTCACTTTGGAACGCATTGGTGAAATGCCCATGCCCTTGGATATTTTGGTCGTTGGGGCAGACGGCTCCCAGACCACGTATTACATTCCCTTGCGAATGATGTACGGTGAAAAGGACAACCCTTATCAAAATTTAAAAAGAACAACCTTGGAAGATTGGCCTTGGGCGTATCCAACCTATGAGTTCACTTTGGACATGCCGGTGGAAAATGTCCAAGCCATGGTCATAGATCCATCTCAGCTTATGGCCGATGTAAATATTGAAAACAATATATATCAAGCCAATCCATAGGTTTTCCCAATGTATATTTGAGTAATTTGGCAGGGCAATTTGTTTTGTTGGACCAAGCTCTAGATAAATACTGATGCACACTTTCCCACGAAAAGAGAAACTTAAAAGCAAAAAGGTTTTTGAAGACCTCTTTATGGATGGAAAAAACATCAGTGAATTTCCCATAAAACTCATCTACCGAAACACCAATTTTAAGGATGGTGTGCCTATTAAGGTAGGTGTGGTCGCGCCAAAGAAAAAGTTTAGGCATGCCGTTGATCGCAACCGTATAAAGCGACTTTTACGGGAGGCTTACCGGCTTAACAAAGCCCTCATTTTTAACAACATTGAGGGAAACTTTGCGTTCTTATTTTTATACCTTGGCAAGAGACAGCCCACGTTTGATGAGCTGGACATCGCCATGAAACAACTTTTGGCAGCCTTTCTAAAAAAAGAATCCCATGAAAGCAACAACTAAAAAAAAGCTCCTCATTCCCATTTTGGCGGCAATCGTTTTGGTGGGGGCAAGTGGTTTTGCCGTAAAGAGTGACTTTTTTGAAATCGCAAAACAGATTGAAATCTTCACCACGCTTTTCAAGGAACTGAACATGAACTACGTGGATGAGACCAATCCCGCGGAACTCATGGATTCTGCCATCAAGAACATGTTGGGCGAATTGGACCCCTACACACAGTTTTTGAACGAACAGGATGTAGAGGCCTACAAAATCAATAACGCTGGGGAATATTCAGGAATTGGGGCCGTGGTACGGTCCTATGAAAGCAAACTGCTCATTGTGGAACCGTATAAGGGGTATGCCGCGGACAAGGCCGGCCTAAAGGCCGGGGATGAAATTATAAAAATTGGGGAGACCAGGGTTTCCGATTTTGACGATGATGCCGGAGAACTTCTCAAAGGGGCGGCAAATACAAGTGTGGAAGTAACCTTTGTGAGGCAAGGGGAAACCAAAACAGCCACCATTACCCGTGAAGGCGTTGAAGTGGATGCTGTTCCCTTTTACTACATGATCGATGAGAAAACCGGATATATTGTACTTTCCCGTTTTAACCGAAAGGCTTCCAGCCAGACCAAATCTGCCCTGCAGGATCTAAAGGGCCGCGGTGCCGAAAGATTGGTGCTGGATTTGCGTGGAAACCCTGGCGGGTTGCTCTCAGAAGCCATCAATGTAACGAATCTCTTTGTCCCAAAGGGTGAGCTCATTGTCACCACTAAATCCAAAGTCAAGAAGTTCAATCAGGAATACCGTACCAAAAATCAACCTGAGGATGAAGATATTCCATTGGTGGTCTTGGTGGATGGTAGCAGCGCATCGGCCAGTGAAATTGTATCCGGTGGATTACAGGACTTGGACCGCGCCGTGGTCATGGGGGCCCGAAGTTTTGGAAAAGGACTGGTTCAACGTCCTTTGAAGCTTACCTATGGAACCCAATTAAAAGTCACCATATCCCGTTATTTTACACCTTCAGGCAGATGCATCCAAGCCTTGGATTACTGGCACAGGGATGAGGAAGGAAATGCCGTGCGAAACACCAATTTTAAGGAGTTTTCCACCCGAAACGGGCGTAAGGTCCAAGATGGTGGCGGGGTAATGCCCGATGTGGTCATCAATTCCCTACGAACCAATTCCCTCATAGATGCTTTGGAGCAAAACAATATTGTCTTTGATTTTGCCACGGACTACTATTACGACCATTCTTTTGATTCGGTAGACGATTTTACTTTCTCCGATACAGATTACACTGCATTCAAAAAATACGCCCAGGAACAGAATTTTTCCTTCCAAACCGAAACCGAGTCCATATTGGAACAATCCATCAACGCTGACGACACCCTACTAGGTCCCGATGTTCAGGAAAAATACAAAGACCTTCTCCTTGCCGTAAACCGCGGAAAAATATCGGCTTTGGACACCTATCAGAATGAAATCCAAAAGAATCTGGAAGATGAAATCATCACCCGTTATTTTTACAAGGACGGACTTTATGCCTACTATCTTCAGCACGATGATGCCATTTTAACCGCCAAGGAGCTTCTTTCCAATGCTTCCAAGTACTCGGAAATCTTACGGTAAATTTTCGTTTTTGGTGTAATGTCTCTTGCAACAGGCCAAATAGAATGGCCTTTTCGTCAACCCAAAACTGGTAACGGTCAGATCGCGGGGTATTCTTCTCCTCGTTTCCGTATTTTTCCTAAAATCTAACCCTAATGACCTACATCTTTATAACCTTGGCCGTAGTGGGGCTGACATTACTGTATTGGCTCTATGTTTTGGTGTCGAATTGTTTTCGTACACATTTTTCCATCTGGACCGCACAAAAGAAAGGCTTGGCCCCGGTAATGCAGGCTACTATTCTCTCTACAAAAACCCTAAAGCCAGGAAAATATCCTTTGTTGGAGCTCCAGATTGTCTTTGAGAATTTCTCCGGTCATACCATTCATAGGGCCATTCGGTTTAGAGACAGCCAGCCGGGGTTGGAGCGGTTTGTGCCCAACAAAGTAATCCATGTGGGACTGGACCCCACCAAGAGACCCCGTGATCCAGTGTTGCCCATGTATGCCAAGCGTCCTGTTTCCTTTGCTTTTATGTTATTCTGTAGTTTATTTACCATTGGATATATTGCTGGGTGTTATTTCCTTGTGGGCGAAGCCTTTTCAAGAATCTATCTTTTGCCTGAAAAATACGAACGGGTTTTTGCGGCTTCAGCGGTTTGGCAATTGGGTTTTGTTTTTTTGGTTATTTACATTGTTCTTAGATGGGTACTCATACGAATAGGCCTATTTGTAAAAAAATCCACCAAATTGCAAAATTGGGACCTGTTCTATAGTGGTTTGGGTACTACGGCAATCATCAAGGAATATAGAGATACCGGGATATTGATTAATGAGAATCCAAAGGTTGAGATTGCCTACACTTTTATGGACTATTCTGGACAAATTGTTAAGGGAAAAGATGAAAAAGTAATGGGAAAACTTGAAACTGCCAAGCTATCCATGATGAGTGATGTGGAAATCATGTATTTGCCCGATGATCCATCCATTTCTCGAATGTTGGAAAATCTAGGTGACCACGACACTCAAAAGGCCATAGGTTTTTTCATGAAATTGGGCCTATTTATCTATTCAGTAATTATTGTGTCCTTTTTTTGTCTGGATATATTCAAAAAATGATCGGCTCTCATATGTTCGGCCTATGTCCCTTTTTTAGTACATTGTAATGGATATGTCTAAAATAAGCCGGGAAGATATTCAAATCATAAGCCGTTGCAGCAATTGGTCGGAAAATGATGTTTCCAAAACTATGGCGGACACTGTTTATGCCGATAAGTCCTCGTGGCTTGCATTTTTAAGGATTTTGTTCCTCGGCATTGGAGCTTCATTTACGGTTGCAGGTATCATTTTTTTCTTTGCCTACAATTGGGCCGACCTCAATAAATTTGTAAAGCTTGGGTTACTGGAGGGCTTGGTGCTCTTGGTTTCTCTTGGGGTTCTTTTTTTCAAAACAAACCCTTTGGTCAAAAAAGTATTACTTGCTGCAACAGCAATACTTGTAGGTGCCTCATTGGCTGTTTTTGGCCAAGTTTATCAAACTGGGGCCAATGCGTATGATTTCTTTTTGGCTTGGGTCCTGTTCATTTCGCTATGGGTCATTATATCCCGCTTTGCCGCTTTGTGGGTCATCTATATTGCACTGATCAACACCACTATCTTTCTGTATGCAGACCAAGTGGCCCAAGATTGGTCAGAACTTTTTGTGATCAACTTCCTGTTTGTCGTCAACCTTTTCTTCTTGATCGGTTTTTTGTTGATTTCAAAGTTTAAGCCTGATCGAAGGTTTCCAGTGTGGTCCACACACTTGCTTGCGTTGGCCATAACCGTAATTGGGACCATAGGTGTCTCAATGGGTATTTTTGAAGATCCTGAACCTTTGTTTTGGATGCTGTTTGTATTGGTAGGAATTTCTTATGGACTGGGTGTTTGGTATGGATTAAAGGCTCATAACATCTTTTATTTGGCCATTATATGCTTTAGTGTAATCCTCATTATCTGCGACTTGCTTTTACATGCTTCGGAAGGGGCAGGAATGTTTTTCATTATTGGCCTATTTATCATTGGCAGTGTCACCGTATTGATTAAAATCCTAATGAAACTTCAACGTAAATGGACAAGGTAAAAGACATCAAACGATTTTTGGATACTATCGGTGCTAATGAAGGCCCCTCTTTTTCATATGATGAAAATGCCATCAAAGAGGAATATGCCAAACAGCACAGAAGAAGGTCCAATCTGGTCATCAAGGTGCTTTCTGTTTTTGGAATCCTATTTGCCACATTCGCTTTTTTTAGGTTTTTGGCCCTTTTGGGCATCTATGAGTCTGAACTGGGAATGCTGCTTTTGGGAAGCATTCTTATTACACTGTCCTTGCTATTGAATGTAAAATTTGACACCCTTTTCATTGATACCTTCGGGGCATCCATCTATGTGCTTGGCATTGTTCTGGTAACATTTGGTTTGGCTTCATTTGATCTACATGAAGACCTTATAACCCTTCTGGTCATCAGTATTGCCCTATGCTCCCTGTTCATTGTTCAAAATTATATCGTCTCCTTTATATCGGTATTGGTCATTGCCTCTTGCTTTTTGGTTTTGATTTTTTCCAACGATTTGTTTGATTTGCTCCATTTTTACTTGGCCTTTTACGCTCTGGCCTTGGCATATTGTTCTTTTAATGAGTCCCAATTCTTGACTTCCGGGACCAAGATGTCCAAAGTATATGGCCCGCTTCGCGTAGGATTGATTTTTTCATTGCTGTTTGGTCTTGTTGCTGTGGGTATCAACCAACTTGCCCCGCTATCCCAAAACTTAAATTGGATTTCTTCCCTTGTCCATATTTTAATCATATTATATCTGGTTGGGCCTATTACAAAAACGCTTGGCGTAGATTCCAAAACCACAAAGATTTGGATATATACCCTCACGGGTCTAACCCTTTTGCCCACTCTTTTTGCCCCATCGATTTCGGGAGCGCTTTTAATTGTATTACTCAGTTTTAGGGTGCATCACAAAACAGGTTTGGGTATTGGTGTAGTGGCCTTGATCTATTTCGTCATACAATATTACTATGATCTTAACTTGACCCTCTTGGTCAAATCCATGCTGCTTTTTTCATCTGGAGTGGTCTTTCTTCTGTTTTATATGTTTTTAACCAAAAAGTCCCGTGGGAATGAAAAAGTATAGTACAATCATCATTGTGGTCAACCTCGTGGCCTTTTTTTTCTTTTTCAATCACTCCATTGTCAAAAAAGAACAACTTTTGGAGCAGGGTGAACTGATTCTTTTGGAGTTGGCCCCAGTGGACCCACGGTCCTTGATGCAGGGGGATTATATGCGGTTGCGGTACACGCTTTCAGAGGATATCAACAGCGACAGCATTCCCAAACGCGGGTTTTGCGTAGTGGGCTTGGATACCCATGGGGTTGCCCAGAAAAAAAGGTTTCAAAAAGATAGGACCCCGCTTGGCCAAAACGAATATCTTATTGAATACACTTCCCAAAATCGATCGAACATCAATATTGGTGCGGAATCCTATTTTTTTCAAGAAGGAGAAGCGGAAAAATATGAATCTGCGGAATATGGCGCTGTAAAAGTGGATAAAAAGGGCAACAGTATTTTGGTGGGATTATACGATGCAGACCTTAAAAAAATAGAATAAATCCTATTTTTGGGCATGCAACAACTCAAGGTCTGTGAACTTTTTGCCGGGGTAGGCGGTTTTCGATTGGGTCTGGAAAAAACCGGACACTATAAAGTAGTTTTTAGCAATCAATGGGAACCCTCGACCAAGACCCAGCATGCATCCAAGGTCTACGAGGCCCGTTTTGGTCCAGAAAACCATTCCAACACCAACATTGAGGAAGTTCCCACCGCAGAAATTCCCGACCATGACATTTTGGTGGGTGGTTTTCCGTGCCAGGACTATTCCGTGGCCACCTCACTTAAAAATTCAAAAGGACTACTAGGCAAAAAAGGGGTGCTGTGGTGGTCCATCCATCGTATTCTGACCGAAAAAAGGAACAAGCCCAAATACCTTTTCTTGGAAAATGTGGATCGGCTTTTAAAGTCTCCATCATCGCAAAGAGGGCGTGATTTTGCGGTTATGCTCCGCAGCTTATCCGATTTGGGTTATGCTGTGGAATGGCGTGTGATCAATGCCGCAGATTACGGGATGCCACAGCGCCGAAGGCGCGTTTTTTTTCTAGCCTATCATACATCCACCCCTCTTTATTCCACACTCAAAAAGACAAATCCAAAGGATTGGATGTTCAAAGATGGTGTAGTTTGTAGCGCTTTTCCAATTGAAAATATAAATCAACCCCTCGTCTCTTTTGATTTGGATGAAGATTTGGTTTCGTTGTCCAAACAGTTTAACACAGAGCAAAAATTATCTCCTTTTTTAAATACTGGTTTATGTATTGATGGAAAGGTATATACCCAAAAAACTGATCCTTCCTTTGATGGGAATCGCACCTTGCTTTCCGATATTTTGGAGAACGGGTCGGCTGACCCAAGTTTGTATATCAATACAAATGATCTTGAAAAATGGACATATTTAAAAGGGGCCAAAAAAGAAATACGCAAGACCAGTACAGGTTTTGAATACAATTATAGCGAGGGAAGCATGGTGTTTCCCGATGCACTCGATCAACCTTCCAGAACCATTATAACCGGAGAAGGGGGCAAGTCGCCCTCCCGGTTTAAGCACGTGGTCCAAACCTCCAAGGGACTACGAAGACTCTCCCCCATTGAACTGGAACGGTTGAACATGTTTCCCGACAATCACACCTTACTGGATGGAATCCCAGATGCCAAACGGGCATTTTTTATGGGTAACGCCCTTGTTGTAGGTATTGTGGAACAAATAGGTTCTGCTCTGTTCCACAAAATATCCCAACTTGAAAAGTAATTTCCTATCCGATCTATCCAAAGAAAAACAACTGGCCCCATTACTGGATTTCTATTACGAAAAACACTTAAAGCAGTATACATTTAAGCGGGTTTCAAATCTAAAACAACAGCGACAGGGCATAGATCTTATCCTTGAGCACAAAGTCTCAAAAAATTTGTTCTATGTGGATGAGAAAGCCCAATTGGATTATGTAAACGAGAGTTTGCCCACTTTTGCTTTTGAGCTTTCTTATCTTAAAAATGGAGATCAAAAGCGAGGTTGGCTGTTCGATGCTTCCAAAAAAACGCATTTTTATGCTTTGGTCACCAGTATTTTTTCTGATGAAGAAAAGATGTTCACTTCATGCAACATCACCTTTGTAAACCGAAAAAAATTGATTGGCCATCTGGTTGATTTAAATCTGACAGAGGAGCATTTCACCAAAGTTATCCGAAACAACGCGCAAACTAATGGAAAATTGATTTTGGAAAGCCTTCATCCCAAAAAAGAGGGATTTCTTTTTTTTTCTACGTCAAACAAAGCAGAAAAACCTATAAATCTTGTTCTAAGACTGGAGTTTTTAGTTGAAATCGGGGTCGCAAAAAGGTTGGTATGATCTAATTTTTTATCATTTTCACATGGGGAATGCCATCTTCCAAGTATTCGTCCCCAATGCGTTCAAAACCCAATTCCGTATAAAATTTTAATAGGTAGGTTTGGGCGGATATTTCAACAATGGTGTTGGGAAATCTTTCTGTGATTACCTCCAAAGAAGCCTCCATAATCTGTTTGCCATACCCATATTTACGCTGATCGGCAGCTACCACTACCCTGCCTATGCTGGTATTATTAAAATAGTCACCAGGCTTAAAAATCCGAGTATAGGCCACCACTTTATTTTCCTTTGATCCAACAACATGGAGCGCTTTTTGGTCCTTGTTGTCCAAGTCTTGGTATACACAATCTTGCTCTACCACAAATACCTCGCTTCGCAAACGCATAATTTGGTAGAGTTCCATGTTGGATAGTTCGTCAAAAGTCTTGGTAACTATTTCCATGAATGTTGGACCATACTATTTTGGAATGATCGGCACCAATGCGAATGGTACTTCCTTAATTCTTAACTGCAAGGAATCTTATCTATTCTTCGTTCATGCCTGCCACCATCAAACTCTGTGTTCAAAAAGGTTTCTACCATATCCAAGGCTTGTGGCAAGGCAATAAACCGCGCAGGAAGACTTAAAATGTTGGCATTGTTGTGCTCTCTGGCAAGGGCTGTAATCTCTTTGTTCCAACAAAGGGCTCCTCTTACTTTTTGGTGCTTGTTTATGGTCATGGCAGCACCGTTGCCACTTCCACAGATTACTATTCCCATATCAACCTTACCTTCCTCAACATCTGACGCAACAGGATGGGCAAAGTCAGGATAATCCACGCTGTCTGTACTATCGGTACCATAATTGACAACATCAATACCTTTGGATTTCAATAGTCCTATAATGGCCAATTTATAGTCGGTTCCAGCGTGATCGTTTCCAATGGCAATTTTCATAGTGCATGTATTAAGATGGTGGATTGCAAAGGTACGATTCTTTTTGAGTGCGTGTGTTGATAAAAAACACGCACTTATTGCATTTTATTGTTTTACAAGGAATTACGATTTCACCCATTTTGTTGATCGTTTTAAGAAAACTTGGAGCAATTAAATTTTGTAATTCTAAAAAATACTTGCAATAGAAGAATTTCCTTTGGTTCGACCACTAATCCATTAAAAATTAATCAACCAATTGGAAACATTATTTCACCGTAATTAACATTAAAGACATATTAAGTTTTCAATAAATTCATGTTGAAAACGGTTATTAAAAATCGTTCATAAAAAACATAACCTTTTGATTTCTATAAATATTCATAACTGAAAAATTGTCAATAAAATTTTCTTCCTGTTCAAAGCAATTTTTTTTCGGAAATATTATTCCACATTTCAACATACTATCATTATCATCATTTTTAATTTTTAAAAAAAGAAAGAAAAGAGATTATATTGATTATTGTTGATAAAAGCGGTTAAGTACTATGATTAGTTCATAGATCATAGTGTCTCAAGGATTATAATTTGTACTTTTCAAAAAAATAGAGATGTAAATGTCAAAGAAAAAGAAGAGGGCCAGAAGTCAGCGGAAGAATGAGATTACAAGAGGCATTTTCACAGTACTGGAGAAAGAACCATCCAAAAGCTTTAATTACAAGCAGATAGCTTCCAAACTTGGCATTACGGACACCCAAGACCGTAATGAACTCATTAAACGATTGGGACAGCTCAAGTCCAGTGATCGGATTGTTGAGGAAGAGCGCGGGAAATACAAAAAGAAACCATCGGTACATACCTACTTTACCGGAAAAATGGATTTGACCTCCAGCGGTAATGGTTACGTTATCGTTGATGAGTTGGATGATGACATTTTTGTACCCTACAACCGATTGAACAAAGCCTTTCACGGCGACATCGTTGAAGTGTTTTTAAAACCGAGAAGGAAAGGAAAAAAACAGGAAGGGGAAATATCCAAAGTGTTGGAGCGCAAAAAAACTTCCTTTGTGGGCATTTTGGACAAACAGAAAACCTTTGCCTTTGTCCGTCCTACCGATTCTAGGATGTATACCGATATTTTTATTCCCCAGGAAAAGATGAAAAAGGCCAATGATGGGGACAAGGTACTGGTACAAATAGGAGACTGGCCCAGTGATGCCGATTCACCTTATGGTGAAATAATTGAGGTTTTGGGAAAACCAGGCGAGCACAATACAGAGATCCATGCCATTTTAGCGGAATATGGGCTGCCGTACGAGTTTCCGTATGAGGTGGAACAGTTTGCCAATACCTTGGATACTTCCATAAAGGAATCAGAGATATCCAAACGAAGGGATATGCGTGAGGTACTTACCTTTACCATAGATCCCAAGGATGCCAAGGATTTTGATGATGCCCTATCGTTCCAAAAATTGGAGAACGGAAACTATGAGATAGGAATCCATATTGCGGATGTATCCCATTACGTACTCCCGGATACCATTTTAGAGGAAGAGGCCTATAATAGGGCCACTTCGGTGTATTTGGTGGATCGGGTGGTTCCCATGTTGCCCGAGGTATTGTCCAACAACGCCTGTTCACTACGGCCCAATGAGGAAAAATATACCTTCTCAGCCGTTTTTGAAATGGACGATAAGGCTCGGTTGGTGGACCAATGGTTCGGTAGAACGGCAATCAATTCCAACGAACGGTTTGCCTATGAAGAGGCGCAGCATGTTATTGAGACCGGAGAAGCACAAATTCCAGAAGATATTTCCATTCGTGGAAAGGAGTATACGGTTTCCGACGAGATCGTGGAGGCTATTTTAACCTTTGATAGATTGGCAAAGATCATGCGAGCCGCACGGATGGATGCCGGCGCTATTTCATTTGATAAGATTGAGGTACGATTCAATCTCAATGAAAAGAATGAGCCGGAAAGTGTTTATTTCAAAGAGGCCAAGGAGGCCAATAAGCTCATTGAAGAGTTTATGCTTTTGGCCAACCGGAAAGTGGCCGAGTTTATAGGCAAACAAAAGAAAACCTTTGTATACCGAGTACACGATGAACCGGATCAGGAAAAATTAATGGCCCTGAACGGGGTTATTTCCAGATTTGGACATAGTATCAACCTTAAGGATAAAAAGAGTGTCAACAAGTCCCTAAACCAGTTGTTGGAGGATGTAAAGGGAAGTAAGGAACAGAATTTGGTCGATACCCTGGCCATTCGTAGTATGAGCAAGGCCATTTATACCACGGAGAACATTGGCCACTACGGATTGGGGTTTGACTATTATACCCATTTTACCTCGCCCATTAGACGATACCCGGATGTGATGGTCCACCGATTGTTGCAGTATTATTTGGATGGGGGAAAGTCGGCAAAATCCGTGGTTTATGAAGAAAAATGCAAGCATTCTTCGGATATGGAACTCTTGGCAGCCAATGCAGAAAGGGATTCTGTGAAGTACATGCAGATCAAGTTCATGGAAGACCATAAAGACCAAGAGTTCTTGGGTGTGATTTCTGGGGTTACCGAATGGGGCATTTACGTTGAAATTGTGGAAAACAAGTGCGAAGGAATGGTGAGGATTAGGGACATCAAGGACGATTACTATGTTTTTGACGACCGCCAGTATGCCATTATCGGGGAGCGGACCAAACGAATGTATCAGCTGGGCGATGAGGTCTATGTAATGGTCAAGGATACCGATTTGATGAAAAGGCATTTGGACTTTTCGTTGATTGGTAAAAAGGAATAATACTATTTTGGAATAAAATTTGTTATCCTATTGAGAACCAAATTTTTGACACATGAAACCAATTACGATTGTTTTACTGTTGTTTTCCTTGCAGTTCTTGAATGCGCAAGACCGGGAGATTGTAAAAGATCTTCAAAAGTTTACAGAGGTCAAGGGTTTCGATGGACTATCCATACATCTTATCAAATCCACTGAAAACAAAGCAGTCATTACCGGTGCCAATACCGATAAAGTGGCTATTGTGAACAATGAAGGGGTATTGAAAATCCGTATGGAAATTGATAAAATTTTTAGTGGGTACCGAACTTATATCGATTTGTATCACACCGAAACCCTAAATGTGATTGATGTGAATGAAGAAGCCAGAATGTATTCTGACGAAACCTATATACAGGATGTTTTGGAATTGAAAGCACAGGAGGGAGGAGAACTTGAAATCGCTTGTCAGGTAGACCAATTATTGATAAAGGCCGTATCTGGAGGCGAAATATTGGTTTCCGGTTTTTCCAATAATCAGGATATAATCATCAATACAGGGGGAGAATATTATGCCAAAGCCTTTAAGACAAAATTTACTACCATTCGTGTGAATGCAGGTGGAAATGCCGAGATTTATGCCACAGATTATGTCAAGGCCAATGTTAAGGCCGGAGGTGAGGTCCTCGTGTATGGTGATCCAGCAAAAATGGATGAATCCACCGTTTTTGGTGGAAAAATAAAGAGAGTGGAATAATACAAATATGATTGACGATATCCAAGCAGCGATACCCTTGGGATTTTTACTGAGCTTTATGATCGGGCCGGTTTTCTTTGTTCTGTTGGAAACCAGCGCCACAAAGGGATTTAGGGCAGGAGTAAGTTTTGATGTAGGGGTGATCATTGCCGATATCGTGTTTTTGGTCATTGCCTATTTCAGTAGTTTCCAATTGCTAGAAAACTTGAGCAACCAGCCTGGACTTTTTGTTTTTGGAGGTATGATCTTGTTGGTGTATGGCATTGTACTCTTTATGAAGAAGGATGGAAAAAAAGCCAATGTAAAAGCCACCAAAGGAAACTATCTGGTGCTTATGGCCAAAGGGTTTTTGTTGAATTTTATAAATATTGGGGTATTGGCATTCTGGTTGGGGCTGCTCATTGTGGTGGGTCCAAGTTTGGACAATGATCCCAACAGGATATTGGTTTTCTTCGGAACGGTAATAGCGGTATATTTTGGTACCGATTTACTAAAGATCATACTGGCCAAACAACTTAAAAAGTACTTGACCCAAGAAAGGATTGTCCTTATTAAAAAGGGACTGGGATTGGTATTGGTCATATGTGGTATTGTACTCATTACCAAAGGTTTTCTTCCCAAGGATGAGTTCAATATAAAACAGGAAATAGAACGGATAAGTGAATAAAAAAACCCAACATTTGTTGGGTTTTTTGAGGCATCGAGCGGATTCGAACCGCTGTACAAGCTTTTGCAGAGCTGTGCCTAGCCACTCGGCCACGATGCCAATTGGATCGCAAAGCTATAAATATTTTATGAATTTTTGGTTTGATATAAACCAAATGTGAACAGCGTTTTCTAAAAAAAGCTTAGAGGCATCGGGTGGACTCGAACCACCATGAAAATCCTTGCGGGATTTTGTCTATCCATTTCGACCACAATGCCGTAATCAATAAGGACAAATTTAAAAAAAGTAATTCATTGTGATAAGCTAGGAAACAGTGGTTTATCGATTATATTCGAGTTTCACCGAAACGCTTTCCACATCACCACCAATTGGAGGGTTAATTTTTGAGACTTCTACAATTACATGGGTTACTTCAATGATTTCTTTAAAGATGCGATCGATAATGCGTTTGGCCACATGTTCCAAAAGATTGGAACGGATACCCATTTCTTCCTTTACAATATTGTTCAGATGAACATAGTCCACCGTTTCACTGAGTTTGTCGGATTCTGAAGGTAAGGATAGATCAGCGGTGATTTCCAAATCCACGCGATAATCGCTACCGATAAGCATTTCTTCCTTTAAACATCCATGATTGGAATGTATCCTGATATTTTTTACCCTAATTTTTCCCACAAGAGTTGAATTGAAGGGCAAAAATAGATCAAAACAAGCTAAATCAATACATACACCTACAATTGCTTATCCCTTGGAAGAGATCCATACCTACGGTAAGCACATGTGTTCCAGTACTATATCCCAAAATTTCGTTGGTAATGACCTGATAGGAATATCCAAAATAGAAATTGCTTTTTTTGAATCCTGCTATTGGAGCTATGTACAGTGGAGAACCGAATTGATCGTTCAAAAAACGATAGGTGAGACCTACATAGTAGTAGTCTTCAAAATCATGGAATCTGAACTTGGCGTTAAGGTCTGTTACGGAACGGTTATCACTTTCAAACCACTGAAAGAAAACAGAGGGTTCCAATTCCAATTTGCTGTTTTTGTTTTTGGAAATGCTATAACCAGTGTATAGGTAATAGTTTCTCAAGGTATTGGGCTCAAATACCGGATTGAACTGTTCCAAATTCTTGTTAAGGATGTTGGATGCGTTAAGACTCAAATAGAACTTATCATACCGGTAAAGTACCCCAAGATCAAAATTGTGGTTGGTAGTGGCTTTGTCATCCGTAGGAAGCTGTCCATTGTTTGCCGTAAAGTTCTCCACATCTATCCGAAACTGGTTAAAGTTGTAGGAGATTCCAAAAGAGAGAAAAATATCATCATAACGATCTAGGGTAAGGTGGTGGGCAAACGATACCCTGGCCCCCCTTTGTTTGGTCTCACCATTGCTATCATTGTACAACAGCATTCCAAGTCCCGATCGGTTTCCTATTCGGGCATCCGCTGCCAAGGTCTGGGTATCCGGAGCATCCTCAATCCCCACCCACTGGGTCAACCCGTTCAACCGAACCTTTATGTGGTCCCCAATCCCAGCATAGGTTGGGGACATGATAAAGGGGTTGTCAGCTATATATTGAGATAACTGGGGTATAGTCAATTCCTGCCCTCTGGCCATAAAGGCCATGAGGAACAGAAAGACAGAGGGATATATTTTCTTTAGCATGGGGTTGCGTAGGTTAAGCATTTATTGTCGATATAGGGTAAAGTGGCCCACAAACTCACGGTTGTCCTGTTCGCCTTGTAGACGAACTACGTACCAGTAATCACCGGTTGGTAAAGGTTTACCGTCATAATTTCCATCCCAACCTTGGGTGTTTCGGGTCATCTCTTCCACTACTCTACCATAACGATCGTAAATCTTAATTAGTACGTCTGGGAAGCCTTCAATGTTGTCAGGAATCCAGGTATCGTTAAGACCATCACCATCAGGAGTAAAGAAGTTGGGCATTTCAATGTCAATGAACTCCATGAATATCTCTGCGGTGGCTTGACAACCGTTTTGATCGATCACTGTAACGGTATAGGTATCTGTTCTATTGATATAGAAGGTGTTTTCACTACCGTTGTCCACATCATCAAAATAGAAGGTATACGGAGCCACACCACCTTCGGCAACGGCCGTTATCTGGTTAATGGTGTTGTTTTCCAAAATCAAGGTCAACGGCTCATAACCCTCTATGGTGAAATCATAAGTGGTCATACATCCATTGGCATGGGCAATGGTGATGTAGTGATTGCCAGGAGTCATGTTGGTGAAATCCGCACTTAACTGCATATCGGCTGGATCGGTAGAATCCAAAGCGTACAATACATCGGCAGATACGGTTGGATCTTCAAAGATGATGTCCAAAGAGTTGTTAGGGATATTTCCGGTACACTCGTACATTGGGGTTACCGTGGCCCCTAGGTTTACTCCAGGCTCAATTTCCACAAAAACGTTGGTATCACAACCTTCGGCATCTCTAATGAATACCACATGGGTTCCGGCACTTAGATTTTGGAAGACGGTCTGTCCAGGAACAAAATCGGCATCCGCATTGGAATCCAAAGCTGTTTCGTATGGCGCAGTACCTCCAGTAATCTGAAGTTCAAAGGAACCATCGGCACTATCAAAGCAAACCTCGTGCATAATATTGATGGCCTCTGCCTCAATAGGCTCAGGTTGTTCAATAGTAAACTGGAAGGTCATGAAACATCCATTTATATCTTGGGCAATGACATCATAAGTACCAGGTGCCAGATCGGTAAATGTATTTACGGTATCAAACTGATCGAGGTTAGGTGAAATAGCATATAGAATTTGCCCCGTTCCTCCAGAAACTTCCACGGTGATGGTACCATCGTTCATACCAGAACAGGTCGCATCTGTAGATTCCTCACGATCCACTTGCAATGGTGCAGGGTCCACAATTGGGATAACAGGGGATACCTCAACACAATCTTGACTGGTGACCCTTACATAATAGTCCCCGGCATAAAGACCGTTGAAGACTCCATTGGTATTTGGTCCTGCCACCAAGTTGGTTAGGGCAGCATCGCTGAACAATTCATAGTTATAATTGCCCAGACCGCCCGTTGCATGTGCAATGATGGTACCAGTAGGCTCTCCGAAACAGTTGATAAACGCGGCGGAATCATCAATGGTAAGGATAAGCTCAGGAACCTCATCAATGGTTACTTGGTTGGACACCATGGCGGTACAACCATTGCTGTCCCTTACCATGAATTGATAGGCATCGGCCAACATGTTAGGGAAATCATGGTAACTTCCATTGTTGAAGCTTTGCCATGTAGATGTGTTCACATCGTAATATTCATAGGAACCACTTCCTCCGGAGGCAGACAAACGCATACTACCGTCCATGGTACAGGTCATTTCGGCGGTCTGCACCAAATTGCTCTCTACTTCATCAGGTTCTTGGATTTGAATAGGACCAACATCCACACCACAATTCCAGTCGTCAGATATGGTAATGCCATAGTAACCTGCACCCAAACCGGTAAAGGTTGCGCTGCTTTGTACCCCGGAAGTAAATACAATGTTTGTTCCGGTTGCATCATACACATTCAATTGGTATTGATATACGCCTTGACCACCCAAAACATTAATAGCGGTAATGGAGGCATCATCTTGACCATAGCAATCCAACATGGTGGTTGAAGCACTGATGCTTGCTGTAATGTCATCTGGACGAACCAAGGTTATGGTTCTGGTCAAAGGACAACCATTGGCATCGGTGATTTCCACATCAAAGTCACCAGCGGACAATCCTGTGAACAGGAAGCTGGCCACATTATTGGCATTGTACACTTGACCGCTATCCGTATTGGTCAATACAATATTGTAGGGAGCGGTACCACCTGTTGGGGCCACATAAATCTGTCCTTGGTCATTGGTACAGGTAACATTGGCCACTTCAACCGGCGTAGCATCCAAAGCCGCACTTGGAGAGATGATCTGTACCGTATTGGAATCTTCCACACAGAATGGGGCACCGGTTTCCGTAACTCGGATATAATAGCTTCCACCCACCAAAAGGTTTGTTGGATCAGGAATCTCGAAAGGATTCACAGAGGTGTTTCCGCTTCCAGTAAGTCCTAATGAACTACCATCGGCACGGAACACTTCATAATCGTAGGCACCGGTATATCCGGTAACATCTATTTCCAAGGTTCCTGCCTCACCATAGCACATGGCATGGGATACAACCGATGCTACTACATCAATGGTATCATAAGGAGCTATCGTATAGGTGATTTCCTCATAACATCCTGTGGTATCGTTTGTGGCACGGAACGTATAGTTTCCAGGAATGGACAAATCAAAAGTAGCCGTTGTTGAGGTACTGGAAACCACACTTCCATAAGGGTTTCCTACGGGCAGCAATGCAAAGGTATAGCTATCACCACCAATACTTTCAACAACAGTGATGGTAACCCTTTCAGGATCATTACAAGTAATGGCTATGTCCTGTGCTGTATTCAATGAGAAGGTGTTCAAAGGTTGAACATCAACACTGTCCACATACTCACAGCCATTGACATCCCTTACAATGTAATTGATGGTCTGTACGGAACCATTATCGGTTACACCAAATGTGGCATCTTGGGTAAAGCCATTACCATTAAAGCTATAATAGTAGGTACCCGTTCCGCCATTGGCTGTTACGGTAACAGTAGACTCATTGACCGAATTGCTTGGACTACACACAAAAGCAGAAGCCGTTGCAGAAGCCGTTAAAGCCGTTGGTTCGGTGATGGTTTCCGGTCTGATGTCTTCACAACCTCTTGATGAAACTACACGTACTTCGTAGTCCCCAGCAGGAAGGTTTTCAAACAATGGCGTGTCTTGCAATGGTCTGCTTGGAGCCCCAAGACTTATTCCGATAAGTTCATATCTATATATTGGGTTCGCAGCTGTTGCAGGATCTAAATTGGCCAAGATACTTCCATCACTGCCACCAAAACAACTTACATTTTGTATGGTTGAAGCCAATAGTGAAGGATCAACCTTATCATCCAATTCTTGGGTCAATGTAAACGTACAAGGTGTAGTGGTATCACTATCTGTAACTGTAAATGTATACGTTCCAGGCTGTGTAAGTCCGGTAAAGACCCCTGTGGTATTGTTGTCTGTGGTCAATCCGTCAGGGAAAACCACCTCAAAGAACAAGTTGGACGAACCACCAGAAACATTGATGGTTATCTGCCCTCCCGGATCTACCGTACAATCTATTGGTTTAACCACGGTTGCAGTTGCAGACATGGCTTCGCTCAAGACTACGGGCCCAACGGTGGTATCACAACCCCATTGGTCAATAATATATACCTCGTAGGAACCTGCTCCTAGGCCAGAGAAAATGGTGCTGGTCTGTGGAGAACCTACATTGCTTCCATTACGGATCAATTGATACATATAGTTGCTGCCCTGACCACCTGTTATGGGGTTAGTGGCCGGGATGCCCACAACCTCGATTTCGCCCTGTAGGTTAACACAGTTTTCATTGTTGACCTGAAGGTCTGCCACTATGGGCAGTGGATCGGCCAAGGTTTCATCCGGTAATTGTACGGCGCAACCAAATTGATCGATTACCCAGATTTCATACGTGCCGGCCACAAGGTTTTCAAATCTTGGGTTGGCTACGTAGTTTGATGGGTCATTTGGATCAGGATTGGCCACAGTACTCACATAGTACAGATAGCCTCCCCATCCTCCTTGGGCATTGGTAATTTCAATGATACCGTCATTCCCTGGGTTACAGGTAATATCGGTTATGGCCGTAGCTGCGGTTACGGCTGCAGCAGGACCGGCAATATTGAAAGATTGGGTATACACACAGGCTGCTCCCGGAGGATTGGTATCGGTTACCTCAATATAATACGTTCCAGCAGCAAGACCTGTGATGGTAAAACTTCCATCGGCATCAGAACCGGTGGTAATCACATCATCGGCCAAGTTGGTGGGCGTGTTGTTTATGTCATAATATAGGGTATAGCTTGTTGCACTGGCATAGGTTATACTAGATGCATCTACCAAGTTCAATTCCACTTCGCCATCTGTGCCACCAAAGCAAGTGATATTGGTGGTGCTTACCACATCCAAATCCAATACTTCAGGACTGGCCACGGTATGGGAAACGGAGATGATACATCCCGTAACGGTATTTCTAACTTCAAAGTTATGGATGCCTACGGCCAATCCAGTAAAGCTTCCAGAAGCTTGGAATACGCCTGATGGCAACAACCTAAACTCGTAGTTGGCAGGGTCTGTTATGGAATTGGTGATGGAACCTGTGGCGGTAATGGTGATGTTTTCACCGGTAACACAAGTTGCAACGGCATCAATGGCCACAGAGGCTGACAATAATTCATCAAATGGGGCGATGGTCTCCGTAGCGGTTCCCACACAGCCATTGTTGTCATACACATTGATGATATAGCTTCCGCCTGCGGTATTGGTTTCAATGTACACATTGTTCGATCCGGACTGAACCACAACATCGTCTCCAGTGGCTGGCGTACCCTGGTCGTTGATAAACTCATAAATCACATAAGTACCACTTCCACCAGTAATCGAAGCTGTATCCACTGTAATAGTGGCATTGTTCATGTTGTTGCCTGTGGTACAACCAAATTCCACAACACTGGTATTGATGTTGGCAATAGGGTCTGGCTGACTTATAATCTGGGTCAAGGTTGTGGTACAACCATTGGCCGCGGTAACTTCAATGGTATAGGTGATTCCGGCAATACTTCCTTCAAGTCCTGTAAAGGTAGCCGTAGTGGCATTGCTTGACGTTGGAGCAATTGGGAAGGAAGCAGAACTTCCAGGTCCAGAAATAATTTCAAAAGTATAAGGTCCGGTACCGTTGTCCACGGCGCTTACCGAGATAGTACCATCAGCATCGCCATTACAGGTTACATCTGAGAAAGATGTAATGCTGAACGAAGGCATAATGGCCGGAGGAACCGAGACATTGAATACCCTGGAACATTCTGGTGATGCCGTATTGTTGTCATATATGGTGATAATGTAGTCCTCTACCGTTGTGGTACTGAACACCAACGGATTGGTGGACAAGCCTGTTCTGCTGACCACAATTCCGGAACCATCGGAAATTTCATAATCATAGCTTCCAGAGCCTTGAAGTACCTCAAGGGTAATTTCAGCATCTGGGCTAATGGAACAATCCAAAAGCTTGGTAAGGGCCACATTGGCCTGAAGCACAGGATGAACCGTTACGGTATCTGTATCAATACAGCCGTTGCTATCAATGATAGACACATTATATGTTCCTGCTGCGATATTGTTGAATACCCCACCATTATCCACATAGGTGGTACCGCCATCCAATGAATAGAATATTTGTGCGGCCGTAGTGGTCGCTGTAATGGTCACCGTAGCAGGATCGGTACAGTTATCCACCGCGATACCTGTAATGGTTGGGTTTGGTGTCAAATCAAGGTCCACCGTGCCTAAAGGCATGGAACAACCAAATTGATCCTGAATTTCGACAGCATAGGTTCCAGCAGGTGAATTGGCCGGAATCTCAATAGGATTATCAGATGTTGTTGTAATGGTTACAAACGGAACTGGTCCAGTAACAGTATACGTATAGATTCCGCCTCCACCAAGAGGGTTTTGAACCTCAATGAGTCCAGGGGCATTACAGCTAATATCCTGTAACACATTAGGTGTACCACTCAACGGGTCCAGTTCTATCAATAATTCATTCTCTGTGGCTCCAACACAACTATCGTTGTTTGAACCATCTACTTCAACAACTTCGATGAAGTAGTTTCCAGGAGCCAAATTATTGATGGTAATGTCCTGTTGTGGAGTAGAGAAGGGAACTATTCCCCCACTATCTGTTACAAAAACAGCAGAACCGGAGCTCATATCATACAAGGTCCATCTGAACTGTGTTTCAAAAGGAGCTTGGTTGTCAGTTACTGTGTAGGTAATGCTTCCGTTGTTGGCACCATCACAGCTTGGAGTAATGCTTGATGTAATTTCCAAAGGAACCGTGATGATATCGTTCACGTTCACGTTACTTTGACGAACACAACCTGCGCTATCCCTAACGTAGAAGGTATAGGTTCTACCAGGGACCAATCCGACAAAGGTATGGGTTGTTCCCAAAGGCAAAGGAGCGGTCCATGCTGCAGTAGCCGGGTTAAAATTGGCTGGGTCGTCCGAATAGGCATATTCGTAAGGCGCCGTACCGTTTTGTCCTCTCACCGTAACTTGTAGTTCATTACAATTGACAATTATTGGTAATATGGTAATGTCCAAGTCATCCAATGGGTATGGTATGATGAAGGGAGGAAGGTCTGTCTGACAAATGGTATTGTTGGACCCATCCACGGTTCTCATGGAAGGATAAACGGTTTGACCAGAAGTATAACCCGTAAACTGATCTGAAGTTCCAGGGTTGGAGTTGTCACCAATCCAAGTGGCACCACCATCGGCACTGAATTGAATGGTTCCCAAAGTGGTGGGATATCCAGAGAATTCAAAACCAAAATCATTGATGTCTCCAGTACAAGTTGCGGGTGTAACCCCAGATACAACACCAGTCAATTCATCTGGATTGTTTATGGTCTGCGTATCGGTAATGGTACAACCTGTGGCATCGGTGATATTGATGGTATAATCCCCAGGCATTAGGTTATAATACGTTCTGCTTGTAGAAAGTACGTTGGTATCGGTTTGGTCTGAGGCACCTCCATTGTCCAAATCAATGATTTGAATGGTGTATGGGGCAAGCCCGGAAGTGATATCCACCAAAATGGAGCCAGTTCCATCATGACATTCAGGGTCTGTTGGAGTGGCCGTCATGGTCAACGGAGTGGCCGGGTCAACGGTCACGGTTTCCATAAACTCACAGAAAGGAGCTGTTGCGGAATTGTCCCTAACGTATACATCATAAGTACCTTCGTTACCAGCAGTTACAGTATAGGTATTGGTTGTAGAGAAAGATCCGGTTGGATCAGTAGTTGTGGGCACAAAAGCATATTCCAAGGTAGGTGAACCACCTGAAGCCGTAACGGTAATGCTACCGTCGGCACATGTGGTAATGTCCTCAACAGCCACACTGGCGATCAGGGCATCTACAATGGTTACATTTTGAAGGGTACCCGTACAACCAAAACCATCCCTTACATTGATGGTATAGTTTCCAGCGGCCAATCCTGAGAAAGTGTGCGTTGTGGCCGAGGCAGGACTTGGAGTAATCCAAGGACCACCATTTAAACTGAATTGATAATCGCCATTTCCACTGGTCACATCCACTTGGATAGTACCGTCATTGTTTCCACTATAACATGCAGTGGGTGTAACATCAAATAGGATATCGGCAGGAGGTGCAATGGTAATGGCCGTATCAACAGGGTCTTCGCAAAGATTTGTGTCGATAACCCTAATAATATAATCACCATCGGAAAGACCGGTAAATATGTTGGAAGATTGATAAGCAACAAGCACACCCCCTACATTGTCTTCCAATTGATATTGGTAGGCAGGGGTTCCGCCTGTGGCCGAAGCCGTAATGGTAGCCCCTCCGTTTGTACAGGTCATCACACTGGTCACAGAGGCAGAAGCAACCAATGCATCAGGTTCCGTTAAAGTTTGATTCAAGATTACTGAACATGCAGGGTCTCTTAGGTCTACAATGGTAATGGTATGGTTGCCTGCCGTTAATCCGTTTACGGTGATTGGGCTCGCAAATTGAGGGGCAGAAACCGCACCACCATCCACTTGGTAGGTAAATCCTGTGGCCAGGTCAAAGTTTTCCGTTTCAAAAGTAATGGAACCGTCGGCACTACCATTACAAGAAATATCAGTAAAGGCCGTAATGGCTGCATCAAAGGCGTGACCATCCTCAACATTGACATCAACGGTCAATGAACCGGAACAAACTTCAGGGGTTTGGAACGCCTGAATATCGTCAATGGCGATGTCATTTCCACCCGTAACAGCAGAGTTGGTACGAATTACAATATCTAAATTGGTATTGGCCCCTGGATTTAGGGTAACCGTATAGTTCTGCCAATCATCAGCATCATTGTTTTTAGGAACCTGTCCTGTTGTGGTACTGGCAATAACAGTACCTACACCGTCAACCAATTGAATATCGATATCAGGGTCGGCACCACCGGTACCAACTCTCAACAAGTTGAAAGCCCATAATGAAATGGTGATATCCCGATTGGGGACCACTTCAATATCTCTTTTGGCATAGATAATCCCATTGGGCCCTACGGCACCACCTACATTCATGGCCAAAAATCTACCATTGGCCAAGGCGGAGTGATCATTGGGGTTTCTCCATGTACCATAGGGGTTTACAATGGTTTGTGTAACCGAATATTCCCCGTCTTGGATATGGGTGTCAATGGCCCAACCGCAGGAGTTCACTGCTCCGTTTTGAGGCTCGTAACAGTACGCAGGATCCACCTCGGGAATGCTGGTATTGGGTCCGGCTCCAAAAGTTTCCAACAGCAACACACTTGGAGTTGGAGCGGAATTGCTGGTATAGTTTACCGTAATGGTATGTGATCCAACAGGAACATTGTTAAAGATATTTGAGTCAGCAGGAGAGTTTGGATTACCATCGATTTCATAGGTGTAATCAAAATCTGCGCTGTCCGGGGTCAAGGTAATGATACCTTCCCCATCACATTCGTAGTCTATGGCTGGCGTAACATTGGGTGGGGTGGGAACAGGATCAATGGTCACGGTCATGGGATAGGTACAAAGATTGGCATCCCTGATGTAAAGTGTATGTGTTCCTGGGAATAGATACCCAATAGAGCTTGATCCATATGTGGACCCACCATCAAAACTGTACTCGTAAGGAGCGGTACCTCCCAATGCATTGGTAATACGCACCTCAGCACCCAACCCTGGGTTACATTCTGCCAATTGGGTTACGGCGGCAGAAGCGGAAAGGGTCAAAGGTTCGGTTATGGTATAAATTTCATCAACGGTACAGTTGTTGGCATCCCTAACGCGGATGTTGTAACTGCCCGCAGCTTGGTTCACAAATGTGTTTGAAGTTTGATAGGTAGCACCATTGTTGATACTATATTGATATGGGGCTTCACCACCTGAAGCGTTAATGGTAATGGTGGCTTGTGCCTCTCCACTACACAAAATTCCTGTGTCGGTCACTGAAATGGCCAATGGTGGATCTTGGGCTATCGTAATATCATAGGAAGCCTCACAGTATCCTGCGGCACCATTATTATCTCGAACATACACATCGTAATCACCAGCACTAGTTACGGTAACTGGGTTGGTGGTTGAAAAATCCCCATCAGCAGGAGTAACCCCATTGCCCACAACAGCGTATACATAGTTACCATCGCCACCAGCAGCGGTAATGGTAATATCGGTATCCGTTCCACAAGCAATAATGTTTGGGGCGGAAGCAATCACACTCAACTCTGGATCAATAGTAATGGAAGCTGAATCTGTACAGCTGTTCCCGTCTCTAACATCAATGGTGTAGGTTCCCGGAGCTAGACCCGAGAACACATTGCCGCTTACAAACGGACCACCATTAAGGCTATATTCGTAGTTGCCATCCCCTCCAGAAGTTACGTTGGCGGTAAGGGTGAGGCCTACGGCATCATCATAACAAATGTCGTTGGGTACAATGGCCAAAACAGGGGCCACGGCTTCAATAATATCAAAGGTATCCGTAAAAACACATCCATTGGAATCCGTAACGGTGTACGTATAGGTTCCTCCTATGGTAAGATTGGCAAATAAGCCATTTGGTTGCGGGGCAGGAAGTACATATCCAACAGGCCCTGCAGTGATTTCAAAACTGTTGCCACCCCATCCTCCGGTTGGAGTAATGGTAACCGAACCGTCTGCAATACAGCTTGGCTGGGCAACCACGTGGGAAGCGGTCAATGCTGAAGGTGGTGCATTTATGGTAACACTGGCCGTATCGGTACAGCTGGTGTAGTTGTCGGTAACGGTAATGGTATAGGTTCCTTCGGCCAATCCTGACAAAGAAATGGTTCCATTGGTCTGTGCACTTCCGTTGAAAGTAGCAGGACCTGTAACCGAATAATCATAATCTGTATTGAAGTTGGCTACGTTAAACTGAAGCTCCCCGTCGGTATCACCAAAACAAGTAATATTGCTCAACAATTGGCCTGTCACGGAAATTTCGGTAATGGGGTCTATGGTATAGCTTTCATCATACGAACAACCCAAACTGTCGGTAACCCTGAACAAATAAGTTCCTGGAGCCAATCCAGCAAAAGTGGCATTGTTTCCATTATTGACCACGCTGCCGGCAGGGGCAATGATCTCATAGGTTAAATTAGGGGTTCCTCCTGTTGCGGATAAGGTTACATCAGAAGTAAATACGGGACAGATGGGATTTGTGGCTGAAAAATCCAAATCTGTTGGTGGGTTCAAGGGATCTATGGTGATAGGGTCCGTTGCTATAAGACACCCATTGGCATCCCTAACCGTTACAGTATAGGTTCCCTCTGTCAATCCAGAGAAAGTTTCAGCACCGGGACCACTTACAAAGTTTACCCCATCAATACTGTATTCATAGGGAGCAGTACCTCCAGAAACATTTTGGGCTTCAATGATGCCATCTTGCAAACAGGTATAATTCTGAACCAATGCGGAATCGGCTTCCAAGGCTTGTGGAGGTCCATCAACGGTAACATAGTCGTAGTAATCACAAGAGGCACTGCCCTTGCGTTGGTTGATGACAATCACATAATCCCCACTAGGCAAACCAGAGAAAAAACCTGTTTCATTGGTGGCCAATGCGTTTACATAATCATAGTTGTCCTCATCAAAACCAGTGGCATCAAACAGGTAATAAGTAAGTTGATACCCATTGCTGTTCGTAAGGTTTTTGGTAATGGAACCTGTTGATTCCCCAAAACAAAGGACATCAACAATCGTATTAAAATCATAGTCCGCTGCTGGCCTGAATTCAATGGTAACCGGATTGGAGATATCATAACAGTTGAACCTATCCACAACCACGAACAGGTACTCTCCTGGATCATAGATGTCGAAAATCTGACTGGTCTGAAATTCTGAAGGAGGGATATCCTGTACCGTTGGATATGAAATTACAGGATTGCCCAAGTCATCGGTATAGGACCAAATGGCGTACAAGTGAGGTGTTTTACCCCCTGTAGATTCCATAAGTATATTACCTTCCTTACAGGTAATGTGTTGGGAAACCCTTGCGGTGAGCTCCAGGTCTGCCAGGTCAAGAATGGTCACTTGTTCGGTGTAGGTACATCCGTCATCGGTAGTTACGGTAACATCGTATACCCCATCGTTCAAGTTCTCAAAGGTGTAATTATTGTCTGTGGATGGTCCGTGGGTGTCCACTACGGTACCACCTTGGGATATTTCATAATAGTATTGGGGCTCTACATTGAGCACAGAGATGGCAATCTCGCCCAAACCAGAACAGTTGGTGTCTTGTGGAGTGATGTCTACTTGGAAATTTCTTTCCAGAATCCCAATATTCTCTAGAAGAAAAACACAACCATCGGTAACGCCTTGTTGTCTCATTTCAACAGCATAAGCACCGTTGGTGGTAATATCAAAGCTTGGACTTGGTCCAAAGGGAACCAATACGTTTCCTGTGGTTTGATCCAAAAGTTGATATTCGTAATCAATAGGCATATTGGTCACGGTAATGTTTCCATCCGTGTCACAAATGATATCGCTAGAGGTGTATTGTGGGTTGAGCGGGTTCTTGTAAATATTAAAATAGAACCGGCTAAAACATCCGTTCTGATAGTTGATGATCAATCGGTACTGTCCTGAATCCGAAGCCAAGAAGTCGTTCCCGGTATCCACGGTGTTCCAAGTACAGCTTGCATTGGTATTGGCACAGCCTGAAACAGCTGATCCACAGCTAGCTTCGTCCAATTGTTCCCAGACAATGCTCTGCGCATCAGGGATGTTTACTTGTATAAGTTCTGTGTCGTTAAGACCACACAAGAAGATTTCGGGCAATTCGCTACCGTCATTGGGGCAGATTTGAATCTCGCCATCAATGGTATTTGAAGTGTTGTTGATCAACGCCGTGATAGGGTTGCTTTGAACCGAACCGAACAATTCAACCACTATGATTTCCATAAAATCCTTACAGGGATCGGCAACTTGCTTGTCCACTAAATAAGTTCCGGTATCACCTACCAAAATAGTACTTGGGTCGTTGTCGGCATCGGCATCGGTAATAACGGTATCTGTACCAAGATCAATCTGGTTGTTGCCATTTTCATCACGGTACCAGATATAGTTGTCAAAATTGTCACCGGCATCCAAAAGCACGGTATCACCACAAAGTTGTACCGTTCTGCTAAAGTTACAGGCACTTAGGTCATCCAATAGGAAGTTGGTGGCCCCGGGGGTGGGGAAACCACAACCGTCAAATTCGGACACACTGGGGTCGTCCGTAATCTGTGCATTGTTAATGACACCACTATAGGTGGAATAGGCCAAGTTTTGGATGATATCCGTACAGGCATCGATAAAGTCAAAACAGTTTTCCGCCACTTGTACCCGCATCCGGATGGAGGCCATGGGATCACCTTCTTCTACCAAACCATCTGGAATACTGAAGAATATGGTTCGTGAGGCCGGATCGTAGGAGTAAGTAGCTCCTGCAGGCATGGTAATGCTGCTTTCATCCAAGGTTACGTTGATGGGCAACACATCTCGAATGGTATAATATCTTTGAAAAGGGTCTGAACTGGCAGGATCAACCCCGGTGGCATCATCATTCCCCACATTCTCAAAAGAGAGCACATAATCCAAGTATTGTCCCAAGTTAACCCCTTGACCTGTAATATCGTTACCGCCGATATCCTCAACGGTTTTGGTCAACTCAATGTTAGGCTCAATGATTTCCACATCCAGAGAGGTGAAGAAAATGTCGTATTTATCCTGGGTTGAGGATGCTCTTAAAGTCGCCCCGGTCTCACTGTTTGGAATAACCGTCTGGTTGGGGTTAGGTATGGTGAACAAATCCACATCCCAACCTAAAGTGTTTACACTGTTGGGGTTTCTAGTGGTGATAATATTGTCTTCAATGGTAATGTTACTATTGAAAAAGTTGGTGGTAGGGTTGACTGTGTTTCCAAGTGTTGTAAATCCGGCGTTGCTGTCCGCACGAATGGCAAGCCTGTCCCCAGAGATTCGGTTGTCTCCTTCCAAAGTGGCCACACCCAATTTTGCACGCACGGGAAAGGGCGCGGGCAATGTGGTAAAACCACTAAAGGGAACATCAACCGTTTGTCCTGATTTGATACCGGCGTACCCATCAAAAGTGGTAATGTACTTGCCGGGAAGGGTTGGGTTTTCATAAACTACGACCAAGGTCCAACCTCCAGAAATACCTCCGGTAATGGAGCTTCCGGAACTGGCCCTGACGTTGGCCACAAAGTATTCCCCATCGGGGTTGGCCAATGAGGATACCATGGAAGTTACATCCTTATAACAAGCATAGGGGCTATAGCTCCCAAAGTCGGAATCGTTATATCCATCAAACAGGATTTCATCTGCGGTCAGGTCTACGTAGGAACCTCCCGGGACCCTAAACTTGACCTGGTTAAAATCGCTCCTGTCACTGCCTTTGTACACAGCGGACCAGTATAGCCCGGCATATCGTATCAATGAACAGGAAGGGTCCGGTACGGCCAAGGTGGCACTACTGGAACTAAAGGTGGAACCATCCCCGTCTATATCAATATATTGCATGTTAAGGTCATCATTATATGATGAGCTTGAACCGGTTGCATTGTAAGGGTCTTCAGGGTCTGTACTTCCGGAATCCCTGTTTACTATATTGTTGGCAATAAAGGTAAGATCCCCCCTAAGTTCGTTTTCATAACGTACGTCAAAGGTGTTCTTGACCTGGGAAGTACCCACCCAAGAAATGAGTGCCATCCCTAAGAACAGCAATATTTTATGTAAAGGTTTGGCCATGGTTAGCTATTGTAGTTTGGTTTCACGCGCATGATCCACATTTGGTCATCATACGAAGCGTTTAGTTTGGAATAGTAAGAGGTTAGGGCGTTGTTCCAGGTTTCATGTTTTTTGAGGTACACATATCTATGGTTGTCCTCTGGGTTTATGAAATAACTGGCATTTAAACCTCTGGAATTCAGTGCTTTTACAAATTGCTTGGCACTGGTTGAATTGTCGAATACGCTGGCTATGATGTAGAAGCCTTCTGGCAATCCGTTTGCGTTTATGGTTTTGTAGGTTACCCGGCCTGAGCCTGTACTACTTTTGTTGACATTCTTGTGTAAGGAGTTGTTTCCATATTTAGAAGGAGTTGTTGTAGAGCTCTTTACAAATCCTTGGATGGTGGCAGTACCATCGTTGACGTTCATCACCCATGCATCACCATTATATGAACCATTGAGTTTGGAATGGTATGCCTCCAAAGCTTCTTTTTTGTCCTTGTATCCGTCCAAATACACATAATTGAGACCGTTCTTTGGATTTTCAAAGTAGCCGGCATCAAGAATACCTTGTTCATGGAGTTGTTGGATAAAGGCGTCCACGTTTTCTGGATTTTTAAAAACGTTGGCGATTAAGTAATGTCCGCTTTGAACATTGGGAATAGCATTTGATTTGAAACGAGCAGATTTGATCTTCTTGGTGTTGGAGGTTTTGTCCCTTTTTACCGAAGAGGTATGTGCTACCGCGTTGTTGGTTTTTGATTCGTTGATACGGATAATCTTTTTGGTTGCCGTGGTATTGGTAAGTCCGTGATTTGAAATAGGTTGCTTCTTGGTTTGTGTTACAAGGTCAGCACTGTCCATATTGGCAAAATAGACTTGCTTCGCTTTTTCTTCAAGCGCTGGATTTTGCCCTCTTGTTTCACGTTTTACCATTTTCATGACCGTTTCAAAACGTTTCTCCAAATCTTGTCTACGAGTGGTTTCTATGGAATCCTGTCGCATGAGGAGCTCGTCCAAAATGGCATCATTTTCGGCTAGTTTATCTTTTAATTGCGCTATTTCCAGGTCTTTTTCGGTAATACTCAAGCTGTCTTGTGGAACATTTTCGTTTTCCACCAAGGCTTCGTTTTCCTTTTCCAACATTACGCGGTCCTCGGTAAGGTTCGGTGTAAAGGAATAGGCAAGGGAAATCTCATGACTTACCCCAAAGTTTTCAAAGTTGTTGGAGAGACCTTTTTCCATGGTGTAACCCAGGGAGATGTTCTTGGTCAAGTTAAACCCAAGTCCTGCAGATGCGCCGTAGAAATCGTCATAACCCGCTTGTAGCCATCCTAGCTTGGGAAGATCAAGGATAAGGTTTCCTCCCAATACGAGGTTTTCCTCACCCACTTTCCTCACCCGCGCCATAGGCATCAATCTGGCGCGTTCCAAAAGCCCCGCACCATTTTTAAACTGATGGGTATATTGTAGGTGTCCGGAATAGGTTTTTTCGTTGAATTCGGTAACAGATTCACTGTTCTTAAGGTTGTAATCAAAAAGGTTTTCGGCAAAACCACCAATGTCAAAATTCCCTATGGAAAAGTTGAAACCGGGTTGAAAACTCACCAAGGAACTACTTTCCAAAGTGTTTAGAAAAGGATCGTTTTCAATGGCATTGACACGGTCTTGGTTCAAGGCACTTTGGTAATATGAAAAGTTGGCTCCGAAAGTAAAGGTGCTTTTTGGGGCCAATCGCACACCATAGGCGTAGTTGGCGTGAACACCAAAGTTGTTGAAAACCCCTTCCCTATTGGTAAATAAGCTTAGGCCCACACCACTTCTGTCACTCACCCTACCACTATAACTCAAGAAGTATACCTGGTTGTTATCGTCAAAAGATACCGACTGGTTTCTATGAAATAAATTGATATACGACTTGTCTTCGCGCACTGTTGAAAATGTTGGGTTCAACAAGAACCTGTTGAATTTCAACAAGTTCTGTGATGGGATGTTATAGGGCACAAAAGGATCCTCCTCTTGTCCGTAGGTCCCGGATGAAGCAAGTAGCAAGATATAGACGAGTAGTAGTAAAGGTTTTTTGGTGTGCATTTCTGTTTATTTAATAACAGTTATGGTGCCCTGTTTCAGGCTTTTCCCTCCTTTGCTGATCTTGTAATAAAAGATCATGCTGGATTTGTTGAACGTTGAGGTGGATTGCGGCCAATTGTTTTCATAATTGGTCTGGCTGAATACCTCCTTCCCTCTTTCATTGAATATGGTCACTAGAACTTCTTGGTCCCTAGAGTAGGTATTGGGCAATATCCATAGGTCATTGATACCATCGCCATTGGCTGTAATTACATTGGGAATAGCAAACATGTCCCTATATACCACGGTAATGACACGGCTTACGGTACACCCACCAAAATGGGCTACCAACAGGTATTGTCCTTCCTCTTGAAAACCAAAGAAATCCTGAGTTGATACTAAATTGCTGTTGTAGTCGAACCACTCATAAGAATCTGCACCGCTTGCGGTCATGGTCATGGTTTCGCCCTCAATAATGATAAGTTCTTGAGGCTTGTCCAAAACCAATAATGATTCGTCAAAGGCCCGTATTGTAATTTCATTGGATGTCAACGGACAATCGTTGGTCCTGATGACAAGTTGGTATACGCCAACCTCAGAAACGGTATAGCTTTCAGATGAGGTGTCTACAACAGTGCCGTCCTTAACCCATTCAAAAGTTTCACCCTCGAGGCTTTGTGTGCTGTTCAGTACGATAGGGTCTGAACCTTCACACAATACGGTTCCCGTAGTTGAAATGGTAAGAGCTTGATTAACAACAAGCTTGACATTTAGGGTGTTGGACGATGCGTTGAACCCATCCAAGGAACCATTTAGTTTGTAGTTTCCATTGTTCCCGTGGTCAGATAGGGTTATGGTCTTGGAGGTTTCCCCTCCTATAGTATTACCATCTTTAAGCCATTCATAACTGAATGACGATTGTAGGTCCGATGTTACATTAGTTTTTGCCCCACCATCGCCGACTGCATTGATGGTTGTTAAACTCAATGTGGCATCAGTATTTTCACATGAGGTATAGGAACCTACGTAGGAAATGACAAACTCAAACGAGTTCGGAGATACTACCGTAGTTACTGCGGAGTTTTTCGGAGAAACGGAACAAGACCCACCATTTTGGGTAACCGTAACATAATACTCCCCTACTTCGCTGATATTTAATGTGTTTGTGGTTTCTCCTGAGATGGCACCACCATCTTTGAACCATTGGTAGGATGGAGAGGCTGCCGTTGTGGAAACCGATAAGGTTTTGTTCTGGGAGGGCAGCAACACAATATTTTCTTCATTGTTAAGGGTTACTTCAAAAGAACCTGCACTCTGTACGGAAACTGCTGCGGAACGTTCTTTACAGGCACTGGGCCCTTCAATTTCAACTTCGTAACTTCCTTCAAACCCAACAAGGTTAGAGTTTATCGCATAGGAATCACCTTCCAAGGTGGGTCCACTTACTTTTGTCCCATCTTTGTACCACGTGTAGGTAAGCCCCATTCCGGTGATGTTGGCCTGAAGGGTATAAGGGTCTCCTGGGCACAGCTCAACATTGCTGGAACCATTTATGGCGATGCCCTGACTACTGCCGGTATTGATTTCAATGGTGTTGGACAGGGTGTTTGCCGATCCAGAACAGATGGAACCATAATCCAGCTCTACATAGTACATCCCAGAAGTAGAAACGGTGATGCTTTCTGTCTTCTGGGGAAGTAATGTACCGCTGCGGTACCAATTATATTTATAGGTACTGGCATTAGGTATGTTGTGAGGCTTTAAGGTTACCGTGCCACCATCACATATTTGAATGGTTCCGCCGGATGGAATGCTTCCACTGCCATTTTCACTAATAAGCAAGGGCGAATTATAGTCAATATAGTACATGGGATAAGCATCGGAGGCAGGGCTGGTTTTTGAAGGACTGGTGCTACGCACCCTGAATTTGTAGTTTTCTCCACGGACATAATTGGGTACGGAAAACTGAAATTCGAAATCAAAAACGGTGTTTTTATCGCTCACCCTTGATAGTTCTATGGGAGAACCAAAGTTTCCATTGGCATCGGATAGCTCCAAGACAAACTCATTGTTTGAGTTCACCAAGGGTAGGTTCCAGGTAAAATTCACATAATATTGATTGAAACTACTTGAAGCACAGGCGGCTGTCCAAGGGTCGCTACTGCCATAATTGGGATTGGGCGCAGCGGTTGGTTTGTTTAGGATTTGGGCTTGCATGGTAGACGCACCCAAAATGACCACCATAAGGGTCAGTACCAGAAGGCCATACGTTGAACTACTTTTTTTCATCACCGTTAGTTTTAAGAGGTTGAGGGCATACAATGCCCAGTTAGTTTGTGCCCCTTAATGTCTTTTAGTTCGTTAGAGCGTTTCTCAAGCGCCCCATTTTCATATAGCTTTCTACTAACAAATATGATTTTATTTTCGTCGAATGGAAATATATTGTTGTAGGTGGCACCAAAAGTGTTGTGAAATGGCGTACTTTGTATACACTAAAGCGTGATTTTTAGCTACGAAGACACGTTTTTACTACATTTGCGCTTCAAATTTTGGATATGGCCGAGGATGTTAAATCGCTGAATTTTATTGAACATATTGTTGAGGAAGATTTAAGAAATGGGTACAATGCTGAGAGCCTTCGTTTTCGTTTTCCGCCGGAACCCAATGGGTATCTTCATATTGGGCATGCAAGCTCCATTTGCCTCAATTTTGGGTTGGGATTACGCTATAATGCACCGGTAAATCTTCGTTTTGACGATACCAATCCTGCCAAGGAGGAAAAGGAGTATGTGGATGCCATTAAAAAGGATGTCTCTTGGCTTGGTTATGAGTGGGATACGGAATGTTATGCCTCTGATTATTTTCAACAATTATATGATTGGGCCGTGGAGCTGATAAGGACCAATAGGGCTTATGTTGACAGTCAATCTTCTGAAGAAATAGCAAGTCAAAAGGGGACCCCAACGGAGGCCGGAAAGGAAAGTCCATATCGTAACCGCTCTGTAGAGGAAAACCTTGAGCTGTTCGAAGGCATGAGAAATGGTGATTTCAAGGAAGGCGAACATGTCTTGCGAGCCAAAATTGATATGTCCTCCTCCAATATGCTCATGCGTGATCCGGTCATGTATCGAATTCTGCATAAGCCCCACCACAGAACAAATACCGATTGGTGTATTTATCCCATGTATGATTGGACACATGGGGAGAGTGATTATATCGAGCAAGTCTCGCATTCCCTGTGTACACTGGAGTTTCTGCCCCACAGAGAGCTTTACGATTGGTTTTTGGACCAATTGGTAGATTCTGACAAATTACGTCCAAAACAGCGTGAGTTTGCCCGTAGAAACCTTAGTCATACGGTAGTCAGTAAACGAAAGCTGCTTCAATTGGTGGAGAGCGGTGTGGTGACTGGATGGGATGACCCAAGGATGCCAACAATATCTGGATTGAGAAGGAGGGGGTATACTCCTGAGTCCATTCGGAACTTTGCCGATACCATTGGCATAGCCAAACGCGAGAATGTGGTTGACGTATCCTTGTTGGAATTCTATGTGCGTGAACATTTGAACAAGGTTGCCCCTCGTGTTATGGCGGTACTTAACCCGTTAAAATTGGTCATCACCAATTACGAAGAAGGGAAAGAGGAATGGTTGGATGCCGAGAACAACCCGGAAGATGAATCGGCAGGAGAAAGGAAAGTTCCATTTTCCCGGGAGCTTTATATTGAACAGGAAGACTTTAAGGAAGAAGCAAACCGTAAGTTCTTTAGGTTGAAGTTGGGGGGTGAAGTGAGATTGAAGAACGGGTATATCATTAAAGCAGAAAGCTGCACCAAGGATGCCGCGGATAATGTTATAGAGGTGCAATGTACCTACGACCCTAAAAGTAAAAGTGGTTCTGGAACGGAAGAAAGTTTGCGCAAGGTGAAAGGTACCTTGCATTGGGTCTCCATTCCCCATGCCATTCAAGCCGAAGTGCGTTTGTATGATCGTCTTTTCAATGACGCAACCCCGGATGCTCATAAGGATAAAGATTTTATGGATTTTATCAATCCGGACTCTTTGACAAAAGTGACCGGGTACCTAGAGCCCAGTTTGCAAGAAGCTCAAATCGGGGACGTGTTCCAATTTCAACGATTGGGTTATTTTAATGTTGACAAGGATTCAACTCCGAATAATTTGGTTTTTAACCGAACGGTGACCTTAAGGGACACTTGGGCCAAATTGGAGCAAAAAGACTAACATAGTTTTTTCTTATTCTACAACAAAATACCATTTGGTTTTCTTATTAAACTAGGCTTGTTTTAAGCGTGTTTAATGGCTTTTTGAAACAGGGTAACCCATTTCCCTTTGTGTTGGAAAGATCTTCTTGGAAAAGTACTATATGGAGTTTTTTACAAAAAGAGGAGAAAATTTAGGGTAACAATAAAAAAGGGAGCTTTTTAGCTCCCTTTTTCAATTCATGAAAGAATGATTTTATTCTTCTTTCTTTTTGTTTTGCTTTTTCATGGCTTCACCAATTTGGTTGCTTGCCGTAAAGGAGGCCACCATGTTGTTGAGCATGTCGCTTCCTGCTTGTGGTGAGTTGGGCAAAAGGATCAGGTTGGTATTGGTTTCCTCACCAATGGCCTGTAGCGTGTCATAGTGCTGTGTGACCACGATCAGGGCAGATGCTTCTTGCGAATTGATGCCCACTTTGTTCAAGACTTCAACAGATTCTTCAAGACCTCTTGCAATTTCACGACGTTGGTCGGCAATACCCTGTCCTTGGAGTCTTTTGCTTTCTGCTTCTGCCTTTGCTTTTTCAACAATAAGGATTCGGGCTGCATCTCCTTCAAATTGGGCTGCAATCTTTTCTCGCTCTGAAGCGTTGATGCGGTTCATGGCAGCTTTTACTTGGGCATCTGGGTCAATATCGGTTACCAAGGTTTTAATGATGTCATAACCATATTCCAACATGGCATCCTGTAGTTCGGATTTAACGGCAATGGCAATATCATCCTTTTTTACAAAGACATCATCCAATTTCATTTTGGGCACTTCGGCACGGACCACATCAAAAACGTAGGAAGTTATCTGGTCATGGGGGTACTCTAATTTGTAAAATGCATCATATACTTTGTCTTTTATAACTACATATTGCACTGAAACCTTGAGCTTTACAAATACATCGTCCAAAGTTTTGGTCTCTACAATAACATCCAACTGTTGGATTTTTAAACTCAATCTTCCTGCAATGCGGTCCACTAGTGGAATTTTCATTTGTAGCCCGGAATTGCGAATACTTTGGAATTTACCGAACCGCTCTATCACAACGGCGGTTTGTTGCTTTACAATAAAGAAGAACTTAAATAGAACAATAAGCCCAAGAAATACAATTGGTAATAATAAGTAATTGCCCATGCTGATCGGATTTTATGTTAGAAATGAAATTTACAAAACTCTGTAACATATCAGTAGACAACCACGAAGTTTTGTTACAGAATGTTTATTGCGAAAACACAGAAATCGCGTTTTTAATTCGCCCTATACTGTCTTCTTTACCAATAAGTTCGATAATATCAAATAGGTGAGGACCCTTCATGTCGCCCACAATGACCAATCGAAGAGGAGGCATTACCTTTCCAAAGGAAAGTTCTTGCTCTGCAATCCAAGCTTTTACCTTTTCTTCAATAATAGCGGAAGAGAAATCATCGATATTTTCTAGGATGGAAAGAACTTGGTCCATGATCTGTGGGGTATCTTCCTTCCATTGTTTTTTCACTGCTTTTTCATTGTATTCGGTGGGGGCTTCAAAAAAGTAATCGCCCAATTCCCAAAAGTCTGAAACAAAACTTGCCCGTTCCTTGATGAGGTATATTACTTTTTGGACATAATCTTTTGAGGCTTCTATCGGATTTTCTTTTTTTGAAAGCTCTTTTAGAAACAAATCCGCAAGATCTTCGTCACTCTTGCGCTGTAACCACTGCTGATTATACCATTTGTTCTTTTCTGGATCAAAACGTGCACCGGATTTGTTCACACGCTCCAAAGAAAAGGATTGGATGAGCTCATCCAAAGAGAAAATTTCTTGTTCTGTACCGGGGTTCCACCCCAAAAGGGCCAAAAAGTTCACCACGGCCTCTGGAAAGAATCCGGCTTCTCGGTAGCCTTCCGATTCGTTCCACGTTAAGGGAAACACTGGGAAACCCCCTTTTTCGCCATCGCGTTTGCTTAGTTTACCCTTGCCTACAGGCTTCATGATGAGCGGCAAGTGGGCAAATTTTGGCGCGGTCCATCCGAAAGCTTTATACAATAGAGTATGCAATGCCAAGGAGGGAAGCCATTCTTCGCCGCGAATCACATGGCTGATGTTCATCAAATGGTCATCCACAATATTGGCCAAGTGGTAGGTGGGCATACCATCACTTTTGAACAAGATTTTATCATCCAGTATGTTGGTGTCTATGGTAATTTTACCGCGGATGATATCTTGTAGAATGAGTTCTTCATTTTGCGGAGACTTAAAACGGATCACATAGTCTTCACCGGCGTCCAATTTGGATCTTACCTCTTCTTGGGTCAGTGAAAGTGAGTTGTTGAGTTTTAACCTGTTGTGCCAATTGTAGATAAAGGTCTTGCCCTTTTCCTCGTGGTCTTTTCTATGAAAGTCCAATCGTTCTGGGGTATCAAAGGCATAATAGGCGTTGCCATTTTCAATAAGTTCCATGGCGTAAGTTTTGTACATGGCCTTGCGCTCGCTTTGACGATATGGGCCAACAGTACCTTCTTTCCCTGGTCCTTCATCAAAGGGAATGCCACACCAGTTCAAGGCTTCAATGATATAGTTTTCAGCACCATCCACAAATCGGTTTTGATCCGTATCCTCTATACGTAATATAAACTCTCCGCCGTGTTTTTTTGCAAAAAGGTAATTGAAGAGGGCAGTGCGAAGACCTCCTATATGTAATGGTCCGGTTGGGCTTGGGGCAAAACGCACCCTAATGGTGTCACTCATGGCATACAATATTGTTGTGCAAAGATACATTGCCTTATACGATCCTGAAAGGGTTTAGGTGCGACGCTTGTATGTATCGGAAAAGTATTGATACACCAAGCTTTAACAAAAATTTGCGGTGGTTTTCACCAGTATCGGGTATCTTGGTAATAAAATATATTGCTTTGAGTAGCTATCAGGACATATTACAGAAGCTGGGTGGCTTTACCAAAAAGTATTATACCAAACAATTGATCAAGGGAAGTATTCTTTTTTTGACGCTCGGTTTGTTGTTTTGGATGGCGGTTATGTTTGTGGAGTATCTGCTATGGATGGACCAACAATGGCGATTGACGTTTTTCCTTGTTTTTTTACTGGTTGAGTGCTTTTTGCTTTATAGGTTTATTGTAATTCCGTTAATGTATTTGTTTCGTTTACGAAGGGGAATAGGTCATAAGGAAGCTTCCAAATTAATTGGAACGCACTTTCCTGAGGTGGATGATAAATTGTTGAATCTTCTTGAGCTTTCCGAAAGTCAGCAGAAAACCGACCTGCTATTGGCCAGTATAGAACAACGTGCCAAAAGTCTGGGAGCCGTCCCATTTACTGAGGCGGTGGATTTTAGGGAGGGGTATAAGTATGCAAAGTACATTTTAATTCCTGTGGCTCTGCTTGGTTTTATTTGGTTAAGTGGTAACATCGTTTCTTTCTTTAATTCCAATAAAAGGGTAATGAATTATGATTTGGCCTATGAGCGCCCCGCTCCATTCACCTTTAGGATATTGAATGAAAGTTTGGAGGTGTTGGATAGTGAGCCCTTGGTTATCAGAGCTACAACCGAAGGCAATGTGAAGCCGGACGATGTTTATCTAATGCTGAACGGGGAGCCGTTATTGTTGCAAGAACAAGATGGGGTGTATACCTATCGATTTGAAGCACCTGTGGAAGAAAGCTCGTTTTACTTAAGCGCCAATGGTTGGAACTCTAGAAATTTTACCATTAAAAGCCACAAAACACCCGCACTTGTTGATTTTCGGATGCAGTTGGATTATCCTTCATACTTGAATCGAGGGTCTGAAGTCATCACAGCTACCGGAAACGCTGTGGTACCCGAGGGTACCAGGGTGACTTGGAATATTGTGGGGCTGAATGTTGATGGGATTGCTTTGGAGACCTTGGATAGTATTTATTCTTTTTCCATGAAAGGGAATGAATTTATACGGATTATGAGGCCTTTTGATGATATGCGATATGAGCTTCGTACCTCAAACTCACATGTTGCCGATTTTGAACGCTTAGCGTACGCAATAGACGTTGTTAAGGATGCCAATCCTACGGTGAAGGTCAATCAGGTTTTGGATTCCCTTAACCCGAATCAGTCGTTTTTTAGTGGACAAGCTGCCGATGATTATGGCATTGCTTCCATCCGACTGGTTTGTTTCCCTGCAGATGATGTTGAGAAGGAACAGAGAATTGTTTTGGACTCCCCAAAATCTAATGTGTATCAGTTTTACTACACCTTTCCTTCCGGACTGCTACTGGATAAAGGCAAGCAATACAAAGTATTTTTTGAGGTGGTGGATAATGATGGCATCAGAGGAGGAAAGATTGCAAAAAGCCAAGTGTTTAACACCGCTATTTTTGACAATAACCAACTGAAAAAGAGGAAGTTAGAGTCTCAAAGCTCTACACTGACCAAAATGAATCAATCCTTGCAGGACTATAAAGAACAACAAGAGGTCCTTAGTGGGATGACTAAGGAACAGAAGGAAGAAAGGTCATTGACTTTTGAGGATAAGAGCCAGATTAAGGATTTTTTACAGAAGCAACAGTTGCAAGAAGAATTGATGCAGAAGTTCAGTAATGAGTTAAAGGAAGGGGTTAGTAGGAGTGAACAAAGCAATGAGCAAAAAAGAATGCTTCAAGAACGGCTTGAGCGTCAGGAGCTGGAGGCCAAGAAGAATGAGCGGTTGCTTAATGAACTTAAAGAACTCACAGACAAGATGAATAAGGAAGAGCTCCAAAAAAGGTTGGAGGAGCTTGGAAAAAATCAGTCTAAAAGCGCAAGAAATCTTGAGCAAATATTGGAGCTCACCAAGAGGTATTATGTCACGGAAAAGATGTCTCAGTTAGCGAATGAATTGGAAGATTTGGCGAAAGAACAGAAGAGGTTGTCTGAAGCTGTTGGGGATGACAATCAGAGTGAGAATCAAAAGGAATTGAACAAACAGTTTGAGGAGGTTTCTGATGAATTGAATGAATTGAGAAAGGATAATGATGCTTTGCAAAAGCCAATGGACATAAATGTTACCCAAAAGCAACAGGACGATGTAGATCGAGATCAGAAGGATGCCTTGGATGCGCTTGAACAGATGAAGGATAATGGGTCCGTTGAAAGCAATAGTGAGCAAGAAAATGCCAAACGAAAGCAAAAATCTGCGGCGCAGAAGATGAAGGAAATGAGTGAGGCTATGCAGCAGAGTGCTTCAGGCGGAGGGGCAGATGATACGGAAGATGCTGATATGTTACGACAGATATTGGATAACCTGGTTACGTTTTCATTTAAGCAAGAAGGGTTGTTTGACAAGATAGAAAGTGCAGATGTGGACATTTCACAGTTTTCAAGAACGGTCCGTGACCAAAAGGATCTTCGAAGGCTTTTTGAACATGTGGATGACAGCTTGTTCGCTTTGTCTTTGCGCAGGGCTGAATTATCTGAGTTTGTTAATGAGCAGATTTCGGAGGTGTATTATAACATTGATAAGTCTTTGGAGAGTATTGCGGAGAATCAGGTGTACCAGGGAGCTTCCTACCAGCAGTATGTGATTAATGCTACCAATGCCCTTGCTGATTTTTTGGCTACTATTTTGGACAATATGCAGCAAAACATGAGTCCCGGGCAAGGAGGTGGCGAAGGATCGGATTTTCAATTGCCGGATATTATAAAGGGACAACAAAGTATTCAGGAAAAGATGAATGGCTCTGGACAGGAGGGTAAATCTCCCGGCAAAGAGGGACAGGAACAAGGAGAAGATGGTGGGAAAGAAAAGGGCTCCAATGATGGGGATAAGGGTGAGCAGCGTGGCCAAGGAGAGCAAATGCAAGGCGGCAATGAGGGCTTGGAAGGAAGTGAAATGGGGTTGAGTGAGGTATATGAGATATACAAGGAACAGCAGATGTTACGACAGATGCTGGAGAAGCAGTTGCAGGATATGCTCAACGCATCGGATAGAAACTTTGCCAAGAAGTTGATGCAGCAGATGGAGGACTTTGAGAACGACTTGTTGGAGAACGGAATTACAGAACGAACAAGAACTAAGGCCAATTCCATCCAACATCAGCTATTAAAATTAGAGAATGCGGCTATGGAGCAAGGGGAAAAGAAGGAACGGGAAAGTGAAACCAACAGCATCGATTTTACGGCACCCATCTTAACCAAACCAGAGCTGCTGAGGGATAATCAAAATGATGTTGAAATATTAAATAGGCAAGCACTACCTTTGCGCCAAAATTTTAAGGAACGCGTAAAGAGGTATTTTAAGAATGATTGAATTTCATTTTGAATTGGACTTTCAATTGATAAATGAACCCAAGTATTCCGATTGGGTTAATAGAATTTTGACTTCTGAGGGCTTTGAGACAGGCCAGATAGATTATATTTTTTGTTCAGATGAGTACCTGCTTGAAATCAACAAGAAGTATTTGAATCACGATACCCTTACGGACATCATTACTTTTGATTATACCAAAGGAGTGGTTGTGTCCGGTGATATTTTTGTTTCTGTTGATAGGGTGAAGGATAATGCCCAGAGATTTGATGTTGGTTTCAATAATGAGCTTTTAAGGGTGATGTCTCACGGCTTGTTGCACCTTATGGGTTATGGAGACAAAAAGGATGAAGAGGTTGTAATAATGAGGAGTAAGGAAGACCAAAAAATAAAAATGTTCCACGTGGAACAATAGGATATGTTCGATAAAGAATACGATGTTATTGTAGTTGGGGGAGGTCATGCTGGTGCTGAAGCCGCTGCGGCCGCAGCTAATATGGGCTCTAAAACGTTATTGGTGACCATGAACCTGCAGACCATTGGGCAGATGTCGTGTAATCCGGCAATGGGAGGTATTGCAAAGGGACAGATTGTCCGTGAGATAGATGCGCTTGGTGGTTATAGTGGAATCGTTACGGATAAATCCGCCATTCAATTTAAGATGTTGAACAAATCTAAAGGACCGGCCATGTGGAGTCCCAGGGCGCAGAACGACAGAATGCGATTTGCGGAAGAGTGGCGTTTGTCTTTGGAGGCTACTCCCAATGTAGACTTCTATCAGGAGATGGTTTCTGGATTGCTTATAGAGGGAGAAAATGTGGTTGGGGTACGTACCTCTTTGGGAATTGATGTAAGAAGTAAAGCAGTAGTCCTGACCAATGGAACTTTCTTAAATGGTCTAATCCATATTGGCGAGAAGCAGTTTGGTGGAGGAAGAGCAGGCGAAAAGGCCGCCACAGGGATTACCGAACAATTGGTGGATTTAGGTTTTGACAGCGGCAGAATGAAAACTGGGACACCTCCCAGAGTGGATGGCCGCTCATTGAATTACGACCTGATGATACCTCAGCCTGGTGATGCCAAGCCGGAGAAATTTTCATATTTAGACACACCTGTTTTAAAGGTGCAGAGGGATTGTCACATGACACACACGAGTGCCTTGGTACATGATTTGTTGCGTGAGGGTTTTGATCGATCTCCTATGTTCAATGGTAGAATTCAAAGTTTGGGCCCGCGCTATTGTCCTTCTATCGAGGATAAGATTAATCGCTTTGCGGATAAGGATGCCCACCAGATATTTGTTGAACCTGAAGGTTGGGATACGGTGGAAGTTTATGTAAATGGGTTTTCTACATCGTTGCCGGAGGATGTTCAGTTTAAGGCGTTGAGGTCTGTAAAAGGTTTTGAGGCGGTTAAGTTTTTTAGGCCAGGCTATGCTATTGAGTATGACTATTTCCCTCCGACCCAGTTGAAACATACGCTTGAAACCAAGTTGGTGAACAATCTTTATTTTGCCGGCCAGATCAATGGTACTACAGGGTATGAGGAAGCCGCTTCGCAGGGCTTGATGGCAGGAATAAATGCACACCTAAAAATTAAGGACGAAGAACCGTTTATTCTAAAAAGGGATGAAGCGTACATTGGGGTTTTAATTGATGATTTGATTACCAAGGGGACCGAGGAACCGTATAGAATGTTTACCTCTAGAGCAGAGTACCGAACCTTGTTACGACAGGATAATGCAGACCTAAGACTTACCCCTAAAGCGTATGAAATAGGTTTGGCCAAAGAAGAACGGATGAAGAAAATGGACCTCAAACAGACAAAGTCCAAGGAATTTATCAATTTTTTCAAGAAAACCAGCTTTGTTCCGGAGGAGATAAACCCTATTTTGGAGTCCTTGGATTCAGCGGTTGTAAAGCAGTCTGATAAACTTTTTAAGGTATTTTCTCGACCAAAAGTCACCATGGAGCACATGCTTCAGCTGGATTCGGTTTCGACTTATGTTGAAGAACACGACCTAAATTCGGACGTGTTGGAGCAAGCTGAAATAGAGGTAAAGTATTCCGGGTATATTGAAAAGGAGAAAAGCAATGCAGATAAGTTACATAGACTGGAAAATGTTAGAATCCCGGATGACTTTGACTATTCAAAGCTAAAATCACTTTCTTTTGAGGCGAGGGAGAAAATGGAATCTATACGTCCAGCTACCATCTCACAAGCATCTAGGATCAGTGGTGTTTCTCCAGCGGATATTAGTGTGTTGTTGGTCTACCTAGGGAGATAGGGATTTGATGTTCCACGTGGAACAAACATCAAAAAATGCTTTCCTGTAAACCTTCAAATCCAAAATAGTTCGGGCATGAATAATGCCTGTTTTTTATTCCAAAACATCGATATTATTTTCTAAAATGGCAATGAAGTTGTTTTTAAAGACTAAGGATTTTTCCGTTTCCGGTGAACCTTTCGAGCTGCATAAGGATGCGGAACGGGATATGTTGGTTACCCAGCCGGTTCCGGAAAATCTTGGCCGTTATTACGTAAGTGAGGATTATATTTCCCACACTGACGCAAAAAGCTCCTTTTCGGATAAGCTTTATCAAGCTGTAAAGCAGATAAATCTTAGAAATAAGATTCAACTTATTGATAATCAGTTAAATAACTCTAAAGAACTACTCGATATTGGTGCAGGAACCGGAGATTTTTTGGCAATGGCCAAATCTCACGGGTTTGTGGTCAATGGAGTAGAGCCTAGCCAGATTGCCCGTACCAATGCGGATAAAAAAGGGATTCAGTTACACGAAGATTTAGATGCCCTGGATGGGCAACGTTTTAATGTGATAACCTTGTGGCATGTTTTGGAACACCTGCCTAATTTGGAAAAGCAAATTGCACAGATGGTTTCCCTTTTGGAGGAGAACGGAACTTTGGTCGTAGCGGTTCCCAACTACAAATCTTTTGATGCCAAACATTATAAATCTTTTTGGGCGGGATTCGATGTGCCTAGACACCTATGGCATTTTTCTAGAAAGTCCATAAGTACACTTTTTCAAAAGCATGATATGGAAGTTGTAAAAACCAAGCCTATGTGGTTTGATGCATTTTACGTCTCCATGCTTTCCGAAAAATACAAAGGAAACCCACTGTACCTGATCAGTGCTTTTTTTGTGGGATTATGGTCAAACCTAAGAGCGTGTTTCAATAAAGAGTATTCATCGATCATCTATATCCTTAAAAGAACAAGTTAGGCATTTTCGTAGCCTCTGCCACTCGTATTCCGCTCAGCACACAATATACCCTCAAAGTCTAACAAAAGGCGCAGAGAGCCCTATTTCTACAAGCCAAACAAAATAGAACAAACCAATACGCCTTATCAAAAACCATAGATATTTCTTATATCGATGGTTTTGAGAATTTTGGTTCACAAAAAGATAATGGCCAGCATTCCAAAAGCTTTTCTATTTTTGCGCATCATTAAAAAGTGAAACATGAAAAAAATTATAATGCTTGCCGTGGTATTGACTACCATGGCCTGTCAACAAAACAAGATTGGTTATGTGGACAGCGTGAAGTTGATGGACGGCTATCAAGAAAAAATTGATGTGGAAGCCCGATTCAAGACCAAGGCGGATGCGATGACCAAAAAGAGGGACAGTATTTCACAATCTTTTCAATTGGAACTTCAGGCATTCCAGACCAAGGCCCAAAAAATGTCACAAAAAAATGCTCAGGAAGAATATGGCCAGTTGCAACAGCGAGGTCAGTTTGTAGGGCAGCAGTTGCAACAAGAGGAGCAACAATTGCAGTTGACCAGTCAGGCCGAAATGGACACGTTGGTGAAAAAGGTGAAAAAGGAAATCAAGGATTATGGTAAGGCCAACGGATACACCTATATCTTGGGTGGGGGAGACGGTGGTGCCGTATTGTATGGAGAAGACGCCAATGATCTTACAGAGACCGTGCTGAAAATACTTAATGATAAGTACAAGAAATAATAGCCTGTCACAAGAATGTAAAAGGCCCATTTTTAAACGGGCCTTTTTTGTTTAAATTTTAAAATGACGACAGGGTGAATGAAGCCGTGGTTTTGATTTGACGTTATTTGTCCTCAAGCAATTCAAGCGTAACCAAGTAAGCACAGTGGTCGGATGCGACCGTATTTTGAATGACTTTGCTTTCAATAACCCTCCATCTGTTCTTGGGGAGGAACATCACATAATCAATCTTTTTTTCAGGTTTGTCGGAAGGGTAGGTGAAAGCAATGTTTTTTGAGTCGTATGAAGCGGCCCAAACCTCCTCTAAAATGGAAATGGGCATGCTTCCTGGAACATCATTGAGGTCTCCGGCCAAAATGGTGGGATAACGGTTTTGGGAAAATACAGTGTTGATTCGTTTTACTTGGGCAATCCGGTCAGAGGCATCTTTCAAATGGTCCAAATGGGTCCCTACAAAGGCCACGGTATCTCCAGAGGGAAGTGTAGTGACCACTTCCAAAGCGGCCCTAGGTTCATTTTTTGGATTATGTGGTAAAGCAATATTTCGGGTACTCAAAAACGAATATTTGGACAAAACACCTTCGCCATACTCCCCGTCATCATACGTCATGGCCTTGCCAAACAAGGGAACAAGCTTGGAGCGCCAGCCTAACTCGGTTACCAAATCATATTTTTTGGCCCTGTTGGTCTTGAAGTCCACTTCCTGTAAGGCCACAAAATCTGGATTGGCATCTTGTATAACCTTGGCGAGGAGATCCAGATTAAAGTCTCCTTTGGTAGTTGCTCCATGGAGAATATTGAAAGTGAGCACGCGCACTACAGGGTTCTGTTCTGTGTTCTTCTGTCCAAAGATTGAGGAACAAACCAAAAGAGTGATCAAGCAAAGGGGGATTCTAAACTTCATGTTTTAAAAAGGAGATTGATTGAAACAAATCATTTATTGCAACAGATAGACCAAGAAAACGGTGGGAATCAAATATACCACAATGGTTTTGGCACCTTCATAGTCCTTGGCCATACGTTGCCCAAAAAACAAGAGCAATAAGGTGATGGATGAAACTACAGCAGCATGAAACCCAATAGAGCTTTCACCCTCAAAGACAAATTGAAAAATGGCCACAGCCGCTAGGATCCCGGAAACCATCTCCATAAAAAGCACTATGCCCAATAGAATGGCCACACTGCTTTTAAAAGCTGTTTTGGCAAAATGTCCGTTGAGCCAACTGAGGTTTCCCCTCCAATCTATGATTTTGTCTATCCCACTTTGCAAAAAGGTAATGGTCAAAAAAATGAGCAGTAGAATTTCGGTGGCGTTGTTGGTAAAGTTTTCCATGGTTGGTTTTTATGCGGCCTTCGCATGCAAAAGCCGGGTTAGTTTTATGGATAGGTCAGTAAAGATCAACTTGGAATTTCCGTTGCGTTCCACGTGAAAAATGGCCTTTTCCAGTTCCTCTACAATATCCAAAATATTGTTTTCGTGGACAAAGGGGGCAAAACGCTTGAGGTCAAAGTCCTCCATATGGATTTTGGTATAGACAAGCTCATGGGCATTGTAGTTCAGCAACAAGGCCTGACGCATAAGCGACAGGCAATAGTTCAAGAACTGTTTTTGCACTTCCCTGCCTGTTTTGGCCACTTCATCACTCCATAAGATGAGCTCCTGAATGGCAGCTTTGTTGCCTTTTGCCTTAAAGGCACTCCTCACCCATTGTACAAACCAACGCTCAAAAACAAGATCCTCAGAATCTTTGTTCAACAGATCCAAGGCCTTGTTGAAATTCCCATGGGCCTCTTGCGCTATGGCATGGGCTTCAGGTTGACTCACACCACGGTTAACGAGCTCGTCCAATATATTTTGTTCCGCCAAAGGGGGAAAATGTAAAATCTGACACCGGGACCTAATGGTGTTGATGATTTGTTCCTCCTCTTCGGCCAATAATAGCAAAATGGTTTTTTGAGGCGGCTCCTCAATAAGTTTGAGCAGTTTGTTGGCGGCGGAGATGTTCATTTTTTCGGCCATCCAAACGATTAGGATCTTGTACCCACCCTCATACGATTTCAAAGCAAGCTTTTTGACCATATCCTGGGCTTCATCCACCCCAATTTGTCCCTGCTTTTTCTCAATGCCGATATGTCTGTACCAATCAAAAAGATTGCCATAGGGCTGTTCTTTTACAAATTGTCTCCACTCCTGCAAATAGTGATCACTTACTGCATGTGATTTCACTTTGTCCGAACTCGCTACGGGAAATGCAAAATGCAGGTCGGGATGGGATAAAGAGGCACATTTGGTGTTGCAAACAGCATCGCCACCATCATTTTCACCTCCGGTATTGCCACAGAGCAGATATTGGGCATAGGCCAAAGCCATGGGAAGTACCCCAGAGCCTTCCGGGCCAACAAAAAGTTGGGCGTGTGCCACCCTACCAGAATCGGCAGTAGTCACCAAATGGTTTTTAATGTGCTCCAGGCCCAAGACATTTTTGAACAACATGCACCAAAGATAAGGTTTTTAGGGGCTTGGTCTTTTCACGTTTTTTTGGATAGGCAACCAAAAAATAACAACAGGGGCCAAGGCAAAAGGCAGGAAATCTTTACTTTTGGACTTCTTATAAAGACACACTACATGAAGACGATAGACGATTACAATTTTGACGGAAAGAAAGCATTGATCAGGGTAGATTTCAATGTGCCTTTGGATAGCGACTTTAACGTTACGGATACCAGTAGGATAGAGGCGGCAAAGCCAACCATCCTCAAGGTTTTGGAAGATGGGGGATCTGCCATTTTGATGAGCCATTTGGGACGGCCAAAAGGAAAAGTGAATCCGGACATGTCCCTTTCCCATATTTGTGAAACGGTATCGGAAATTATTGGTGTACAGGTAAAGTTTGCAGGGAACTGTGTAGGCAAAGTGGCAGATGATGCCGTAGCCGAGCTAAAAAGCGGGGAGGTTCTTTTGTTGGAAAACCTTCGGTTTCATGCCGAAGAGGAAGCAGGTGATACGTCTTTTGCCGAAGCCTTGGCCAAACATGGTGACATTTATATAAACGATGCCTTCGGAACGGCCCACAGAGCACACGCATCCACCACCATAGTGGCCCAATTCTTCCCAGGCAACAAGTGTTTTGGCTATTTATTGGCCAAGGAAATCAAGGCTATCGAAAAGGTGATGCAGACCGGTGAAAAACCGGTAACGGCCATCTTGGGTGGAGCAAAAGTGTCGTCCAAGATCACTATCATTGAAAATATATTGGACAAGGTGGACAATCTCATCATTGGAGGTGGAATGACCTATACGTTTGTCAAGGCAAAAGGAGGCAGCGTAGGCGATTCCATTTGTGAGGATGACAAAATGGATTTGGCCTTGGACATTTTAAAACAAGCAGAGGCCAAGGGGGTCAAAGTGCATATCCCAGTGGATGTTTTGGCTGCTGATGCTTTTGACAACAATGCCAACACCCAGTTTGTGGACGTGGACAAAATCCCTGATGGGTGGCAAGGTTTGGATGCTGGGCCAAAGACCTTGGAGAATTTCAAGGAAGTGATCTTAAACTCCAAGACCATACTTTGGAACGGTCCTGTTGGCGTGTTTGAAATGGAAAACTTCGCCCAAGGAACCATCGCTATTGGAAACTATATTGACGAGGCCACACAGAAAGGTGCTTTTTCCCTTGTTGGGGGCGGAGACTCCGTGGCTGCCGTAAAACAATTCGGTTTTGAGGACAAAGTGAGCTACGTATCCACAGGAGGAGGTGCCATGTTGGAGAGTCTTGAAGGGCGGACCCTGCCAGGAATCGCTGCAATATTGGACTAGTCCATACGTTATGGATTAATGGGACTTATCCCAAAAATTGTGTTTTGGGCTGAAAAACTTTAGTATTTCAGAAAAAAACGCCATTTTCGTTGGTCCCTACAACTCAAATCCTGTCCAAATGAACCAAATTTTGAAAACAGCGGCATGCGCAGCGCTGCTTTTTGCGGCTCCCTTGGGGTATGCCCAACAAGTTGATTCCATTCCAACCTCTACCTTGGACACTTCCAAGGTGAAAACAGAGGAACTCCAAAACATTTCGGTTGCGGAAAAGACACTAGATGGGAATTTGGTGGCGTTGGAAGTGGGCTCCAAGGAAAAAATCCAATTACAGGATTTGGAAGCTGCCCGAAAGTATGACAGCCTTTGGCTTAAAGAACTTCATGGAAGCGCACAGTTGTTCAGCGATATGCTTTTGGAAGTTGAAAACGGACCGGGAAGCGATTCCATCGTTGTTGTGGATCTGCCCACGGACACCTTGAAGGCCCGTTTGGCATTGATGAATGAAAAAACGCCTTTCAATATTTCGTACAATCCATCATTGGAAAGTGTGATCAAATCTTTTTTGACACGTAGAAGGGATTTGATGCAACGCATGATCACGGCAAGCCAATTTTATTTTCCATTGTTTGAACAGGAATTGGATCATCATGATATCCCATTGGAGATCAAATACCTCGCTATCATAGAATCTGCATTGAATCCAAGGGCACGATCTAGGGTTGGCGCCAAGGGCTTGTGGCAGTTTATGTATGGTACCGGAAAAATGTATGGGTTGGATGTAAGCAGTTATGTGGATGAACGCCATGATCCCATTATGGCAACCAAGGCGGCCAGCAAGTACCTTTCCAAGCTTTATGATATTTTTGATGATTGGGATTTGGCCCTTGCCGCCTATAATTCAGGACCCGGAAATGTGAACAAGGCCATTCGCCGATCGGGAGGATATGAAAACTATTGGAACATACGTCCGTTCCTTCCACGTGAAACAGCAGGGTATCTACCTGCATTTTTGGCGACCATGTACATTTTTGAGTATGCGGAGGAGCATGGACTGCAATACAAAAAGGCAGACAGGCCCTATTTTGAAACGGATACCATCCATGTAAAGAACCTGATCTCCTTTGATCAAATCTCCAAGTTGGTGGACATCAGCACCGAAGAATTGGAAATGCTGAACCCAGCATATAAGCTTAACATCATACCCAAGGTCAAGGGTAAAAACTATGCCCTTCGTTTGCCTAAGTCTAAGATTGGCAAGTTTGTGGCCAATGAGGAACAGATCTATGCCTATGTGAAGAAGGAGATGGATTCCTCGGAAAAGCCTCTTCCACAAATGATCACGGCCAACGATCAAATTCGGTACAAGGTAAAGAGTGGGGATTATTTGGGTAAGATTGCCGAGCGCTATGGTGTAGGGGTAAGTCAGATCAAGTCCTGGAATGGGTTGCGAAGCAACAATCTCCGGGTAGGACAACGATTGACCATCTTCCCAAGAAAACCATATATCCCCAACAAGACAGTGGCATCCAAAACGAGCACTTCAAAGCAATCTTCTGGAAGTGTGGCCAGCAACTCAAAGGTACACACGGTACAACCAGGGGATTCCCTCTGGACCATTTCCAAAAAATATCCTGGGGTTTCTGTAGAAAATTTACGAGAATGGAACGGTCTTAGCAGTAATAACCTAAAACCGGGCACAAAACTTAAATTGTGCGATTGTTCTTCGTAAATTTAACTCGAGATGAAAAAAATTGGAACACTATGTTGCGCCATATTCCTTATGGTGCTATGGTCTTGTAAAGACTCTGGATCAAAACAAAAATTTCTTCCTCCGTCAACAGGAGGTATCAATTCGTTAATGGTTGTGATGGACACTGAACTTTGGCAGAGCGGTGTCGGGGACAAGATAAGGGAACACTTTGCGGCCCAAGTATTGGGTGTGCCCCAAAGAGAGCCCATTTTTACGATCACACAATTACCTCCAAGGGTATTCAAAGGAGCTACCACCTACTCTAGGTCTGTACTGGTTGTGGAACAAGACTCTACCTCCGTGGCGCATATCAAGTCAAATGTTTATGCCACTCCTCAAAAAGTTGCTGTGGTTACGGGAAGAAACCATGACGAGTTGATACAAAATCTGGACTCATTGGCACCCAAGGCCGTTGCCGCTTTTAAGCAGTTGGAAATAGAAGAGGCCCAAAACCGGTTTAGACGCTCCCTGAGCAAGGATAGGGCGATGCAGGATGAGTTTGGGCTTAGTCTAGAAGTTCCTTCGTTATATAAAGTTGGAAAGCGCGAAAAGAACTTTGTTTGGATGGATATCCAAATCCCAAAGGGAACCATGAACATTGTTGCCTATGAAATGCCTTGGAACAGTTTTTCCAACGACTCCACTTTTGTGGAGGATATTGTGAAGATGAGGGATTCCATAGGCGAAAAGTATATTCCGGGCCCCTATGAAAACACCTTTATGATCACAGAAAAAGCCTTTGCACCCTATGTTTTCCCTGCTGAAATTGGCGGAAAAAAAGGAGTGGAGGTACGAGGCATTTGGGAGATCAGCGGATATCCCATGGCAGGGCCTTTCCTGACCTATATTATCAATGATGAGGAAAACCAAAGAAAAATGGTTTTGGAAGGCTTTACATTCGCCCCTTCAGCTGAAAAAAGAAACTATATGTTCGAGTTGGAGGCCATCTTAAAAACGGTCAACTTCAACCCAACACCTTAAAAAGGTTTAATCCATTAAACAGGAAGGCCCGAACCATTGGTTCGGGCCTTCCTGTTTTTTGTATGTTGTTTCTCGGGAGAATTCTTAGTCAAAAGCAAAGCCAGTGGCTATCCTATATACAAAGGCATATAGAACAATAAAGAACATCACAAAGCTAAACCAGGCAAATATTCTAAAGTATTTTTCTATAAGGAAGTGTCCGAGGTTTCGAAAAGCTTCTAAATAAATTTCTTTAACGAGTAATAATCTTTTCATAAGTAAGGTTTTAAGATTTAAGACTTAGCAAAGATTTGGATTTCCACACTCCATTTAAAAACTAAGGGACGAAATGCCAAAAAAGGAAGATAAAAGTGAGGTGCAGGCCTTGGGAATCCACAAAACATCTGCATTCATCGATGAATGACCCAAAGAGGCGTGTTGTTTGGCGAGGGAAATTGTCGATGTATGGTAATAACCGGAAGAAAAAGGGTAAAAAAAGCCCCGATATGGTCGGGGCGCTATGATTTACTGACGAACTATGATGAATTCCGATCGCCGGTTTTGTTGATGTCTTTCCCGTGTACACCGTATTCCATCGGCGCAATTATTGAGTAATCGTTCCTCGCCGTAGCCAATGGCGCTTTCAATCCTGGAAGGATCAATGCCCTGGGATATGATATAGTCCCTAGTGGATTTGGCCCGTTTGTCCGAAAGATATTTATTGTATACCCTAGGACCAATGGCATCGGTATGCGCCTCTATTTTAATGACCATATCCTTATATTCATTCAGTATGGCCACTAATTTGTCCAGCTCTTTGGCCGCTTGGGGTCGTATACTATATTGGTCAAAATTAAAATGGATGGCCTCAGGCTCCAAGACTACCTGTTGTTTTTTCTCATCGATGAGTTCTTTGAACTTTTTCAGGGATTGGGCAACCTCAATGGTCTCATTGTTCTTGGTAATGGCGTTTCGTACATCTTCAAAATATCCATCTTTGCTCGTCTTGATGGTATATTCGGATGTTGGGTCAAGGTTTCTGAACTGGTAGCTGCCATCTTCATCGGTGATAACTTCGGCCATTTGGTTCTGTTCTTGATTGAACAAAACAATTCTGGCTCCGGAAATAGGCTCTTGCGTTTGATAATCTTTCACCATTCCCGCAATTACGTTTCGGTTTAGGGTATATCTAAAGGAATAAATGTCGTCATCCCCTTTGCCTCCTTTTCGGTTTGAGGCAAAATATCCTTTCTCACCATTGCAGTCAATAATATAGGAGAAGTCGTCCCTGCTGCTGTTTATAGGTTGGCCAAGGTTATAGGCCGGACTGAAGTTGTCTTGGGCAACATCAGATTTATAAATGTCCAACCCTCCAAACCCCATAGCCCTATCGGATGAAAAATATAGAGAGCCCTCTGTGACATAAGGAAACATCTCTTTGCCTCCCGTGTTGATGGTTCTTCCAAGATTTTTGGGTTCGGAAAACATACCATTTTCCAAAATATCCGCCACATAGACGTCGGTTTGTCCGTATCCTCCCGGGCGATCTGAAACAAAATATATCTTTTTGCCATCAGGACTTACTGATGGATGCCCTGTGGAATAGTTTTCACTGTTAAAGGGCACTTCCTTGGCTTCGGTCCATTCCCCGTCCACAAATTTGGAGGTGTATATCTTTAAATGATTGATGCCGTTTTTTCCGCGCTTTAGTTTTTTACCGTAGTTGTTCCGCGTAAAGTACATGGTTTCTTGGTCAGGGGAAAAAGCTACGGAAGCCTCATGGTATTTGGTATTGACCGTTTTTGAAAGCTTTTGGGCTCCAAATAGATCATTTCCCTTGGAATTGGTTTTGGCCACATATAGGTCCAAAAAGGGTTGGTTGTTCCACTTGTACCTTCTGGTGGTCAAGAACGACGTATCCCTGGCCGATGCGAACACCACTTCAGAATCTTTGTGGAACATAGGGGCAAAATCAGAGTACCTGGAGTTTATTGCCAGGTTTTTGATTTCTACGGATGCGGGACCTTTCCATGTATTGGTGACGGTACTTTCCAATTCGTTAAGGGGCTCGTCCCTTTTCTGACGAAACAATTTGGTGAGTTTTGCCGCCCTACGATATTTACCGGTGCCCTTTAGGCTATGGGCATACTTATAAAAATGGTCTTCGGTGATATCATTGGGATATAATTGGTAGAGTTCATTGTACCAAACATATGACTTTTCCAGATTTCCACTGTAGTAATGGGAATCCCCTGCTTTTGAAAGCAGTTCCAAAGTGTGCTTTACGCCACTTTTTTCAAGAACAATATCATATAATCGGGCTGCTTCGGCATACCACATCTTATCGAAGAACTCATCCCCTTTTTTTATGAGCTTTGCGGCCATACCTTTTTTCCGGGCATAGTTGGCCAGTTGCCTATTGTCAAGGCCATCCAAATACTTTGTGTCAGAAATAGGGTCTTCTTGGGCAAGAGTAACCCCATCCTCCTCAAATTGCACGAAGGACACTTCCTGGGATTGTACCCCAAGAGTAAGTAAAAGAAGAAAAGGTAGTATTAGTTTATTCATTCCACTCTGTCTGCGCAGTTGATTTGTTATGACCAACTGGAGGCTAAGCAAAGAGAGCCTAACGTCGTTTTCAAACGCTAAAATAGAATAAGGATTAAGCTGGGCTAACTTTTTGTTGTGAAAGAGTGAATTTATGGCGTGTAGGCGACAAAAATGTGGTTCTTTATCGAAAAGCCCTTTAAATACAAGGGTTTACACGCCCATAAAATAAGCGGGAAGAAAGGCTTATGATTTGGATTCGTTTCCTCCTTCCAACTTCTCCTCCTCTTTGGACGCATCCTTAAATTCTTTGATACCACTGCCTAGGCCTCTCATCAGTTCAGGAATCTTTTTGCCTCCAAAAAGCAAAAGAACCACGACCACGATAAGCACAATTTGCCATGGACCTAGCATACCAAGAAAAATAGTTTGAGCAATCATAATGTCAAAACCTTTAAAGTGAAACGTAAAATTACTAAAAAGAACTGTAAGAGCCATCGGATTAACGAAAATTAGCAAATGAGCATGATATTGTTAGCATTATAGCAGTTGCAGTATTTTAAAAAGCTTAACATCAAAATTAAAATGGAAGAGTATCTTTGTTGATCATGGCTAAAGACAAGAAGAAAAGAAAGGAGATCAAACGGAAGCTACTGCACAAGTATCGCTTGGTCATTCTCAATGAAAGCACCTTTGAGGAAAAGATTTCTTTCAAGCTCAGCAGGCTGAACGTATTTGTTACCGGGATGCTGTTCATCATTGTCCTGATAGGCCTTACCACACTCATTATTGCTTTTACCCCCCTTCGCGAGTACATTCCGGGATATTCCTCAACCCGATTGAAGCGGCAGGCCACAGAGTTGACTTATAAAACAGATTCTTTGGTGAATGTCCTAAATTATACCAATGGGTATTTAGAAAATGTCCGCAAGGTCCTGCGAGGTGATATTGAGAACAATGAAGCCAACAGGGATTCCCTTTTTGAGCAATACAAGTTGGATCCCTCAACGGTTGACCTGACACCCATTCGTCAAGATCTATTGCTTCGGGAAGAAGTAGAGCTGGAAGACAAGTACAATCTTTTTGAGCGAAACATGGAAAATGTGGGCACGTTACTTTTTTCCCCATTGAACGGAACGCTTTCGCAGACCTTTGACCCCAAGGCGAAACATTTTGCGGTTGATGTGTTGGGACCCAAAGACTCACCCATAAAATCCATTGCGGATGGAATTGTTCTCTTTGCGGAGTGGACTTCTGAAACCGGTTATGTGATCATAATAGAACATCAGGATGGAATCACATCGGTCTATAAACACAACAGTTCGTTGAGTAAGTCCCAAGGCGATTTGGTCAAAGCGGGCGAAGTAATCGCAACGATTGGAAATACAGGGGAGCTGACCACGGGCCCCCACCTACATTTTGAACTTTGGAGAAAGGGCAAGCCTGTAGACCCTTTGAACTATATCGATTTTGATTAAATGTCCTTAAAAGCATTTGCCGCAAAACTCTTTGCCAAGCGCATTGTCCGTAAAACTGCAAAATGGGCAAAGCATCCCGTACAAACCCAGAACAAGGTGTTCCAAGAGCTTGTTTCCCAAGCCGCCCAGACCCAATTTGGTAAGGATCATGGGTTTGGGACGATTATATCTCATCAAGATTTTTTGGATAAGGTTCCCGTTCGGGATTACGAAGAACTGAAACCATATGTCCAAAAAATACTGGATGGTCAAGATGATGTGCTCTGGCCAGGAAAACCCATCTATTTTGCCAAAACTTCGGGAACTACTTCTGGAGCAAAGTACATCCCCATTACCAAAGGTTCCATCAAGCACCAAGTAGAAGCCTCCCGTAATGCCATATTGAGCTATATCCATGAAACTGGAAAGGCTGATTTTGTGGATGGAAAAATGATATTTCTCCAAGGAAGTCCCATTTTGGAGGAAAAAAACGGGATCAAACTGGGAAGGCTTTCTGGGATTTCCGCCCATTATGTGCCCAATTATCTGCAGAAGAACCGTTTGCCCAGTTGGGAAACCAACTGTATGGAGGATTGGGAGGCGAAAGTTGACAAGATTGTTGAGGAGACCGAAAATGAGAACATGACCGTTATTGCGGGCATTCCGTCTTGGGTACAAATGTATTTTGAAAAACTGAACACCAAGACCGGGAAAAAAGTTGGGGAACTCTTCAAAGCATTTCAGTTGTTCATTTATGGCGGGGTAAACTATGAACCCTACCGGGCCAAATTTGAGAATCTGATCGGGAGAAAGGTGGACAGTATTGAGTTGTTTCCAGCCAGCGAGGGTTTTTTTGCCTATCAGGATTCACAAAAGGAAAAGGGCATGCTATTGCTCTTGGATTCTGGGATTTTCTACGAATTTATAAAGGCCGATGAATTTTTCTCCGAAAACCCCAAGCGGTTGACCATAGCAGACGTAGCGTTGGATGTTGATTATGCCATGGTCATTTCCACAAATGCAGGTTTATGGGCCTATAACCTTGGGGATACCATTCGGTTTATTTCTAAAGATCCTTACCGCGTTATTGTTTCGGGCCGCATTAAACATTTTATTTCGGCTTTTGGGGAACATGTGATTGCCAAAGAGGTGGAAGAGGCCCTTCGGTTGGCGGTTGAACAGACCGATGCCTTGGTAAATGAATTCACAGTGGCACCCCAAACAGACCCGGAGAACGGTGAGCTGCCCTATCATGAATGGTTCATAGAGTTTGAAAGGCAACCTTCGGACACCTCAAAGTTTTGTAAGATTATTGAAGAAAGTATGAGGAAGCAGAACAGTTACTATGACGACCTGATAACAGGTAATATTCTGCAGCCTTTAAAAATTGCCCGAGTACAACAAGGAGGTTTTCAGGAGTACATGAAGACCCTTGGTAAGCTTGGGGGTCAGAACAAGGTTCAGCGGCTTTCCAACGACAGAAAAGTGGCCAATGGACTGGAACCCTTCAAAATATAGATTCTGGGAAGCATGCAACTTTCGTGGGAATTCATGTATTTTTACCAGAATTCATTATGGCAACCGAAATAAAACAAACTACCAGGGCCCAGGAGTCCACCAATGCCATTGAGCGATTGTACATTACCATGCGACATTTGCTCAATAGGGGATTTTATAAACCTTCTGGGGTTTCGGGCAATGCACTCAGAAGCGCACTTTTACTATTAAGACCAGAAATATACGGTACCGTTGCGGAAGATAAAGCGGAGTTGAACGGCCTTATCTATGTTCTGGAACGATTGCCAAACGGTATTGAGGAATGTAGATTCATTAACCTTACATCGGACGAGGGGTACTCCAAATCACATTTAGAACCTATAGTCCCTCCCAAACGGAGAAGAAACTGCTACCGGATTGACGAGGAGCAGATGAACATTGAGATTACACGGGGCCGTAGCGACATCTATGATATTCTTACCCATCTTACCTTTTTGTTCATCGAATCCGGGAAAATCTGTAAAAGAGTCTTGGTAGATGAAGGAAACGCCACCATTCGCGATTGGGACAAGCTGACCAGTTTTGTTTTAAGTGAAGAGAAAGGGGATGACGAACGTGAAGTGGCCTTGATCCATGCAGCCAATATTTTGGGAAGAACCTTTGATGAGGTTGTGGAAATCCAGAACAAACTGGCCACTCCTGAGAGTCCGGACCAATTCCTGAATGTGATTCATTGGCTGGGGAAATTGGCCATAGAGGAAGAAACCACGGGGAACAAGCGAACCATTACGTTTAGCCCGTTGCTCAGGGAACGATTGGGCCATCATATCCATGGGGAGCGATGGGCAGACATGATTAAGCAGACCCTAAAGGACAATAACCTTCTAAATAGACCCCTTCACATCATAAGTGCTAATATGCACAGTGTTATGAATTCCCTTTTTGCCAAAAAAGCATTGGCAAAGGATTTTCCAAACACCAAATCATTGGAGGTTTTTGAAGCGTTGAGCGCAGCAAAAAACAAAAGCCTTAACAAAAAAGTGAAGTCGGCCGCCGAGAAAAATGGCATGCTATTTTTGGATGATACCTCTGGAGCGAATATAGACGTACAGATTTTCGACACTGCCAAATTTGGTATGGGCACTTGTTGCTATGATTTGCCCGAAGGTATTTTGGAAGAACAAAAACCAGTTATATTTGTGATGGACTATGCCTTTGGCGAGCAGGCGTATGAGACCATTGATGAACTGTTAAAACCTTTTGAACAAGGAGATCAAAAATGGTTTTTGAACGTGGACTCGGTTTCCATTATGGGCAAGGCCGGTATTTTGGAAGGGGGCAAGGGTGATTTGATGATTCCATCGGCACATATTTTTGAAGGAACGGCAGACAACTATCCGTTTCGCAATGAGTTGTGCGCCTCGGATTTTGAAGGAAACGGCCTAAAAGTTTTGGAGGGAGCCATGGTAACGGTTTTAGGGACATCCCTGCAAAACAAGGACATCCTTCGATTTTTTCATGAATCCACATGGAACGTAATAGGATTGGAAATGGAGGGGGTACATTACCAAAAGGCAATCCAATCCGCTTCCCAGATTAGGAAGAGCATAAAAAAGGATGTGAAAGTAAGATATGCCTATTATGCATCGGACAACCCCTTGGAGACAGGGAGCACCCTGGCCTCCGGAGGTTTGGGGACAACAGGGGTGAAACCCACTTATTTGATAACGGACAGGATTTTAAAACAAATATTCAATTCATAACATGGCGGACCAACCAGTAAATCAGAGTAATTCGGATGAAATAGATTTGAGGCAATTGCTTCAACTAGTTGAAAGGGGTTTCAATAAGCTTGGGACCATTTTTTTACGTCTTTTTCTGTATCTTAAAAAGAATGCCATAGTCCTTTTTGGACTCGTTATTTTAGGGGCAGCCATAGGATACGGTCTAAAGTTTATTTCAACTGAAAAGCTCAAGGTCGATGTCATTGTTCGACCCAATTTGCACAGCAAGGACTACTTATATGATGTAGTTTCGGAAATTGAGGCCAATATAAAGGTGCAAAATGAAGCTTTTTTCCAAGAATTGGGAATCTCAAGTGAAGACTTAAAAGGGTTTCAAATTTCAATAGAACCGGTTAAAAAAGATGTTGAGAAAGACACCAAGAAAGAACTACAATATCTGGAAGTCTTGCAAAAGCTTGAAAAAACTGATTTGATATCGGACATTCTGCGGGAAGAAGTGCTCAACCAAACAGAATTCAACCATAGAATAACCTTTCAATATAAGAACATTGGGGGCGAAAAGATTGCCAAGAAACTAATGGACTATATAAATTCCAATGACTATTTCAAGGAACTTGTGGTAATTCAAGCCACCAATTCAAAGGAAAGGATTCGGAAAAATGAGGTTTTGATTGCCCAAATAGACACCATAATTCAAAATTATTCAACAAATCTAACCAAACAGCAAGGTACACTTGGTTCAGGTCAGGTGGTGTTTCAAAATGAAGAAAGGGTGAATATAGCAGCTCTTTTGAGTTTAAAGACGGAGTTGATAAAGGATATTGAAGACAGAAAGATTGAACTTTCAGAACTTACCAATCCAATTGGCATAATAAATTTTGGAACCCCGCATCAGGTCAGCAAAGCATTTTTTAGCAAGAAGATAATCCTTATTCCCATTATTCTGCTGGTAGGTTTCTTTTTGTTTTCCTTTCTTCAATACCTTAATAAAAAGGCGACCGAAATGGAAGCAAGAGAGTAGAGGCCTCAAAAAAATGAAAAATATTGTTGTTACCGGTTCGGACGGGCAATTGGGGAGAACGCTCAAGGAATTTGCACAAAAAGCAAAAAACACGCTTTTTGATTTTAAGACTTCAGCGGATCTGGACATAACCAATGAGCAACTAGTTTCCGACCTTTTCAAAAATCAAGAATACCGATACTGTATCAACTGTGCGGCTTACACCAATGTAGAGCAGGCCGAGAAGAATCCGGATGCCGCATATCGGGTAAACTCTGTGGGCGTCAAAAATTTGGCATATTCCTGTGATGCCTATGGCATAACATTGATTCATATTTCAACAGATTATGTTTTTGATGGTGAGAAGGAAACCCCCTATTCCGTTGAAGATGAACCCAACCCCATCAATGTGTATGGCAAGTCCAAATTAAAGGGGGAAGAATATATCCGAAAGACTTTACCCAACCATTTCATTGTTAGGACATCTTGGCTTTATAGCAAAAAGTACGGGCACAATTTTTATAGGACCATTCTGCGGAAGGCATTGGAAGGCGATGATCTTCGTGTGACCGATGATCAAAAAGGCTGTCCTACAAACACAGAGACGTTGGCCAAATTCATCTTAGATGAAATCATAGAAGGAAAGAAGCCGTATGGCACTTATCATTGCACTGATGGTGTGCCCATGACCTGGTACGATTTTGCCCAAAAGATATTGAACGAAAATGGGTTGAGTGACAAGGCCAACCTTGTATTGGATAGGAATTATCGTACTTTCGCAAAAAGACCAAAGAACAGTGTTCTGTCTTAGCCAAAGGTTGGCTCTTGGTGCACTATGGCACTAAAAAGGCTTATGTTAAATACGCTTTAATGAAAAAGTATGCCCAAAAGGACATATTGATTACGGGAGGAGCTGGCTTTATTGGATCCCATGTGGTACGACGGTTTGTTGAAACCTATAAAGAATATCACATCCACAACCTTGATGCCCTGACCTATGCGGGAAATCTTGAAAACCTACGGGATATTGAAACGGCTCCCAACTACTCTTTTATCAAAGGAGATATTTCCGATACTGATTTTATAAGCCAACTATTTTCGCAGAAGAAATTTGATGGGGTGATCCATTTGGCAGCGGAATCGCATGTGGATCGTTCCATAACCGACCCATTGTCGTTCGTAAAAACGAATGTGTTGGGTACGGTCAACCTGTTGAACGCCTCATTGGATTTGGCCAAAAAAAATTCTGATTTTCGGTTTTATCACATTAGCACGGATGAGGTCTATGGCGCTTTGAGCGACACCGGACTCTTTACGGAGACCACACCTTATAGCCCAAATTCCCCATATTCGGCATCAAAAGCAAGTTCAGACCATTTTGTGAGAGCCTATGGGGAAACCTACGGATTGCCTTACGTGATATCCAATTGTTCCAACAACTATGGGCCCAACCACTTTCCCGAGAAACTGATTCCCCTTTTCATCAACAATATTATCCAGAATAAGCCGCTACCCATTTATGGCGATGGCAACTATACTAGGGATTGGTTATATGTAAAAGATCATGCGCAGGCCATTGATTTGGTGTTCCATAAGGGAAAGGTAGGGGAAACGTACAACATTGGTGGGTTTAATGAATGGAAAAACATTGATTTGGCGCGACTACTTTGCCAATTGATGGATCTAAAGCTGAAACGAGCCGAGGGAAGTTCGGAAAAACTCATCACTTTTGTGAAAGACCGTCCAGGCCATGATCTGCGCTATGCCATAGACGCCACCAAGATCCATAAAGAATTGGGCTGGGAACCTTCGGTTACTTTTGAGGAAGGACTTGCCCTGACCATTGACTGGTATTTTAAGAATCAGGAATGGTTAGATCATGTAACTTCAGGAGATTACACAGCATACTATGAAAAACAATATCAACAATAAGGCAGCATGAAAGGAATTGTTTTGGCAGGAGGAACAGGTACCAGATTGCACCCATTGACCCTTTCGGTGAGCAAGCAACTGATGCCTATTTATGATAAGCCGATGATCTATTACCCCTTGTCTACCTTACTGTATTCTGGGATAAGGGAGATATTGATCATATCAACCCCAAAAGACCTTCCTCTTTTTCAAGAACTGTTGGGGGATGGAAAAAGATATGGTTGTTCCTTTTCTTATGCCGTACAGGAGTCCCCTAACGGATTGGCAGAGGCATTCATAATTGGCGAGGATTTTATTGGAAAAGACAAGGTGGCCTTGATTCTTGGGGACAATATTTTCTATGGAACGGGGCTTTCAAAATTATTACAGTCCAATAACGATCCAGAAGGAGGGATTATCTATGCATACCAAGTAAATGACCCACAACGGTATGGTGTAGTGGAATTTGATGAGGAAGGAAAGGCCATCAGTATTGAGGAAAAACCCCAGAATCCCAAATCCAATTATGCGGTTCCGGGTATTTATTTTTTTGACAACGAAGTAGTTTCGATAGCCAAGAACATCAAGCCCAGTGCCAGAGGCGAACTGGAGATTACCGATGTGAACAAAGAATATCTTAAGCGAGGTAAGCTCCGCGTAAGTATTTTGGACAGGGGTACCGCTTGGCTGGACACAGGAACCTTTCAGGCCTTGATGCAAGCTTCACAATTTGTCGAGGTAATCGAAGAACGTCAGGGATCTATAATCGGATCCATTGAGGTAGCGGCCTATGAAATGGGATATATCAACAGAAAACAGTTTGAGGGATTGGCCCAACCTTTGATAAAAAGCGGTTATGGAAAAAGGTTGTTGGGCATTTTGAACTAGTAGGCATGATCAAGGCTATAGAAACAAAATTAAAGGGGTGTTTTATATTGGAGCCCCAAGTGTTTGAAGATGATAGGGGTTACTTCTTTGAAAGTTACAACCATGAGGCTTTTTGCAATGCCATTGGAAGGGAAGTGGTTTTTATCCAAGACAATTTTTCCTTTTCCAAAAAAGGGGTTTTGAGAGGGCTACATTATCAAAAAGGAGAACATGCCCAGGCCAAATTGGTCTCTGTTTTGAAAGGTAAGGTGCAGGATGTGGTGGTGGATATTCGCAAAGATTCCCCAACGTATGGACAACACATTTCCATTGAACTGAGCAGTGACAATAAAAAACAGCTGTTTGTTCCCAGAGGTTTTGCCCATGGGTTTTTGGTGCTTAGTGAAACCGCCCGTTTTTTTTATAAATGCGATAATTATTATAACAAAGAGTCGGAGGAGGGAATACGATATGATGATGAAACCTTGGGCATTGACTGGGGCATTTCCATGGACCATCTTATTTTATCCGAAAGAGATAGGTCACTTCCCCCGATAAAGACCTGATAATATAGTGGAAAGGCTATATGCTAAAATTAATTACTGCGTATGGGTACATCCAAGTTTTTGGGATTAAACATTTTCCGAAGGGTTTCGGACGGCAAAATCCTACAGAATTGTTTTAGATTTGTACATATGGGTAAAATATGACCCCTGTTGAAAGGTGTTTAATGAATAAAAAACCAAGACCAAGAACATACGCTTCAAATAATTTTAATGGATAAAACATCTCCTTTTTTCTCGCATGAAACTGCCGTAATAGACGACGGTTGCGTAATAGGCAAGGGAACTAAAATATGGCATTTCTCACACATTATGCCTAATTGTACAATAGGTGAATCCTGCAATATTGGCCAGAATGTTGTGGTTTCGCCAGAGGTAGTTTTGGGAAATAACGTAAAGGTTCAGAACAATGTGTCCATCTATACAGGGGTAGTATGTGAAGATGATGTTTTTTTAGGTCCTTCCATGGTTTTTACCAATGTGATCAATCCACGAAGCGCCATCAATAGAAGAAACGAGTATATGAAGACAACCGTTAAAAAGGGTGCTACCATAGGGGCCAACGCTACGGTGGTTTGCGGAAACGATATAGGGGAGTTTGCATTGATCGGAGCTGGTGCAGTGGTCACAAAGGCGGTCCCTCCCTATGCTCTATTGGTGGGCAACCCGGCCAAGCAGATAGGTTGGGTAAGTGAATATGGCCATCGCTTGAATTTTGATGAAAGTGGGACCGCGGTTTGTTCGGAAAGCAACGAAAAATATATTCTGGAACACAATAAGGTCAGAAAAATATGAACATAGATTTTGCCAATCTTACAAAGGCTTTTAAGGAACATGAGGAGGAATTTAAGAGGGTTTCCTTTGAAGTCATGTCATCGGCGCATTATATTTTAGGGAAGGAGACCGAAGAATTTGAAAAGGGCTTGGCGGAATTTACAGGGAATACCTATGCACTTGGCTGTTCCTCGGGTACCGACGCACTTCTTTTGGCCATGATGGCCATGGGACTAAAACCAGGGGATGAGGTTATAACAACTCCATTTACTTTTATAGCTACGGCAGAGACCATTGCTTGCCTGGGAGCAAAACCGGTTTTTGTCGATATAGACGAAGAAACGTACAACATTGATGTTGGCAAGATAGAACAAGCCATCACCAAGCACACAAAGGCCATTATGCCCGTATCCCTCTATGGGCAAATGTCTGATATGGATGAGATCAATGCAATTGCAGAAAAGTATGGTTTGGCGGTGATTGAAGATGCTGCCCAAAGTTTTGGGGCAACCTACAAAGGAAAAAGAAGCTGCAATGTCTCGACCTTTGGGTGTACCAGCTTTTTTCCAGCCAAGCCTTTGGGCTGTTTTGGGGACGGAGGCGCCATCTTTGCCTCCAATGAAGAGGATTATCAGAAAATTAAAGCCATGCGCGTACATGGCCAAGTAAAACGATATACCCACCATTACATTGGAATGGGGGGGCGACTGGACAATTTACAGGCCGCAATCTTAAATGTAAAGCTGAAAACCTATGAAAAGGATATAGAGAGAAGACAGAAGGTTGCCGAGTGCTATTCCAAAAAAATTGATGATAAGATCATCAAACCTTTCGTAAAGGAAGATAGAACATCGGTATGGGCACAATATACCATACGGGTGCAAGAAAGGGATAGAATCCAACAAGAATTGCAAAAACATGGAATTCCAACGGCGGTACATTATCCAATCCCCATGCATCTTCAAAAATGTTTTGACTATTTAGGATATAAAAAGGGGGATTTCCCAATATCCGAAAAATGTGCCGAAGAGGTGATGAGCCTTCCCATGAACCCTTATTTAGAAAACACAGAAGTTGAATATATAACATCAAAACTCAATACACTATTATGAAGAACTTTGCATTGGTAGGAGCAGCAGGATATATAGCCCCAAGGCATATGAAGGCAATAAAGGATACCGGAAACAATTTATTGGCCGCCTTTGACAAAGGAGATAGTGTTGGTATTATTGATTCCTATTTTCCCGATGCGGACTTTTTTGTGGAGTTCGAGCGTTTTGATCGACATATAGAAAAGCTCAAATACGATAAAAATGTTTTTTTGGATTATGTGAGTATATGCTCGCCAAACTATCTGCACGACGCCCATATTCGTTTTGCTCTGCGGAGTGGGGCGGATGCCATATGTGAAAAGCCCTTGGTGCTGAACCCATGGAACATAGATAAACTCAAGAAAGTAGAAGAGAACACTGGTAAGAAGGTTTATAACATCCTTCAACTAAGGGTCCATCCCAGCATAATTGCCTTACGCGAAAAAGTAGCCCAAGCAGATAAAAAAACAAAATTCGATGTGGACCTCACTTACTTGACATCGAGGGGGCATTGGTACCAGACCAGCTGGAAAGGAGATGTAAGTAAGTCAGGAGGCATAGCCACAAACATAGGAGTGCATTTTTACGATATGCTCTCTTGGATATTTGGTGATGTGCAGGAGAATGTGGTCCATATTCACGAAAAGGATAGAGCTGCTGGGTATTTGGAGTTTGAAAATGCAAGGGTCAGGTGGTTTCTTTCCATTAACTCAAAGTATCTTCCTCAAGAGATCAAGGAAAAGGGGCAAACAACCTTTAGGTCTATAACCATTAATGGGGATGAACTGGAATTTAGTGGCGGTTTCACGGATTTGCACACTATGGTCTATAAAGATATATTGGAAGGAAAAGGATATGGCCTTGAAGCTGCAAGGACTGCTATTGAGATTGTCCATGATATAAGAAACGTACAACCAATAGGTTTGAAGGGTGAATACCATAGTTTTTTGGACAACTAAATTAGGATGTGGGAAAACTAAAGACTTTTATTGAGGAGATAAAATCCTCTGAGTTTTTTAAAAACGTTTTTATTTTATCATCGGGAACTGCTTTGGCCCAGTTGATTCCTGTGATGATTGCACCCATTTTGTCAAGAATATATTCCCCTGAAGAGTTTGGACGATTGGCTCTTTATTTGGCAATAATCCAAATTTTGGGCTCTTTGTCAACAGGTAGGTATGAATTGGCGATTCTTTTGCCCAAAGAAGAAAAAAGGGGGGTTCAGTTGACATTAATTTCCATTTTTTTTACTGTTGTTGTTTCCTTTATTTCACTTATTGTGGTTTTAGTATATAATACAGAGTTGGCAGTTTTACTTGGGGACCCTAAACTTGATGTTTGGCTCTACCTGGTGCCAGTGAGTGTGTTGATGGTAGGGGTCTTTAATGCACTGAATTACTACAATACGCGAGTCAAAAAATTTAAAAATATTGCAAGAGCCAACATTTATAAATCCTCTGGAGGAGGTGTGGTACAATTGGTTTTGGGAGGGTTAAAACTGACTTCCGGAGGCTTGATTTTAGGGCAGACACTATCTCATTTTTTTGGAAACATAAGGCTCTCAAAAACACTCCTTGAGAACAAAAAGACAATTCTTGACAGTAAAATACCAGAACTCAAAGATTTGGCAAAACGATATATAGATTTTCCCAAGTTTTCAATGTGGGGAATTTTTTTAAATTCATTATCGGCCAATGTAATTAATATGTTTGTTTCCAGGGTATTTTCACTAAGTACAGTGGGCTTCTATTCTCTGGCTTATCGTTATCTGGGATTGCCATCTACATTGGTTGGAAATGCATTTTCCCAGGTTTATATGGTTGAAGCTTCCGAAAGTAGAAGGAAAAAGGGTAATGCAAAAGAGGAGTTTTTGGGAGTTTTGAAAAAACTAAGCGTTGTCAGCCTTTTATTTTTGATCATTGGAGTGTTCTTTGTAGAAGAGGTATTTGTCATAGTATTTGGTGAAGAATGGAGATTTTCCGGAAAGTATGCTAGAATTTTGATTCCCTTGTTTGCCATTAGGTTGGTTGTGACTGCCTTGAGTGTAACTTTCAGTGTTTTTGAAAAGCAAAGAGAATCCTTGATTTGGAATATTATACTGGTGGCGGCAAGCATATTTGCGATGATAATTTCATATTTATGTAATATGGAAATGACATTATTTCTGTATCTATATTCAGGTACACTTTCCGTTTTTTACTTAGTATTGCTGTATAGGGCCTATAAAATCAGTAAGGGAACAAATTAGGATGGGATTTATATTCAAAATCAAAAGGAAGATAAAATATATTGGAATTAAGAACAGCATTTATTATTTCTTTTTCCAACGAATATTAAGGATAAATTCACATGTTCCTTGGCCCGTGCACCATGCATCGGTGGTTAGCTACCCAGAGCGAATAAAAAGAGAATTTTGGCGTCCTTATCCTGGATACCTTTCGGGGCAATATTTTCAAGCAAAAAATGGAATTGTAATAGGCAAAAATGTTAGGTTGGGACCGGGAGTAAAAGTTATATCAGCAAGTCATAATGTAGATAATTATGACATACATGACGATGCCAAACCAATAATAATCGGGAACAACTGTTGGTTGGCGGCAAATGTGGTTATTTTACCAGGAGTAGAGCTTGGAAATCATATTGTGGTTGCTGCCGGGGCGGTTGTGAATAAAAGTTTCCCTGAGGGCGACTGTGTCATTGGTGGTGTGCCTGCCAAAATCATAAAGAAATTAGGACCCTACAAAGGTGATTCATCTTGGTAATTTAAAATGAGAAAAAACTGTGCTGTTGTTTTAGGAGGCTACGTCAATGGATATTCTATAGCTCAAGAGCTTTATGAAATGGGGTCGGGGCCACTGGTATTGGTTCAATATAACAATCAGATAGCAAGATTTAGCAATAAGTTTTGTAAAAAGGTGACCGTCAATAAATCACCGGATTCTTTGCTCCTGGAATTAGAGCGGTTGAATGAACTATATGGTTATTTGGTATTGTTCCCAACAGATGATTTATTTATTGAAAACTTGTTCAAAATTAAGGAAAAAATCAAGGGTTTTGCATTTTTGCCATTCAATCCTGAAAACATTTCCGCTTGTAGCAATAAGGCAGTACAATATGATTTTTGTGAGAAACTTGGAATTCCCTACCCCAAATCGTTGGAGCTAAAAGCCCGTCATGATATTTCTAAATTGGAACAAGAATTACGTTTTCCAATAATCATTAAGCCAAACAAGAGAGAAGATCTAAAGATTGACCTTTTTAGGTCCATTCTCATTTCTTCCAAAAAAGAAATTGAGTCGCATAGATTCCGCCTTGAAGAGTTTTATGGGAAAGGTGTCTCTTTTTTGGCTTCAGAAGTTGTTCCTGGTAGCTCAAACGGAAACATTTATGCTTATGTGGGGTATAGGTCTCCCAGAACAAAAACTATTTTAAATGAATGGATTGGCAGGAAATTGACTCAATATCCTGATGATTATGGGGTTTTCTCCTCTGCTTCAAATGAAGCTCCGGAAATTGTCAGGGAACAAGGACAAAGGCTATTGAACGGAATGGATTTACATGGCATATGCGAACCCGAATTTAAATATGATCCCAGAGATGGCGACTATAAGTTGATGGAAATTAACCTTAGGTCAATGATGTGGCATAGAGTGGGCAATTTATCGGGTGTTTTTCTTCAACAAACACAATGGCTGGATGCGTTGGGCGAGACTGTGCCTAAGTATGAGCAGACAAATAAAGAGGTTCATTTTTCATACCTTAAGCATGAGGTAGTAAATTTGATTTTAAGAAAAGGCTATTTAAGATTTTTCAAGAACAACCTTTTTAAAGGAGATATCAATGGATTGGCACTATATGAAAAAGGCGATATGAAACCATTTTATATAGATCAGTTCTATACATTGATTACGTTGCTTAGAAAATTGGCAAAAAAAATTCTAGGTAGATAAATAACAGGGTATGCCCAAAAACTTTAAAAACAGAATAAGATTAGTTGTTAAAAGGAGGTTGTTAAGACTAAAGAATGTCAAGATATATAACAACACGGTCTTTTCAAATATTGTTTTCAATGGAAGAGCAACCATAGAGCCTTATTGTAGATTAGTGGGGGACCCTAAAATAGTGGTGGGAAATGGCTTTTATATGAATGCCAATTGTCATATTCTTGGTGATATCACTTTTGGAGATAATGTTATGTTGGGTCCAAAAGTAGTGATTTGGGGAAGGGACCATGGCATGGAAATGGGTATGCCAATGAACCAGCAAACGCACTTAAACAAGCCTGTTGAAATAGGGAGCGATGTGTGGATTGGAGCTGGAGCAATCATTCTCAAGGGGGTGAAAATTGGTGATGGGGCTGTTATTGGGGCGGGTTCTGTGGTTACCAAAGATGTGGATGAATATGCCATTGTTGTTGGGAACCCTGCAAGAGAAATCAAAAAAAGGACGGACTAGTGCTTAATATTTATACTTCTGCCAACTGTGCTAGCGAGAAAAAATATATTTTCGACCAGATACTGGGAAGATTCCTAGGTGTTTCTTTTCAGGTACATTATTCTGAAATGTCCGGAAGCATTAAGGTTTCGATGGAAGGTAGAGCTGGTGAGCTGGAAATAAATGATGTTTTTTTCTTCCAATTTGAAAATAAGGTTAGATGGTTGTCTCAAGAATCCTTGCCATTGTTGCCCCTGAAAATCTTGGAAAGAAGGAATATCCCAATCCTTTATGGAAATGATAAAATTGATGAAAGCAGAGAATCCTTTCATATAGGTATTGACCTTTTTGGCTCATGTTTTTTTATGCTTTCGAGATATGAGGAATTGGTAGTAAATGAAAAAGACACCCATGGGCGCTTCCCAGCTAGGGCGTCTGTAGCATATAAGGGAGGATTTTTGGATAGGCCTATTGTAGACGAATACATAGAGGTACTATGGTTTTATATGAAGAAATTATGGCCAAGTTTAGAGCGCAAAGCACTTAAACCAAACTATTTTGTTAGCTGCGATGTGGATTTTATTCAGGATAGAGGAGTGAGGTTTCCCGGAATAATCAACAGACTTGGGGGGGATTTAATAAAAAGGAAATCATTTAAACAGTTCTTAGGTTCCTTAAAACTATTTTACACGGTGTCCATTTTAAAAAATAAAACTCAAGACCCATTCAATACTTTTAATTTCATGATGGATGTATGTGAAAGTAATAATTTAAAAATGGCTTTCTATTTCATACCCCGAAACAATAAATTGCCCATAGATGGAGATTATGATATTGAAAGTGATGAGATCTTGGAATTAATGCGTAATATTATAGCTAGAGGTCACGAGGTAGGATATCATGCTAGCTATTACTCCTATTCTGATTTGGAGGTGACCAGAAAAGAAGTTGCACTTTTAAGAAAGGTCTTTAAAAAAGCGGGTGGTAATCCCGAGGATATAAAGGGAGGAAGGCAACATTACCTACGCTGGGAAACCGGAATTACTGAAAAAAATTGGGAAACTGTAGGCCTCGAATATGATTCGACTTTAGGGTTTGCCGAAACAGTTGGTTTTAGGTGCGGAACGGGCCAAGAGTATAATTTTTATGATTCACACGAAAGGAAACCCATGAAGCTGAGAATACGCCCATTATTGGCAATGGAAGTTTCAGTATTCAACTTAAACTATATGGGCTTAAGCCATGAGGAAGCTTTTTTGATTATTGAAAAGACAAAGAACACTACAGAAAAATATCGCCATGACTTCTCCTTACTTTGGCACAATTCTTCATTTAATTTAAAAAAAGACTTTGAGTTATATCAGAAATTGCTCTTTTTGAAAGGAGCACCGAATATCGATGCTTCGTGAGATGAGTTTAACAACATAGTCAAGCCTAAAGGTTAGTAGTGACGAATTAAACATTTTAAGGCCAATTGAAAAAAATAATACTTGTATCAGGGCATTTGTTTGAATCCAAAAGAAGGGCAGGGTTTCACCTAATTGCGGAATCTTTGGGCAAAATGGGCCATGAAGTGATTTTTGTAACCGCCCCGTACAGCAAATTGTTCAAGCTTAAGAAGCACTATTTCAATGAGCTGCAGGTAAAAAAGTGCCAGTTGGTCCCACAAGGGAACAACATATCCTCCTATGTTCACGCCACTCCTTTTCATATAGCCAATCTTAGAAAAAAAGCGCTGAATAAAATGTCGGCCAAGCTTTATGGGGTATATCAAAAATTCTCCATCGCAAAAGAGTTGGAGCAAAAAGTAGCACAAGGAGATATACTCATATTTGAGTCTACTCCAGGGTTGTTCCTTTTGGATAAGTTTAAAAAGATCAACCCTAACGCCAAGTACGTTTATCGTGTATCGGACGATCTGGAGCTTTTGGGAGTGCACCCGTCTTTGATCAATTATGAGGAAGAGGTCTTGTCTAAATTCAGTTTGATAAGTGTCCCAAGCCAATACATTTATGATAAAATATTGGGAAAATTGGCCCAAGGGAAAGAGAACCTTAAACTTCAGTACCACGGAATAAAAAAAGCACTGTATGATGCAGAGCACGATAATCCTTACCAAAAGGGAACGGTTAATGCTGTTTTCATTGGGGTCTCCAGGTTTGACTATAGCTTTCTGGAGAAGGCTTCTGTGTTGCGTAGTGATATTTTGTTTCACATCATTGGGCCCATAGAGCCCAAGGTTAAAGGTGACAACATTATATATTATGGTGAAATGCCATTTGAAGATACCGTACCCTATGTTAAACATGCCGATATTGGAATGCACACCTTGAGCTATTCCGAAGGGGCAGAATCTTTTTCAGATAGTTTAAAGGTTCACCAATATACTTATTGTGGCCTACCCATTGTTGCCCCAACGTTTTTGGAGACTAAAAGAAAAAATTCATTTTATTATTCCCCGGAGTTTCCAGAATCCATCGAGAAAGCCCTTGGGCAATGTATTGCTTACAACACGAACAGACTTGATTTAAAAAATGAGGTTTTGTCCTGGGAACAACTGGTCAATGAGATATTGAATGAAATATGAAATTGAAGATTAGGCACTTAATATCGTCTCCTTTTATCGCCACTGCGGCGTATCTCTTCTTTGTTTATGTGCCTTATTTGTATCCAACATTTCATTTTCCTTTTGAAAAAGTTTATGGGTTTTGGGAGCACACCTTGGTTTGTCTAGTGCTTTTTACACTTATTCTTGTGGCAAGGCTTCTGGCACACTATCCACATCTTAAGTTGCCCAAATTTGAGTCATCAAAAATAGTTGTCCCTAAAGTGTCAAAAGCATGGTTCTATATAGCCACACTTTTCCTCTTGGCCTCCTTTTTCATGAATGTCTTGATGGACATAAACGCCATGTCGTCCTATACGGGCAACCTTAGTTCATCAAAAAAATCGCTGGAAGATTTTGGAGGCATCAATATAATTTCCCAGTTATGTTTATTTTTTGTGGTTCCCTACTTGATCTATATAGAACAGAATAAACGTCGATGGGGGTATCTGTTTTTGGGATTATTGCTTTTATCCGTGATGGTTAGGTCCTACTTTATGGCCGAGCGTTTGGCCGCCTTGGAGCTTTTGATTCCAATAGTGATAACTTTCGTTACCATCAAGGGGACTAAGGTGTTGCTAACCAAATTACTAAAGTACTTTTTTATCCTATTGGGCTTTTTTGTCTTATTTGAGCTTACCAGACAATTTAGAAACCAGTACAAGGACGAAGCCGTGGATTTGGGCTTTAAGGTTTCATGGACCGTTGAGCGGTTTTTTGACTATTATGGAGACACCCAGAACAAGTTTTACTATGCCCTGGAAAATGACATGTCCTTTACAAGTACATCCTATCTGGATTGGGGAGGTAGAATATTGAAAAGAGTGGGATTGGACGTCACTAAGCAAACGGACAAGATTGATTATGGGGAATACGTTTGGAAGGATTTTACGAACAAGGGCGGTCTGGCCATGATTTATACAGACTTTGGCCTTTTGATGGGAATAGGATTTTTTGTATGTTACTTTACCAGTTTCTTTGTCTTATGGTTTAAACTTAAAAAAGGAAGCTTATATGCCTGGAGTATATATCCATTTTTTTTCGTTTGGATAATTGAACTTGCTAGATACAATCCTATTTTTTTGACTAGATTTTTAGTGCCTTTTATGGTTTTCAATGCGATGTACTTATTTTATGAAGGAGCGAAGAACATTAAGGTGCAATAAAGAATGGTTGCATAAATATCATTTGGCACTGTTATCAGTGGTAATGGTAACGGTACCTTTTTTTAATGGAATAAATTCAATAGCAATAGGCGTATACGCTGGGTTTGTATTTTTCTGTTCTGGAATAAGGGTCCGTAAAAGCTTGCCGGAAATAATCTTGGTGGTTGCCGTTGGCGCCTTTTTTTTGTTAACGATCCTAGATCCAAGGGGCTTTTTTTTGGATGCGGGTAAGCATCTGGGGTTTTTGCTCCGCCTTTTACCGTTGTTCTTGATTCCCATTGCATACAGTAGCTGGTCAGGGAAAAGGATTTCGATGGAAGAAATTACAATGATACTTACTGTTTCCTCGCTTTGCGCAATGATTTTTGGAACCTACACGGCGATAGAGTTCTATACAAGACCCGAAGAACATTTTTCATTCATTCATTTGCCTCACACCATCACGGGCAAGTACCACTCTGTTTATTTTTCTATACAACTGGGGATAAATGTGTTATTGGCCGCTTTTAGTTTTAAGAGAACCAAATCATATTACTATTTGTTGATTGCCATAGTTCTGTTTGTATTCATGACCTTGTTGGGAAAAAGAATGGCATTGTTGGCCCTCTGCGCATTGGCGTTGCTTTTCGTGTTGCGAAATCTTAATTTGAAGGCTATACTTGTTTTCCTGTTTTCTATAGGGATAGCCGGTGCGGTATACCTTTATTCGCCATACAACCGATGGAGGATGGAACAGTTTGATTCCAATGGGGAAGGGAGCGAAAGAATGATTATGATGACGGAATCGATGAACATCATAAAAGACCATTTTTTTGTGGGGGTAAGTCCAATTGGGGTTTCCTCTGAATTGGAGAAAAAATATTCGGAAAGGGGAATCGCAACACCTTTTTATTCAAATAACCCCCATGACCTACCGCTTTATGTCTTCATGGCCTTTGGTCTTTTCGGATTTTTAACCTACTATATTCTTCAACTGATGCTCTTGGTAGTCGGAATTAGGGGAAATAAAACGGCATTCATTTATGTTCTTTTGTTCTTTTTGGCGGTTTCGGTGTCAGAAACAATACTCATAAGACAAAATGGAATCGTGCTTTATGCATTTATCTTACCAATAATTTTTTATGAAGGAAGAAAGGACACTTAAGAGGCCAATAATTGTTAACGCACGATTTTTGACACAATCGGTAACCGGTGTCCAACGTTTCGCCATTGAGGTGTCAAAGCGCCTCAAGCGTATGGGTGTCCCACTGATTTTTGTAAGTCCGGAAGACATAAAGAACCCAGGAGTTGCCAAAGAATTGGAGGTGAAGATCATTGGGCCATTTCGCGGACATTTGTGGGAACAGGTCACTTTGCAACTTTACACAAAGTTAAAGGGAGGTACTCTAGTTTCCTTTTGCAACACGGCTCCATTATTTATTAAGGACCAAATAGTCACTGTACACGATTTATCTTTTTTAAGACACCCGGATTGGTTTTCCAAACGCTTTTCCATTGTTTACTCCTTTTTGGTGCCCAGAATCATAAAAAGGGCGAAGAGGGTTTTAACGGTGAGTGAGTTTTCAAAAAAAGAGATAGTAGATCTTATCAAGGTAGAGGAAAGCAAGATAGAGGTGGTATATAATGGGATTACTGGTTTTACCATCCAAGATGAACCATTGGACAGCACGGAATATGGGCATTTGTTGAAAGAAGCCTATATTTTGACTGTTTCTTCCCATCACCCAAGAAAGAACTTTAAAAACTTGATCAAGGCCTTTAGCTTAATGGAAAACCCTTCGTTAAAACTTTATGTGATTGGGGATTTCAACAAGAATTATTCGAACGTTGATATACCTAATACGTGGCTTAAAAACGTGGTTTTTTTGGAAAATATTGGGGACCAGGATTTGGTCAGGTTCTATCAAAATGCAAAACTGTTTGTATATCCGAGTTTCTATGAAGGGTTTGGGATACCCATTATCGAGGCAATTTCTATGGAAACCATGTGCGCGGTATCCGATATACCCGTTTTTACTGAGTTGTTTGAAAACAGTGTACACTATTTTGATCCTACCTCAAAGGAATCCATTGCCAACAGTATCCAATATGCCTTGTCCAACCCAAAGAGCATTTCAGAACTACAGGAAGTGCGGGAAACTATTTTAAAGAAATTCTCATGGGATAAATCCGCCAAAAAAGTAATGGAACAATTCAATTGAAACAAAATAGATAAAACCCCGGGATATTTTTGACCAAGTAATGGGACTATTTTTTTGTGAAAATTATGGTTTGGCTATTATTTAGGATAAGGAACTTGCTATGGAGGGTTAAATTACCGTTATTGCCAACAGTTCTGGGTTAGGTCGTCCAAATAGGCTTTGGACTCAATGTGTTTAAAAAAAAGGGTTCCATGCCATGTTATTTCGGGAACAATGGTCTTTTTCAAAAAAAACCTTTTGGATGAATTGGTTAAAGCTAGTTGATTGAGGGGGGGGGTATGAGTTTTCGTCTTTGAATTTATAGGAGACCGTTCAGGACATGGGTATTATTGAAATTTTACAAGGTTATTTTGGTACGGCCTCCATCTCACCATGGTTGTTCGTAAAACAATAAATAAGATGTTTTGAAGAAACTTGCAATAATATTTGGGGGCTCTGGATATATAGGGTCTCATTTAGTTGAAAAGCTGACTGAGGAAAAAATATTTGATCAGATAATGGTCTGTGACATAGTAGGACCAAAATTTTGCCTGGAAGCCCATTCCAGAGAAAATGTTGACTTCATGAGATGCGATGTTAGACTTCCCATTGAGCTATCTCTTCCAAAGTTGGACAAAGACAATAGTTTTATATTCAATTTTGCCGCAATCCATAGAGAACCTGGGCACGAGTACAAGGAATATTTTGACACCAACATTCCGGGAGCTGAAAATGTGATTGAATATGCAAGAAGGACAGGAATAAAGAACATACTTTTTACAAGCAGTATTGCTCCATATGGGCGATCAATGGAAGAACGTACAGAAGAATCCAATCTATACCCGGAAACAGCCTATGGCATATCCAAGGCACTAGCGGAGCAGATCCACCAAAAGTGGTTGGCTGAAGATGAAACAAGAAGACTTATAATTGTTCGGCCAAGTGTAATTTTTGGTCCAAAAGACCCAGGCAACGTATACAGAATGGTAAAGGGAATAAAAGGAGGAACCTTTATTTTGCCAAATGGAGGAAAAATCATCAAGGCTTACGGTTATGTGTACGGGCTGGTAGAGAGCATGCTTTATGTCATGGACCAAAAGGAAAAAAGATTGGTCATATACAATTATGCCGAAAACCCTTTGGTGCCACTTAATGAGATGGTGGGTATAGTGAAAGATGAATTTGGATATAAAAAATGGGTGCCCAATGTCCCAACAAAACTTTTGATGATCGTGGCGTTTTTTTTGCAGGGCGCGCTAAAACTTTTTGGCAAAAAAACAGATATTCATCCAGTACGTGTGAAAAAAGCAGGTTTCCCAACCAATATAAGGCCACAATATTTAATTGATAGTAAATTTGAATTCAATTATGATTTTCGAACAGCCTTAAAACATTGGAAAACGATTTCCCCTGAAGACTTTGAATAGATGAAGGTAGCAATTATACATTATTGGTTGATCACTAGAAGGGGAGGTGAAAAGGTGGTGGAAAGTATACTTAAGGTATACCCGGAAGCAGATATTTACACGCTCTTCCTAGACCAGGAGACTTATGGTGATAATTTGCCAAAGAGCAGGATTTATACATCTATTTTAAATAATGGCTTTCTTAGAAAACATTACCAGAAAATGTTTCCGCTTTATCCTTTTGGAATAAGGTCGTTAAAGCTTAAGGACAAGTATGATTTGATTATTTCCTCAGAATCGGGACCGGCCAAGGGCATACAAATAAAGGACAATACACCGCACCTCTGTTATATACATTCACCAATGAGGTATTGTTGGGGATTTACAGACGAATATTTAAGAAGCATGCCAAAGGTGGCAAGGCCATTGGCAAAGTTTTTTTTTAAAAGACTACGAAACTGGGACAAGACAACTATTGGCAACGTTACACATTACATTGCCAACTCCCAGAACGTTGCACAAAGGGTAGAAAGATATTATGGCGAAAAGGCCAGTGTTTTATACCCCCCAATTGACCTAGGTCTTTTTGAGAAACCCCTAAAAACAGATGCTCATAAGGACATTTACCTAAGCTTTGGGGCGATTACCCCCTATAAGCGCATAGATCTTTTGGTGGACGCTTTCAACGAGAACGGTAAACCGTTAGTGGTTATTGGAGCTGGTTCCGAGAAGGAAAAGCTGCTCAAGAAGGCCCGCCCCAATATTAAGTTTATGGGCTCCCTTGCATGGGAAGAGATTGAAACTTTTTTATATAGGACAAAAGCGCTTCTATTTCCAGGAGAGGAAGATTTTGGCATGATTCCCTTGGAAGTAATGGCCTATGGAATACCCGTATTGGCATATAAAAAAGGAGGGGCATTGGAAACCATCGTTGAAAGCGATGAAATTGAAAAATCTTCAGGCCTCTTTTTTAAGGAGCAAACTGTGGAATCTGTACAAGACTGTATTGACAAGTTTGAGGAAGTAGAAGACCGTTTTGACCCAAACTGGATAAGAAGTCATGCGCGAAAATTTGGGGAAGATGTTTTTATTGAGAAGTTTAAGGCTAAGGCTGCGGAATTTTATGATTAATTTCGTTCTTCAGTAAAAGATATGTTTTTCAAGCACCACAGATACTCTAATTTGATAACTCCAATTTCATTGTTGATGGATTTGGCCATAATCAATGTGCTTGCTTCAACCTTGCCCATCCAGTTTCAACAACCTCTACTTTTTCATAGTTATATTATTGTTTCCTGGATGGTTATTTCAATTAAGAACGAGTTTTATAGAATATATAGGTTTTCCAAAGTAACCTATATCCTCAAGCTCATCTTTGTGCAGTTCTTTTTCTTCTTTTTGACCCTTTATGCGTTCATTGGGTTCTTTAAGCAACCGATTATCAGTCGTTTGGCCTTGGGAGAGTATTTTTTGATTGTTTTGGTAACCATTTCATTGATCAAACTGTTGAGCTATTTCTTGTTGATGGAGTACAGGGAGCGGGTAAAAGGAAACCTGAGAAATGTAGTGATTGTGGGCAAGAACAAAAAAACCGACCAACTCCAAAAAGTCTTCAATGAAAGAAGAGAGTTTGGGTATAACTTTCTAAAACAATTTTCCCCGAAGGAAACCGGGTTTGACATACATAATTGTTTCGATTATATTCTTGAAAACAATATTGACGAAATCTATTGCTCTGTCTCTGAATTGAAGAATGATGAGATTGCACATTTCATAAACTTTGCGGATAATAACCTGAAAACGCTCAAGTTTATCCCGGACAATAAAAACATCTTTGCCAAAAAACTCAAATTTGAATATTACGATTATATACCCGTATTGTCCCTTCGGGACATCCCTCTTGAACACCCGATCAATGCCTTCTTAAAAAGAAGTTTTGACATTGTGTTTTCACTTATGATCATACTGGGACTTCTTTCTTGGCTGACTCCCATTTTGGCCATTTTGATAACCTTGGAATCCAAGGGTCCTGTTTTTTTCAGACAAACAAGAAATGGGATAGACAACCGGGAGTTTTATTGTTATAAATTTAGGTCCATGGCCCCCAATCATAATGCGGACAACATCCAGGCGACCAAAAATGATATGAGAATCACCAAAATTGGAAAGTTCATCAGAAAAACAAGTATTGATGAACTGCCTCAATTTTATAATGTCTTGTTTGGAACAATGTCGGTGGTTGGTCCAAGACCCCACATGGTCAAACATACCAACGAATATGCCACAAGTGTGGACAAATATATGGTTAGGCATTTTGTTAAACCGGGCATAACCGGATTGGCACAAATCAGAGGATACCGTGGAGAAATCGAAACTGAGACCGATATTCTAAACCGGATTAAATTCGACATTTTTTATATTGAGAACTGGTCCATGTTCTTGGATATTAAGATCATTGTTCAAACTATTATCAATGCCTTCAAAGGAGAGGCCAAGGCATATTAAGTATACATGAAAAAAACCCTTATCACCGGAGCAGCCGGATTTCTTGGTTCACACCTTTGCGATAGATTTATTGCCGAGGGCCACCATGTCATTGGAATGGACAATCTTATCACAGGGGACCTGAAGAATATTGAACACCTCTTCCATCTGAAGCGATTTGAATTTTTTCACCATGATGTGTCCAAATTTGTCCATGTCCCGGGAAGAATGGACTATATCCTCCATTTTGCTTCGCCTGCAAGCCCCATTGACTATTTAAAGATTCCTATTGAGACCTTGAAGGTAGGTTCCTTGGGCACGTTGAACCTTTTGGGTTTGGCAAGGGATCATAAGGCAAGGGTCTTGGTGGCTTCCACTTCGGAAGTGTACGGAGATCCTTTGGTACACCCCCAGAACGAAGACTATTATGGTAATGTTAGCCCTATTGGTCCAAGAGGAGTGTATGATGAAGCCAAGCGCTTTATGGAGTCCATTACCATGGCCTATCATCGACATCATGGACTGGACACCCGTATTGTGCGGATTTTTAATACCTATGGCTCCCGTATGCGGTTGAACGATGGCCGTGTAGTGCCTGCCTTCATGGGTCAGGCTTTACGAGGTGAAGATCTTACCGTTTTTGGTGATGGCTCGCAAACTCGCTCGTTCACCTATATTGACGACCAGATAGAAGGGATTTATCGCTTGCTGATGAGTGATTATGTAGAACCCATCAACATAGGAAACCCAGATGAGACCACCATTCTGGAATTCGCAGAGGAAATCATCAAACTTACCGGAACCGATCAGAAAATCGTATTCAAACCCTTGCCACAAGACGACCCCTTGCAAAGACAGCCCGATATATCCCGGGCCAAGGAAATTCTAAATTGGGAGCCCAAAGTACATCGCTCGGAGGGACTTAAAAAGGTGTTTGATTATTTTAAATCACTTCCACACGATCAACTGTGGGAATCTCACAGGGAATTTTTGCCGTAATATCATTGGCTTATTGTCATTTCAATGAAGAGGAGCGACTGAGAAATCTATTGGGGTTATCTCAATATTGAAGTAGTGGGAATTCGTGAAATTCGTGTCGAACAGTAAGTTGTAGATCATTTTCCAATAACCCTTAAATTAAAGTTGAATTGGAGTATTTTTGCCAAAACTTTTTATCATGAACATTTTGGTCCTGGGGTCTGGTGGAAGAGAGCATGCCATTGCCCTTAAAATTTCACAAAGCCCAATAACAGGAAATCTTTTTGTCGCTCCGGGGAATGCTGGTACGGCTAATATTGCCACCAACGTTGAGGTTGGGGTAAACGATTTTGATGCTATCAAAGAATTGGTGATTAAAGAAAGTGTTGATTTGGTGGTTGTAGGTCCCGAAGATCCGTTGGTGAACGGGGTTCATGACTTTTTTCTAAACGACACTTCACTACATCATATCCCGGTTATAGGACCGCAAAAAGCCGCAGCCGCCTTGGAGGGTAGTAAGGAGTTTGCCAAGGAGTTCATGATGCGGCACAACATTCCCACCGCAGCGTATCAGAGTTTTACCGGGAACAATCTGGAGGAAGGCTATGCCTTTTTGGAAACCCTAAAACCCCCTTATGTTCTAAAAGCAGATGGTCTGGCAGCAGGAAAAGGAGTGTTGATTCTTCAGGATTTGCAAGAAGCCAAGGATGAACTAAAATCCATGCTGCTAGATTCCAAATTTGGCAATGCCAGTGCAACTGTCGTTATTGAAGAGTTCTTGGATGGTATCGAACTCAGCTGTTTTGTACTCACAGATGGCAGCAACTATAAAATCCTTCCCACTGCAAAAGACTATAAGCGTATTGGGGAAGGAGACACCGGATTGAATACGGGGGGCATGGGCGCCATTTCCCCGGTTCCATTTGCCGATTTGGGCTTTATGGATAAGATCGAGCGTCAAATTGTAAAACCAACCGTAGAAGGGCTTAAAAAAGACAATTTGCCCTATGTGGGCTTCATTTTCATAGGACTGATAAAAGTAGGAGACGAACCCAAGGTCATTGAGTACAATGTACGAATGGGGGATCCAGAAACCGAAGTCGTTATACCCCGCCTTAAAAGCGATTTGGTTGAAGTGCTTTCGGCCATGGCCAATGGAACGTTGGACCAGATTGACCTACAGATTGATGAAAGGACCGCTACAACAGTTATGGCTGTTTCCGGGGGCTATCCGGAGGCTTATGAAAAAGGCAAGGAAATCAGTGGAACTGAAAACATCCATGATTCAATCGTATTCCATGCAGGGACCAAACTAGCTAATGGAAAAGTGGTCACCAATGGAGGGCGTGTCATTGCCATCACTTCCTTTGGGAACGATTTTAGGGAAGCGTTGCAGAAATCCTATCAAAATATGGAAAAGCTCCACTTTGATGGAATATACTACAGAAAAGATCTAGGATTTGATCTATAGGTAAGAATGGGAGCTTATGCTCTTGTCTTCCTCACCATTGTCATTGAAGATTTTCAACTGCTTCATCCAATAGATCATGGCGATAAAACCGATGACGAAGAAAATCCAATTAATGGAATTGGCTCCCCACCAGCTGTGCGTAAAGCGAAAAAAATCGTAGGGGGCAAAAAGGTGGTTTACAAATAAGTCTTCTATACCGTAAAAAAACTTGCTCATCTTGGCTATATTTACTGTACAAAAGTAGCAAAAGAAAGGATGATTTCAAGCTTTTTCGGCAAAACAAAACCTATAAATTACATTGTCCTATCTGTTTTTTTGGTTCTTTTTTACGTTCTGAGCAGTTTTTTCGCTTTGGATACAGGCCTGATCAGCAAAGAAATCCCCTTTAAGTTGTTGATTCTTTTCTCTTTACTGCTAATGGTATTTGCCATGGGACAGATGGTTCGTATGGAGAAGGTTACGGACTCCAATTCGTATGGGATGCTTTTTTTTGTGTTGCTTTTGGGAGTCTTCCCCCATACTTATGAACAGGAGAATATCATTTTTGCCAACTTTTTTATCCTTTTGGCCATCTGGAGACTGTTGTCCATTAAATCCATTAAAAATGTAAAGCACAAAATTTTTGATGCTTCATTACTGATTTGCATCGCAAGCCTTTTTTATGAGTGGGCCCTAGCCTTTTTATTGATTGTATTTGTGGTCATTAACGTATATGATCGGAAGAATTTCAAAAATTGGCTGATTCCTTTCATGGGTGTTGGCACCATTTTCATTCTTGTGTTTGCGATATTACGGGTATCCGGTTCAATGGATTTTCTTTGGGACCATTATCGTTTTTCCTTGGAAACAATTTCTCTTTCATCATTGGGAAATATCGGCGCAAAAACGCTTATCTATGCGCTTCTGACTTTGTTGACGGTCTTTGTGGTATTTTTAAAAATGAGAAAAACGGGTGGCGGAAAATTGGTTCAGCTACGGGTGGTGTTTCTGGCTTTTGTCTTGGGGTTGGTCATAGGCTGGTTTGCTGAAGAAGATAGCTCGGTTGTTCTTTTTACGATTTTCCCGGCCGCGGTCTTCATGGCCAATTATATAGAGTCCATCAGGAGGACAAAACTCAAAGAAGCCATTTTGGCTCTTTGCATACTGGTTACCATAGTGCTTTTTGGTTTTCACCTGAATTGGTAAGCCATAAACCAATATCTTTGCCCAAAATACGATGATTCATGTTCAGTGATTTTGCCTTTACAATTTTTCAGGAAAGTATAGACACCTATCATATCAAAGATGATGTTTATCAAGAGTTCATCAATCCTTATTCAAAGGATAAAGTGGAACATTTGCTCTATAGGAAAAACTGGATAGATACGGTACAATGGCATTACGAGGATATCATCAGGGACCCAGGAATTGACCCCGTGGCCGCCTTGGACCTTAAACGCAAGATAGATGCCAGTAATCAGGACCGCACAGACCTTGTGGAATATATTGATAGCTACTTTCTAGATAAATACCAATCGGTACAAGTCAAAGAAAATGCCACGATCAACACGGAAAGTCCTGCATGGGCCATAGACCGGCTTTCCATTTTGGCTCTAAAGATCTATCATATGCAAGAGGAGGCCAACCGAACCGATGCTTCTCCGGAGCATATCAAAAAATGCAGTGAAAAGCTTGGCGTGCTCCTGGAACAAAGAAAAGACCTATCTACCGCCATTGATCAGTTATTGGCCGATATTGAAGCCGGAAATAAGTACATGAAAGTCTACAAACAGATGAAGATGTACAATGATGAGGAACTCAACCCAGTACTCCGTGGACAAAAAGGGTAAATACACCCGAATCCTTGTTATTCGTCTGTCTGCCATGGGCGATGTGGCCATGACCGTTCCCGTGCTTCGTTTCCTAACGGATGAAAGTCCACAAGTACAGATCACGGTGCTTACCAAAAAGGCGTTCAAGCCTATTTTCTCAGGCTTGGAACGAGTGGAAGTCTATGAAGCCGATGTGAAAAACAGGCACAAAGGACTCTTAGGGTTATGGCGGTTGTACCAAGAATTGAAACCGTTGAAATTTGATGCCGTGGTCGACCTGCATAATGTGTTGCGGAGCAGGGTGTTGAAAAAGTACTTTGCCCTTGAAGGGATTCCGTTTATACAAATCGACAAAGGACGAGCTGAAAAGAAAGCACTCACCCGACCCAAAAACAAGGTCTTTAAACCATTAAGGACAACCCATCAACGTTATGCCGATGTGTTTGAAAAACTGGGCTTTTCCATTGATCTATCCAAAACAGCGCCACAGGAGCGCCTACAACTTTCGGAAAAGGTTTTGGGCCTGGTACAGCAAGACACCAAGAAATGGGTAGGCATTGCTCCCTTTGCGGCGCATGAAGGCAAAATGTACCCTTTGAACCTCATGAAGGAAATCATTCAATCATTAAATAAAACCAATAGGTATAAAATATTGCTTTTTGGTGGAGGAACCATGGAGGTGCAAAAATTACAGGAATTGGCAAACTCATTCACCAATACCTTGAATATGGCCGGAAAATTGAGTTTATCGGAAGAATTGGAACTTATTTCAAATCTGGATGTCATGCTCTCCATGGACAGTGGCAATGCGCACTTGGCGACCAATTATGGGATTCCCGTAGTGACGCTTTGGGGGGTTACGCATCCCTATACCGGATTTTACCCCTTCAACCAACCCATGGAAAATGCGCTTTTGGCCGACCGGGAGCGATATCCGCAAATACCCACCTCGGTGTATGGGAACAAGGTACCCAAAGGGTACGAATCCGTAATGGAGACAATTGCGCCGCAAAAAGTGGTGGATAGACTATTGCAGATTCTAGAAACCTAAGCAGCCACTTTATGGGCAGCTATGGCATTGAAGTACTGCTTCAACTGCTGAATGTACTGATATTTTAACTGTCCGTTGGTAGAATCCATCATAAGGGAACGCATGCCCAAGAAAGAGGCAATAATATAGGTGGCGGCACCTTCACAATCCACATGACGGGCAATATGGCCATCTACTTTTCCCCTTTTCAGGACAGATACCAGATTTACTTCCCAAACGCTCAGGATACTTTTTAGGTGATTGCTGATCTCTTCGTTACGCTTGTTGAACTCCGTCAAAAAATCATTCAGCATAAAACCATAGGCCATTTCATTCTTTTTGCCGGGTTCCAAGGCATTTTCCAAGCTCTCCAAAATGGCGGGCAATGGATCTTCACAATGGTTCAAGGGCTCTACCAATAAGGCATATACTTTCTGCACGATCAAGTTTTGTACAATATTGATGAAGTAGTCCTCCTTGGATTTAAAATGGTGGTAAAAGGCCCCTTTGGAAAGGGACAGTTCGTTGAGGATGTCATCCAAACTGGTGTTGTAATAGCCTTTTTCATTAAAGATTTCGAGGCCTTTTCCACACAGACGGTGCATGGTCTCTCTACGTTTGAGGGTCATTTGCATAAGATTTGGGTTTAGACTGTTTGGTCGGTAACAAAGATTTTAAGGAATAGTGCCCTACCAAAGAATTAAAGACGTAGCTGTGCGAAAAATCGGTGAAGTGTTCAAAAACCGATAAAAAACCGAATCCTTGAAAAACGGACCAGACCGACGGGTCGGTTCAGGGGTTGGTTTTTGGGGTTGAAAAAGAGGCTTTGAAAAGCAATATGGATATCATTTGTCAACTGATAAGGCATAATGGTCAATTGTAAAAGTGTATCGATCAAGTCTCGTACAGCTCTTTTACAAATATTCGTCAATTTCATTGTGTAAGTATGAATGAGCAGTTAAATCCAGAATTGTCTCGTGCCGAAAACAACATAGATTATAAATGGACACATATTATTTCCAAGTTTTGGGCAGTCCCGAAGATGGGTTTACTTCATCTGCGATATATCGAAGAAAAGACAACCAGTTGATGGGCAGAATATTTGAATTGGTAGATGGATGGTATATCCAAACGGAGTATTTTGACCAACTGAATGATAAAGATTTCGTCCACTGTCTTAATCAAGCAAAGGAGAGCCTAAAGCATTATACCAACAGAAAAGGAGCACATTTTCCAAAAGATTGGACAAGGGAACAGATATCCCTTTGGCTTATGCAGAGGGATGATAGATAGCAAATAATGCATAAAAGATTTAAAATAAAGATGATACTAGTAGGAGTGGTCATACTCTTTGTGGTTGGATATGTGTATTGTTTTTTTGGCAACCCCTGCCCAAGACTAGCCTTGATGGGGACAGACCACATAGAAAACAGTGAGGAGCTATCTATATTGAACCAGCAAGAAGAGGGGACATTTTATCTCATTAAAAAATACAAGTATTCCAAACATATTTGGGCCATAGGCTTTGGCGGTGGTGTGGACCGGACGGATGATTTTTATGGACTGGGAATTTCTGATGGGCAGAAAAAAACCATATTGCCCCCCAAGTTCCAGTTTGTCCAAGCATACAGGGACCTTCAGACACATGAAGTCTATATCAAGTGCCTGCCGTACCCTCCCTACAATACCTATGATGGGTATGAGTATTACAAAATAGAGAACAACACAGCGGTTCCCATTGAAAGTAAACCGTATTACTAAAAGTGAAAGAAGAGATTGAATATGGTTTTTGGTTCTGGAGTCATAAACTGAAAGGGATTCTATATATGTTGGCACAACTTTCCAACTACAACTTGGAAGAAGCTGAAGTCGAAACCATCAAAGAAACCTTGACCGGAACCAATGACGATTTAGATATGTGGGCCAAATATTGTTTTGATGGACAACAATACCATTTGGATTTGCAACTTGCATACGACGCTGAACAAAAATCGGAAATGATCCATATTAAGCTTAAAACGGATTCCAGGTTAAAACAAAAATTGGAAGTTTTAGACCTGTTCCAGTGTATGTTCAAATCGCTTGAAATGGAGATTTAGTATCTCCAATGGTTAAGGTTAAGCCACCGTCCCCTGACAACTGCTCCCCGCCCCGGCCGTACAGCCATAGCAATGTTGCGAGATCACAATGTTGCGGTCGTTCAACACTTCCTCATTATAATCCTTGATGTGCTTTACCTTGCTGGCCACCTTTAAGCCCAGCATCTGGTTAAAGTCGCAATCGTAGAGCCAACCGTCCCAACTCACCGAAATGGTATTGGTGCACATTACATTTTCCACCGCAGCCGGGTTATACGCCTCCACCAAAGAATACATATAGTCCTCATAATTGTCCGAAGCGATGAGGTAATCCAAAAATCGGGAAATGGGCAGATTGGTAATCGCGAACAGATTATGGAACTCAATATTGAAATCCTCCTTCAATGCCTTTTTAAAATCACGCTCCATGGCCGCTTGGTCACTGGGCAAAAATGCTCCAGATGGGTTATAGACCAAATCCAATCGCAAATCACTTCCCGGCATGCCATAACCCACGGCATTGAGTTGTTGTAATGCCTCAATGGATTTATCGAACACCCCATCCCCACGTTGCTTGTCCGTTTTGCCGCGGGTATAGTGCGGCATGGATGAGACCACATGTACATTGTGCTTTTTGAAAAACTCCGGTAGGTCATGGTATTTTTTATTAGCCCGGATGATGGTGAGATTGGACCGTACAATAAAATCTTTTATGCCCGCTTTGGAGGCCTCTTCCACAAACCATCTAAAATTGGGGTTCATCTCTGGGGCACCACCGGTAAGGTCCAACGTATGCGCCCCGGTATTTCGGATGACCTCCAAACACTGCTCCATGGTCTCACGGGTCATGATTTCCTTGCGGTCCGGTCCGGCATCTACATGGCAGTGCTCACACACTTGGTTGCACATGTACCCCACATTGATCTGGAGGATCTCCAACGCTTTGGGCCGGAGGGGGAAATGGCCAATTTCCGTGATTTTATCCTTAAAATAGGGCAGCTCCCCATCGGCAAATAGTTCTCCATTTAGAATTTCCATTTGCCGATCGGTATGGGCCAGTTCGTTCTCACGGGCCTTAAGGGATTTTTTCGCTGCTTTTTTAAGCTGTGGCATTATGCTTTCCGCCATGGTTATAGGTTTACATGGATAATTTGTTGTACTTGTTCATCATCTGGACCCCGTGGACCAGTGTGGCGCCACTTTCTATGGCAGCCCCGGCGTGTACGGCCTCCATCATTTCTTCCTTGGTAATACCCCGTTGCAGGCCATCTTTGGTGTAGGCATCAATACAATACGGGCATTTGACCACGTGGGCCACGGCCAGCGCAATCAAGGATTTTTCACGGGCGGAAAGAGCCCCTTCTTCAAAGACTTTTCCGTAGTAGTCAAAGAATTTGCTTCCGAGTTCTTCGCTCCATTCCGTGATGTTGCCAAATTTGCGTAGGTCAGCCGGGTCGTAATATGAGTTTGCCATGTTTTGCTTTTTAGTGGTTTAAAAAATACATCTCCCAAGTATTGGGATGGATATAAAAAAGTAAGGTAATAGGAGTGTCCAAGTAGTTAAACTTGGACAACAGGTGTTGGGAAAGGAAAAAAAGGAGAGCCCTTGTTGAAAGGAATGTCCAGAAAATTGGTTTTGAATACCTTCTTGTGGATATTGTCAATAGCCATTTTTTTATGAAAGATGATGGAAAAAAGCGCCAGCCATCTTTTGGCCAAGGTTTTGGTAAAATTGAAAAGTCGCTTGATGTCCCTTTTTGAATCCACATCGATCAATACGTTCAACAAGGCAGCGGGCTCACCTTTGGAAGCAAAATAGGTCTGCGTTTTCTTGAGCAGGGAAGGCGATTGCCATGGCAAGGCCTGAAATTGCTCTGGGTTGAACTGGCTACGATGAAACCCAATAAGATAAAACCCTCCATCCATGGATGGGCCCAAAACGGACTTCCCTTGCTGAAGTAATCGGGATGCCTCGAGCAGGTGTTGGGTTTTCAATTGAGGGCTGTCGTTCCCTATGGCAATCACATGGGCATAGCCTTTATCAAAAACCGATTGGAGGGAATGGGTAAAACGTTCCCCAAAAGTGTTGCCATGCTGTTCCTTCTCTGTTAAATGATAATACGGTAGACCGGAAGCTTTGACAATACCTAGGGTTTGGGCAGTCAAAGCTTCAAATAGCAAGGTGTTGCCGCTTATTTTTTTGACACTACCATCCTTTTTCGCAGAATTTGCAAAAACAAGAATGGCGGTATTTTGAATGGACCTTAGGGACAAATCAACCAAATAATTATCCTAAACTTACAATAATCTTAGCATAGAAATTGGTCGAGGGATACTATTTTTGATTACATTTTCTTGTGTGAAAATTGAAATTTAACAAACCGACCAAGAAGTCGGTTTTGATAATCAGGCCATTATCTTTTTGAGGATTAAAATCGAGAAACCCTCGACAAGCTACCCAAAATAGGCCGCTTGAAAGCAAAAACAGACTGGCGGGTCGGTAAATGGAGGCCTGTTTATCTGGAAAACTAACCTCCAAAATGCGCTAAAAAATGGATGTGTCACAGACAAAATCAGTAGGCTTGGTACTCTCCGGGGGAGGTGTTCGTGGAATGGCCCATATTGGACTGATCAAGGCCATGCGGGAACACGGGGTAGAGGCAGACCTTGTGGCCGGTTCCAGTGTTGGGGCATTGGTAGGAGCGTTGTATGCCAATGGGAATTCGGTAGAGAGTATGCTGAGCTTTTTTAGGGAGACCCCCTTGTTCCAGTATAGCTTTTTTGCCATCAACAAGCCTGGGTTTATAGACACGGAACGCTATTTCAAAATCTTTAAGGGCTATTTCCCAGAAAATACGTTCGAAAGCTTGGATAAACCTCTTTATGTGGTGGCGACTGATTTATTGAAAGGAGAGGAGCGCATGTTCAACCAAGGGGAATTGATCAAACCTCTACTGGCCTCTGCAGCTCTGACCCCGGTTTTCAGTCCGGTGGACATTGATGGGGTACTCTATGCCGACGGGGGCATCATGAACAATTTTCCAAAGGAATATGTGGATGAACACACTTCATACGTTATTGGTAGTAATGTTTCCATTGCGGCCGAAGTACAGAAGAACGACCTTAAAAACTCCCTGCAGTTGGCAGGAAGGGTCACCAGTTTGATGATCTATGCCTCCAACAGGGCAAAATTGGCGGAATGCAATATTTCCATCGAACCCAAGGAGCTTGATAAAATTGGGGTTTTGGACAAAAAAGGCATAGAAAATGCCTTTACGATAGGTTATGACCATGGCAGCAGGGCCATGGAGAGAATGTTGTCAACTCAATAAATTAGCGACACTACACATCGTCATAATCCACCACAAGTTTAGGGGTCAAGGGGTGGGCCTGACAGGTCAAGATCAAGCCTTCGGCCACTTCACCATCGGTAAGAATCTGGTTTTTCACCATTTCTGCCCTTCCTTCCTTGATGCGGGCAATGCAACTGCTGCACACGCCTCCTTGGCATGAATAAGGAGCATCAATATCTTCGTTCAGGACGGCATCGAGCACCAATTTCTTTTTATCCATGGTGAACGAAAAGGTCTCATCGTCCAAAATCACCTCCACTTGGGTCATTCCCTCCAAGTTTTCGGCCATGGTATCCTCGGTATCGGTACTGGTGAACAATTCGAAATGAATACGGTCGCCATCAACACCATTATTCTTTAAAGTATCCGAAACGGCATGGATCATGTCTTCCGGTCCACACAGATAAAAGGCATCAAAAGCGGTATCCTTGAATTTGTTCTTTACCACAAAGTTTATGGTAGAAGTATCTATTCGACCAAAAAGGGCGTCATTTTCCCTGGCGCGGCTGTAAATGTATTGAACAAAAAACCTGTTGGTATATTCCTCTTTCAGTTCCTGTATTTTCTGAAAGTACATGGTCTCTTCGGGGGATTGATTCCCAAAAACCAGCACAAAAATATTTTCCGGATGGCTTTCCAAAACGGTTTGAGCGATGCTCATGATGGGGGTTATACCACTCCCAGCGGCAAAAGCAGCTACATTTTTTGGTTGTGTATCCTTATGGAATACAAAGCGGCCATCAGGCGGCAAAACATCCAATACATCTCCTGCTTTCAAGGATTCATTGGCGTAGACAGAAAATGTACCTTCCGGCATTTTTTTAATGCCCACCGTTAATTTTCCAGAAGAAGGGGCCGAAGAAATGGAATAGGCCCTGCGAAGTTCCTTTCCATTGAGCTGATGTTTTATGGTAATGTATTGTCCAGCTTCGTAAGCATATACATCCTTAAGATTTTCTGGAACTTCAAAAGTGAGGGCTACTGCGTTTGGGGTCAATGCATCCACTGCGGTAATCTGCAATGCGTGGGAATCGCTCATAAAAACCAATTTTGCTGCAAAATTAAGCATTCAGCTTATTTTGAAAGCCCATTCCATAAAAAAAGCGCCATAGAAGTGGCGCTTTTTGAGTTTTTGGGATGAAAGCTCTAACACATGGCCGAGGTATCGTAATGGTAACTGACCTTCTTTATTTTTCCATCCCCCACCTGGTAGAGGCAAATTTCTTCCATGTTCATACGGTTGCCATCCTTAAATGTAACATCGCTGGTCATGGCCACGGCAAAATGATTGCCCACCACTACGGGATCACCAACAGAACCTCCATGGGTTTCCTGAATACTTTCACCCCATTGTTTAAAACCTTCCAGAATGTCGTCAAGTCCCTGGGTAACTTCATTGGGCATTCCGGGCATTTCAACACTTACGGCATCTTGTGCGTAAAGGCTGTAAGCTTCGTTGAACTTACCTTCCCTACAGAAGGCTACCAATTTGTCTGCAATTTCTTGTGTGCTCATGTTTGTTTCGTTTTTATGATTAAAGAATAAACTCTAGTTCAGTCAAAGGCTTGGTTTAGATACATGTTCAAGGGTCTAATGGCTTTAAAATGGAGCAAGATTTCATCCAGTAGTTCTTCCGAATTGTAAAAAGGCTCCAGTGGAAACTCGGCCATGGCGTAAAACTGTTTGTTATAGATCAGTGCTGTTTTTTCAGCCACAGGAAGGAGATCTTTGTCCAAACGTTTGCTTTTTTCACCTTTCAGGCGACCAAAATTTTGAATGAAGGTTAAATCGTTAACCACATTCTCAAGTCCAGAAGAATTCTTGGATATATGTTCCCGTACCAAATGGAGTTCCGGTGGGCGAAGGGTGAACAGGCCCCCTCCCACATGAATGGTCGTGGCATCAATACCAAGGTAGTAGCCCGGCAACATGGATTTTTTACCATAGGGGGAAAATCCTGCCTTAAGTAGGGTATGGTAAGGGCTTTTTTCCTTGGAAAACCGTCCATCTTTATTGATGCGGAACAGGGAATTCTTCGCATCGGCAGGAATGCGCCCATCCCACGAGGTCAACTCTTGCATCAACCCACCCATAAGGGACAAAAAGGGCAGTTTCACCTTTTCCTCATATCTTTTCTTGTTTGCATGGAACCATTCCTTGTGGTTGTTTTGGGCCAGTTCCTCAAAAAATAAAGTGTACTCTTTTGTAATCATACGTCTTGTTGTATATGGTGCAATGCCAACTCAGTTAGGGTTTCCCATTGCCCATGGTCTTCAAAACTGGCCTGGTACCAACCCCTAAACGGTTTTTTGGTCTTGAAGGGACTGAATTCTGAAAGTGCTATGTCCAGAGTTTCAATAGGAAAATCCTTGCCCAATTTAAAAACCATGGTGTGGCTTTTGGAGAAGAAGGTAAATACCTTCTTTTTATAATGCATGGCAGGGGAACTCATCATTTTGCCTTCAGTGACCTCTACATAGGTTATGCAATATTTTTCCCGTATTTCACTGAATTTTTCAAACTCCATGAACCAAAGCTACAAAAGGAAAAAAGGCACAGTTGTGGGCAAATGGGACACTTTTAAGGGTTGATTCTGCCAAACAGAAACCTTACATTTATCCTTTGTAAATCAATGATTATGAAACACGTAAGCATATTGGTACCCAAAGGCAATACCATACTGAGCAGTGTGGTGGGACCCTACAAGATTTTGTCCGCCACCAACCGTTTTCTAAAGAATAGTGGGGTGAGGAACGACGACTTTTTTGATATCCATTTGGTAGGACTGGATAGGGATCATTCCTTGTACAATGGACTTTTTAGCATCCACTGTGATAAAATCATTGATGAGGTTGAAAAAACGGACATCATACTTATTCCAGCTTTGAAAACAGATAGATTCTTGGAGGAACTGGAACAGAACAACCCCTTTGTGGATTGGATCCTAAAACAAAGGAACATACACAATGCCGAGGTGGCCAGCATGTGCATGGGCGCCTTTGTTCTGGCACGGACAGGATTGGTGGATGGCAAACAATGCTCTACCCACTGGGCCGCCATGGAAATGTTCAAGAAGATGTACCCCAAGGTCAATCTTGTTTCCAATAAAATAGTGACCGAGGAAGATGGCATCTATACCAGTGGTGGGGCTTACTCTTTTTTGAACCTTATGCTGCACCTTGTTGGAAAATATTGCGGTAGGGATGCGGCCATTTATATTTCAAAATATTTTGAGATCGAGATCGATCGGCAAGACCAAAATCAATTTGTCATTTTTCAGGGACAAAAAGAGCATAATGATATAGCGATCAAGGAAGCGCAAAATTTTATTGAGAGCAATGTAACCGATAAGATATCGGTTGAAGAGCTGGCCAAAAAATCGGCCATTAGCAGTAGGAACTTTGTCCGAAGGTTTAAAAAAGCCACCCAAAACACCCCTTTGGAATACATACAGCGAGTAAAAATAGAGGCGGCCAAACGTAGTCTGGAAAGCACCCAGCAAAACGTGAATGAAGTGATGTATCAAGTAGGGTATGCCGATCAAAAGGCGTTCCGGACGGTGTTCAAGAAATACGTGGGACTGTCGCCCGTAGCCTATAAGGCCAAATACAATATGACGGTATTGAATCCGGAACGGACCACGGCATGGTAAGGGGACGATTTCACCTTTGACCAAGGAGCAAATAAAAAATCCAACACTTTATCGATGAGCCTTATAATAATCTGGTTTTTTTTCAGTTAAGGTTACACAAGATCATCGATAATTTTGAAGCTTCGAAACATACTTTTCATCGCCATAGTTTTGGCAGGGTTGATTTTTGAATCCTGTTCTACCCAAAAGGACAAGTTCATCAACCGAAACTGGCACGCACTCAATACCAAGTACAATACCCTGTACAATGGCAATATTGCCTTTGAACAAGGCCGCGAGGAACTCAATGAGAGCTATCGGGACGATTATTGGGAAATTCTTCCCGTGGAACGTTTGGAGGTGACCGATGAGATAAAACTCGATTCCGAGGACAATAACCCCAATTTCATCATTGCAGAAGAAAAGGCCACCAAGGCCATCCAAAAGCATAGCATGGACATTAAGGACCAAGAGCGCAATCCGCAAACGGATGAAGCCTTTTTGCTTTTGGGCAAGGCACGCTACTTCGATCAACGGTATATCCCTGCATTGGAATCTTTTAATTACATCCTCAGAAAATATGTGCAGAGCGATAAGTTGAACGAAGCCACTATTTGGAGGGAAAAGACCAACATGCGCTTGGACAATCCGGAAGTGGCCATCAAAAACCTTAAACGATTGTTCAAGTACGAGTCGCTAAAAGATCAGGAATATGCCGATGCCAATGCTGTTTTGGCGCAGTGCTACATCAATTTGAATGCGCCGGATACCGCCATTCAAAAACTAAAGATAGCCCAAGCCTATACCAAAAAGAACCCGGAGAAAGGAAGGTATTTGTTTATCATTGGCCAGTTGTACGACCAATTGGGGCATAAAGACAGTGCCAATTACGCCTTCGACAAAGTGATTGCATTGAACCGCAGGTCTCCACGAGTGTACATGATCAACGCGCATCTGAAGAAAATCCAGAATACGGAACTTACCGACGGGAATAGGGAAGAGCTGCTGGAGTACCTCACTGAATTGGAGGAGAACCGCGAGAACCGCCCCTTTTTGGATAAAATTTATCGTGAAGTGGCCCAATTCCATTTGGCCAATGAATCGGATAGTTTGGCACTGGCGTATTACAACAAATCACTAAAGGCCACCCAAGGCGAACAAAAGCTCAATGCCCTTAACTACCAAAGCCTAGCCGATTATTATTTTGATGAGGATGCGTACAAAACCGCTGGAGCATATTATGATAGTACGTTGACCAATCTAAAAGAGAATACCCGACAGTTCAGGAACATTAAAAAGAAGCTGGACAATCTGGAAGATGTGATCAAGTACGAAGATATTGTGCAACATACGGACAGTATCATTACGTTGTACGAAATGCCGGAAACAGAGCGCAAAGCGTATTTTGAGGACTATATCGCCGAACTAAAGCGCAAAGCGGAAGCAGAGGAAGAGAAGAAACAACAGCAAGCTGCCGCAGGTTTTGCCACTTTTGCCAAGAGCAAGGGAGGGAAGCAGAACCAGGGCAAGTTCTATTTTTATAATGTTACGAGCTTGGGGTATGGGAAGAATGATTTTAAGACCCGTTGGGGAGACCGGACTTTAGAGGACGATTGGCGCTGGAGCAATAAATCCCGGACCTTGGTATCTGAAGCTACGGGAGAACTGGTGGCGGGCAATGACGCATCCGGAGCAAACCTTACGGAAGACCAACGATATTCACCGGAGTATTATCTGAACCAGATTCCCACCGATGTTGCAGAGATTGATAGTCTCAGGACCGAAAGAAACTTTGCCAACTACCAATTGGGGCTTATTTATAAGGAAAAATTCAAGGACAACCTCTTGGCCGCGGCTAAATTGGAAAAGGTATTGGCCTCCAATCCCGAAGAGCGTTTGATCCTGCCTTCCAAATACAACCTGTTCAAGATTTATGAGGAGAGCGGCAGTCCCTTGGCCCAGAACATGAAACAGGACATCATTGCCAATCACCCAGACACCCGGTATGCCGAGATTCTGTTGAATCCGCAGGCCGTTCTGGAGGGAAGCAATGATAGTCCGGATGCACGCTACGCAGCACTTTTTAAATTATATCAGAAGCAAGAGTTCCTTCAGGTCATTACCCAGTCGGAGCGATATATCAACCAATTCACGGGAGATCCCATTGTACCCAAGTTTGAAATGCTGAAAGCCAATGCCATTGGTCGTCTGCAAGGTTTTGAACCGTTTAAGGAAGCCTTGAACTATGTGGCGTTAACCTATCCCAATAATCCAGAAGGAAAGAAGGCAGAGGAAATGGTGGAGCAACAGCTTCCCAAATTGGAGAAGAAAGATTTTTCTCCGGAAACCGGGTCCAGCGGGGCAGGAAATTGGAAGGTGGTCTTTCCGTTCAAGATAAGGGATGATGAAAAAGCCGTAAAGCTCCAGGAGAGGCTTATGGAAGCCATCAAGGAACTGAATTACAGGAATGCTATTTCCAAGGACATCTATACCCTTGAAGATGAGTTTGTTGTGGTTCATGGTTTCCGCTCCAAGGACTTTGCTTTAGGCTTCGCCGAACTCATAAAAAACAATAGGGACTACCGCATCAACGATGAGAATTTCGTAATTTTATCGGATAACTATAAAATTATTCAAGTACATAAGAATTTAGAATCATACAAAGCACAATTTTAAACCCCAAAACCCTAGAACACAATGTTTTCTGACAACAAAAAACCACGACCTATGAATGAATTTGGAGGACAGCCCAACCGAATTGAGAAGAACACAAAAATTAAAGGCGACATTACTTCCGAAGCCGATTTTAGAATCGACGGGAAACTGGAAGGCAATGTAAAAACCTCCGGTAAAGTTGTAATTGGCAAGGACGGTTACATCAATGGTAAAGTTGAGTGTGTCAATGCCGATATTGAAGGAAAGTTCAATGGAGAGCTTTCGGTAGCGGAACTACTTTCATTAAAGGCTTCCGCCATTATTGAAGGCACCGTGTCCGTGGCCAAATTGGCCGTGGAGCCAGGAGCTACCTTCAATGCAGCCTGTACCATGGGCAAAGGAGCTGCAAGTACGTCCGGATCGGCGCCAAAATTGCAGTCCACCAAGAGCAATGAGCCAGCAAAAGCTTCCTAATAAGAACAAGCAAAGAGACACCTTAAACAAGGCGGCCCGCTTGTCGGGGATGGCCATACAAATGGGTGCCATCATCTATTTGGCGGTCAAAGGAGGGAGATGGTTGGACACCCATTACGGGACCGAAAAGGTGTTCTTGCCCATATGTACCTTGTTTGGCGTAGCGGTTTCCATATATTTGGTGGTCCAGCAATTGAAAAGAATCAATAATTGAAGAATAGGTCTATTCCCATCATTTTTACAATAGGGTTGGTCGTTGGATCGATCCTTCTTTTTTTGGGCCATGCCAAGTTGCAGGTCTTGTATGGTTATGAACCTTATGGGAACCAACTGGTAAAAAGCTATTTGTTGAATTCCATATTGGCCTGTCTCATTTTTTTTGCCATTTATTTTTACCGAAACAAGTATCGCGATTATCTAGGGTTCTTTTTTTTGATAGGGAGCCTTTTAAAATTCGGTGTTTTCTTCGTGGCGTTCTATTCCGGATATAAAGCAGATGGTGTTTTGGAACGCGCAGAGTTCCTTGCTTTTTTTGTCCCGTACCTCTATTCCCTGACCTTGGAAACCCTCTTTTTGGGCAAACTGCTTAATTCTGTGAGATAAAGCCCAAAAAATCAACAAAAAAATCAATACTGTAAATAATACTGTAAAAGCTTTTTTCTTTTGAATGAGCAATGTATTTTTGCACCGATTTTTGAGGACCCATAGTTGCATCATATGCGATATTCGTTATTAAGTAAAAAATTGACCGCCGTGGTTTTTATGGCCGCGGGGATTTTATCGGCCCAAGATCATGGGGCACAGGAAGTTGAAACCGGAGCCCATGATTTGAAGACCGAAATCAAGGAATACATTGACCACCACCTTCTGGATTCCCATGACTTTACACTGTATTCCTATACCACGGATGCAGGGGAGCACGAATACATTGGTTTTCCATTGCCAGTGATTTTGTGGGACAATGGCCTCAAGGTTTTTTCCTCCGCCAAACTAAAGCATGGCGAGGGCGTTGCCGAAGTGGATGGCAACTACTACACCTTGTATCACAATAAAATTTACAGGACAGATGCGGAAGGCACCATCAACTTTGGTGCGCATCATGAAGAGGAAACCCATGAAGAGGATGCTTTTGGTGAAAATTTGGTAGTGGATGATGCCCATCCTACCAATGTAAAGCCGTTGGATTTTTCCATAACCAAGAACGTGGTCTTCATCATGTTGGTCGGTTTGTTGATGTTCTTCATGTTCCGTGGCGTTGCCAATAATTACAAAAAGAACAGCCTGCCCAAAGGAATGGGAAGGGTGTTGGAGCCGTTGGTGCTTTTTGTCCGTGATGAAATTGCCATCCCGAACATTGGTGAGCACAAATACAAAAGGTACATGAGCTATTTGCTTACCGTTTTCTTTTTCGTGTGGATCATCAACTTGTTGGGTCTTACACCCCTTGGTGTAAACGTGACCAACAATATTGCGGTGACCTTTGCCTTGGCGTTGATCACGTATTTGATTACTACATTCTCAGGGAACAAAAACTACTGGAAACACATTTTCTGGATGCCGGGCGTGCCTGCTCCCATGAAAATTATATTGGCACCGATAGAATTGTTGGGAACCTTCATCAAGCCATTTTCGTTGATGATTCGTTTGTACGCCAACATTACTGCGGGTCACGTAGTATTGATGAGTATCATAGGACTTATGTTCATTTTTAAGAACTGGATAGGAAGTCCATTATCGTTTGTATTGGCATTCGCACTTTCCTTGTTGGAATTGTTGGTTGCCGCATTGCAAGCCTATATTTTCACCATGTTGTCGGCCCTTTATTTTGGAATGGCAGTGGAAGAAGATCACCATTAAGAAGAACGTTTAATATTTAAATTCATATATCATGACAATTCCAAACATCGTAGGTGCTGGTTTGATCGTAATCGGAGCAGGATTGGGTATCGGTAGAATCGGTGGTCAGGCAATGGAAGCCATTGCTCGTCAACCTGAAGCTTCTGGTAAGATCCAAACTGCTATGTTGATCGCAGCAGCCCTTATTGAAGGTATCGGTTTCGCCGCTCTTTTTGCAGCCTAATAACCGTAACAGTATTGATGAAGGCCATAGCGGTTGGCTATGGCCCTTCATTGATTTAAATGATATAGTAAAGATTTAATAGTAAGATACATGGATAAGTTAATCGAACAGTTTTCCTTCGGATTGTTTTTCTGGCAGTTGTTGCTCTTCGTGGGCCTATTGTTGTTGTTGAGAAAATATGCCTGGAAACCCATTCTAGGTGCGGTTGAGAAAAGGGAAGAAGGAATCAAGGATGCCCTTGAAGCTGCCGAGGCTGCCAAAAAGGAAATGCAGAATGTTACTGCAGACAGTGAAAAGCTGTTGAAAGAAGCCAAAGCCGAAAGAGATGTGTTGTTGAAGGAGGCTAGGGAAATCAAGGAAAGCATCATTTCCGAAGCGAAGGAACAGGCCCAGGTTGAAGGTGACAAGATGATCAAGCAAGCACAAGCTGCCATTGAAGCGGAGAAAAAAGCGGCAGTGGCCGACATCAAGTCCCAAGTGGCCAACCTTTCCGTTGAAATCGCGGAAAAAATCATCAAAGAAGAGTTGTCCGACAACAAGAAACAACAGAAGTTGGTCGAGGACATGTTGGGTGATATCAAACTGAACTAATTAGAGCATGAACCAAAACAGGGCAGCCATACGCTACGCAAAAGCAACCTTGGACTACGCAGTCGAAAAGAAAGCGGCAGATGCCGTTGAGAAAGACATGCGTGACATTGCTGCAACGATATCTGAAAACGGGGAGCTCCAAAGTGTTTTGGAAAGCCCTATCGTAAAATCAGAGCTCAAGAAAAGTGCATTGCTGGAAATTTTCAAGGATGCCAACGAAATCTCCAAAGGACTTATCCAGACCTTGGTAGACAACAAAAGGATTGCAATGCTACAGGAAGTGGCCTATAAATACATCATCCTTCACGAAAAAATGAAGGGAGAGGAAGTAGCCTATGTAACCACTGCAGTTCCTTTGACGGCTGATTTGGAAAAGAAAATCTTGGCTGAAGTGAAAAAAGCTACAGGCAACAAGGTCACCATTGAAAACAAGGTGGATGAAGCCATCATTGGTGGATTTGTGCTTAGGGTTGGCGATACCCAATACGATGCGAGCATTGCCAACAAATTGAACGGATTAAAAAGAGAATTTACAAATAGTCTATAAAAATGGCAGGAGTAAAAGCCGCTGAGGTCTCAGCAATTTTGAAAAAACAATTATCAGGTTTTGAAGCAGGCGCTTCGTTGAACGAAGTAGGTACCGTGCTACAAGTGGGTGACGGTATTGCCCGTGTCTATGGACTTTCCAATGCCCAGTACGGGGAGTTGGTTGAGTTTGATGGCGGTATGCAAGGTATCGTATTGAACCTGGAAGAAGACAACGTTGGTGTGGTATTGTTGGGCCCATCCAAAGAGATTGTGGAAGGTGCCACTGTAAAAAGAACAGAGCGTATCGCATCCATCAATGTTGGTGAAGGAATTGTTGGTCGTGTCATTGACACCTTGGGAGCCCCAATCGATGGTAAGGGACCTATTGCTGGGGAAACCTATGAAATGCCCTTGGAGCGTAAGGCCCCTGGTGTAATTTTTAGACAACCTGTAAATGAGCCGCTACAGACCGGTATCAAGGCTATCGATGCCATGATTCCCGTAGGTCGTGGACAGAGGGAGTTGGTAATTGGTGACAAGCAAACAGGGAAGACCACGGTTTGTATCGATACCATCCTCAACCAAAAAGAATTTTACGATGCCGGTGAGCCTGTGTACTGTATTTACGTTGCCGTAGGTCAGAAAGCATCTACCGTTGCTGCCATCGCCAAAACTTTGGAGGACAAAGGAGCCTTGGCGTATACCACAATCGTTGCGGCCAATGCATCCGACCCTGCCCCAATGCAGGTATATGCCCCTTTCGCTGGCGCTGCCATTGGAGAATATTTTAGGGATACTGGACGCCCTGCTTTGATCATCTATGATGATTTGTCAAAACAGGCCGTTGCATATCGTGAGGTATCCTTGTTGTTGCGTAGACCTCCAGGACGTGAAGCATACCCTGGTGACGTTTTCTATTTGCACTCAAGATTGTTGGAGCGTGCCGCAAAGGTGATTGCCGATGATGAGATCGCAAAGAACATGAACGATCTACCCGATTCGTTGAAACCGATTGTAAAAGGGGGTGGTTCATTGACAGCACTTCCTATTATTGAAACCCAGGCAGGTGACGTTTCCGCCTATATCCCAACCAACGTAATTTCCATTACCGATGGTCAGATATTCTTGGAGCAAGACTTGTTCAACCAAGGGGTACGTCCTGCGATCAACGTAGGTATCTCGGTATCTCGTGTGGGTGGTTCCGCGCAGATCAAATCCATGAAAAAAGTAGCCGGTACCTTGAAATTGGACCAGGCCCAGTTCCGTGAATTGGAAGCCTTTGCCAAGTTTGGTTCTGATTTGGATGCCGCTACCTTGAACGTAATCGAAAAAGGACGCAGAAACGTGGAGATCTTGAAACAAGGTCAGAACGATCCCTTTACCGTGGAAGATCAGGTGGCCATCATCTTCGCAGGTTCCAAAAACTTGTTGAGGGATGTTCCTGTGGATAAGGTAAAAGAGTTTGAAAAGGACTTCTTGGAGTTTTTGAACGCCAAGCACAGAAATGTTTTGGATGCCCTTAAAGCCGGTAAATTGACCGATGAGGTAACCGAAACCTTGACAGCGGTTTGTAAAGACCTTTCAAGTAAGTATAAAAATTAGTCCAAAGTATTCAGTAGTTAGTATTGGGTTCGTAAAAGCACTCAATACCCAATACTGGAATCTCAATACTAAACAATAGTATGGCGAATCTAAAGGAAATACGGAACAGGATATCATCCATTTCATCAACGATGCAGATTACCAGCGCCATGAAAATGGTTTCTGCTGCCAAGTTGAAGAAAGCCCAGGATGCCATTACCGCAATGCGTCCCTATGCCGATAAGCTTACGGAGCTCCTTCAAGGACTCAGTGCCAGTTTGGAAGGTGATGGTGGAAGCAAATTCGCGGAAAGCAGGCCCGTAAACAAAGTTTTGTTGGTGTCCATTACGTCCAACAGAGGTCTTTGTGGTGCCTTCAATTCCAACATCATCAAACAGAGCAATAATTTGGTGGCCGACAAATATGCGGGCAAGCAGGTGGACTTTGTTACGATAGGAAAGAAAGGGAACGACATCCTTGGAAAGAAGAACACTATTGTGGCCAACCACAGTGGTGTGTATGACGATTTGACCTTTGACAATGTTGCTGTGATCGCCGATTTCTTGATGGACCAGTTTGCTTCGGGCAGTTATGACAAGATAGAATTGGTATACAACAAGTTCAAGAACGCTGCTACGCAGATTGTCATGACCGAACAGTTCTTGCCCATTTCTGTTGAAGGAGACGCTCCTGTGGCTTCAGATTACATTTTTGAGCCATCCAAAGCGGAGATTGTGGAACAATTGATTCCAAAATCCTTGAAGACCCAATTGTACAAGGCCATTCGTGATTCCTTTGCCAGTGAGCACGGTGCCCGTATGACAGCCATGCACAAAGCGACCGACAATGCCGGCGAGTTGAAGAACGAACTCACCCTTACGTACAACAAAGCACGTCAGGCGGCCATTACCAACGAAATTCTTGAGATTGTTGGTGGTGCGGAAGCATTGAACAATTAAGCCGAAGCTTTGAACAACTAGACTTTATAAGAATTATATATAAAAAGGCCGCTTTAAGCGGCCTTTTTTGTTTGGTCAATTTTGGCACCAGTGGACTAAAGGGTTTTGTGTAACTTGTGACTTTATTTAAAAGGTTTTAAAGAACACACCTATTGAACCCGTTAAAAAGGCTTTTTAAGCAGACTTTTATCTACGGCCTCGCCACAGTTTTGCCGAGGGTCATTTCCTTTCTACTGCTTCCCCTGTATACCTCAGTCTTTGAAAATGCATCAGGTTATGGGCAATACACCAATATCTATGCTTGGATTGCCATTTTCAATGTGTTTTTGGCCTATGGGATGGAGACGGCTTTTTTTCGGTTTTATCATAAGAATGAGAATAAGGAAAAGGTGGTTTCCACCTCACTTATCTCCCTGTTGGGGTCATCGCTGCTGTTTTTGATTTTGGCCCTGTCCGTAAAACAATGGCTGTCAGGGGTAACCAACATCAATCCGGATTATATAAAGTTCACGGCATTTATTCTGGTTTTGGACGCCTTGGTCATTATCCCGTTCGCCCTGTTGAGGGCACAGGAAAAACCCATGCGGTATGCTGTATTGAAAACCATCAACGTAGCCATCAACTTGGCCTTCAATGTTTTTTTTCTGCTCATTTTGCCCCAAATGGTCCAGGAATCGGAAGGGGGCTTCTTCCATTCCATTTACAAAACAGATTGGGAAATCCATTATGTACTGATCTCAAATGTCATTGCCAGCGGTATTACCCTATTGATCTTACTGCCCACTTATATAAAAGTTCCATACACCTTTGATTCAGTGCTTTGGAAACAGATGCTCAAATATGCAGGACCGGTAATGTTGGCCGGGGTGGCCTTTACGATTAATGAGGTCTTTGATAAGATTTTGCTGACCGAAATGTTGCCCCAGGATATCGCCGAGGCCGAAGTGGGAAAGTATAGCGCATGTTATAAATTGGCCTTGTTCATGACCTTGTTCGGGACCGCATTCCGGATGGGCGTGGAACCTTTTTTCTTCAGTCATGCCAAATCGGAAAAGCCACAAAAAACCTATGCCCAGATTACCAATTACTTTGTAATCTTGGGGAGTATCATCCTGCTTGGGGTGGTGGTCTATGTGGATGTATTGGCCAAAATTCTGTTGGGGAATGCCATATATCGGGAAGCACTCAATGTGGTGCCCATAATCCTTTTGGGAAGCTTTTGTCTGGGCATCTATCACAACCTTTCTGTATGGTACAAGGTCACGGACCAGACTAAGTTTGGGGCTTATATCTCCTCCATAGGGGCCTTGATCACCTTGATCATCAATGTTGCATTGATTCCAAAAATGGGATATATGGCATCCGCTTTGGCTACGTTGGCCGCGTATGGGAGTATGATGTTTTTGTCGTATTTCTTTGGTAGGAAATACTATCCGGTACCGTATAATATGCGAAAGATAATCTTCTATCTTTTGGTTTCGCTGTTGTTTTCCGTTCTCTCCTTCTATGTTTTTAATAGAAATTTAATAGCCGGCAGCCTTCTTCTTTTGTTATTTTTGATGCTGATTTATAGAATGGAAGGAGATAATCTAAGAAGCATATTTTTAAAGCGTGAAAATAAAAGTAATCAACAAGTCAAGTCATAAGCTGCCCCATTACGAAACATTGGCCTCTGCAGGGATGGACCTAAGGGCAAATTTGGAAAACCCAATCACATTGAAACCTTTGGAAAGGGCCATTGTGCCCACGGGGATCTTTATGGAGCTCCCCGTTGGTTATGAAGCCCAAGTAAGGCCCCGAAGTGGTTTGGCGGCCAAAAAAGGGATATCTGTCCTAAATGCCCCGGGAACCATTGATGCAGATTACCGTGGGGAAGTGGGGGTGATTTTGGTGAATCTGTCCTCTGAAGCATTTGTTGTTGAAAATGGTGAACGGATTGCCCAAATGGTATTGGCAAAGCATGAACGTGCTGAATGGGAAGAAGTGGATTCCCTTTCGGAAACCGATAGGGGCGCAGGCGGCTTCGGAAGCACAGGCACAAAATAAAATAAACACGAACAACCTTATACAAAAAGCATGAAGATTATTGTCCCTATGGCGGGAAGAGGTTCCCGATTGAGACCTCACACATTGACCGTTCCAAAACCATTGATACCAGTGGCAGGCAAGCCCATAGTACATCGTTTGGTAAGTGATATTGCCAAAGTACTGGGAGAACCTATTGAGGAAGTTGCCTTTATTTTGGGCGATCCAGCCTTTTTTGGGGACGATGTGGTTGAGAGTTTGATGGAACTGGCCAAAGAATTGGGAGCCAAAGGATCTATTTACCGACAGGATGAACCCTTAGGGACCGGACACGCCATTATGAGTGCCAAGGAATCCTTGAGTGGTCCTGCTGTTATTGCGTATGCGGATACCCTTATCCGAGCCAATTTTGATTTGGACAAGTCAGCGGACAGTGTTATCTGGGTGAAACAAGTGGAGCGTCCTGAGGCTTTTGGAGTGGTTAAATTGAGCGGGGACAACCACATTGTGGAATTGGTGGAAAAACCCCAAGAGTTTGTATCCGATTTAGCGGTGATAGGCATCTATTATTTCAAGGATGTTGGCGTGCTCAAGAACGAACTGCAGCATGTGCTGGACAATGACATCACCAATGGTGGTGAATACCAAATCAATGATGGCATCAAACGCATGATGGAAAAAGGCATGAAATTTGTGCCAGGTCAAGTGGATGAATGGATGGATTGTGGCAACAAAAATGTAACCGTAGAGACCAATCAGCGTATGTTGGGCTTCTTGGAAAAAGACGGGGAAAATTTAATAGCCGATACCGTGAAAACTGAGAATGCAAATATTATAGAGCCTTGCTTTATTGGTGAAAATGTAGTGCTCAAAAACACTACTGTAGGTCCATTTGTGTCGGTTGGGGCAAATACAGTTTTGGAAAATTCAACCATTAAGAACAGTCTCATTCAGAACAATACCAAAATATCCAATGCCAATTTGGACAATGCCATGATTGGCAATCATGTGGTTTTTAATGGTAACTTTGAGGCAATAAGTATAGGGGACTATTCCGTTTTGGAATAAAGACTTTTTTTGATTTTCGATGGGGACTGGATAGTTATGGATAAAACAGCTCTTTTATGGATGTGTTTGGCAGTGTCCACGATGACATGGAGCACAGGCCATGCCCAAGAAGAGCAAGAAAGTTCCGAAGTCTATTTGGAGGAATACACCGATGAGTTCCAAGAAAACTTTTTTGAGGCCCTCAAACAAAAAGGGATTCAGAATTATGACAGGGCCGTTGATCTGTTCCTAAAGTGCAAGCAATTGGACCCTTCAAACAGTGTGGTGGATTACGAGTTGGCCAAAGCGTATGTGTTGGACAAACAATACATACTGGCCCAGGAATATGCCATTAAGGCCTTGAATGCAGAACCTACGGACTTTTGGTATTTGGACAATCTGCTAAGTGTTTTGGAAAAACAAGGAGTTCCATGGGATGCCATAAAGGAGCAAATCCCATATTCCAATGGACAATTAAAACAGAATCTGGCCTTGGGGTATTTCAAAAAGCAGAAGTATTTGGATGCCCTTAACGTGCTTAAGGAGCTTGGAGATTCAAATTTTGCCATGGAACTAACCTCCAAAATCAAGGATTCTTTGGAGCACGGGAAAAAGTCAGCCAGGGTAGTGGTGACCAAGGAGGAACCTCAAACAAATGAGGAGGATCCCATTGCCGAATACAGGGATCAAATAGATGATTTGTTGGTAGGATCCAACTATCGGGAAGCCTTGGCCATATCTAAAGAAGCATTGGATACCTATCCATTGCAGCCGTATTTTTATTATGCTTATGGGGCTGCACTGAACAACACATCCAACGCTAACAAGGCCATTGAAGTCTTGGAAAGCGGATTGGATTATTTGTTGGACGAAACGGATCCTTTGGCAAACCTTTTGTATAAGGAATTGTCGAAGGCCTATACCAGTATAGGGAACACCTCAAAGGCAAATGAATATTTGAACAAGATTAAATCCGGACTATGAGGACTCAAATAAGGGACATATTTACGAACAGGGCGGTAATCTTATTGTTGTCCATGTCAGTGTTTGGGGCTTCTTGTAAAGGCACCAAGTCGGTTACGGGAGGCGAAGTGGATTCCCGTATGTCTGCAAAAAACATCATTGATAACCATTATAGCCATCAACCCAAGTTCAAAACCTTGAGCGGAAGGGTCAAGATAGATTACTCCGACGGGGATGGAAGCCAAGGAGTAAATGTGAGTCTGCGGATGGAAAAGGACAAGGTGATTTGGATGAGTGCTCCTTTGGGGGTGGTCAAGGCCCATATCACGCCAGAGAAAGTGTCTTTTTACAACAAGTTGGACAACGAGTACTTTGAAGGCGATTTCAGTTATTTAAGTGATCTATTGGGAACCGACTTGGACTTTGACAAAGTTCAGAACCTTTTGTTGGGCAGTTCGGTTTTGGATTTAAGGAAGGAAAAGTTCACCTCTTCCGTAAGCGGGGAGAACTATGAGTTGAAACCCAGAAAGGCAAGGGAGCTGTTCAAGATATTGTTGCAATTGGAACCCAAAAACTTTAAGATTGCTACTCAGGAAATATCCCAACCCGAGAAATCAAGACAGTTACAGATAAAATATACCTATCAGGATATTTCTGGAAATGTGTTGCCCGAGGACATTAAGATCGTGGCGGCCGAGGCAAAGGACAAAACAACCATAGATTTGAATTTTAGGAATCTGGAATTGAACAAACCCATGAATTTCCCATACAAAGTTCCTAAGGGATTTGATAAAATCACATTAAAGTAATATGAGAGGTAAAATTTCATATTGCATTTGTTTTCTGGTTTTTACCATTTTTTTTGTTGCTCCAACAGTGGCACAGACCAGCGAGCAAAAGGCTTTGGAGGCCAAACGGGAACGGCTTCAACAGGAAATCAAGGAAATCAACCGATTACTCTTCGCTGAACGAAAGGAAAAGGGAACCATTTTGGACCAGATGGAGGCCTTGGACAATAAGATCAATGTGCGCCAAGAACTGATCAGGGTCACCAATCAGCAATCCAATTTGCTCAATAGGCAGATCAATGTCAACATAAGGAACATTAGCAAGCTCAGGGAGGATCTTAAAGTATTGAAAGAAGATTACGCCCAACTCATCCAAAAGACCTATCAGAACAAATCCCAAAACAATCGATTGATGTTCTTGTTGAGTGCCGAGAATTTTTTTCAGGCGTTTAAAAGATTGCAGTACATGCAGCAGTATGCAAAACATCGAAAGAAACAGGGAGAAGGGATTATCCAAAAAACGGAGGAATTGGCCCAACTCAACCAAGACCTGGTAGTACAACGTAAGGAAAAGGAACAGTTGCTGGCAGAGAACACCAAGGCCAAGAACGAACTTTCCCGTGAGGTGGAGTCCCAAAGAGATCTTTTAAGGAGCGTTCGCCAGAATGAGGCCAAGTATACCGCTGCCATTTCCGAAAAGCAAAAAGAGGCCCGTAGAATTGATCGTGAGATCGAAAGAATGATTCGCAGTGCCATAGCCAGTTCCAATAAGAGCTCTGGAAAATCTACCAGTACCACAAAGTTTGCGCTGACCCCGGAAGCCAAGTTGTTGGCCGATAACTTTTCATCAAATAAGGGGCGGCTCATCTGGCCGGTGGAGAAAGGGATAAAAAGTCAGGGATATGGCGTTTACGCGGACAAAATCTATCCCGGAATAAAACACCAGAACAATGGCGTTACCATTACCACGGATAAAGGAAGCCAGGCTCGGGCCATTTTTGAGGGCGAGGTCATTGCCATTATCTCGGTACCCGGAGGAGGAAAGGGAGTTACAGTCAAACACGGAAACTATATCAGCACCTACTACAACCTTTCCACATTATATGTGAAGAAAGGCGATAAAGTGGCCGCCAAAGAAGCCTTGGGCGAAATTTATACCAATCGGTTGGACGGCTCCACAAAATTGAAGTTTTATTTGTTTCAGGATTCCAATCGACTCAACCCCGAGGATTGGATATATCAGCTATAACACATGGAAAAAATCACAGATTTACAAGGGACTTTTACATTGCATAACGAAGTCCAAATGCCCTATTTTGGGTTGGGAGTCTATCTCTCCAAAGACGGCACTGAAGTCATCAACGCGGTAAGAGATGCCTTGGACCATGGCTATCGACATATAGATACCGCTGCCATCTATGACAATGAAGAAGGTGTGGGTATCGGTATCAAAGAAAGCAGAATCCCTCGAAGGGATGTGTTTTTGGTGAGCAAGGTGTGGAACACCGATCAAGGCTACGATAGCACACTCAAAGCTTTTGAGGCCAGTCTACAACGGTTGGACACCGATTATCTGGACCTATACCTGATCCATTGGCCCAAGGGAGAACTATCCAAGGAAACTTGGAAGGCCCTAGAACGACTTTATAAGGAAAAGCGTGTTCGCGCCATTGGGGTAAGCAACTTTTTACAGCACCATTTGGAGGATTTGTTGATCTCGGCCGAGATTGTCCCCATGGTGAACCAAATGGAGTTCCATCCGTATTTGGTGCAGCAGGATTTGGTGGATTTCTGTCGTGCCAAGGGCATCCAGTATGAAGCCTGGTCACCCATGATGCAAGGCAACATCTTCGACCTTGAGATTATGAAAGCGCTGGCCTCCAAGTACAACAAGACCGTTGCGCAGATCGTGCTGCGTTGGGACCTTCAAAAAGGGGTGGTCACTATTCCAAAATCTTCCCAAAAAGAACGCATCATCTCCAATGCCGCTATTTTCGACTTTGAACTCAGCCCGGAAGATATGCATCGGTTGGATGCCTTGGATCGGGGCAAACGTTTTGGTCCGGACCCGGATAATTTTGACTTTTAGGCAGATTGCCATACGGAAAAAGTGTCGATAGGGCGCTGATTTTAAGCATTATCCCTCATCCGTCAACTCAAACCCTGTATCCGTCAATTTAGGGGGTGTACATTGGGCCTAAACTGTGAAATTGTCTCTCAATACTTAAAATTTTGAGAGATATGAGAAAATTACAACACACAGTATCTGTTTTTATATGGGTTTTGGCCCTGTTGGGAATCTCCTGTAGCGGTTCCGATGATGGTACGCCCATTGACCCAGATGGGGATTGTACCAAGAAAACGTTCTATTTGGACAGCGACAAGGACGGCTTCGGCGATGCCAACAGTATAAAGTCCGAATGTACCCAACCTAATGGCTACGTAGAGGACAAGACCGACCCGGATGATGGCAATGCCCTGATATTCCCCGGCTGTGAGGCCAAATACTACCCAGACAGTGACCAAGATGGTTTTGGAGACCCCAACGGGGAGGCCTCCTGTGTGCCAATGGAGGGTTATGTGGAAAACAGTGACGATTTGAATGACGAAGATGCATCTATAGTGGATTGCGCTGACCCACAATACTTTTTGGACAGTGATGGGGACGGGTACGGAGACCCTACAAAACCTTCCTGTACCGCAAAAGAAGGCTATGTGATGGACAACACCGATTGTTATGATGGGGACAGCAATGTGCATCCGGGCATAATGCTTACCTATGGTAGAGATTTGGACGGAGATGGTGCCCCGGGAGATTTGGACGCTATTGTGGTCAATGCATGTGAAACAGATTCAGTTCCAAATGGATATGAGCTGATATGGGAATCTCCAGATTGTGATGACCAAAATCCCAATGTAGGTGATGGGAGAATTTATGCTTCTCAAGACCAAGATGGAGATGGGTATCTAAGTAATCATCTTTATATATATACGGAATGTGATCTGCCACTTCCAAACGGATTTGAAGAAATAGACTATGATAATCTCCCTTTGCTTGACTGCGATGACCAAAACCCCAATATCTATCCGGGCAATGGTTGCTAAGGGCTGTCCGTAAAGCATTGCATAGGGTCCAGGCCAAAATTTTGGCCCGGACTTTTCTTATAACCCGACCAATCTATATTTGACCTTTTCTAAACCCAATATGTTTTAAGCATATGTCCAGGATTCGAATTTTATTCATGTTGATGCTCTTCTCTGCCTGCCAATTGGAATATGAGGACAACAGAAGGCTTTTGATTAGTGGCCAAGTTGTAGGTTTTGAAAACGAGGAACTTCCTGCCTTTCCAATTGAAGCCTATGCTTCAGTATATGCGGATACCGATTTAATAGGCACAGACCAATCCAATGCCAAAGGGAATTACGCGATCACGACCATTTCAGCCAAGAATTCCCAGAATATTTCGGTATACATCAATAAAGAAGGAACCTATGGCTACCAAGGGGATAGACCTTCCATTACTTTACAGGGGGTTAATTTCTTGATGATGGAAGACTCAAAATATACTATTCCCAATAGGGTTCGAATGGGAAGATTGAAAGAAGTGCAAGTCAAGATTCATAGGATAACAAACCAGATGGATAGGCTTGAGTATAAGATTTTGTATAACGCCAAGATGAAGGAAATCAGTTTTGAGCCGGGGGCTGAACAAGAAGGTGAAAGTTGGCAATGTAGCAAGTATGGAGAGCTTTTTTTAGAAGATTCCATTGAAGAACAGACCATTTATGTCCCAGAAGGGGATTCCATAGCACTTCAATATAAACTGGTCAATGATGACCTGGTCAAAAAACAACAGACCATAGTATTACCCTATAATAAAACAGAAAATGCATATGAGTTTGAATTTTAGAAAAGGGATTTTATGGGGGGTTTGCTGTTTGGCACTGCCGTTTCTTTATGGACAGGAGCAAGATGAAACCTTGGAGAGTGCCATTTTTGGAGAAATAGGGGTCTGTTATGTTGTTCCCTTTGCGCATGGTAACAATTTCCTTTCAGAAGGGTATGGTTTGGGAAATGGATTTACTATTGATGCATTTGTGGTGATGGGCAGCAATTGGTTTGTTGGGGGTCAAGGGAGTCATTTTAAAGGAGAGGTCACCAATGTAGCTGCCGTTGGGGCCATTGATAAGAGTGGAATTACACATCTCCATGTCATGGGCGGGTATTCGTTCATAAATACGGGTGCCAATCGCATATTTCTTGAAATGGCCATGGGCATAGGGTATGCCAACTATAGACATAAAAAAGAATTCAAAAGATTCAGGGATGATGGCTTTTCACTTGCGACCACGCTTTCATCATCATACAGAATCACCAAAAGTATTGGGGTATATCTAAAATTGGACAGCTATTGGGATTTCTTGGAAGTGACAACTGCGCCCGAACTTGAAAATTTTTTTGGGAGGACACAAACTTTTGCACCCTCCATAGGGATAAAATTGTATACGTTTTAATCTTGAAGAAAGGGCGCTTTAGGCTTCGTAGCCTGCCGCCGCAAGATGGTATCATATGGCAAACACTTCCATCGGGAAATCCGCAATTGGCATTTCGATATGAGGAACGTAGTGACGATTGAGAAATCTCACCCAACCATGGATTTCTCGAACGAGAAACGAGGAGGAATCTCCCAATCATAAGATTTCTCGTCGTTCGTACCTCACTCTGTCGAAATGACAGGGACATTCGGGTCAATTGGGGAAATTTGTACCCAATCCCAACCCAACGTCATTCCGTGCTTGACATGGAATTCCATAATCCTAAAATATGATGCTGGTTACACCTAACCTGGCATAATTTCCCAGAAAAATTGGCAATTCGAGTGTTTTTCCTTCAGATAAACTTGTTGAAGCCAGAAAGGCTGTATCGAGAATCAACCCAGGAACAAGGCCTTAAGTTCGGTGGCATCCGAGGGCTTCAATTTTCCCGCCAAGACCAAGCTCAACTGTTTTCTCCGCAAAGCAGCGGCAAAACGTTCCTTTTCCAAATCGGTCTCAGGGGCAAGTTCCGGGACTTCGGTAGGTTTTCCGGTATCGTCCACGGCCACAAAGGTATAAATGGCCTCATTGGCCTTGGTGCGTTCACCGGTAAAGCGATCTTCGATCCATACATCAATAAAAATCTCCATGGAGGTCTTGAACGCCCGGGAAACGGCCGCTTCCACAGTCACCACACTGCCTAGGGGCACCGCCCTGTTAAAAGCCACATGGTTCACGGAGGCCGTAACGGTAATCCTGCGGCTATGCCTACGGGCCGAAATACTGGCCGCCCGATCCATACGGGCCAAGAGTTCCCCGCCAAACAGATTGTTCAAGGGGTTGGTCTCACTGGGGAGGACCAAATCGGTCATTACGGTTCTGGATTCGCTTGGAGTTTTGGCGCGCATACCTTTGAATTTTGCGCAAAGATATTGAAGTACGGTATCGTTTTAAAGAAAAGTGGGCTTATTTCTCGGAAAGAAGCCAAGCATCACGCGATTCGGAGGCTTTTACCTTTTTAAGGAAAGTTAGAGCCTCTTTGGGGTCCTCAAAACTATCATAGGCCACTTGATGTAGGCCGTATTTGTTGACTCCCAAATAAATCGCATTGAAACCTTTGCTTTTGAGTTGCTCCACGCGTTTTTCGGCATTTTCCTCCATTCGGAAGGCACCAGCGATGACGTGGTGCTTGCCCAATTTCCTTTTGGTAACGTCCAAACTTATGGCGGGCAGTTCCAAAGGGTCACTTTCAAAGAAAGTGGCTTCTTGGATCAAACGGGATACCTCTTCCTGTGCTTCTTGCTGCACAGCGACCTGTTTCTGTTGAAGATCACCATAAGTGCGGTAGGAGGTAACACCCAAGGAAACGGCCAAAAACAGCACAGCGGCATACTTTAACCAAGGTCTGAACGAGGTTTGCTCCCTTTTTTCAGGAGTGATGATGAACGGAATCTTTTCTTCAAGTTCCTCAACCTCCTCTTTTAGCACCTCACGCTGGATGGGTGTGGCCGAAAAAGCGGACAGTCCAAAAGATGAGGTCAAAAAGTTGGTTCTGTTCTCAGGTTGGAATTGGATACGGCGTTCATTGTTGTACCAGAGCTTTCCGATACCGAACAACTCAATGCTTTCCCCTTGTTCCAGTTTTTTCATCCAGGAGTGGGACACAGCTTCCACTTCTTGCAACAACTCCTCGTAACCCAACTTTTTTTCCTTGGCAATATGGGATACCAAAAGCCCATCATTTTTGGACAATTGGGCATTAAAGGAAATGGTCTTGGAAGGAGGGACCAAGGTGTTGGTCGTTGCATCGATTCCTGCGGATTTTCCGTGAGCGAGGAAAGCCCCAAAACCGGGTACCACAACACAATTGTAATCGAACAGCAATTTTTCTATGTAAGAATCAATCCGCATGGCCACAAATATTGCAAAAAATATAGGAGAACAAAATAGGAGGGATAACTTTTTATTAACATTTGAAAATCTGTATTTTGTGAACAATTATCACACCCAAATCAAATGACTGAACCTGAAATTATTGCGGCGCTCCGCCTGCAGGCCATTCCCAATATTGGCGATATCACGGCCAAGAAATTAATTTCCCATTGTGGTAGTCCAACAGCCATTTTTAAAGATAAACCGCAACATCTTTTAAAGATTGAGGGGATTGGACGGTTTACCTTGAAGGGACTCCACGATGCGATGTATCTGGATGAGGCCGAATGCGAATACCGATTTATTTCCGATGAGAACATCCAGACGTCCTATTTTATGGAGGAAGACTATCCAACCTATTTGAAACATTGTGTGGATGGTCCCATTCTAATTTTTAAAAGGGGCAATATCAACTTGAGGGAGAAAAGGATCATCAGCATAGTGGGAACTCGAAACATTACAAGCCATGGCACTGCTTTTTGCGAGGCGTTTGTGGAAGAGATTGCTCCGTTGGACCCGATTTTGGTGAGTGGCTTTGCCTATGGGGTGGACATTGCCATTCAAAAGGCGGCCATGAAGAAGGGTTTGCAGACGGTGGCGTGCTTGGCCCATGGCCTCAACCAAATATATCCCAAGGCGCATAAAAAGTATGTGGCGCAAATGGAACGGAATGGTGGGTTTATCACGGAATTTTGGAGCAGTAGCAATCCAGACCGAGAAAACTTTTTAAAACGGAATCGGATCATAGCAGGGATGAGCGAGGCAACCTTGGTAGTGGAATCGGCTGAAAAGGGAGGGAGTCTTGTTACGGCAGATTTGGCCAACGGGTATAATCGGGAAGTGTTTGCCGTGCCGGGGAGGAGCACCGATAAGTTTAGTAGGGGCTGCAATGACCTGATCAAACGGCAAAAGGCGCATTTACTTACCTCAGCAGCGGATTTGATTTATCTTTTGGGATGGGAATTGGAGGAAAAAAGGGAAAACCCCCAAGTACAGAAGCAGCTTTTCATCGATTTGGACACAACAGAAAGGTCTGTCCATTCCTACTTGCAATTGAACGGGAAACAGTTACTGGACACCGTGGCTTTGGAGTGTAATCTACCTATCCATACAACCTCATCCACACTTTTAAACTTGGAAATGAAAGGTCTGATCCGACCAATGCCCGGAAAACTGTTCGAAGCGACTTAATCAATAAACAATGGACAATAAACAATGGACAATAAGCAATGACCAATGATCAATAGCCCAACTTCTCCCGCACCCGTTCCAAAACCCCATTGGCCACTTTTTGGGCCTTTTGGGCGCCAATGGCCAAGGCTTCATCCACCTCATCCAAGTGGTTCATGTAGTAGTCGAACTTTTCACGGGGCTCTTTAAACTTCTCCACAATAAGTTTGTACAAGGCTTGTTTGGCATGTCCGTAGCCATAATTGCCCGCCAGATAGTTGGCACTCATCTCTTCTATCTGTTCGGGAGTGGCCAAAAGTTTGTAGAGGCCAAAAACATTGTCCTTGCTCGGGTCTTTGGGCTCTTCCATGGGTGTACTGTCCGTTACGATGCCCATGATCTGTTTGCGCAGCTTTTTGTCCGTTTGAAATAGGTTGATGAGGTTATCGCGGCTCTTGCTCATTTTCTCCCCATCGGTGCCGGGAACGTACATGGTGTCTTCATGGACTTTGCCTTCAGGTATTACAAAGGTCTCTCCCATTTGATTGTGGAAACGGGAGGCCACATCTCGGGTCATTTCCAAGTGCTGCAGTTGGTCTTTCCCTACGGGAACAATATTGGCATCGTACAGTAAAATATCCGCAGCCATGAGCATGGGGTAGGTGAAGAGCCCTGCATTCACATCTTCCAAACGATCGGCCTTATCCTTGAACGAATGGGCCAAAGTAAGTCGTTGGTACGGAAAAAAGCAGCTAAGGTACCAAGCTAGTTCGGCGGTCTGTGGCACATCGCTCTGGCGGTAAAAAACGGTTTTGTCTATGTCCAGCCCAAATGCCAACCATGCCGCTGCAATGGCATAGGTATTGTTTCGCAGCAACTCCCCATTTTTGATCTGGGTGAGCGAATGCATGTCAGCAATAAAAAGAAAGGAATCGTTATTGGGGTCTTGCGCCATTTCAATGGCAGGCTTGATTGCCCCCAAGATATTTCCCAAATGGGGCGTTCCTGTACTTTGGATTCCGGTGAGGATACGGGCCATGTTACGTTTTTGCCCGTAAAAATACGTATCCGAGGGGGATAAAAAAAGCGGCAAAAGCCGCTAATTTATTTTCTTTGGAAAAGCTACTTCTTAAATAGACTGGCCACAAAAAGAAGGACAATGGCCCCAATGACCCCGGTAAGCAGATTACCAATGACCCCAGAACCTATGTGGATACCCAAAGTGCCAAAAAGCCAGTTGCCCACAATGCCGCCTACAATACCAAGAATAATGTTCAACAAAACACCAAAGCCGCCTCCTTTCATGATTTTTCCGGCGAGCCAGCCTGCAAGTGCCCCTATCAATAATGCATAAAGTAATCCCATTGTTACAAGTTTTAATGGTTAGTCCTATAAAGATATTCAAAAATTCTACTTTTATAACATGCTTCCTATGATCAGAAATGCAGGACATATCCTGTACCGGATTTGGTTTTACGTGCTGGTGGCCGTTCCCATTCTAGTTTTTTTTCCCTTTTTGCTGTTGGCCACGGTTTCGGAAAGTACCTATCCCCAATTTTTTTGGCTGGCTAGAAACTTATGGGCAAAGCCCATTCTGTATGGCATGGGATGCTTTCCGAGAATTATCCGGGAGCAGCAAATGGAGAAAGGAAAGAGTTATATGTTGGTGCCCAACCATGCCAGCATGTTGGATATTATGTTGATGTTGGTGGTGAGCAAGAACCCATTTGTGTTTGTGGGTAAAAAGGAACTGGAGAAGCTTCCTGTTTTTGGATTTTTCTATAAAAGGGTCTGCATTACTGTGGACAGAGAGGATGTGAGGAGCAGGACCGGGGTATACCGCCGTGCGCAACGAAGATTGGACCAGGGGTTGAGTATCTGCATATTTCCGGAGGGGGGAGTACCGGAGGAACATGTTATTCTGGACGAATTCAAGGACGGGGCCTTTAAAATGGCCATTGCCCATAAAATCCCTATAGTGCCCATTACGTTTTACGATAACAAAAAGCGGTTTTCCTTCACGTTCTTGAGTGGTTCGCCGGGACCGGTACGGGCCAAAGTGCACCATTTTTTTGAAACTGGGATTTTGGCGGAAGAGGATAAGTCGACCTTAAGGGAAGAAGTAAGGGAAATCATGCTCAAAGAATTGATGGAGGATATCGGGGCTAAATAAGGTTGGGAAGTTTCAAGATGATATTTCGTAGGTGGCCTTTTTCATCAGGAACTTCCGTAATCGTATAAGCGATCGTGTAATTTTTAATTGAATTTAATAGATTGATTTGGTCTTCCCATTGGAGAATGCTTTCCCGATGCTCGGGATGGTTTTCCGTGAAAGAATCCATATTTGGGCTTTTATGCTGGACCTTCATGATGACCGAGTTGTCCAAAACCTTGAAATCAATATTAAAAAGTTGGTTCTTTTGCTGCTTGGACATGGACCGTTCTATGACATTTTCAAAAAGAGTCTGTACCACAAGGGAAGGGATGGTGGCTTCATCCACTTTGTCTGAACCCTCCAAAATGGTAACGCCATAATTGAACGAACCATCATAACGCAGCTTTTGTAATTTCAGGAATGCATTCAGCATTTCAATTTCTTCCCTAAGGGATACCGTATCCCGCTCCAATTGATTTAAATAGAACCGGACCAGTTTACTGAAGGTGGACAGGTATTCCAAGGCCAACTTCTTTTTTTCGGTGGTGATGAAGTACTGGATGGAATTGAGTGAGTTGAAGACAAAATGGGGATTCAGTTGGGAGTTCAAGGTTTTCAACTTCAGCTCCAACATTTCTTCCTTGATTTCCAACAATCGGTCCTTTTCTTCCATCAAGGCCAGATTGTCCCTGATACTTTTCATTTTTATGGCACAGATTGATGCTATTGCCGAAAGCATTTTAAGATGATGGTCGGTGAAGAAATTGGCTTGGGGGTGTTCGCAATCAATGACCCCATAGATGGTACCTTCATAGCTGATGGGCACACAGATTTCAGAAAGGCGCAAGGCATCGTCCTCTATATACCTAATATCTTTTGAAGTGTCTTTGATGATTTCTGCCTGACCACTTTGGGCGACATGCCCTGTAATGCCATCGCCAATGTTTATCTCAACGGGCTTGTACAATTTCCGGTCTTTAGGATTTTTTGGGCCATAAGCGGCTTTTTGTACCAACAAATTGTTTTCATGGTCCACCAGATAGACCACACAGTCCACAAACCCTAGTTTGGCAATGCAGTTTTTGGCCAAATCCCACAAGATATCCTCTTCGTTTACTTTGCCCATCAAGGACTTTGAAAAATAGATCAGGATGTCTTCGAATTGACTGTTTTTCAAAAGGATAGCTTTAACATGGAAGATGAATATATGAAATTTCCTGAAATTCCTAGAGGAAATAACCTATGGCAGATTTTTAAATTTCAAGAGTACAATTTTCACAACAACCTACTTTTTTGACCCCAAAGGGACAACGATGACTACCTTGGTGCCCAAAGGCACATTGTTCTTGTCCACCTTGTCGATGATCTCTACTTTGCCAGAGCCATAGGGCCAGGAAGCCAATCTTGAAAGGGTGACCTCCAACCCTCTTGACTTTCTTTTTTCTTGGTTGGGACCGGTAGCATTTTGATGGTTGTTTCTTCCTATCCCCGTATCATCGATTGTGCAGATCAAATCATCATCCTTCTCTTCAAAAGCAACCGTCAATTCTTTTTGGCCAGACGTTTTGGGCAATAGGCCATGCAGTATTGCATTTTCAACAAAGGGTTGCGTGATCATGAAAGGGATGTCCATTTCCGAAGGCACAAGCTGTTCTTCTACCTCCACCCTGAAGGAAAAGGCATGGTCAAAACGCAACGACTCCAGTTCCAAATAGTCGTTCAACATTTTAATCTCTTCATCCAAGGTAGCCTGTCCATCTATGGACGCTTCCAGCGCATTTCTGGTTATACGGCTGAATTTGGAAAGATAATTGAGCGCACTAGTGTTCTTTTTCTTCAGGATAAGATGTTGTATGGAGCTGAGTGCGTTAAAAATAAAGTGCGGGTTTATTTGAGCGCGCAGTGCTTTGTTTTTATTGATAATGGCCTCTTGCTTAAAATAAATTCCTTGGAGATGTTCATCAAAAGCCTTGTAGGTCAATCCATAGGCAAAAAAGAGCATTTCCAGGGTGGAGCCAATGGCCAAGAACAGTGAATTGCCATAGAGCATAGGGTCGTTGCCTGCCTTTAGATTCAAGTAGTAGTAAACGATAATGCTTATAAAGAAACAACTGGATCCAATGAGAAAGATCTTGCTTATTCGGTTTTTGTTGTAAAAGAACAAATACACCAAAAAGGAAACCGTGATCAAAAAGGATACCACGCGTAAAACCAGAATAAGATAAATATGTCCCAAGTGATAGGTAAAGAGCAAGAAAACCAAATCGACAACCAGCATCAGAACATGTATGTAGACACCTACTTTAAGAAAGTAATAAACCCGGGGGTATTCTTTTTTTACGTTCAAGTAGAATAGGATAAATAAATTGTAAGCTATTCCTATGAGTATTGAGTTGGTTTCCAGTAGCCAACTTTTTAAAAGGGTATTGTTCACATGGAGCTTGTCCAACAGGATCACTTCTTCTTGGAATAGATAGATGATTTTAAAGAAGACAAATGACGAATAAAGAAGAAACTCAATTTTCCTGAAATGGAAAAAATAAACAAGCATGATGATGCCGATGGTAAAGCCAATTCCCATATAAATATAATTGGGGATGGATTTCGCTATATCACTCCACGTGTAGCTGTTGGACTCCGGGTTTTGTTGATAGGTAAAAGACCAATTGGTAACAGGTTCAATAAACTTTATGCGCTTTACCCTCAAGAACAGGTATCGATTTTGTATAAGGGATTTTAAATCCAAAGGGATTTCGCAATGATATTTTGATGATGTAATTCTTTTGGCGATGGTGTTTTCATCCAACTGCCCTATGGGCCTTGTAACGATTGAATCGAGTTTTTGATAGAAAATCTCACCAAAATCAAAATAGTTCAGTTTTAAATACTGTATGCTATCATTTAGTTTGGAAGTAGCCCCACGTTTAAAATCCAGCAGTATCCAATAGGTGTCTTCGGGGCGGGTATTGTTAAAAGCGTCTTCCGGAAATGAAAATTTATCTATGGAACGGTAGGCTTGGTCAAAATCCAATGTATCCCCAGTAGTTTTTAATATCTTAAACTGGATGGCATCCCCTACATCGGATTTTGGTTGTCGGTTTTGACCCTTATGCTCACTGATTATAAGGCAGATAAAACCGCATGTCAATAGAAGTCTGATTAAAGAAACAGACATACCCTATGGTTTTATAAAGGAAATTACACAAAAATAAAAATTGGGAAATCCCTTACATTTTTGAAACGAAATAGAAGTGCCCCACCATAGGGAGGGGCACTTAAGTGATTGCCTAAAGGGGCAATCTTCCTAACCAACATCTTTATAGCTAGAACTTAAAGCTGACACCACTGTACACACCAACGGAAAAAGGCTGAAATTGCCCTGCGGTTTTGGAAAAAGTGTTCATCTGATATTTAAAAACAGGCTCTATGTTAAGCTGTACTTTGGTTGTAAACTTATAATTGAACCCCATCCCAAAATTGGCACTGAAGTTAACATCGTTGGCGTTGGTGGCTTCTCCAATTTCGGTTACCAATCCTTCCGCTTCCAACAACACCGAATTGTCCACCAGGAACAGGGAACTTACCCCTCCAATAAGGTCAACGCCAAATTTTCGGTCTATCAAGGCATAATCAACTTCCAAAGGAACTTCTATATAGCCCAATTGTTGGACCATTTTTCCATCAAAAACAGGAATTGCATTGGAAGCCAGTTCCAAAAAGGCGTCAGTTGGGAGGTTGTCCGGAAGGTTGTTCTTGCTCTGCACCACCACGGTCTGTGACTTTTGGCTGTAGTTGATATTGTCCAACTTCTCATCTGCGGCAACTCTTGAAGAGGAGGAAAAGACCACATCGTTGGTGTCGTATCCATAATTTACGCGATGCACCCCAGAACGCACCTTTACTTTTTTTCCTACTTCATAGGCAACGGTAAGTCCGTAGCTTAAATTAAAATTCCCTGATTTGGAATTGCTGGCAAAATCGGAATGAATGGGAGAACCGCCTCCAGTGGCATTAAAGTATACCGGGGCCACGGAGGGGCCTACGGACCATTTGCCCGAGTTGGTGTTGGCCACGATCGCTTCTTCATCTTCCTGCTCTTTTATGGCGTCATAAATGGATTTCTTTTCGGGTTGCTCCTTTTGATTTTCCGCGATGCTCTCTTCTTGGCTTTCTTGACCCAAATCTTCAGAAATTATTTGCCCCCTATTGCTCTGGTTAGGAGCCTTGTTTTGGGCTATGGCTTCTGTAGTATTGTTGTCTGTTATGGTACTTTCAACGTCATCCGATACATTTTTGTTCATGGCCAAAGCGGCACCTTTCTGATTTTGGCTTTTTATAGAAACACCTTGATCAACTTTGGAAGTTTTGTTGTTTGGAAAATCCGTATTGGCCAATTGGTCTTTGGAAGCCATACTCTGGTTCTGGTTGAAGTTGCTTTCCGAACCATTCTGTTTGCTTTTTTCAGTTGCTGAAGTGGATTCTACCAACCCTTGTGCACTTTCATTCGTGGAAGAATTGTTTTGATGGGACGAATTCTCGTCTGCAGCAGTCTTCTGTGCAGGAGTTTCGGTGTCTGAAATGATGATTTGATCATCTTGTTCCGTACCCAACGGATTGATGATGTAGAACAAGATGGCCAACAATGCGGCCACACCTCCCAATTGCCACCAAATGGGCACTATCCGTTTTTTTCGTTTCTTCTTGTCCAAGGAAACTTCAATGGACTCCCAGACTCTGTCGTCCGGGGTCTCTTGAAACCCTTCAAAGGTCTCCTTGAACAATTGCTCTAAATTCTTTTTCCCCATTGTTAAGTTCTTTAAGCAATGTTTATTTTCTTTTTTTCAATTTTTTCCCTCAAAATCATTTTGGCCCGGGCCAAATTGGATTTGGAGGTTCCTGTGGATGTCCCCAACATCTCACTGATCTCTTTATGGCTATAGCCGTCCAAAACATACAGGTTGAACGTTAGCCTATATTTGTTTGGTAATTCTTGGATATACCCCAGTAGGGTGGACAGGCCTATGTCTGCCTGTTCTATATCCAATTCCAAGTCGGGATCATCTCCCATATTTTCCGATACCACGTCCAGATATTGTTCCTTTCTGTATTTCTGAAGTACGGTATTTACGGTAATTCGTTTGATCCAACCCTCAAAGGATCCTTGAAAGCTGTACTGATCTATCTTGCTGAAAATGGTCATAAAACTGTCATGGAGGTTATCCTCCGCTTCGGTTCTATTCTTGGAGTACTTGAGGCACATACCGAAAAGAATACCGGAATATCTCCGGTATAGTTCGGCCTGCGCATGCCTTTCCCCTTTTTTACAGTTATATATCAGTTCTTCAAGATCCAAATGTTGGTCAATTTTGGATTGTTACTGTCTAAAATTTCTAATTTGTTTGTGCGTCTGCTACTGGGACGCTGTATTCCAAAAACACGGGTCTATCATTTTGATCTTGCCCGGCATAAAATTTAAAATGGTATTCACCTGTGAAAATGACATTGAACTTAAGTGTGGCAATCACCTCTTCAAGAGCCTCTGTACATGCTGTGTCATCATTAGTAAGTACGGACCCTTGTAGGTACACCTCCCTATCGGTCTCTCCCGTTTTGTAAACCTCAAACTTTTCAAAGTACGTACAGCCATTGGGCCTTACATATGTGACTTTGATGTCGTAAGTTTCATTGAGTTCAAAAGACTCGGGCATCTCAGCCTCCACCGTTTTCAAGGTAGTGAAATAAAAATTAGGGGTGTCATCGTCCAAGCTGCATGAGCTGAGCCATGAAAACGCCAAAAACCATAGTAGGGGAACTAATACTTTTCTCATTTAAAATCCTTGCTTTGTACACCCTAGATGTGTAGTGTGGCCAAGGGTTGCGTAAGATTTTCACAGGGAAAAGTTAATCTTGTCCAATTACTGCTTCGGCAGATTTATGCGCTCACAGCTGAAATAGCTTCCTTGATTTTGGTCTCAAGTTCTTCGGAGAGTTCTGGGTTGTCCAATAAAAGTGCTTTTACGGCATCCCTTCCTTGGCCCAATTTGGTATCGCCATAACTGAACCAAGAACCACTTTTCTTGATGATTTCATAGGCTACTCCCAAATCGATGATTTCACCAACTTTGGAAATCCCTTCGCCATACATGATATCAAACTCAGCCGTTTTGAACGGTGGGGCCACCTTGTTCTTGACCACTTTTACACGGGTCTTGTTTCCTTGTACATCCCCATCCGTACTCTTTATTTGGGTGGAACGTCTAATATCCAACCGAACCGAAGCGTAGAACTTAAGGGCATTACCACCAGTAGTGGTTTCCGGGTTCCCGAACATCACCCCGATTTTTTCCCGCAATTGGTTGATAAAGATTACCGTACACTTGGTCTTGCTTATGGTAGAGGTCAATTTCCTAAGGGCTTGCGACATGAGTCGGGCATGGAGTCCCATTTTGGAATCACCCATTTCCCCTTCGATTTCACTTTTTGGGGTCAAAGCCGCAACAGAATCCACAATAACAATATCAATGGCTCCGGAACGAATCAGGTTGTCAGCAATCTCCAACGCTTGTTCCCCGTGATCGGGTTGGGAAATGATGAGGTTGTCAATATCCACGCCCAACTTTTTGGCATAAAAACGATCAAAGGCATGTTCCGCATCGATAAAGGCAGCAATACCCCCAGCTTTTTGGGCTTCGGCAATGGCGTGCAAGGTCAACGTGGTCTTACCGGACGATTCGGGACCGTAGATTTCAATGACCCTTCCCCGTGGGTATCCACCAACGCCCAAAGCAACATCCAGTCCCAACGAGCCCGTAGGGATTACCTCAACATCTTCCACCACACTATCACCCATTTTCATTACGGCACCCTTTCCGTAGGTCTTGTCCAACTTGTCCAGGGTTAGTTTAAGGGCTTTTAATTTTGCTTCTTTATCGTTGCTCATGGTTCAAAGGATTAGGAAGGCTAAAATACCATTTCTTTCTTCATGGCACAAAGGCCACGCAACCTTTTTATAAGTTATGAATCTAAGGGGTACTAACTCAATATCCATAGGGCGAACATTGGTTCGACATTCAAGGTAGGGAGAAAATATAGCTATGAAAAAGACCAAAGTGGTTTTAAAAAGGGCTTCTGGACTATGGAAGCCCTTTTCTTTTTCCCCTACTTGAAATTTGTATCTTTGCCCCGTTTTTATTTTGAACTATTCTTTAACTTAAATTATTGGTATAGCATGCAACTGTACAATACGTTAAGCGCAAGGGAAAGGGAAAAACTTATTGAGGAAGCCGGGCAGGATCGGCTTACCATCTCTTTTTACAAGTACGCGCACATTGGGAACCCGCACATTTTACGGAACCATCTTTTTTTGGCTTGGAACGAAATGGACGTTCTGGGTAGGATTTATGTAGCCTATGAAGGGGTAAATGCCCAACTTTCCGTTCCTGCTGAAAATTTTGAAACGTTCAAGACCCATTTGGACAGCATCACTTTCTTGGAAAATGTTCGCTTGAACATTGCCATTGAACAGGACAATAAATCCTTCCTGAAGCTGAAGGTCAAAGTCCGTAAAAAAATTGTGGCAGACGGATTGAACGACAACACCTTTGATGTCACTAATAAGGGCGTCCATGTAGGTGCGGAGCAGTTCAATGAGCTTATCGAGGACCCTGACACCGTTTTGGTGGACATGCGGAACCACTATGAAAGTGAGATAGGCCATTTTAAGAACGCCATTACCCCAGATGTGGACACATTCAGGGATTCCCTGGATATTATTGAAGCGGATTTGGCCGAACACAAAGAAGACAAAAAACTGGTGATGTACTGTACCGGTGGAATTCGTTGCGAAAAGGCCAGTGCCTACTACAAGCACAAAGGGTTTAAAAATGTGTACCAGCTGGAAGGGGGCATCATTGAATACACCCGGCAGGTGAAGGCCAACAATCTTGAAAACAAATTTTTGGGTAAAAACTTTGTTTTTGACCACCGAAGAGGGGAGCGTATTTCGGAGGATATCATCTCCAATTGCCATCAATGCGGGAAACCCTGCGACACCCATGTCAACTGTGCCAATGAAGCCTGCCACTTGCTGTTCATCCAATGTGAGGAATGCGCAGCGGCCATGGACAACTGTTGCTCCACGGAATGCCAGGAAATTCATGCATTGCCTTATGAAGAACAAAAGAAACTTCGCAAAGGCAAGGAAGTCAGCAACAAGATTTTTAAGAAAGGACGTTCTGAGGTGTTGAAGTATAAAAAATAGTGCTCCAAAAAAATAACCCCCCTGAAAACATCAGGGGGGTGTTTATAAGAAGTTCTTATTTCTTTTAGCCTAATTCTGGCACTCTTGATCTCCTATAAAGGTCCAACCTTTGGCGACAATTAAATAGTTTCGCTTAGTACTAGCCTCGCAATATTTTAAGCCCTCTGCTCCCAAAATGGTATTTTCTTGTATGGTTATGTCATCTGCCCATGCAGTTAACATCGCGTCATAATTTTCGGTGGAAATAGCAGAGTTGTCAAATGCGTTGGACATGTTATTAAAATTGTTAAAATTCCAAGCACTTAAATTCTGATTAAAAGAAATAGCGTCTTTAAACATTGAACTCATATTGGTAACTTTAAATACTGGCCAATTACTAATATCGCTATCAAATGAAATGGCGGAGTTGAACATATTCGACATATTGGTCACTTCATAAACTTTCCATTCACTAATATTTCCATTGAATAAACTTGCCCCAGCAAACATATATGACATATTTGTGACCGTACTTACATCCCAATTGCTAAGATCTCCATCAAATGCAGTTGCATCTTGGAACATACTTGACATGTCTGTTACTTTCGACAAATTTGGATTGTCAGTGGCATTATATTCAAGATTATAACATCCATAAAAGGCATAAGACATACTTTCCCATTCAATGGCACCCCATTGTTCTATGCCCACTAATTTTTGTCGATCCTCCTCGGAGGCGGCGTGCATCATTATTCTTGGGAACATGCCTTTTATAGCTACTAGGTATGTGTTAGGACTAGCATAAATATGATTCACAGAACCTGCCGAAACGATTTGCTCTAGGGTGCCATCACCCCAGTCGATTTCAAAATCATAGACAAGGTCAGGGTCTTCGGAATATGTACCAATCTCCATACTTTCATTTTCCGTACTGGTTTCTAGCTTAAGAATAAATGAATCAGGATCTTCAAAAAGAGATTCTATCACATTGGTCACGGTAATGGTTACCGTAGCTTCCGTGGCATCGGTTCCGTCACTAACACTAACAGTGATCTGGTGCGATGTGGCGGTTTCATAGTCCAAGCTCTGGCCTTCGGCCAAACTGATTTCGCCATCGTTATTGATGGCGAACAGCCCATTGTCGTTTGCAGATATTTCAAAGGTCAGTGGGTCCCCATCGGGGTCGCTCACATCAAGCAAGGTGTACAGTATTGCTCCGGATTCCGAATCTTCACTGGCCTCAAAGCCTTGGTCCGCAATTTCCGGTGCTTCGTTTACGTTGGTCACATTTATAGTGATGGTGGCCGTGGCACTGTCTGTTCCGTCACTGACACTTACGGTAATGGTGTAGCTGTTGGTAACGTCATAATCCAAGCTTTGCCCCTCTGCCAATGTTATGGTTCCATCTTGTGAGATGTTAAACGGGCCGGGATTACCAGTGATTGAAAATGTCAAGGTATCATCATCGGCATCTGTGGCCGTTAAGGTCCCCACCGTGGTGCCAGGGGTTATGGCCTCGCTGACCGAGACGGTCTTGTCGCTGATGGAAGGTGGATTGTTCGCTTCCTTTTTTGGTCCATCGTCTTTGCTGCAGGAATGCAGGGCAAAAGCGATAATACTAACAATAAGTAGCAATTTCAATTTCATAATTTGGGATGTTAAAAGATTAGGCTTCAAGATGTGCATAATCTTCAGATGATATTGGGGCGATCTAACCAATGACATAACCCGGTTGACGGATGGCCAATTTGAATTGACGGGGTCATACGCCTTTCAAAAAAAGTCTGCGGACACTCACTTATGTTTCAGGATGGCAACAAATTGTGCTATATTTACAGTTGAGTAATTTTTATGAACCCTATTGAGGTTGTCCAAAAAGGATAAACGATGTTTGTATGTCACATCGAGCGCAGTCGAGATGTATGTTAAACAATGTTTGTTTTAAGGAGTTCTCGACTGCGCTCGAACTGACAACTTGTTTTTGTGCACCTCAATCAAGATACAAAATATGGCGTGTAGCAGTTGTTCAACCGGCAAGGATGGACAGCCGCGTGGTTGCAAGAACAACGGGACTTGCGGCACTGATGGTTGTAACAAGCTAACGGTCTTTGATTGGCTTTCCAATATGTCGTTGCCCAACGGTCAAAAACCTTTTGATTGCGTTGAGGTACGTTTCAAGAACAGTAGAAAAGAATTTTATAGGAATGCGGACAATCTTCCGTTATCCATAGGGGATGTGGTGGCCACTCAGGCCAAATCCGGTCATGATGTGGGTATGGTGACCCTCACCGGGGAACTGGTGCGCATCCAAATGAAGCGCAAAAAGGTCTCGGCAGACGACAAAACCCTTCCCAAAGTCTATAGAAAAGCTACCCAGCGAGATATTGATATTTGGCAAAAATGCCGTGATCGCGAAGAGGAAATCAAAAAGCGATCCCGTGAAATTGCCATTTCCTTACGGCTTGAGATGAAGTTGAGCGATGTGGAGTTCCAAGGCGATGGATCCAAGGCCACCTTCTATTACACGGCTGAAGACCGGGTGGATTTTAGGCAGCTGATCAAAGATATGGCCAAGGCCTTTGGTATTCGTATAGAGATGCGTCAGATAGGGTATAGGCAGGAAGCACAGCGCTTGGGCGGTGTAGGTTCTTGTGGACGGGAGTTGTGTTGTTCTACTTGGCTAACAGACTTCAGGTCGGTAAGTACGGCATCGGCCAGATACCAGCAATTGGCCTTGAATCCCCAAAAGCTGGCAGGTCAATGTGGAAAGTTGAAATGCTGTCTCAATTATGAGTTGGACATGTATCTGGAGGCATTGAAAAATTTTCCGCCCCAAGACAGCAAATTGCTGACCAAAAAGGGAATTGCCTTTTGCCAGAAAGCGGATATTTTTAAAGAAACCTTATGGTTTTCCTATAAAGATGACCCCGCCACGTGGCATACCTTGAGCAAGGACCAGGTGTTGGAAATCCTGGAACTGAACAAGAAGAACGAGAAAGTGGATAGCTTGGAAGAATACGCCCAAGATAATATCGATGAGGAAAAGGCGACCTTTGAAAATGTGGTGGGACAAGACAGTTTAACGCGATTTGACAGGCCTAAAAAGAGAAGGAATAAGAAGCGTCGAAAAAAACCTAACCCAAAAGCATCCTCCAATGCGTAATCTTTTAGCCCTGTTGGCGTTGGTGCTGATGGCCACATCCTGTAACGATCAATTGGTCTTTTCGGAATATGAGGCCATAAAAAATGGACAATGGGAGATGAGTGGCCCCCTGGCATTTGAATTTTCCGGGTTGGATTCCACCACTACGCATAATATGTTCATCAACATTAGAAATGATGATTCCTTCCCGTTCAGCAACCTTTTTTTGATTGCCGAACTGGAGTCTCCGGGAGGCAATACCATCAAGGATACCTTGGAATACAAAATGGCCGAACCCACAGGAGAATGGTTGGGCACCGGTTTGGGAAGTGTCAAGGAAAGTAAACTTTGGTTTCAGGAAAACATCGTTTTTCCCGATTCAGGCGTATATAAAGTGAACATTTCCCATGCCATGCGCAGAAATGGGGATGTAGAGGGCCTCCATGTGTTGGAGGGCATTACGGATGTTGGTTTGGAAATAGAAAAAAGCACCCAATAACAATGGCAAAAGCAAAACAAAAGGAGCAAAAGGGCTTCTTTACCTACATTAAATGGTTTTGGATTCTTTTTGGGTCCGGCGTTCTCTTCGCTATCTTGATTTTCCTCTTGGCCTCCTGGGGCAAGTTTGGGGAGATGCCCACCTTCGAGCGACTGGAAAACCCAGAAACCAATTTGGCCACTGAGTTTATTTCTTCTGATGGGGAAACCCTTGGGAAATTATACTTGGACGATAACCGTACCCCGGTTTCATTTGACAAACTACCTCAAAACTTGGTCAATGCCTTAGTGGCCACAGAAGATGCTAGATACTATGATCATTCTGGTATCGATGCAAGAGGGTTTATCAGAGCTTTGGCCTATTTAGGTAAAAAAGGGGGAGCGAGTACTATTTCGCAACAGTTGGCCAGACAATTGTTCATTGGGGTTAGGGACAAGGAAAGTACTACCAATGCCATTTTGCAAAAAATTCAGGAATGGGTAATCGCTACCCGTCTGGAGCGAAATTATACCAAGGAAGAAATCATAGCAATGTACTTGAACATTTATGATTTTGGTTATGCTGCTGATGGTATCCGTTCCGCTTCAAGAATATATTTTGGAAAAGAACCGCATGAACTTCGTACCGAAGAATCCGCTGTATTAGTGGGGATGTTGAAAAATTCATCTTTATATAATCCTATCCGGAGGGAAGAATTAGTGTTCAACCGAAGAAATACAGTGCTTGGTCAAATGGCCAAATATGATTACATCACTGAAGAGGAAAAAGATTCCTTGCAGGCTTTGAAGATGAAAATCAACTTTAATCCAGAATCGCATAGAGAAGGCTTGGCCACCTATTTTAGGATGTACATGCAACGCTGGTTGGGTAATTGGGTGGAGAGCCACCCAAAACCAGATGGGGAGAAATACAATATTTATCTAGATGGGCTTAAGGTATATACCACCATTGATTCCCGTATGCAAAAAAATGCAGAGGAAGCGGTCGAGGCCCACATGAAAAACCTACAGGCCGAATTCTTCCACCAAAACACACCGGATAGAAATCCAACGGCACCGTTCTTGGACATTAGCAAAGGTGCTATTGATACCATCATGCGTAGCGCCATGAAAACCTCCCCGAGATGGCGACATTTAAAGCGGGAAGGACTGTCCGAAAAGGAGATTGAAGCTACTTTCCATGAAAAGGCGGAAATGACCGTTTTTGATTGGAACAGTGACTCCTATGAAAAGGACACCATCATGACCCCCATGGATTCCATTCGCTACTACAAGACCTTCCTGAGAACGGCCATGATGTCCATGGAGCCCCAAACGGGCCATGTAAAAGCATGGGTTGGGGGTGTGGACTACAAACACTTTCAGTATGACAACGTGTATCAGGGAGCAAGACAAGCCGGATCTACCTTTAAGCCTTTTGTGTATGCGGCGGCCATAGATCAATTGCGGTATTCACCCTGCGACTCATTACCGGATAACCAATACTGTATTGAGCCATTGAAACATGGCAATATGGAGGCATGGTGCCCCAAAAACTCCGATGGAAAGTATTCCGGGAAGAACCTGACCTTGAAAAGTGCCTTGGCCAACTCGGTAAATACCATTACCGCCCAGTTGATCGATAAAGTTGGTCCGGGATCGGTTGTGGCCATTGCCAAGAACATGGGCATTACCCGTGATATTCCTGAAGTCCCCTCCATCGCTTTGGGAACCCAGGACATCAATGTCTATGAAATGGTAGGGGCCTATGGCACTTTTGCCAACCAAGGCGTATACGTAAAACCGGTGATGGTGACCCGGATAGAGGATAAGAATGGTACGGTCCTTTATGAGTACACTCCGGAGACCAAGGATGTGCTGAGCAAAGATGTGGCCTATGCCATGGTAAACCTTATGGAGGGGGTTACCCTATACGGTTCAGGAGGTAGGTTACGGCATACTTATGGAAAGAATCAGACCGTGTATAAAGAAATTATCACGGGATACCCTTATGAGCTTACGAATCCCATTGCGGGTAAAACAGGAACTACCCAAAACCAAAGTGATGGTTGGTTCATGGGTATGGTACCCAATTTAGTGACCGGCGTATGGGTAGGTGGAGACAACAGGAGCATCCACTTTTCCAGATTGCTTTATGGTCAAGGAGCCGCCATGGCACTCCCTATTTGGGCAATCTATATGAAAAAGAATTACGAAAATGAGGAATTGGGGGTCTCTAAAGAAGCCTTTGAGAAACCCGAAAATCTGTCAATCAATGTGGATTGTACCAAAGTTTTGGAAGACCTTCAAGATGAGTTGGATACGGAAGACGACCTAGAGGATATCGATTTCTAATCGTAAAGAACAATAAAAAAAGCGTTGGCCCCAAGCAGAATGTCTTGGGGCTTTTTTATTAAAATCGTATTTTCAAGCATCAGAAAATATAATATTCATGATCAATAAAACGGTTTCCAATGTCCATAAGGCCCTTGATGGTGTAGCTGATGGGATGACCTTTATGTTGGGCGGGTTTGGCCTTTGTGGAATTCCCGAAAATGCCATTGCCGAGCTTGTACGATTGGGCATCAAGGACATTACCTGCATCTCCAACAATGCCGGGGTGGACGATTTTGGCCTTGGACTTCTTTTGCAGCAGCGCCAGATCAGAAAAATGATATCCTCCTATGTGGGTGAGAACGATGAGTTTGAACGCCAAATGCTGAGTGGGGAATTGGAAGTGGAATTGACCCCTCAAGGCACATTGGCCGAAAAATGTAGGGCGGCCCAAGCAGGTTTCCCTGCGTTTTATACCCCGGCAGGATATGGCACCGAAGTGGCCGAAGGAAAGGAAACCCGTGAATTTGATGGGAAGATGTACGTCCTGGAACCCGCCTTTAAAGCCGATTATTCCTTTGTAAAAGCCTGGAAGGGCGATGAGGCCGGTAATCTCATATTCAAGGGTACGGCCCGAAACTTTAATCCTTGCATGTGCGGGGCGGCCAAGATTACCGTGGCGGAGGTGGAGGAGTTGCTTCCGGCAGGAAGTCTGGACCCGAACGAGATCCATATCCCAGGGATTTTTGTGCAACGCATTTTCCAGGGGGAAAAATACGAGAAACGAATTGAGCAAAGAACAGTTCGAAAAATGAAATCAATGTAATAATGAATTAATGGTAAAAAGGGAAAATGTAATCGTTACCAAATCCGTTGATTTTGCCCTGAGGATAATTGATTTTTGTGAAACCCTAGAAAAACAAAGGAAATTTGTTGTTGCCAATCAGTTGCTAAAATCAGGAACAAGTATTGGTGCCAATATTCATGAAGCACAAAATGCGGAAAGCAGAGCTGATTTTATTCACAAAGTAAAAATAGCCTTAAAAGAACTTGAAGAAGTGAAGTATTGGTTAACCCTTTGTGAAAAGGCAGAAAACTATCCTTTTAAACCAAGTTTAAAGGATAATGCGAACGAGTTGGGATTAATAATGTATAAGATTGTAAGTACAAGCAAACGAAATCTTAAAAATTAATTCATTACTACATTAAAAACATTAGAGCATTATTTATATGTTGGACAAAAACGGAATAGCAAAACGTATTGCACAAGAGGTCAAAGATGGATACTATGTGAATCTGGGCATAGGAATACCCACCTTGGTGGCCAATTTTGTTCGTGACGATATCAGTGTGGAATTCCAGAGCGAGAATGGGGTATTGGGCATGGGTCCATTTCCATTTGAGGGAGATGAGGATGCCGATGTCATCAATGCCGGAAAACAAACCATAACCACCTTGCCCGGAGCTTCTTTTTTTGATTCTGCGTTGAGTTTTGGAATGATTCGGGGAAAGCATGTGGACCTGACCATTTTGGGTGCCATGGAAGTGGCCGAGAATGGCGATATAGCCAATTGGAAGATTCCCGGTAAAATGGTTAAGGGCATGGGTGGCGCCATGGATTTGGTGGCTTCTGCGGAAAACATCATCGTGGCCATGATGCACACCAACAAGGCTGGGGAATCCAAACTCTTGAAACGCTGTACCCTACCCTTGACTGGAGTGGGCTGTGTAAGGAAGATCGTGACCAATCTGGCGGTTCTGGCGGTCACCCCGGAAGGCTTTAAACTCCTTGAAAGGGCCCCTGGGGTCACCGTTGAGGATATAGTGAAGGCTACGGAAGGAAAATTAATGGTTGGGGAAGAGGTGTCCGAGATGCGCATTTAGCAAATATCATTAGCTTTTTTACAACAAAAAGAAATGGTTACACAACATTAGTTTTATATTGTCATTCATCGATTATATATTTGGTTATATCGAATTTTTTACCCAAATTGACAACCGTAAAAACGACACCATGGCAGCCAAATTAAACCACACCACCATGGACGAAAACGTCCAAGTTTATCGAAACGATTTTTTTACAGGATTTATGTTATTGATCAAAAAGCTTTTTATGCTTTAGACGTATAATTTCCCCCTGAAAATTTTGGAGCCAACATTTTGTTAGGCTCTTTTTTTTGCGATAATTTTAAGCAATGACCTCGGCAAATCTATCTTTCAGGCAATGTAGTGTTTCAGATTTGGATACTTTGGTGAAAATCTCAAAGGACACCTTTGTGGCCGCTTTTGAACAGGATAATGACCCCACTGACTTTCGGGAGTATATCAACAAAGCATTTAGCAGGGAAAGGTTGGAAAGGGAACTTCAAAATCCCGACTCGCTCTTCCATTTTGTATTTGAAGATAACTCCTTGGTAGGTTACTTTAAAGTGAACTTGGGTACAGCCCAAACCGATGTCCATGATGAAAAGGCCATGGAACTGGAACGGATTTATGTGCTTGAAGGACATCAAGGCAAACAGATAGGAGCTCAAATGCTTCAATACATCATCCAACAAGCTGCGGAACGAAAAATGGAATATCTATGGCTTGGGGTGTGGGAACACAACCCCAAGGCCATACGCTTTTACCAACGGCATGGTTTCCAAAAGTTTGGGGAGCACCCCTACTATATTGGAACCGATGAACAGACCGATTGGTTACTTCGCTTAGAAGTTTAAAAGCTCCTCCAAGAAAATCACATCGGTTTCAGAGCGAATCTTGTACCCAATTGAGTTTTCAAAAGCAACATAGATCAGTTGGGCAATGGCCGTGGCATTGGCCTTGGTGAGGCTGTTGGTTCTGTAAACTACATCCCTGATGGTAGAAAAGCTCACTTTGCACTTGATGGCAATGTTTGCCAAATCGTCCTTGGAAGCATTTCTACGCAAAATTTCGGAAAGACGTTCACTGATGGGTTTGCCGTAATCTTCGTCAGTAAAAATGTACTCACTTTTAGGGACATAATTGAAATAATCTGGGGACCCCATAGATAATAGATTAAAGGATTAATAATTATTTTATTGGGGTTAATTCCTATTTTCTATATTTGGCTTGTAACCCAATTACAGAAAAGTAGCGAAATTGCTGCAGCTATAGTGTGTTGCGTAATAATATTACACAATATAGTAAACTTATGGTGATAATCAAGCAATTAAGGCGCAAAAAAAAGATTAGTCAAACGCAATTGGGAGATGAAATTGGGGTTAGCCTTCGTACCATTCAGCTGTACGAGCGGAAAGATGCCAATATTCCCATTAAAAATCTAACCAAGATTGCCCAGTATTTTGAGATGACCATCGCAGAACTTCATCTGCGGGAAATCAATGATTTGGGCGAACCCTATGTCAAGGATAAGCCCTTTACCAAACATGGGAGTGTTTTTTATCCCTTGGAGCATGGAAAATATTTGGTGATGGCTCCGCTGGTCTTATTGGAATGGCACAAAAAATATATTGAATCCCTGGATATGTTGAATAAAGGGGAGGAGAAAGTGCCTTTTCAATCTGCTTTTATCATAGATTCAGTGGCCAAAGAACCCTACTATATATTTGAGGTTTCGGGTAATTCCATGAACGATTCCAGTATACACGCCATTCCCAATAAATCCTTTGTTTTGGGGCTGGCCCTTAAAAAGGAAGATCTGGCCAAGAAGGACGAAACCTTATGGAACAAATCCTATATATTGGTCTGCAAGGACAGGATTATCTGTAAACAACTTACAGGATACGATCCCAAAAAGGGAACGGTTCAATGCCATAATCTGAATACCTCCCCCGAATATCAGGATTTTGAACTGCCCTTGGATGATGTGCTACAGGTTTTTGGAATTGTGAAAAAGCAGCTGTAACACTGCAATAATCATATTGAATTCAAGATTTCGCAAGCCTTGTCCAAAACATCGTCCGTCTTGGCGAAGCAAAACCGCAGGAATTTTTGGTCATAATCTGCAGTACAGAATACGGAGACAGGAATACTGGCAAGCTTGTGCTCCTTGATCAAGCGTTCTGCGAAGACCGTATCTTTTTCGTCCGTGATATCGGAATACTCCAATAACTGAAAATACGTACCACCGGAAGGGATCATTTTGAATCGAGAGCCTTCAATACCCTTTAGGAAAGCATCCCGCTTTTCCTGATAAAAACTACCAAGGGTTATATAATGTTGTGGATCTTTTACATATTGGGCCAAAGCAACCTGAACGGCATGGTTGACCGAGAATACATTGAACTGATGCACTTTTTGAAACTCCCGCATCAAGGGTTTTGGTGCTACACAATAGCCCATTTTCCAGCCCGTGGCATGAAACGTTTTTCCAAAAGAAGAACAGATGATGGCTCTAGTGGCCAAATCGGGATATTTGGCCACACTTTCATGCGGGTTACCATCAAAAACAATGTGTTCATAGACTTCATCGCTCAACAGGATAATGTTTGTATCCCTTAAAATGTCTTGAAGCTGTACCATATCGCTTTTGGACCAAATGGTGCCCGTAGGATTGTGCGGGGTATTGATAATGACCATTTTGGTCTTGGGACTTATTGCCGATTTAAAAGCACGCCAATTCATTTTAAAATCATTTCCCTCCAGAGTCACCGGGATACTTTTACCGCCAAAAAGCGTTATGGCCGGTTCGTAGCAATCAAAGGCGGGTTCTACGATGATTACCTCATCGTTTTGGCGGACAAAGGCGGCAATTGTTGTAAAAATGGCCTGCGTGGCCCCTGCCGTAACGATGATTTCAGATTCGGGACAGTAATAATGCCCATAGAGATGTTCAATTTTCTCTGAAATGGCCTCCCGAAGGGAAAGCACTCCCTGCATGGGCGCATATTGATTATGCCCTTTTTTGAAAGCCTCGCCCACAAGCTCCAACAGTTTAGGGTCCGGGTTAAAATTGGGGAATCCCTGGGATAGGTTAATGGCATTATGCTCTTGGGCCAGTTGGCCAATGGTGGTAAAAATGGTAGTACCTACCTGCGGCAATTTGGAGGATGGTTCAATCATTGGCGTGATGTTCTTTTAATCGGTCAAGCACTTTTTGCAAGCAACTTTCCAAGTCTTTTTTTACTTCGGTCTCCCAAAACCGAAACACGGTATAACCCATTTTTTCCAAGGCTTCGTTGACCTCCTCGTCCCGTTGGATGTTGCGTTCAATTTTTGCAATCCAAAATTCACGGTTGGTCTTGATTTTATGCTTGCGCTCCTCCCAATTGTAGCCATGCCAGAACTCTCCATCAATAAAGATGACCGTACTGTACTTTTTTAAGGCGATATCCGGCTTTCCGATAAGCTTTTTGTAATCGATGCGGTATCGATATCCCGCTGCCCACAAAGCTTTCCTAAACGCAAGCTCTGGCTTGGTATTCTTGCCGCGGATCTTGCCCATGATCTTGGAGCGTTCCGGGGTGGTATAAAACCCACTTTCCTCATTGAACCGAGGCACTTTGATACGCTCTGTGGGATACTTTTTGGACATCTTGGAATATACGAAGGTTTCGATCAAAAATAAACTGTTGAAATATCATTCTGAGCAAATGAAAGAATCGATTAGTGGACAACAAAATGGTTTGACACGAATATGTCATGTCGAGCGCAGTCGAGACACAATGCAAAATCCAATCACTCATATGAGATGCTGAAACGAGTCCAGCATGACACGGGTGCGTCATTTCGAACTGTCAGGTTGAGCGCGGTCCAAATCGAAGTGATAAATCCCAAAAAGGATTAAAGATTTCTCAATTGTCATTTCATTCCTCATTTCGAAATGACATAAGTGGTGTGTGTTATTTTAACCTTGTCAGTATGGTCTCTAATGCGCTCGACCTGACAATATCCAAAGCAACAAAAAGCCCCCCACTCTTAAGAGTGGGGGGCTTTTCTATATACGGTGTCTATGACTTATCCCTTTAGGGTAGCCGATAGATACTCTCGGTTCATTCTGGCAATGTTGGTCAAGGAAATCCCTTTGGGGCATTCCACTTCACAAGCTCCGGTGTTGGTACAGTTTCCAAAACCTTCCAAATCCATTTGGCGTACCATGTTCTGGACACGTTCCACAGCCTCGACCCTTCCTTGGGGCAGCAGTGCAAATTGTGAAACCTTGGCAGAGGTGAACAACATGGCACTTGCATTTTTACAAGCGGCCACACAGGCACCACAACCAATACAGGTGGCGGCATCCATCGCCTCGTCCGCATCATGTTTGTTGATGGGAATACAGTTGGCATCCACGGTGTTTCCAGAGGTGTTTACAGAAATATATCCTCCAGCTTGTTGGATACGGTCAAAAGCACTACGATCCACGATCAAATCCTTGATCACGGGGAACGCTTTTGCGCGGAATGGTTCAATCACAATGGTATCCCCATCATTGAACTTTCGCATATGCAATTGGCAAGTGGTCACCAAGCGGTCCGGACCGTGGGGCTCCCCATTGATCTGCAAGGAACAGGTTCCGCAGATACCTTCCCTACAATCATGATCGAACTCTACGGGTTCCTCGCCTTTGGAAATCAATTCCTCGTTCAAGATGTCCAGCATTTCCAAGAAAGACATGTCCCCTTCTACACCGTCAAGCGTATAATCCACTATTTTTCCTGCTGAGGACGCGTCTTTTTGACGCCATATTTTTAAATATAATTTCATAGTTTCTTATTTGTAGGATCGTGTCTTCAGTTCAATGTTATCATACACCAAATCCTCTTTGTGCAATTTGGCATCTTTAGGCTCACCGGCAAATTCCCAAGCGGCCACATATTTAAAGTTCTTGTCGTCACGCAACGCCTCACCTTCCTCGGTTTGGTATTCCTCACGGAAATGTCCACCACAGGATTCGTTTCTGTGCAGGGCATCCTTGGCAAACAGTTCACCCAATTCCAAGAAATCGGCCACTCGTCCGGCTTTTTCCAATTCCTGGTTTTTGGAGTCGATGGTTCCGGGAACCTTTACGTTCTCCCAGAAATCCTTGCGCAAGTCGGAAATCTCCTTGACGGCCTCCTCCAATTCTTTGGCGTTTCGGGCCATACCACATTTGTTCCACATGATCTTGCCCAACTTTTTGTGATAGTAGTCCACGGAATGGATTCCAGAACCGCCCATCAGTTTTTCCATTCGGTCACGGACTTGCTTCTCGGCCTCATCGAACGCTGCGGAGTCGGTTGGGATTTTTCCGGTCCTGATATCATGGGACAGGTAGTCGCCAATGGTATAAGGCAGCACAAAATAGCCATCGGCCAGACCTTGCATCAAGGCCGAAGCTCCCAATCGGTTGGCACCATGGTCGCTAAAGTTGGCCTCACCTGCCGCGTAGCAACCTGGAATGGTGGTCTGAAGGTTGTAATCTACCCAAAGTCCACCCATGGTGTAGTGCACCGCAGGATAGATCATCATTGGGGTCTTGTATGGATTCTCATCCACAATTTTTTCATACATCTGGAAGAGGTTACCATATTTGGCTTCAATGACTTCTTCTCCCAATTTTATGATGGTGGCCTCATCAGGATTTTTAAGTCCAGAGGTCAACGCTTTTTCTTTTCCGTAACGTTTAATGGCTGAAGCAAAATCCAAATACACGGCCTCCCCGGTCTTGTTCACACCAAATCCGGCATCGCAACGCTCCTTGGCAGCTCTTGAAGCCACATCACGGGGCACAAGGTTACCGAAAGCGGGATAACGTCGCTCCAAATAGTAATCACGATCTTCTTCCGCAAGTTGCGTGGGTTTCAATTTTCCTTCACGGATGGCCACTGCATCTTCCATTTTCTTGGGCACCCAAATACGACCATCGTTTCGCAGGGATTCGGACATCAAGGTCAATTTGGATTGATGTTCCCCTGAAACGGGGATACAGGTCGGGTGGATCTGTGTAAAACACGGATTGGCAAAGAAAGCTCCTTTGCGGTGCGCTCTCCAAGCCGCCATGACGTTACTTCCCATGGCGTTGGTGGATAGGAAAAATACGTTTCCGTACCCTCCAGTGGCCAAAACCACGGCATGGGCACTGTGTCGTTCAATCTCCCCACTTACCAAATCCCGGGCGATGATACCACGCGCTTTTCCATCCACAAGGACCAAGTCCATCATCTCATGGCGGTTGTATGCTTGGATCTTACCCCGATTGATTTGTCGGTTCATGGCCGAATAGGCTCCTAGAAGCAACTGTTGGCCTGTTTGCCCTTTGGCATAAAAGGTTCTGGATACGAGTACTCCACCGAATGAACGGTTGTCCAACATACCACCATACTCACGGGCAAAAGGAACTCCCTGTGCCACACATTGGTCAATGATGTTTCCGGATACCTCGGCCAATCTGTATACGTTGGCTTCACGGGAACGGTAGTCACCACCTTTTATGGTATCGTAAAAGAGACGGTAGTTACTATCCCCATCTCCTTGATAGTTTTTGGCTGCGTTGATCCCTCCCTGGGCAGCAATGGAGTGTGCCCTACGAGGGGAATCTTGATAGCAGAAAGTCTTAACGTTATAACCCAACTCGGCCAAGGTAGCGGCAGCCGCACCTCCAGCCAACCCTGTTCCTACCACAATAACATCGATGTTCCTTTTGTTGGCGGGATTTACAAGATTGATGTCGTTCTTATGTTTGGTCCATTTATCGGCCAAAGGCCCGGATGGAATTTTGGAATCCATTATGCCCATACTTAATGTGTTACTGGGTTAAGGTGATGATACAGGGCGATGAAAGCAAAGCCCAAAGGAATGACCACCGAAAATATTTTTGCAAATGTCTTGATACCCGGAGAGTACTTGTTGTTCAATCCCATACTTTGGAAAGAAGAGGCAAAGCCATGCCACAGGTGAAGACCCAGAAGGAAAAATGAAACAATGTAGATGATGGTCCTCCAGAATGGAGCGAACTTTTCTACGGTTTCATGGTAATAACGCGTTGGGTCCTCTGGGGAAACCTCTATGTATTTGTAGGCCATTTCATGAACCCAAAAATCATAAAAGTGGAGTGCCAAAAAAGCTAAGATCACCAATCCGGAATAGATCATGTTTCTGGACACCCATGGTGCGTTGGCGCTTCCCTTGTACTTCACATAACTGCCACCCCTTGCTTTCTTGTTCTGGATTTCCAAAGCAAAACCCATGACAAAATGGATGATCACCCCCGCAATAAGAACGGGCTGAAGAACAAATTGTACCAATGGATTGTATCCCATGAAATGGGACCAAGCATTAAAGGTTTCAGGGTCTAGGACCGAGGCAATGTTAATGGTAAAATGTTGTGTAAGAAAAACAACCAAAAAAAGACCCGAAAGTGCCATCACAACTTTTCGGGCAATTGAAGATTTTATCAATCCACTCATTAGTGCTGGTTTTGAGACAAATTTACAGCACGGACGAGTTTTTAACAAGCTTTCAATATTGTAAAACAGCTTATTTAGATTGATTTTAAGCTGTTGGGTGCCCCTTGGAAGAAATAGGTTTGGCCAATACATAAGGGTTGGTCCTATTTTCAAAACCTTATCGGGCATCAAGTTTGGGATTTTTGACCGATATTACCGATAATTACCAACCGAAACCTAATCATGGACATTGCCATTTTATCCGTTAGCCTCAACGTACATTCCACCAGAAGAATAGCACAGGAGGCCCAAAATGCAGGACATTATGTGGAAATGATCGATCATACCCGATGTTCGGTACAGTTGGGCACGGACAAACCCAAGATTTATTTGGATGCGGAGGATATTACCGATGAGTTCGATGCCATTATTCCCCGTATTGGCACCACAGTGACCCGTCACGGTGCCGCTATTGTGAAGCAATTTGAGATGAACGACATCTTCAGTACGGCCAGGTCCTTGGGCATAACCCGGGCCCGCAACAAGGTGCGGACCCTTCAGATCATGTCCAGAAAGGGAATTCCCATTCCTGAAACCGTATTTTCCATCAATCCCTACAACGTTGAGGAGCAAATCAAGTTTTTGGGTGGTGGTCCGGTAATCATAAAATTGCAGGAAGGTACCCAAGGTAAGGGGGTAATGCTGGCCGAGAGCAAAAAATCCGCCAAGTCCATTATAGATACCCTTTACAATATGAATACCAGTATCTTATTGCAGGAATATATTGAGGAGGCCCATGGCGAAGATCTTCGGATCATTGTGGTGGGAAACAAAGTGGTGGCCAGTATGAAACGGATCAGCAATATCGATGATTTTAGGTCCAATGTACACCGTGGTGCGGAAACCGAAGCGGTCCAGTTGACCCCAAAAGAAAAATATATTGCCCTGAACGCAACAAAATATCTGGGTCTTGGAGTTGCCGGGGTGGACCTTATCCGTTCCAAAAAGGGGCCTTTGTTGATAGAGGTAAATGCTTCTCCGGGATTGAAAGGGATAGAGGCCGCCACAAATGTGAACGTGGCCAAACACATCATCCAATATGTGGAAAAAAATGGACGTAGAAAAAGATAACAAGACCATCACCATAAATGGGGAGAGCGTAGCTCCCGGGGAACAAAAATCCGTTGAGTTGGGCATAGCCCGTTTGCCTACGGGAACACTGATCGATATCCCGGTGCATGTGTTCAATGGAAAGAAGGCCGGTCCAACCGTGTTGGTGCAAGCCGGATTGCATGGTGATGAGATCAACGGGGTAGAAACCTTGCGTAGAATGCTTCAGGAAAAAAAGTTCAATGTCAAAAAAGGGGCGGTAATGGTAGTCCCGATTCTCAATATTTTTGGATTTATCCATTTTTCCAGAGATGTGCCGGATGGCAAAGATGTGAACCGCAGTTTTCCTGGGCGCAAAACAGGGTCACTGGCCAGCAGGATTGCCTATACCTATGCCTCCCAGCTATTGCCGCAAGTGGATTTTGGAATTGATCTGCATACCGGGGGAAGCCAACGCCATAACCATCCCCAAGCACGCTATACCCAGGAAGACCCTAAAAGTAAGATGTTGGCAGAATCCTTCGGGGCACCATTTCATTTTGCCTCCAAGTTGATAACCGGGTCTTTTCGGAAGACGACTTTTAAAATGGGCATACCTACCATGGTGTATGAAGCGGGTGAAAGTATGCGGTTTGATGAAAATGCCATTGCATTTGCCATGCAGGGGATACAAAACGTAATGAATGGCCTGAACATGTTTGCCAAAAGTGAACTAAAAGAGGAAAGTGCATCGGTCCACTTGGAGTATACCCGATGGGTCAGGGCACCAAGGGCAGGGATGTTCATACCAGAGATTGCGAATGGACAATCGATTCAAAAAGGAGAGGTTTTGGGCTTGGTAACGGATACCTACGCAAAAAAGAACAAAAAAATCAAGGCACCATTTGATGGCTACGTCATCTGTATCAACCACCAAGCAGTGGTCAACCAAGGCGATGCCTTATTTCATCTGGGGCGTTAGGCCTTTCTTCTCTTCTTCAATTTTGGAAAGGCTCCAGGCAATGGCACTTTCCAAGTCTTGGAACTGGCGAATTTTTTCCTTGAAGAACAGTCGCTCCAAATCAATGCTGGACAGCCCACCTTTGTTATAGCTCACAACGGAATAGTACTTGAGCTGGTGTCTGTTTCTATAAAACTTCAACCAATCCGTAGGGACAACAGAGTAAGGGTTAATGCGATTGGAAATGTAGGCAACAGGTTCATCCCTCCCAATGACCTCGTAGGCAATGTCTATGATTTTCTTGGCCATGGACCAGTTAAAGACCACACCTTCCTTGATTTCGGAAATGACCAGTCCATCAAAGAAATAGAAAACCCCGAACTCGCATTCCCGTATTTCACGGATGTTCTTAAAAAAGGCGGTATCCTTTACGGTCTTTTGCATGCCAAAAAATACTGGGACCGTAAAATTAATCAATCCCAAGACGTATTCCGACACCGTTTTATGAACATCTATACTTTTTAATCCAAAAAGTCTGTCATAGATAGGTCAACCACCATTTTTCCCTATGGTCGGTCTTGTAATTATTATACCAACTGCAAATAGGGTACAGTGCCAAAGTCAGCAGGATCCAAATGAGGTATACCACCCACAGGCTAAACCCATATCCCCTTAGCTGGGGTTGCAAAGTGACCCATAGATCGATGACCATATCGGAAAAACTGAATCCTGTTAAGATGGCGGCAAACACCGCCAAAACATGAATCGCATAAATGTGGAGGATGTAAAAAAACATGGGTACCCGACCAATGACCACCAATTTTTCGGTCCAGTAGTTTTGCCAGTTTTCCACCAAGCCCAAAAAAATGATTGAGGGACCAAGCGTAATCAATAAGTAAAGCAAGGATGGTGGATATTTGGTCACATTGAAAAAAGAAGCTATGGTTAATCCAATACTATCTTGATCTGCCCAAAGGTTAGGGTCGCCATAGGTGTTGAAGGCCCTCAGCGCCAAAAATACCAATACCATCCCAGTGCCTATTTGGAAAAGCCTTTTAATGCGAAGCTTGGGGTCAAAGGAAGGCAAGTAGAGCCCACCAAAATAATATCCAAGGGGCATTACAAAGATCCAAGGAATCATAGGATATCCTACAAAGAGTTGAAAACTGCCCAAATCCAGTAAATTGAAAACATGCAATAAGGTCCATATCCCTGAAGTCACCGGGTCGGTCGGAGCAACGGAGTCCAATAGGTTATGACCAAAAACGGCAATAAGAGAGAGTGCTATCATAAGCTTTTTGGGAAGATGGATGAATCCGGCCAAACAGACCATGCTTATACCCAACACCCAAATTACTTGAAGAAGGATGGTGGAATAGTCCAGTTTGAACATCCACGCCAGTTTTATAATGGTGAACTCAGCAATCAACAACCAAAGTCCACGCTTCAACAACCATGTGGAGAGGGCTTTTTTAGTGATGCGTTGTCCTACAAAAAAAGCTGAGGTCCCGGCCAAGAAAACAAAGACCGGTGCACAAAAATGGGTAACAAACCGGGTCCAGAACAAAGGGACATTGGTTTGCGACATGTCCGTTGGGTCAAAGAAATAGGCATCGAAATGAAAATAATCGCGCACATGGTCCAGTGCCATGATGACCATGACAAGCCCGCGCAGCATGTCAATGGATTTGATTCGGCTTTTTCGGTTGGTCTGCATGATGATGTGTGTTGATGGTTGTTTTTTATCAAAAGGAATAACCTTCTGTACAAGTGCATATTAGCATTACCAAATTACACAAAAGCCATGGATGAAAAGACCCGAAAATTGCTTTATTTCAAGAAAGGAAGGATTTCCTTATCAACAAGAGATCATTTTTCCATACTCTTTAGCTGAATCCCCAACGCTTTGGTGGAAAGCTGAACTTCCAGTAGGGACAAGAGCAAGGAAATGACCAAGAAGACCAGACTAACCCCAAAGATGACATTGGCCCAAACGTTCAGTTCCACATAGATGAGGAACATGGTCACCGCTGCCAATAGGAAACTGATGATGGCCGTGGCCTGCATGTTTTTGATGATACCCAAACGTTTTCTGAGTTGGTTTATCTGTTGTTTCAAGGGTTGGGCCGAGGTTTCCTCAAACTGTTTGTGCAACTGTCGGATCAGTGCCGCAATGGCCAAATATCGGGCATTGTAGGCCAACATGGTCAGGGAAATGGCCGGAAACAATAGGGCCGGGATGCTTAGGTTGAGCTGCATGGATTTTATTTTAATGGGAAGGTATGAATTTGTCTTCGGGAACACAATTACCTACATTTGGACAAATCATTTTTTGACATGAAATACTTCCCTATAGATCGAAACCTATTCATAAAGAACCGCAAGAAATTTATGGCGCAGATGAAGCCCAAAAGTATTGCGGTGTTCAACTCCAACGACATTTATCCCATTGGAGCGGACAGTACCATGCCCTTTGAGCAAGCAAGGGATATTTTTTACCTGAGCGGAGCGGATCAAGAGGAGACCATTTTGGTACTTTTCCCGGACGCTATGGACAATAAACACAGGGAGATTCTTTTTGTGAGGGAGACCAATGAGCATATTGCCGTTTGGGAAGGGGCCAAGCTCACCAAGGAACAAGCCACGGCCGTATCAGGGATTGAGACTGTCTACTGGCTCACGGATTTTGACAAGGTATTTTTTGATTTGATGACCGAGGCGGATACGATTTACTTCAACACCAATGAACATTACCGCCAAGCGGTGGAGACCCAGACCCGGGAAGACCGTTTCATCCTAAAATGTAAACAGGATTTTCCTGCCCACCAATGGGCGAAGAGCAATACTATTTTACAACAGATTCGCGGGGTGAAGGAACCAGAGGAAATCGCATTGATGCAGACCGCTTGCGACATCACCGAAAAGGGCTTCCGAAGGATTTTGGGATTTGTGAAACCCGGTGTTTGGGAGTATGAAATGGAAGCGGAGTTCCTCCATGAGTTTATACGGAACCGTTCCAAAGGCTTTGCCTACACCCCCATCATTGCATCAGGCGCCAACGCCAATGTGCTCCACTATGTGGAAAACAACCAACAGGTGAAGGACGGGGATATGATCCTGATGGATTTGGCCGCGGAATATGCCAACTATTCCAGTGACCTTACCCGGACCATACCCGCCAACGGAAGATTCACCGACCGTCAAAAGGCAGTGTACAGTGCGGTACTCAGGGTCAAGGACCAAGCCACAAAAATGTTGGTGCCCGGAACTCTTTGGGCCGAATACCATAAAGAGGTGGGCAAGATCATGACTTCCGAATTATTGGGTCTTGGTCTATTGGACAAGGCCGATGTACAGAACGAAGATCCCAAATGGCCTGCCTACAAGAAATACTTTATGCACGGTACCAGCCACCATATAGGATTGGACACCCATGATTATGGGGCATTGAAAACACCCATGAAGGCCAATATGGTCTTTACGGTGGAGCCGGGTATTTATATCCCAAAAGAAGGTATGGGCATTCGTTTGGAGGACGATGTGGTCATCCAGGAAAAGGGGGAGCCATTCAATTTGATGCGCAACATCCCCATTGAGATTGAAGAGATTGAAGAACTCATGAATGCTTAACCATGGGACTGCTCGTCATACTCCAACAAGCCGATATTGAGAAGAAAATTCAGGAAGCACCGGACAGCGCTTATGAAATAGGCGTGGTCATTGGCAGCTATTTGCCCTTTGTGGTCCTGGCGGGGATTGCCTATGCCCTGTATTATTATAATAAGAAAAAACGCGGTTCGGAATAACCTTTCTTTCTTTTTCAAAAACTTACGTCAATTGGTTTTGGCCATTTGTTGCTTCAGAGAGGGTATTCATCAATTTTGCTTTTCATTTTAGGATAGGGTTCTCGAAGTTTGGGTATCGAGGACATGAATCTGTTTTAATGACTCATATCCTTTTTTAGTTGTTAAACATGTAATCATATCCTAACTCAAAAGCATATGGATAAGAATTTAGAAAAGGCAATCATACAAGAATTAAAACAATTCAACTACAAAGGAGACATACCAATGGATGTCAATGAAAAAATTGGAGGTAAGTGGGGCAATGGTGAATTGATCTGGGATTACAACCATCTCCCTTACAGCTTTTACGATATAGATAAGTATCCCGGTTATTTCCAACGAAATACTGAAAGATTGATTCGATCATTGGATGGGATTGATTGTCAAAAAGAATTAAGGATTTTAAACATTCCATTATCAAAGGTTGACGATTTGGCCATACTTTCCCAATTTAACAATTTGGAAGGATTGGCCATTGGAATTTCTGCTTTGTGCTCCCTAGATCCTACTTTGGAAATGAAGTCTTTGAAAAGACTTTTTGTTCATGGTGAAATTAGTGATAAAAACATGTCGGTTATTTGGGAATTAAGGGAAAACAATGTTACAGTGGACCTCATGGATGACCTAGAATTCAATCTAGAAAATTGGGCAAAACCATTTTCTGACATGAATGTAAAATTGGCGGTTTTGGATAAATTGTCCAATGAGGACAAAATTGAACTTCCTAAATTATTTTATTTCTCTGAGTATTGCTTTGATGTCTTTAACCTTAAAAGGGTACTACAGGTTGATATCGAAAAGCAGTTGGATATAATAGAAAGCCTGGAATGGGAAGGAGGTGGACGTAACATTCAACATTGTGTTTATCCACAATGGGATGGAGAAGACGACACATTTAACATCCGTTCCCTGGAAGGTTTGGAGAAATTGGGAAGATTAAAGAAGTTTAATATTGATTCTTGTGCCAATGAAGATTTTCAAATCCCCGATAAATATAGAACGATAGTTAAGTAACTGTTTTACAACAGTAAGTATAACCATAAACCGAAACGAATTAAAATTGAAATACAAGGATTGGCTTTCCGATAGGGAAGACGGACTCTAAAAAGTATCTGGCGGAATCTTGGTACCTTTGGTCGTATGAAAACGTACATCATCGGAGCTGGGTCTGTAGGGAAGACGTTGGCCGTTTGTCTCCATCATCAGGGAAAGGAAGTAGAGTTGATCCGCGGTCGCGAAGGTCAGGGCAAACCCCATCAGCAAAAGATTACCTTACAGCTTAAGAATGAAGCTCAGCTTGAGGCGAATATCAGCATCAGTACCTTGGACCATCACAAAACCTTGGATGGGTTGGTGGTCCTCACCAACAAGTCGTTCGGAAATGAGGCACTCGCCGAAAAACTGCAATCCAAAGCCAAAACTTCACCCTTGGTTTTGTTGCAAAATGGACTGGGTGTGGAACAACCTTTTTTGGAGAAAGGCTTTGGCGAACTGTACCGATGTGTCCTTTTCATGACCAGCCAGCATAACGATGCCAATACTGTTAGTTACAAACCCGTTGCGGAATCGCCCATTGGGGTTATCCAGCAAGGGACCTCCAATTTGGAAACAGTAGTCGGCCTATTGGATACGCCTAATTTCAGATTTGTGACTGAAAAGAACATCCAGCGTACCATCTGGAAAAAGGCAATTGCCAATAGTGTCTTCAATTCCATTTGTCCGTTGTTGGAAGTGGATAATGGCATCTTTCACAGAAATAAGGAAGTGCTGGCTATTGCGCAACGGGTGATTACGGAATGCGTGACCATTGCCAACAGAAAAGGGGTGGATTTGGGCACTTCGGAATTGGAAGACCAGGTGTTGACCATAAGCCGAATGTCCGACGGGCAGTTTATCTCCACCTTGCAGGACATCAACAACAAAAGGGAAACGGAAATTGACACCCTGAACTTTGAAATTTACCGAATTGCCCAGGCCATGAACCTATCCGATCGGGTAAAGGAAACCCGATTGTTGGGCGAGCTGGTAAAGTTAAAATCCGAACTGCACCGGTAGAGTCTCCGTAGCTTTTATTCTTCTTCTTTGCGGGGTTTTGGAAAACCCCGTCGATCACTCCGGGGGATTGGGGAACTCTAATTTAGTTTTACGGGTATTTTTGATAAGATACCAAGTTACAATTCCTGGCACGACCAATGTCTGCAAAATAAAAAACGACAATTGTTCCCATCCACCTAAATCCACACCTTCACCATCCGGAACGAATAAGGAATTACCTAATGGGCCAGCGGAAAAAACAACTATACTGATCACGATCCATCCAAAATGCAATCCCAATGGCGTATACAAGGATTTTGTTTTGGCAAAGGCATAGGCAAACATCCAACCTCCTGCTCCGGTCAATAGAAAAACATAGGCCATTGGAATGAGACCGCTACCAAACATTTGATAACTGAACCAATGGTATATTCCAAATGCCGATGCACTGATGATGCATGCCCAATTGACTCCTAACCTTTTGATGAGAAGGTATAACAATGCACCTCTAAAAATAAGTTCTTCAAGCAAAGCGGCCTTAAACGCCCACCATATCCCATTGATGCTCTCCCAAATTCCATAATCAGGGTTTCTTACATAGCCAATGTCCTTAAAATAGGACTGGCCCAGTAAATTGATAGTGCAAAACAACGCCATGAAAATCAAACCAATAAAAAACCCTTTCAAGCGCCTCTTGGTTGGCTGTATCCCCAAAACAGTGATGTGTTCTTTTGAAATTAACCAAAGAATTAGCCATGAGAGAAGAAAAACAACTACAATACCTAACAAACCACGCTAATAAAGTATAAGATTCTTCAATATACTCTTATTATTTTAATATAAGCTAGCGCTACAATGTGCACTAAACAGAATTTGAGTTTGTAACCGTATCTGATTTAAGGGAGATTCCACATGAGTCATATATTGGATGCTGAACACAAGGGGAAATATAACACCATTTCATCTTCCCCTTTAATTTCCTGCTCGTATAGTAAAACCGATTCGCCTTCCCTTTTAAGGGTTTTCAGAAATCCCCCGTCAATTACTTTATGGGATTGGTAAACCCATACCTGCCATTCGTCAATTGGGCACACAAACTTATCTAGGGAACCCTGAACTTCGAGGCTCTAACGCCTGAACCGTCCCGTTCTGGCCGCAGATAAGTTTAACCTACTTCATGCCTTGGAGGCGTGCACAATTAAAAAAGAATGGCAGATTTTATAAAACTGGCAGTACTGTTCTGTTTGTTTTGTCCGAATCTGTTTGCACAACGCATACAGCCAGATTCCCTAGAACAAAACATCAATTCCGAATTCAATTACAAAAAGCTGATCATCCCTACCGCTTTGATAAGTTATGGGTTTATAGGTCTTGAAAGTGAAGGCATCAAACGCTTTAATCTACAAATGAGGAGCGAGATGGATGCACTCCGGAACAGAAGCACCTATATAGATGACTATAGCCAATACGTTCCCATGGTATCCGTATACGCCTTGAATGCAATGGGAGTCAAGGGGAAGCATAATTTTAAGGATAGGACCATCGCCTTGGGTACCGCATATGTGATCATGGGGGCCACGGTTCAGGGGCTAAAGAGGCTCACCGCCATCCAAAGACCGGATGGAACGGCCTACAATGCATTTCCTTCGGGTCATACGGCAACCGCTTTTATGGCCGCCGAATTTTTGAACCAGGAGTTTAAGGAAGTATCCGTTTGGTATGGAATATCGGGATATTTGGTGGCGGCATGTACCGGCTTTCTTCGGATGTACAACAACCGACATTGGTTCACCGATGTGGTCACTGGAGCTGGCATTGGGATTTTAAGCACAAAACTGGCTTATCAAATCGCTCCCTTTGTAAAAAAAATAGTGTTTGGGGACAACGATTTCTTCAAAGGCATCAAGATAGATTTCCATGCCGGCGAAATGTTTGGGGTGGCATTATCCGCATCGTTTTAAGAAACGAAATTTTGACCATTCAATTTTTTCTGAAACAGATTGGATATCACAAAAACCAGTATAGCGGGAAGTACCCAACCCAATTGATAGTTGATCAAGGGCAACCATTCAGTGTATGGCCCTATTGTAGAGCCTAATCCCACACTTCCCAAAAAATCCGGAACACTAAAAATCACGGTAGTGACCACCACCCAACGAAACACCCAAGGTGTGGCAAGTTTTTCCGGGACAACGTTCAGTAGAATCAATATAATCGTAATGGGATAAATCAGCATAAGGGCCGGAAGTGCCACGGCGATGATATAATCCACGTTGAGCTGTCCCATGAGAATCCCTAAAAGACACCCGATGACGGCCGTAATCCGATAGGCCAAAACAGAATCGTTGAATTGACCCTTAATAAAGTCGGAAGTGCCCGTTACAATCCCCACGGCAGTGGTGAAACAGGCAAGACTCACCAAAAGACTTAGGAACCAATGGGCGGTGCCACCCAATGTCTGTAGACTGATACCACTTAAAAGCGCAGTCCTTGAAATGGATGGGTCAAAGGAGTCTCCAAACACGGCCCCGGTAAAAATGAGTCCGGCATAGACCAGGAACAGCCCCAGACCAGCTAAAAATCCGGATTTTCGGATCAGACTTTTTTTGGATTCGAAAGAAGCATCCGTATTCTTTAGATTGATGGAAATGATAATGACGGCTCCGACCACAACGGCCCCTATGGCATCAAAAGTTTGGTAACCTTCCAAAATTCCATGACTGAATGGATGTGTTATCTGGGAGGCACTAAAATTAAAATCGAATGAAAAAGTGGCCACCATAAAAATAAATAGAAGGATGGCCAAGATGCCCGGGGTGAGCAGTTTGCCCACCAAATCCAAAATTTTGGACCGGTTTACCACAAAAACGTAAACCAACGCAAAGTAGATAACACTGGTAATCCAACTGGGGGTATCCCACATAGGTTGAACGGCCATTTCATGGGTAACTGCGGCCGTCCTGGGAGAAGGAAGGGCAATGGCAATGGCATAGACCAAATAGCAGTAGACCCAACTGAATACGGGAGATACTTTTTTGGCAAAATCGAACATGGTGCCCTGCAAGCGGGCATGGGCCAAAATACCCAATAGGGGAATGATGACTGCGGAAAGACAAAACCCCAAAGTGACCAACCACCATAGATTCCCCGAGTTGAATCCCAATTGTGGGGGTAAGATAAGGTTGCCCGCACCAAAAAAGAGCGAGAAAAGGGCAAAGGCAGTAATCGTTAACGATTTTTTGTTCATAAAGTGTTGATAATATTTTCTTAATGTATTATATTTCGAAAACGCAATTCAACGAAATAAGCTGACTTTTTGCCGATTAACGTGTATTTCATCGAAAAAAACGATTTGGCGTAATATCCGTGAAATAAAAAGTTATCAACATTCGTTCAAAAAGAAAACCGTTCAACTAAAAACCAACGTATAACAAAAAATTACAGTTAACTAATTACGGCATTTTTTCGATTCCCCAAATCGCATGTGCTCACCAAACAACACCGACTATGAAGACTCCCTCCTCACAACATGGCAACAAATTCTCCTCATTCTTCTGCAACCTTTTTGGACACCACTACACGGTTTCCAAAAAAGTGACCCAACACATTAAGGAATACAAATGTATCCATTGCCAAAAACAGGTCACTACCGATGTAAGCGGCAAACTTTCGGCCCTTACGCCCCAAATGCAGGAAATCAACAGCACATTGGAAGATATGTACAGAAAAAGAAGAAGTAGGGTGGTGCACCAAGTGGCATAACCCTTTTTTCTTTTAGGGAAAACATTGCTTATCCCGGAAACTTAAGTAAGTACCTACGGCTATCGGTTGCGTGCCCCAAGACCATGAAGTGGATACCCTTGATTTTCGGGATTTTTTGTACTATCCATTGAAGGAGTTCCAGCCTTGGGCCGTCAATGGAATTTTAGTTTTGGCACGGGTCACCAAATGGGCCCCTTCGCTCTTTTGGGTCATATGCCCGATCACGGTCAGGTTGGGGTTGGCCTTGATCTTTGGATAATCCCCTTGGTCCACGGTGAGCAATAGCTCATAATCTTCACCACCGCCCAAAGCAATCATGGTGCTGTCCATTTTAAACTCCTCAGCGGTTGAAATAACAGTAGGGTCCAATGGAATCTGGTCTTCAAAAAGGTTACAACCCACCTCGCCCCTTTTGCACAAATGCAGGATTTCCGAAGAAAGTCCATCGCTGATGTCGATCATGGAAGTTGGTTTCACTTCCAATTTTTTAAGCAGCTCCACCACGTCTTTTCTGGCTTCAGGTTTTAGTTGTCGCTCCACGATGTACGAATAGGGCTCCAAATCGGGTTGACTGTTGGGGTTCACTTTGAACACTTCTTTTTCACGCTCCAACACTTGCAGTCCCAAGTAGGCTCCTCCCAAATCGCCACTCACCACTAATAAATCATTGGCCTTGCTTCCCTTTCGGTAAACAATATCCTCATCATCGGCCACACCCAATGCGGTGACACTAATGATCATGCCCTTATTGGAAGAGGTGGTATCCCCACCCACAAGGTCCACATGGTAAATTTTACAGGCCGTGGCCACACCTTCATAGAATTCCTCCAGCGCTTCCAAAGGAAACCGATTGGAAACCGCAATGGAAACGGTCACCTGGGTGGCCATGGCATTCATGGCATAGATATCGGACAGGTTTACTATCACCGATTTGTATCCCAAATGCTTCAAGGGCATATAGCTTAAATCAAAATGGACACCCTCCACCAACATATCGGTGGAAACCACAGTTTTTTTATCTGCAAAATCCAGAACGGCGGCATCATCACCAATACCCATTAATGATGAAGGCTGGCTCAGTTTAAAATTTTGGGTAAGGTGGTCAATGAGGCCAAACTCTCCCATTTCCTCCAAGGATGTGCGCTGCGGATTCTTATCTTCTATCATGGGGCAAAAGTAAACAGGATAATTATAAATTGTATCTTTAGTAGAGACTTAAAATTGCTATGTTATGGCCAGTAAAGCTATTTTACCGCTTTTGGCGATTTTATTTTTTATGGGGTGTTCCAGCGACAATGGAACCGGAATTCCCAACAATGATCAAAATGGAGGAAACGGGGGCGATGGTCCAAATGTTGGGACCGGGGTAGTGACCCGCGGTTTTTCGGCTTGTGAAGGAGGTATGGCTGATGTATACCCTTGTGAAGGGTACGACTTGCTTTTTCAGATGGATTTAGGTGCTTTTGCCGCTGCCAAGGGCAACGATATTTGGGGTTGGACCGATACCTCCACGGGAAATGAATATGCTTTGGTGGGGTTGGACAACGGTACGGCATTTGTGGACATCACCGATTCGGAAAATCCAATGTATTTGGGAAAACTGTTGACCGCTACGGTGGCCAGTTCTTGGCGGGACTTAAAAGTATATGGCGATTTTGTTTTTATCGTTTCTGAAGCAAGTAATCACGGCATGCAGGTTTTTGATTTGAAAAGATTGCGAGATGTGACTGAACCTCCGGTTGTATTTACCGCCGATGCCCGATATACCGGAATTGGAAATGCACACAATGTGGTGATCAATGAAACCATGAGGTTTGCCTACCCCGTGGGAACCGCCCGAAACGATGCCTTTAACGGAGGAGTGCATTTCATTGACATACAGAATCCCTTAAACCCGAACGGCGTAGGAGGCTATGGAGCTAATGGGTACACTCATGATGCCCAGGTGGTTACCTATAATGGGCCGGATATGGATTATGCGGGACGCGAAATCTTTATCGGGGCCAATGAAAGTCAAATTGCCCTAGTGGACATTACGGATAAATCCAACCCTGTTGAAATAGGGACCTTGACCTACCCCAACATCGGATATACCCATCAAGGTTGGTTTACTGAGGACCAGCGCTATTTTATTTTGGGGGACGAGTTGGATGAGGTGGATTTTGGTTTTGATTCCAGAACCCTTGTTTTTGATTTTTCCGATTTGGACAATCCTGTCTTGCATACCACCTATTTGGGCCCGACAGGAGCCATCGATCATAACGGATATGTTTTGGGCGATGAGTTTTTCCTGGCCAATTATACAGCAGGAATGCGGGTGTTGGATATTACTTCCATTGCTTCTGGAACCATTACCGAAAAAGCCTTTTTTGACACCTACCCTTCCAATAACACTGCTGGGTTCAATGGGGTGTGGAGTGTTTATCCCTTTTTTGAAAGCGGTAAAATTCTTATCAACGACATCAATTCTGGATTGTTTGTGGTTCAAAAATCAAACTAGGCCATGAAGAAACCCATTCTACTTTTTTTTCTTGTACTGTGTTTTTGGTCTTGCTTGGATGATGATTACACCATGGACCAAAATATGGAGCCACCTTTCTTGGGAGAAGTACAATGGATGAAAAGTTTTGGAGGCTCTGGGGAAGATACAGGGCGTTCCATCATCCAGACCATGGACGGGGGATATGCCATTTTGGGATACAGCAATAGCACGGATGGGGATTTGGAAGGCAAGAGCTTGGCGGTAAATGATTATTGGCTGTTGAAATTGGACGCTGAAGGCAACCTTCAATGGAGTAAGACCTACGGAGGCAGCAAGGATGACCTTGGCCAGGCGGTAATCCAGACCACCGATGGAGGGTATGCCATTGTGGGCTATGCCATGAGTGATGATGGCGATGGGAGCAATAACGAAGGCTTTCATGACAACTGGATCTTGCGATTGGATGCCAACGGCTCTATTTTATGGGAACAAAGTTTTGGTTTTTCAGGGCATGATCATTGCTATGATGTGGTCCAGACCGATGACGGCGGTTTCTTTTTTGCTGGATTTTTGGATGTGACCCAATCCAATGGCGAGGGCAACTTCGGAAAAGGGAGCAACTACCTTACCCGTCATGGAGTGGGTGAGTTTTGGGGAACAAAAATAGATGCAGATGGCAACCTGCAATGGCGACGCTATTTCGGGGGAACCAATAACGATCGGGCCCATGGGGTGGTCCAGGCCAATGATGGTGGATTTGTCATGGCCGGCTTTTCGGAAAGTGATGATTTTGATATCTCCAACACCAAGGGCAGTTATGATTTTTGGGTGATAAAAGTGGATGCGAATGGCACCTTGCTATGGGAAAAATCCTTTGGGGGAACAGGAATTGAAGTATCCAACGATATTGTCAAAACTCCAGATGACGCATATGCCATAGTGGGGCATACCTTTAGCACAGATACCGATGTTTCCCGCAACAATGGAGGTTCCGATGTCTGGCTCATCAAAATAGATGACAACGGAAACTTGCTTTGGGAAAAGACCTTTGGGGGAACCGAATTTGATGACGCCAATAGTTTGGCGGTCACAAAAGAAGGTGGTTTTGTGATTGCTGGAAATTCCAAAAGCATAGATGGCGATGCTACCGAAAACCAAGGTGAAAATGACCTTTGGATCATCAAGACCGATGAACAAGGAAATCTCATCTACCAAAAATCCTTTGGCGGGTCCAATTTGGACTTTGGTTTTAGCGTCGTGGAAAGCACTGATGGGGGGTTGGTCTTGGTCGGTGATGCCGCTAGTAACGACTTTTCAGGAATTGATTCCAAAGGCATGACCGATCTTGTGGTCATCAAAATAAAATAAGCCTTTTGGTTCCATAGAAAACCCCTATGGGCATATTCGTTATTATAATGTTAGGATGTATGGTAAAACCCTACAGATACAGTATATTTGTAGGCTATTTAGAACAAATCCAGTTAAGATGATCAAAGTTTCGGAAACAGCCAAGCAGAAAGTCGTGACGCTCATGACCGAGGAAGGTTTTGATGCCAATACCGACTTTGTGCGCGTAGGCGTAAAAAGTGGAGGGTGCAGCGGTTTGTCCTATGAATTGAAGTTTGACAAAACCGCTTCGGACACCGATAAAGTTTTTGAGGATAATGCCGTGCGCATCATTGTGGACAAAAAGAGTTTTTTGTACCTGGTGGGCACCACCTTGGAATATTCAGGAGGACTCAACGGGAAAGGCTTTGTCTTTAACAACCCCAATGCCCAGCGCACTTGTGGTTGTGGGGAGAGCTTTTCTTTATAATTGAATTGATAATTGGCCATTGCCAATTGACTTATTGACAGAACATGGCGTATACAGAGGAAGAATTAAAAAAAGAGCTGGAAACCAAGGAATATGAGTATGGTTTCTACACAGATATAGAATCGGACACCCTGCCCAAGGGCCTGAACGAGGAAATCGTCATTGCCATTTCCAAAAAGAAGGAAGAGCCGGATTGGATGACGGAATGGCGTTTGGAAGCTTTCAAGGCCTGGAAGGAAATGGAAGAGCCGGAATGGGCCAACGTTACCTATAAAAAACCCGATTTTCAGGATATTTCCTATTATTCGGCACCCAATAAAAAACCCAAGTACAACAGCTTGGATGAGGTAGATCCAGAGTTGCTGGACACCTTCAAGAAGTTGGGAATATCGGTGGATGAGCAAAAGAAATTGGCCGGTGTTGCTGTGGATATTGTCATGGACTCCGTTTCTGTGGCCACGACCTTCAAGAAGACCTTGGCCGAAAAGGGAATTATCTTCTGTTCCATTTCCGAGGCCATCCAGGAACATCCTGAGTTGGTGAAGAAGTATATCGGCACAGTGGTTCCCAAAAAGGATAACTTTTATGCGGCGTTGAACTCAGCGGTCTTTTCCGATGGGTCTTTCTGCTACATTCCGAAGGGGGTGAGATGCCCCATGGAACTCTCAACCTATTTCCGAATCAACCAAGCAGGCACAGGTCAGTTTGAGCGTACCTTGGTCATTGCCGATAAGGGGAGTTATGTGAGTTATTTGGAAGGGTGTACCGCACCTTCACGGGATGAGAATCAATTGCACGCAGCCGTGGTAGAGCTGATAGCAATGGATGATGCCGAAATAAAATATTCAACCGTTCAAAACTGGTTTCCCGGGGACAAGGAAGGCAAAGGAGGGGTTTTCAACTTTGTGACCAAGCGTGGGCTTTGCGAAAAGAACGCCAAGATTTCATGGACTCAAGTGGAAACAGGCTCGGCAGTCACTTGGAAGTATCCTTCCTGTGTGTTGAAGGGAGATAACTCCATTGGGGAATTCTATTCCATTGCCGTGACCAATAACTTTCAACAAGCGGATACCGGTACCAAGATGATACACTTGGGCAAGAATACCAAGAGTACCATTATTTCCAAAGGAATTTCTGCAGGACAGTCCCAAAACAGCTACCGTGGTCTGGTACAGGTGAACAGCCGGGCTGAAAATGCCAGAAACTTTTCTCAGTGTGATTCCCTTTTGATGGGCAATCGATGTGGGGCCCATACCTTCCCATACATTGAGGCCAAGAACAAGACGGCACAAATAGAACATGAGGCCACGACCAGTAAAATTGGTGAGGACCAGATTTTCTATTGCAACCAACGGGGTATCGACACCGAAAAAGCCATCGCTTTGATCGTGAACGGATTTAGCAAAGAGGTGTTGAACAAACTGCCCATGGAGTTTGCTGTGGAGGCCCAAAAATTGTTGGAAATCAGTTTGGAAGGATCAGTAGGATAATCAAACAACACAATGAATATGAAAAAGCTACTTGTACTACTATTGGTTGTTGGCGCATTTTCATGCAAGCAGGCCAAAAAGGAAGCTGCAGAATCGGAAACAGCGGTGACCGAGGCAGCAAAACCCGAGATAAAGCTCTATGCTTTTAGCGGAGGTACTGTAAATGCCAATATGTTGGAGCTCTTTTCACAGGATACCACCTATACGGGCCAGTCCAAGGAATTTGCCGATGCTTTTTACGTCATTGTTCACCCCAAAGGCACTTTGATGTGGGATGCAGGTCTTCCCGAAAGCTTGGTGGGTCTTCCAGAGCCCTTTACATCACCTGATGGGGCATTTACCGTTTCCCGAAAAGATTCTGTGGCCAACCAATTGGCGAGTATCGACATGACCGTTGATGATATTGATTTTATCGCATTGTCCCATACCCATTTTGACCATATTGGTCATGCCAATGTGTTTGCAGGGTCCACGTGGTTGGTGCAGGAAAAGGAATACGACTTTGTGACAAGCGAGGACAACCAAAAGAACAATCCGGACATCTACAATTCCATTAAAGAGCTTACCAAAGTGAAGAAGATCAATGGGGATTACGATGTATTCGGGGATGGAAGTGTGGTAATGAAATTTATGCCGGGCCATACCCCTGGCCATCAAGTGTTGTACTTGGATATGGTGGAGCACGGACCGTTGATGCTTTCTGGGGACATGTACCATTTTTACGAGAACCGGGAGTTCCGTAGAGTACCCATTTTCAATTATGATGTGGCCCTCACCAAGAAAAGCATGGGAGAGTTTGAAGCTTTTGCTGAAGAAAAAGGGGCAAAAGTATATTTGCAACACTCCAAGGAAGATTTTGAAAAACTGCCCCAGGCACCCAACTATTTACAATAATATTTGAAGAAGAACAGAATGCTAGAGATCAAGAATTTACACGCAAGCATAGAGGATAAAAAAATCCTGAAAGGGATCAACCTTGAGGTGAACGCAGGAGAGGTACATGCCATTATGGGACCCAACGGTTCCGGGAAGAGTACCTTGGCCTCCGTAATTGCAGGAAAGGAAGAATTTGACATCAAGAAAGGGACCATTTCCCTGAACGGTGAGGATTTGGAAGAACTGGCCCCCGAAGAAAGGGCGCACAAAGGCATATTCCTGTCATTTCAATACCCTGTTGAGATTCCCGGGGTAACGGTGACCAACTTTATAAAAACGGCCATCAATGAGTCCAGAAAGGCCAGGGGGTTGGAAGACATGCCGGCCAATCAGATGCTTAAATTGATCCGGGAAAAATCGGAACTGCTGGAAATTGACCGAAAGTTTTTGTCTCGTTCCTTGAACGAAGGATTTTCCGGTGGTGAAAAGAAAAGAAACGAAATTTTCCAAATGGCCATGATGGAGCCCAAGTTGGCCATTTTGGATGAGACCGATTCCGGATTGGATATCGATGCCCTTCGAATTGTGGCCAATGGGGTCAATAAATTGAAGAGCAAGGATAACGCTATCATTGTGATCACACACTATCAACGTTTGTTGGACTACATCGTTCCCGACTTCGTCCATGTACTTCATGATGGTAAGATCGTAAAATCCGGAACCAAGGAATTGGCCTTGGAGTTGGAAGAGAAAGGGTACGACTGGATCAAGCAGGAAGCTACGGTATAGCAACTTATGTCATTCCCATGAAAATGGGAATCCATTCTGAGAAAAGACCTTAATTAATGAGATTCCTGCCTGCTCAGGAATGACAATGAAAAGATAAAATGGATTTAAAAGATAAATTACTTTCCTCTTTTTTGGCTTTTGAGAACAGTGTGGACTTGGAGAACCCAGTTCATGATGTGCGTTCCGAGGCCATCAAGAACTTTGAGGAGAAAGGATTTCCTTCCAAAAAGGAAGAAGCTTGGAAATATACCTCCCTGAATAGTTTACAGAAGGTGGACTTCAGTATTTTTCCGAAGGAGGAAAGCACCTTGGAATACAAGGACATCAAAAAGTATTTCCTTCACGAGATAGACACCTATAAGATTGTCTTCGTGGACGGGGTCTATAGCTCCTACCTTTCAGAAACTACCCATGACGGGGTGGATGTCTGTTTGATGAGCTCTGCGTTTAGCAAGCCCATGTTCAGACAGGTAATAGATGTGTATTTTAACAAAGTGGCCTCCAAGGATGAATCCTTGACCACCTTGAATACAGCCTTTTGTAAAGAAGGGGCTTATATCTACATCCCAAAGAACAAAATGCCCAAGAAGCCCATCCAAATATTGCATTTGGCCACGGGGAACGAAGCGGCTTTGATGTTGCAACCCAGAAATTTGGTCGTTGTTGAGGAAAATGCAGAGGTACAGATCATTGAACGACACCAAAGTTTAACGGAGAATGAGGTCTTTACCAATTCCGTTACCGAGATTTTTGCGGCCAAGGATGCCAATGTGGACTATTACAAAGTGCAGAACGATGCCAATACGGCCTCGTTGGTGGACAACACCTATATTTCCCAAAAGGATAATAGCGTGGTTCGGGTTCATACCTTTTCCTTTGGCGGAAAGTTGATCAGGAACAACCTGAACTTCTATCAGAATGGGGAACGAATTGATTCCACTTTGAAAGGAGTCACCATTTTGGGGGAAAAGCAGCATGTGGACCATCACACCTTGGTACACCATGCCCAGCCCAACTGCGAGAGCCATCAGGATTACAAAGGAATCTTTGGGGAGAAATCCACAGGAGTCTTCAACGGGAAAATCATTGTGGACAAGATTGCCCAGAAAACGAATGCCTTTCAGCAGAACAACAATATTTTGATCAGTGACAAAGCCACCATCAACACCAAGCCCCAATTGGAAATTTTTGCGGACGATGTAAAATGTTCCCACGGCTGTACCATTGGTCAGTTGGATGAGGAAGCACTGTTCTATCTGCGTTCCAGGGGGATTCCCAAGAAAGAGGCCACGGCCTTACTGATGTACGCTTTTGCCAACAACGTTTTGGAAAGTGTTCGTATTCCAGAGGTGAAGACCAGAATCAACAAGATCATCGCCAATAAATTGGGGGTTCGTGTTGGATTTGAGCTGTAACCCATAACAATCTTTAGGCAATTTTCATGATAGAGACCTCTTTGGACATAGCGGCCATCCGAAAAGATTTTCCCATTTTAAACCGGGAAGTCAATGGGCAACCCTTGGTGTATCTGGACAATGCGGCCACATCGCAGACCCCTCAACAGGTCATTGATGTGATTGTGGACTATTACCAGAACTATAATGCCAATATCCATCGTGGGGTGCACAGTCTTTCACAGGAAGCCACGGATGCCTATGAGATTGCCCGCAACAAGATTCAGAAACATTTCAACATAGCCCATTCCTATGAGGTGATTTTCACTTCAGGGACTACACACGGTATCAATTTAGTGGCTACCGGGTTCGCTTCCTTTTTAAAGAAAGGGGATGAGGTATTGGTATCGGCCATGGAACACCATTCCAATATTGTGCCGTGGCAAATGCTCTGCGAGCGTACCGGTGCCCAATTGAAGGTGATACCCATGAACTTGGATGGGGAATTGGTCATGGAAGAATACCATGCACTTCTCTCGGAGAAAACTAAACTGGTGTTCTGTAACCATGTATCCAATGCGTTGGGGACCATCAATCCCATTAAAGAGATTATTGATGCGGCTCATGAGGTAGGCGCTGCGGTGTTGATCGATGGGGCACAGGCTGCGGCCCATATCAAACCGGACCTGCAGGCCTTGGATGTTGATTTTTATACCGTTTCCGCCCATAAAATGTGTGGACCTACCGGGGTAGGGATGCTCTATGGTAAGGAGGAATGGCTCAAGAAACTACCGCCCTATCAAGGAGGTGGGGAGATGATTGCGGAAGTCACTTTTGAAAAGACTACTTATGCTGATTTGCCCCATAAGTTTGAAGCGGGAACACCCAATATTTGCGGTGGAATCGCCTTTGGGGCAGCCTTGGACTATATGAATCATCTCGGTTTTGATGCCATTACCCAATATGAGGATGAACTCATGCACTACGCCACAGAACAGTTGCTTTCAGTTGAAGGGCTTAAAATTTACGGGACGGCGGCCCACAAGACATCGGTGATTTCCTTCAATATTGAAGGGATACACCCTTATGACATCGGCACCATTTTGGACAAGTTGGGCATTGCCGTTAGAACAGGGCACCATTGCGCACAACCCATCATGGATTTTTATAAAATACCGGGTACGGTACGGGCCAGTTTTAGCTTCTACAATACCCAGGATGAGGTGGATAAGTTGGTTGCAGGGGTGAAGAGGGCCAAGGGGATGCTGCAATAGTCCGGTAGTTATCTTTATCTTAAATCCTTGATAAGCCACGGACCGAGTTGTATTTTTGAATAAAACCAAAGCATGACCATACAAGAAATACAGGAAGAGATCATAGACGAGTTCTCCATGTTCGATGATTGGATGCAGCGCTATGAATACATGATCGAATTGGGAAAATCCCTTCCTCTTATCGATGAACAATATAAAGTGGATGATAACCTTATCAAAGGGTGTCAGAGTAAGGTTTGGGTACATGCCGAACTGGATGGTGACAAATTGGTCTTCACCGCAGACAGTGATGCCATCATCACCAAGGGGATCATTGCCATTTTGATCAGGGTGTTCAGCAACCAAAAACCCCAGGATATCATCGATGCCGATACGGGTTTTATTGATGAAATCGGGTTGAAGGAACATTTATCGCCAACGCGAGCCAATGGTTTGGTGAGCATGGTAAAGCAACTGAAACTGTATGCCGTTGCGTATCAAACACAATTAAAATAGTAGAAAATGAGCGAAGAAACCACCATAGATACACAAGATTTGGGAGACAAGATCGTCAGGGTACTCAAGACCATTTATGACCCCGAAATTCCTGTGGACATATACGAACTGGGTCTGATCTACGACGTGTTCGTGAATGAGGACTACGATGTGAAGATACTCATGACCTTAACGTCGCCCAACTGCCCGGTAGCGGAAAGTTTGCCGATGGAAGTGGAGGAAAAGGTAAAGTCTTTGGATGAACTGAAGGATGTTGAGGTGGAGATTACCTTTGATCCCCCTTGGACCCAAGAACTGATGAGCGAAGAGGCTAAATTGGAACTGGGTCTCCTTTAAGAATGTCATTCCGCACTTGATGCGGAATCCAAACTTAAAATTAATTAGATTCCTGCTTCCGCAGGAATGGCAGCATGGAAAAAGAAATTGTAAATAGGGTTGCCCAAAGTAAATTGGTCACTTTTGATCTGGAGGATCTGTATCCATCCGGGGAAAGAAGGGTATTGGATATAAAAGACTGGTTGCACGAAGGCTTTATTTTGCGTGAGAAGGAATTCAGGATGCATGTGGAAGAGCATGATTGGTCTGTCTACCAAGACACCTATGTGGCCCTGAACTGTTCCACGGATGCCATAGTACCAGGCTGGGCCTATATGTTGGTGGCCTCACGATTGAATCCCTATACAAAAAAAGTGGTGGTGGGCTCCTTGGAAGACTTGGAAACCGCACTCTACCAAACCCTATTGGACCAGCTGGATGTTTCCCCATTTGTGGACAAGCCCGTGATTATTAAAGGTTGTTCACACAAACCTGTCCCTGAAAATGCCTATATCATGGCCATGGCCAAAATACAACAAGTGGCCAAAAGTGTCATGTATGGAGAGGCCTGTTCCTCGGTGCCAATCTTCAAGAAGAAGTAATACAGTATCGTTTTTAGTAATGTCAAGAAGTCCGTTTGCCTAATGGTCTTTTTTGTTTTCTTAAAGCCATCTATTGGTGAGAAACAAAGAATCCCCGCGGATACGGGGACTCTTTAATCAAAAAAATAAGAAAATGAAAACTAAAAAAACCTTTACTGTATGAAATTGGTATAATGTAAGTCATTGAACAGCTCTTACATTGAAGCGCAAGGAAGCCAATTCAAATCAAAAAAGGAGGGGTGAATTGACGCATGGTATATTTGACTTGATGGATGCAGGTTTTGAATGAACGGGATGGTTTTGAGCCTACGGATTTATAGGTGACATTTCTTACTTTTGCGGTTCTAAACAGTAAACTCCATACACTATGAAAAAACTACTTTTTACCCTATCGGCGTTTTTTGTGATGGCCACTGCCCTGGCCCAGACCGAAGAAGAACTAAAAGCCCAGATTGCCCCTAAAAAAGATTCCATTGCCGCGATCCAGGGACGTGTAAATGCCCTACAGGCACAACTGGATGCCCTACCCGGTTGGAAAATAGGAGCCTTTGGTACCATTGGGGGAAACTTTTCCAACTTTGACAATTGGTATGCCCAAGGCATTCCCAATAACTCGTCCGGGAATATTGGCTTTACGGTGAATGCCTATGCCAATCTTCAAGAAGAGAAATTCTTCTGGAGAAATGCGGCCACGGTAAACCTTGCCTGGGTAAAGTTGGATGATAAGGACGATCCCACTGATGATGATAGTTTCAGACAGGCAACTGACGTGTTCAATATTTCGTCATTGTACGGAAGAAAGCTGAGCGAGAAGTTTGCCATATCTACCTTGGCGGAATATAGGACCACCCTTTTGAGCAATTTTAACGACCCTGGGTATCTCGATTTGGGTATCGGGGCCACATGGACACCCATTACCGATTTGGTGGTAGTGATCCATCCGCTCAACTACAACTTTGTGTTCAGTAGTGAGGATACCATTTTTGAATCCTCCTTGGGAGCCAAGATCGTGGCCGATTATACCAAGAAAATCGGAGCGGTGAACTTTAAGAGTAACCTGTCCCTTTTCCAGAGCTACGAGAGCAGCGATTTGAGCAACTGGACCTGGACCAACTCTTTTGGCTATACCTTGTGGAAAATGATCGGGGTTGGGTTTGATTTTGGTTTGAGGAACAACAAACAGGAAACCTTGAACTATGTGATCAACAATGCGCCCACGCCAGACCCCAATGCCACTTTTGATACCATTGACAACAAATTACAGACCTATTGGACCTTGGGATTGAGCTATAAGTTCTAGAGGAAATCAGATAGATGCAAAACATAAAAAAAGCCCTCTTAACGAGGGCTTTTTTGTGGGGTCTAATATGATTTTTCAGTTTTTAAGACCATGGTCTAAGTAGGTTAAGATCATGCGAAGATCAAGGGTCGACACTAAATGACTTAAAAACAGGATGAAAGTAGTTCTTATGTGGTTATCCCTTAAACTTTTGTTGTGAACTCCCCAAAATCTGTGGTGGAACGCTATTTGGCAAGTAGTTTGTCGAGGAATTTGACCACATCATCCTGATGGATTTAGTATTCATCCAAGTGCTCGGGATACAAAAAGTTATTGTACGGAAAACGGGTTACATGAATGTCACGTACTTCGTCGTATACCCGCTTTCTGAATTCATCCAGATTTTCCTTGTTCAAAGCAGAGATGAACAAGGCCCTATCCCCAATCTTATTGAACCATGTATTCTTCCATTCCTCTAAGGTAAAATGGGCCGAGGTACGCTCGGTGACCAGGTCGTCCTCATCAATGGTCTCTGGGCGGTATTGGTCGATTTTGTTGAAGACCATAATGGTCTTTTTGTCCGAACTTTTGATTTCATCCAGAATCTGGTTTACCGAAGCGATATGTTCCTCAAAGTTGGGATGGGATATGTCCACCACATGCAACAATAAATCAGCTTCGCGGACCTCATCCAAGGTGCTTTTGAAACTTTCCACCAATTGGGTTGGGAGCTTTCGGATAAACCCTACCGTATCGCTCAACAGGAATGGGAGGTTGCCAATGACCACTTTTCTAACTGTGGTGTCCAAGGTGGCAAAGAGCTTGTTTTCCGCAAAGACATCGCTTTTACTGATCACGTTCATTAAGGTGGATTTACCCACGTTGGTGTATCCTACCAAAGCTACCCTTACCAAAGCCCCACGATTGCCACGTTGGGTCTCCATCTGGCGGTCAATTTTGGTAAGCTTCTTCTTCAGAAGCGCTATGCGGTCCCGAACGATACGTCTATCCGTTTCAATCTCGGTCTCACCGGGTCCGCGCATACCAATACCCCCACGTTGCCGTTCCAAGTGCGTCCAAAGCCCCGTAAGTCGTGGGAGTAGATATTCGTATTGGGCCAGTTCCACTTGGGTACGGGCGTAGCTGGTCTTGGCGCGTTGTGCAAAAATATCCAAGATCAATCCTGTACGATCCAGTATTTTACATTTCAGTATTTTCTCAATATTATTCTGTTGGGCAGGGGAAAGCTCATCATCAAAGATGACGGAACCTATTTCATGTTCCTTGACATAGTGCTCCACCTCTTCCATTTTTCCACTTCCAATATAGGTCTTGGGATTGGGCACCTCAACCCGCTGGATGAATCGTTTTTCCACTGCCCCACCGGCGGTATAGGTCAAAAATTCCAATTCGTCCAGATATTCATGTACTTTGGTCTCATCCTGACTTTGGTTGATGACCCCAATGAGTATCGCTTTTTCGTAGTCTATGGTTTTCTTTTCTAGCATGCAATCAATTAAAGTGCAAATCTAATCAATGTTTTGGAAGCGGTTTTGTACTTTGGGTTTTGTTATAACTATCCTTCACTAGAAAAATAAGATTCATTGTATCACCATAAGAACCGATATAGCATAGCCTTTTACAATCTGGAGAACTTCTTTGACACCAAGAACGATCCCCATTCGCTGGATGATGACTTTACTCCGGACGGGGATAGGGAATGGAATGAATCCAAGTACAGCAACAAAGCGCATAAAATAGCCCGGGCCATATCAGAAATAGGTATGGAGGATAGCGATGTTCCTCCGGTCTTGTTGGGCATTGCCGAAGTGGAGAACAAGCAAGTCATCCAAACCCTGCTCAACACCAAGGAACTCCAAGGAGTGGACTACAATTTTGTACATTTTGATTCCCCGGATGAACGGGGCATAGATACGGCACTGATGTATCACAGCAAACACTTTACGGTGCTGGATGCCGAGACCATTCCCCTGTTGGTGGACAACACTAATGGAGAACGCGACTATACAAGGGACATTTTATACGTCCATGGAAGATTGCATGCCGAAGAAGTCCATGTTTTTGTAAACCATTGGCCTTCACGCAGGACAGGTGATGTTGATACCAGCTACAAACGGATAAAGGCGGCCGAGACCATTCTGCACAAATTGGAAACTCTTGAAGAAGATAACCCGAATTGCATCATCATGGGGGATTTTAATGACGATCCCAATTCCGAAAGTATACGGACTTTGATGGAAACAGGCCGGTTTATCAATCCGATGAAAAAGTTGTTGTCTCCCTTTTCTGGAAGTGCGAACTACAGGGGGGAATGGAGTCTCTTTGACCAGGTGATACTTTCGCATACTTTTTTGGATTATGGAGTAGGTACCCATAGCTTCATAAAGGCTGAAGTGTTTGCTCCAAAATTCCTTCAGGAATGGAAAGGGAAGTACAAGGGCAACCCATTTAGGACCTATGCCGGAGAGAAATATTTGGGAGGGTATAGCGACCATTTTCCAGTGTATGTGGTATTGGAGGAAAACCTATAATTCACCGAAGAAAAATACTACACAACGCAAAAGTGAATTTTCACAACACCTTTACGAAAAGGAGTGTGCATTTCATCGAAAAAACCACGGTTTTTATCGAGGATATGGGCCGACGCCAATATATTCGTAGTCCAAATCTTACCATAAAATCAACATGGACTACAAAAGACCTATTCGGGCTACAGGAATTCTTCTCCCCCTTATCTTTTCCCTTCTAGGTGTTTCTATTGTAATGGGGCAATCCAAAAAAGCAAAGGAACAGATAAAAGCCACCTACAACCATGGAAAAATGGCGACGCTGATTTCCGAAATGGAACAGGAGCATCAGTCCAAGACCTTGAAAATAAACCAACTTCTTCAATCCAATAAAGGATTTAAAAAATCTGAAAAATCGACCAATGGTGGACAGATAGCCCTTAAGGATATAGGTTCTGATGGAACACCACTTTACTATACTACCTTGAGCGATCCATCGACCAAGACAGCAAGGGCCTATACGTTGTATGCAGATGGCCTTATGAACCTTGGATTGAACGGCACTGGAATGCAAGTAGGGGTTTGGGATGCCGGGGTGGCATTGACCAGCCATCAGGAGTTTGATTCTAGGGCCATGAATTCGGATAATACAGACGAAGTAAGCCTGCATGCCACTTTGGTGACCGGAAACCTTATCGCATCCGGGGTGGAGCTTAGTGCAAAGGGAGTGGCGTATGGCGCACAAGCTATGACCCACGATTGGACCCGTGACAAAATCGAAGTGGCCGAAGCGGCTGCCAATGGACTTTTGTTGAGCAACCACTCCTACGGAATACTCTCGGACCGGGTGCCAGACTGGTACTTTGGGTCTTACATAAAAGTTTCCCAGGATTGGGACCGAATCATGTACAACGCACCATATTATTTAATGGTAACGGCTGCGGGGAACAATCAGAAATCGTATGACAATGCTACTCCAAATTTTGGACAAACTGCGGACGGCTTTGACCTATTGTTGGGATTCACGGTAGCCAAAAACGGACTTACCATTGCAGGCGCCAATACTGAAATTGGCAGCAAAGGCGAATTGAAGGAGGCCACAGTGGCTGGGTACAGCAGCTTTGGTCCTGTGGATGACGGCCGTATAAAACCGGATTTGGCCGGGGATGGGTCCAATATTCTTTCCACCAGCTCCGAAACCAATTCCAGCTATCAACTTTCTTCCGGGACTTCCATGGCAGCGCCAGGGGTTACCGGCTCACTTTTGTTGCTTCAACAATATCATGAAGAGCTGTATGGCGCTTACATGAAAGCGGCTACCTTGAAAGGTCTTGCCCTGCATACTGCAGATGATGTGTACGCCCAAGGGCCCGATTACAAAATGGGCTGGGGGGTAATGAACGCCAAGGCGGCTGCCGAGGTGTTACAGAATAAAGAGTTTACCACCTTGATCAATGAAGAAAGTTTGACCAATGGAGAAACCTTTTCCATTACGGTTACAGCCAATGGGACGGAGCCTCTAATGGCTTCCATTTCTTGGACCGATCCCGAAGGGAACTACATCAATAGGGGAGAGTTGAACAATACCACCGCTGCCCTTACCAACGATTTGGACATCAGGATCACCAAGTCTGGAGAAACCTACTATCCTTGGAAATTGAATCCAGCCAAGGCCAACAACGCGGCCACAAAAGGAGATAATACAGTGGATCCCTATGAGCGAATTGAAATTGGGAATGCCAACGGACAGTATACCATCACGGTTACCCATAAGGGTAATCTGACCAATGGGTTCCAAGATTTTTCATTGATTGTTTCTGGCGCGCAGGTTTCCCAATGTTCTATTGAAACGCCATCCAATGTGGAATTGATTTCATCCACGGATACAAGTTCGACCATCTCATGGTCCAATGCCAATGAAACTCTTTTTGAAGTACAATACAAGGCCATTGACAAGGATGAATGGGCTACTGAACTTCTTTGGGACAATCAACTTGAACTCTCCAATTTGGAAGTTGGGACGGTTTATGAGTCCCGAATCCGTGCCATTTGTACCGAGAATGCGGTTTCGGAATTTTCGGAGCTCTTCCAGTTCGAATTCAATGGAGAAGATACAGAAGCAATGGTGTATGAGCCTTTGACCTATGCGCAAGATTTTCAAATACAGGTGTATCCCAATCCTGCAGTAAATTATTTGGCCCTACAATCGGAATTATCCCCGGATGCCGAATATTCCATAGTGACCACATCGGGGAACATTATTGAAAGGGGGAAAGTGGCAGGAACCATCAATGTATCTGCACTGGCTTCCGGTCTATATGTTTTGGTGGTACAGGATTATGCCGGAATCAGAAGCACGAAGTTTTACAAAAACTAACCCGTATGGACATTTCCACTCCAATACAGGTGATAGGATCTGAGACAAGAAGGGCGAGGTGGTTCATCAAACTTTTTTTGATGCCCATTATACTTTTCTGAAATACAAAAAATAAAATTTTAGGGGATTCCTCGCGCCACTCAGAATGGGAATGGAATATTATAAAAAGTGATACGATTTGCCCCAAGGTTTAATATTCTGACATCAGACATCAGACATCAGACATCGGACATCGGACATCGGACATCGGACTTCTGATATCTGAATAAAACACACTCATCGTTAGACCTTCTTGATTTCGTCCTCAGAAAGTAACTCCTCGTTCCGTAACCTCAGAAATACCTGGGCCGTGGTCACCACATCCAATTCGCAATAAGAGATGATCCTATCAATGTCCTTGTCCTTATAATAGACATCTTTGACCATGCTGCCATCCATGTCCTCTTTGGGAGACGGAATGCCGAGAATGTGGGCCAGTAATTTTAGGGAGGTGTAGTGTTTATAATCCCCAAATTTCCAGAGTTCCATGGTATCCAGATGGGGCACTTCCCATGGTTTCTTGCCAAACAGGTCCAATTTATAGGGCAGATTGATACTGTTGATGACCATGCGGCGGGCAATGTACGGAAAGTCGAACTCCTTGCCATTATGGGCGCACAACACGTGCTTGGTTTGGCTAAAGTGGTCTTTCAGTAATTGTTTGAACTGTTTTAAGATTTGGGTCTCCTCCCCATGAAAGGAAGTGACCCTAAAGCTTCGGTTTTCCCCTTTAAAGACAAAATACCCCACCGAGATGCAAACGATTTTTCCGAATTCGGCCCAAATTCCGGCACGTTCATAAAAGTCCTCGGCACTGATTTCGTCCTTTCGCTGGTATTGTGTTTTCTGCTCCCAGAGCAATTGTGTGGTTTCATCCAAATTGGGGAAACTCGGATTTTGAGGTACGGTCTCGATATCCAAAAAGAGGATATTCTCTAGGTTAAGTTTATAAAGCATGGTAGCGTATTAAAAAAGAGTGGTCTGCTTTGCAGGACTCTCATGTTCCAATAACCATTTTTTTCTATGCAGGCCACCTGCATAGCCAGTGAGGTCTCCGTTGGTCCCAATGACGCGATGACAGGGAACCACAATCCAAAGAGGATTTTTGCCATTGGCCGAGGCTACTGCACGAATGGCTTTTACATCGCCTAGTCTTTTGGAAAGTTCCAAATAAGAAATGGTTTTTCCAAATGGGATTTCAAGAAGGGCATCCCAAACCTTTTTTTGAAAATCGGTGCCGGAAGGGTTCAGTTTTAGATCAAATTCCTTTCGTGAACCCTCAAAATATTCCTTGAATTGGTAGATCGCATCTTCCAACACCTCAGGAATTATACCAATGGGTTTTTTGTCATCAAATACAGACACGGAGGCCAGCCCATTCTCATCTCCTTGAAATTCAGCGTAACCAATAGGTGTTTGTAAATAAGCAACTTCCATTATTCTATCTCATCTTCATCTTCAATAATGCCCAAACGTTGAGCGCGCTGATGCCAATTCTTTCTGGCGAGGGATTGAAGGTCTTCCACGTTGTCACTTTCATCCATGATCTCCAATCCAAGAAGCGTTTCAATCACATCCTCCATGGTCACTAACCCACTTACCGAACCATATTCGTCCACCACCAAGGAAACATGCTCCCGTTGCTTCACCAACCTGTCAAATAATTCAGGAATGGGCTTGGTTCTGTTGGTAACCAAGATTTCGCGTTTTAATTCTGAAAGTGTTTGACTGCCTTTTTTATTGATGATAGCTTCCATCAGCTCATCTTTAAGGAAAAAGCCCGTGATGTTGTCCATGCGATCTTTATAGAGTGGAATCCTTGAAAAACGCAAAGGGCGGTTCGCATCAAAAAATTCCTTGATGGTCATGTCCTCGGATGCTATTTTCATAACTGTCCTTGGTGTCATCACATCCTTGGCCAATATCTCATCAAACTTGAGGAGATTCTTTATGACTTTGGATTCCGATTCATGAAAAACGCCTTCTTCATGGGCAATTTCGGTCATGGCGGTAAAATCTTCGCGGCTCAGTACACTGCCATGCTCTCCCTTGGCTCCAATTAACTTGGTGAATAGTTGTAATATCCATAGTAATCCGGTCCATTTAAGGGCAAATACCATGGTGCTAAGGGCTTTGCTGGTAAAGTTGGCCAATTGTTTCCAATAGGTGGCCCCAATGGTCTTGGGAATGATTTCCGAAGCCACCAAGATCAAGATGGTCATTAGGGTGGACACAATTCCTACCATGAGGTCTTCCGTAAACTCAAACCCTAGTATGCTTTGCTTTGTGGTCCCGTAAAGATCGGCATAGGCCACCTTGGCCTGTACCCCCACCAATATGGCGCCAACGGTATGGGCAATGGTGTTGAGGGTAAGAATGGCGATCAACGGTTTGTCCACATCTTTCTTTAGAGCCTCCAAGGTGCCGGCATATTCCTTGCCTTCCTGCTTTTTCAAGTTGATGAAGGTTGGTGTGATGCTCAGGAGTACTGCCTCCAAAATGGAGCATAAAAAGGAAAAGAAGATGGAAATAACGGCATAGAATACTAGTAGTCCCATAGTTTTATCTTAAGCTCCAAGTTACGGAATACGGTTTAATTTTCAGATGAAATGGATTGCGCCCTGTAAAATACATCCTGAAGGGCTGTACGGATATTCAGTCGGTATAATTGGCTATGTTCCCTTGAAGGATACACCCTGTTGGACAGAAATATGTATACCAGTTTGTTATCTGGGTCGGCCCAAACAAAGGTCCCTGTAAATCCTGAATGCCCAAAACTGTTGGGACTGGACAGGGGAGAGGGATAGGCTTTTTCCAAAGTACGTTCGGAGTTGTCTAGCAATGGCTTGTCGAAACCGAGTCCCCTTCGGTTATCGTTATCGGGATATTGGACTCTACCAAACTCTTTAACCACTTCCTTGGAGATAATTTGCTTGTCTCCTATGGCACCATAATTTTCATAAAACATCATGATTTTGGCCAAGTCATCCGCGCTGCCAAACAAACCGGCATTTCCGGATACCCCACCTTTAAGGGAGGCGTTTTCATCATGGACCCAACCTTTGACGAAGGTTTTTCTGAACACACTGTCGTTTTCTGTAGGGACAATGTCATTGACATAGTTCTTTTTGCTAGGGTTGTAACCCAAAGTGTAACAGCCCAAAGGTTTATAGAAATTCTGATCCAGATAAGTTTCGTAATCGGTACCCGTAAGTTGTTCTATCAATCTCGGATAGATAAGGAAGGTAAGCCCTGAGTACACGTATTTTTTTTCATCGGAAACCTTAGACCTATCAATCATGCGGTTCATTTTTGCTTCAAAGCGATCGCTGATGAATAGGTTCTCATACACTTGTTGCTGAAATTTTTCACTGGGAGTGTCCCTGACAAACCGCCGTTTTATCTTCCCGTTCTTCTTCATCACTTTCTCTAAGAAGACAATGTAAGGCACCAAACCGGCCTGGTGACTCAAAATTTCGCGAAGGGTCAAATCTTTTTTATCCTTATGTTTTTTCCATGAGGGCCAGTAGTTGCTAAATGGGACATCCAGATCAAGTTTGCCCTCGTCCACCAATTTCATCAAAGCAGGCAATGGGCCTAAAATTTTGGTGACAGATGCCAAATCGTAGAGGTCGTTCAGGGCAACGGGTTGCACGCTATCATAGGTGTGGTATCCGTATGCTTTGTGGAAGACAACGGTATCATTTTTGGCGACCAACACTTGGGCGCCTGGGAAGGCTTGGTCTTTTATGCCAAGCTCCATAATGGAATCCACTTTTTGGTTGATGTAGGCTTCATCCAATCCCAATTTTGAGGGAAGGGCATGAATTAGATTTTGTTGGGCAAGGAGGCTGGTTGAAACAAAAAGAAAACAAAAACAGAATGCAAAGAGGTTTTTCATGAGTTAGTTAGTATGGTTGGTTGTACGTATTTTTTGAATCATCCCAAGGTACGGATAAAGTCTTTAGCAAAATAACTGGCAATAATACTTGCCCCCGCCCGCTTAATAGCGGTCAATTGTTCCAGCATTACGGCATCATGGTCCAGCCACCCTTTTTCAGCTGCCGCTTTGATCATGGCATATTCCCCGGATACTTGATAAACGGCAATGGGCACATCCACTTCATTTTTTATATCCCGAACAATGTCCAGATAGGGTAGACCCGGCTTTACCATCACAATATCGGCACCTTCATCTATGTCCATTTGGGTTTCGCGGATGGCCTCAAGTCTATTGGCAAAATCCATTTGATAGGTCTTTTTGTCCTTGGGCACGTTGGCAATATCCACGGGAGCTGAATCCAAGGCATCCCGGAACGGACCGTAATAGGCACTGGCATATTTGGCGGAATAGCTCATGATCCCCGTATTTTGGAACCCTTCATCTTCCAATGCCTCCCGAATGGTGAGGATGCGTCCATCCATCATATCGCTGGGGGCCACAAAATCGGCTCCGGCATGCGCATGGGATACGCTCATTTCGGCCAATACCTCAGCAGTTTCGTCATTGAGGATCTGCCCTTCGGCTACAATCCCATCATGGCCATAGGATGAAAATGGGTCCAACGCCACATCGGTCATTACCAACATCTGGGGGCAGGCATTTTTGACGGTCTTTATTGCCCTTTGCATCAATCCATTTGGGTTGATGGCCTCGGTGCCTTTGTTGTCCTTGAGCTTTTCATCGACCTTAACAAAAAGCAACACGGAGCAAAGTCCCATTTTCCAAAGTTCCTTGACTTCTTTTTCCAGATTGTCCAAACTCAACCTAAAATAATTGGGCATGGAAGCAATTTCTTCTTTGACACCTTTGCCTTCCACCACAAAAAGGGGCACTAGAAAGTCGTCTGGGGTCACCAAAGTTTCCCGAACCAATCTTCGGATGGACTCGGAGGCACGTAGTCTTCTATTTCTGATCAATGGATACATACTGATATTTAAATTTCAATTTCACCGGTTAGGTAGGGAGCCACTTTGCCGGAAATTTTCACCCGGCCCCCTAAATATTCACAGATTAAGTCCCCTCCTCTTTTGGAGAGTTGTTTGGCGGTCATTTTACTTTTGCCCAACACTTCGTACCAATACGGGGTTAGCGAAGTATGTGCCGAGCCGGTCACGGGATCTTCGGGAATACCACATTGCGGAGCGAAGAATCGGGAGATGAAATCCACCTCTTGGCCGGGTGCGGTAACAATTACACCTCTACAATCCAATTGGTTCAACAAATGCAGGTTGGGAGTAATGGCCTCCACTTCTTGTTGGGAGCTGTAGACCATCATAAAATCCGTTTTTCCCTTAAAGGTTTTTACTGGAGTAAGCCCAATGGCATTGTCCAATTCCCTATTGTTCCGAATGGCCACTATAGGGTCGGTGGGAAAATCCAAGGTCATCCAGCCATTGGCCGTTTTTTCCACGTTCAATTCCCCACTTCTGGGAGAATAAAACCGAATGGTTTTTTCGCTGTGATTGTAATAGTTAAACAGAACATATGCCGTGGCCAAAGTGGCATGGCCGCACAAATCAACCTCGGTTTCTGGAGTGAACCAACGTAACTCATACCCCTTACCTTTACGAACAGCAAATGCAGTTTCGGCCAGATTGTTTTCTTCCGCAATACTTTGCATAAGAGTGGTATCAAGCCACGCATCCAAAATACAAACTGCTGCAGGATTACCACCGAAAGGACGATCGGTAAAAGCATCGACTTGATATATTTTCTGCTTCATGGGTTTGGTTTCAAACAAAGCTACACATTAAACCCAATTTTTGGGATGTTGCAGCACCTCAATTAATTGCTCTTCTGGACTCCCTTTTTCGGGATGGTGGTCATACCTCCATTGCACATGGGGAGGGAGGCTCATCAGAATACTCTCGATACGGCCATTGGTTCTCAAGCCGAATAGGGTGCCCTTATCATGAACCAGATTAAATTCCACATACCTTCCACGTCTGATCTCTTGCCAATCCCTTTGTTTTTGGGTGTATTCCAGCTCCTTTCTTTTTGTAACGATTGGTACATAGGCATCCAAAAAACTATCCCCAACCTCGGTGACATAGTTATACCAATCTTCCATGGTCATGGTTTCCGTTGCTTTGCAATAGTCAAAAAAGAGACCGCCAATCCCCCTTGCCTCATTGCGATGGGCATTCCAGAAATACTCGTCACATTTCTTTTTGTAAGCGGGATAAAATTCTCGATTATGGGCGTCACAGGCATTTTTACAGGTTCGGTGAAAATGTTGGGCATCTTCCTCAAACAGATAATAGGGGGTCAGGTCCTGACCGCCACCAAACCATTGGTCCACGATGTCCCCATTTTTATTGTACATCTCAAAATAGCGCCAGTTGGCATGTACGGTAGGTACCATGGGACTCTTGGGATGGATGACCAAACTGAGTCCACAGGCAAAAAAATCCGCATCTTCCACACCAAAATACTGCTGCATGCTTTTGGGAAGTTCACCGTATACTTTGGAAATGTTCACCCCGCCCTTTTCAAATACATTTCCATTTTCAATGACACGGGTCCTTCCACCACCGCCTTCGGGGCGTTTCCAAATGTCCTGTTGAAATTTGGCTTTTCCATCCACCTCTTCAAGTTTTGTGGTGATGGTATCTTGTAGTTTCTGGATATAATCGTAGAATTTGTCCTTCATTGATCGAGTATATGTATGAATTGTGTTTTTAAGCTTGCAAGCTTGGTATTAGAATCGATTTTGACCGAAACCAGGGTCATGGATTTCAACAGTTCAATGATTTCACTTTCCGTTTTTTCGGGATTTTCCCGAAATACCAACCTTCCCACGGCATTGTTATGAAAATCCATAGTTTTGGCCAATTCTGTATTTGGAAAAACGTGTTCATGCCAATCCGTAATTTTTTCTGCCCACTGCAAAACGGAATCCTTGTCGTGCCGTATTCGAAAACATCTTTTGGCAATCAAATAGTTCCAAAGGGCATGTCTGAATGCATTGGCTGGACCATTTTCATGATGTAATCGGCCATAGTTGTCCGCTGATATGCGGATGCAATCCTTGGTGGCTCGAATAGTAGGTACAATGAAAAACGGGTGACTCATCCCAATGAATATAACTTTCAGTATATTTTTAAAGTCTACCCGTTTCAGTACCGCTATTGGGTTCACGCCTTATATTCTTTTACGGCATCTATGAATGCTTTGGCATTTTCCAATGGTATATTGGGAAGGATGCCATGCCCTAAGTTGACGATATATTTGTCTTTTCCAAATTCATTGATCATTTGGGTAACCCTCTTTTTGATTTCAGCTGGAGGGGAAAGCAAACGAGCAGGGTCAAAATTTCCTTGTAGGGTAATGTTCCCTCCGGTGAGGTAACGTGCATTTTGGGCCGAGCAGGTCCAATCCACACCGACGGCAGAAGCACCGGATTTCGCCATTTCTTTTAATGCGAACCAACACCCTTTGCCAAAAACGATGACCGGGGCCAAATCTTTCAATGCATCAACGATCTGTTGAATGTACGGCCAGGAGAATTCTTGGTAATCGGTAGGGGAGAGCATGCCGCCCCACGAATCGAAAACTTGGACAGCGTTCACACCTGCTTCTACTTTGGCCTTAAGGTAGGCAATCGTGGTGTCTGTTATCTTTTGAAGCAGTTGATGGGCCACTTCCGGTTGGGAAAAGCAGAGTCCCCGGGCCTTATCAAAACTTTTGCTTCCTTGACCTTCCACACAATAGCAAAGAATGGTCCAAGGAGAACCGGCAAAACCGATAAGAGGGATTTCATCATTCAACTTTTCCTTGGTCAGGGTAATGGCCTCCATCACATAACCCAATGTATCCTGAATATCAGGAACGATAACCTTTTCCAAATCTTCTTTGGAGCGTATGGGGTTTGGGAGGTAGGGACCAAAGTTCGGTTTCATCTCCACTTCAATGTCCATGGCTTGTGGAATCACCAAGATATCACTGAAAAGGATGGCCGCATCCATTCCATATCGCCGAATGGGCTGCACGGTAATTTCGGAAGCCAACTCGGGAGTCTGGCATCGGGTAAAGAAATCGTATTTATGTTTGAGTTCCATAAATTCAGGAAGGTAACGCCCAGCTTGGCGCATCATCCATACGGGTGGACGCTCAACAGTTTCACCCTTCAAAGCTCTTAGGAACAAATCGTTTTTAATCATGTCTTGCAAAATGGTTTATGGCCTGGACCAACACGTTTTCCACGGTCGGTTTATTGGCTATTACAATATGGTCTGAATGTTTTTTGGCCTCATCGGCCGTAGTAGTACCAATACAGAAAAGGGTGCTACTGCCAATGGAATTCTCCAAAAGATAGCTTCTGATGCCACTTGGACTAAAGAAAAGGATGCCGTCAAAATCCCGTTGAAATGCCCTTGGTACTAAATGGGTTTTGTACACCACCACCTCTTTATACCGAATGTTATTTTCAGTTAGTGCTTTTGGCAGGGTATCCCTTCTTTGATTTCCGGATAAAAATAAAAAGGCATCATCGTGATGCTCCTTTATGATATATTGGGCCAATTCCGAGGCGTATTCGGTCATTTTTACCACCCTCAGTCCATTCTCTTCCAAAAGGGCTTTGGTTTTTTCACCAACACAAAAGACCTGAAAATTGGAGGTGTCCCGGTTTTCAATTTTTTTAACGAAAGCCTTGACCGAATTTTTACTGGTAAGGATATAGTGGGTGTATTCCAAAGGAATATTTACATCCAAAAATTCAATTTGAAGTGCATCGTACTCCACCAACCCCAAACCTGAATTGAGGAACAATTCCTTTTGCGGTGAGCTTAGTTTTTTAGTGGAGAGCACTGTTTTCATTTCTGATTTCCTGCATCAATTTATCTCCACCTTGCTGTAAGACCTCTTTGGCACATTGCTCTCCCAGTCCATTGGCTTGGTTCAAGGGAACACTTTTGTTGACAGTGATTTTTTGTTTTCCATTTAATGAAAAAAGAACCCCTTCAAAATGTACCGTTTGTTCTTTTATTTGTGCCAAAGCACCGATAGGGGCGGTGCAACCTCCTTCCAGAGTCCGTAAAAACTCCCGTTCAATGGTTGTGGCCACTTCAGATTCCTTATGATTTAGTTTGGTGAGTGCTTCTCTTGAAAAGGTGTCCTCTTCTTTGGCCACAACGACCATGGCACCTTGTGCTGGGGCGGGAATCATCCAATCCAATTGCAGGGCATCTTTGGGCAGCAATTTGATGCGTTCCAATCCGGCCTGGGCAAAAATGGCACCGTTCCAGTCGTTCTCAATCAGTTTCAACAATCTGGTGTTCACGTTTCCCCGTAAATCCACTACGGTATGTTGAGGGTATTTGTTCAGCCATTGGGCTTTTCTACGCAAACTGCCGGTAGCAATGGTGGCAGGGGTATCGGATTCCAAAAAGTTCAATCCCTTGTGCACCAAAATATCGTGGGTAATGGCACGCTCCAATACGGCAACCTGGACGATACCTTTTGGCAATTGGGTGGGAACATCCTTCATGGAGTGTACGGCAATATCTATTTGCCCTTTCAATAGGGCAATATCCAAAGTTTTGGTAAAAATGCCGGTGATTCCCAATTCGTACAAGGGTTTGTCCAATATTTCATCCCCAGTGGACTTTATCGGGACCAATGAGGTATCGTACCCCAATTCCTCGAGTTTTTGCTGTACGGTGGTGGCTTGCCACAGTGCCAATTCACTATCGCGGGTCCCAATTCGTATGATCTTGCTCATTTTGAATCGATTTCTAGCTGAAAGACTTTCTGGATAAGTTCCAGACTGTCCTCGGTATCCACTTCGGAACTTTTCAGGTGGTTGGCAAACTGTTTGGTGATTTTTTGGATGATCCTGTCCGATATGATTTCGGCCTGATCTTGGTTGAAGTCATCCATTTTCTTGGAATGAAAGTCAATTTCCTCGGCCTTCATGGTTTTTAGCTTTTCCTTGAGCGCGTTGATGACCGGAGCAAACTTTCGGGTTTCCAACCACTTTAAAAAGTCTTTCTTTACCTGTTCAATAATCGCTTCCGCTTTGGGGACATATTCCTTCCTTTTCGCCAAGGCTTCATCGGTAATTTGGGAAAGTTGGTCCAAATGCACCAAGGAAACATTGTCCAGCTCCAAAACATCGTCCGCAACATTTTTGGGTACCGAAAGGTCCAAGATCAGAAGCGGTTTCTTGGGATAGATCAAGGCTTTGGACACGGTGGGCAACTGCGCCCCAGTGGCCACCACAAGGATGTCCGCTTTGCGTATTTCCGTCTGTAGATCGCCATAATCTTTTACGGTCAAATGGAACTTTCCAGCAATATCCTCTGCTTTTGCCCTGGTCCTGTTGATCAGAGTAATATGGTGGTTGTTGGAATGCTTAATGAGGTTTTCACAGGTATTTCTCCCGATTTTTCCTGTGCCAAAAAGTAGAATGTTCTTTTCGGAAATATCGGGGACATTATCCAAAATATACTTTACCGAGGCAAAGGCCACCGATGTGGCTCCGGAAGAGAGTTCGGTTTCGGTTTTGATGCGTTTACTTGCCTGGATCACAGCATTACAGAGCCGTTCCAAAAAGGGATTGGCCATTTCTTGTTTTTTGGCGCGATAAAACCCTTGCTTAATTTGACTTATAATCTCAAAATCACCCAAGATTTGGCTATCCAATCCCGTGCCTACCTTGAACATATGGGAAATGGCCTCATGGTTTTTGTAGACATAGGCTACCTCTTGAAACTCTTCCACGGTGCCCTGTGTTTGGTCACAAAGCAATTTTATAAGTTGGTAGGGATGTTGGGCAAAACCATATAGTTCGGTCCGGTTGCAGGTGGAAATGGCCAATAGGCCATCAATACCAAGCTCCTTGGCCTTTGCCAGAATATGGTCTATGGCCGGAACATCAAGGCTAAACTTCCCACGTACCTCAGCATCTGCCTTCTTATAGCTCAGCCCAATGGCGTAGAAGGAATTATGTTTGGAAATGTTGTAATTCCTCATAAAGGATAAAAATCGCAGCACAAAAATAGCAGTGCTGTGTTTTAAAAAATAACGCTGGAGGTACTATAAATAACCCGTGAGAAATTTTTACGGTGAAAATTCAATAAAAACCGCCCAATGCACTAATTTTATTGATAAATTTGATTGTACTGAACGTAATTTAGAGTCATTCTAAATTGAAGGAAAACGTTTATCAAAGCAAAACTGTTCATGAAAAATATCGCTAAAGGTTCCTATGAGGAAATTCTGGTTGAAGATGGGTTTTATATCCTTAAGATTCAGAACGATACAAAAGAATTACAGACGGTGGAGCGGGAGATTGACAGCTCGTTTATCCAGTTCCATTTTTGCCTGAAAGGGAAAACGCGTTTCAATTTTAACGAAGGAAATTATCATCTGGAAGTAACGGAAGAAAACTCCCTATTGCTCTACAACACACAAAAGGATTTGCCTTTGAATCTTATTGTGTCTCCCAATTCATGGTTGCTGTCAGTGGTAATGACCATACGGAAGTTCCACTCCCTTTTTTCCAATGAGGCAGAGTACATCCCTTTTTTAAGCGGTGAGAACAAGGAGAAAAAGTACTATTCCCAAGAAATGGTATCGCCGGCCATTGCTGTTGTACTGAGTCAGTTGATGAATTACAATCTGCATCCTTCCATCAAACAGTTGTACATCAAAGGAAAGGTATATGAGCTGATATCCCTTTATTTTAATAAAACCGAGGATGCCGATCTGGAACAATGTCCCTTTTTGGCCGATGAGGACAATGTGCGACGTATTAGAATGGCCAAGGAAATCATGATTTCACGGATGGCCGAGCCGCCCACCTTGGCCGAGCTTTCCCAAGAAATTGGATTGAGTTTGAAAAAGCTGAAAGAAGGGTTCAAACAGATTTATGGGGATTCGGTCTACGGATTTTTGTTCGACTATAAAATGGAGTATGCCCGAAAAATGTTGGAAACTGGAAAGCACAACGTCAATGAAGTAGGCTTAAAAGTGGGATATAGCACCGCCAGTCATTTTATTGCTTCTTTCAAAAAGAAGTATGGCACCACCCCCAAAAAATACTTAACTTCAAACGCATAAAAATCAAAAAATGAAAACTCTTGTACTGTCCCTTTTTGCCATAGGCTTTGCGTTGCAGATTTCCGCGCAGGACGCCCCGAACCCAGAAGAAGCCCAGAATGTGAAAATGCCCGAACTGGTCTTGGTGTTCACCAAAACAACGGGATATAGGCATGCTTCCATTGAAAAAGGGATGCAGACCTTGCGCGAATTGGGGAGAAAGAATGGCTTTGTTGCCCTGCAAACGGATTCAGGGACGGACTTTAACCCTCAAAATCTGGGGAACTACAGATTGGTGGTCTTTCTGAGCACCACCGAAGAGGTTTTGGATGATGCCCAACAGAAAGCTTTTGAAGGGTACATTAAAAATGGAGGCAGTTATTTGGGAATCCATGCCGCTGCGGATACCGAGTACGACTGGCCTTGGTATGGAAAGTTGGTAGGGGGTTATTTTGAGAGCCATCCAGAACAACAGGAAGCCAAAATTGATGTGGTCGATACATCCCATCCCTCCACCACCCACCTGAAGGATGTTTGGATGCATTTTGATGAATGGTACAATTTTAAGCAATTGAACCCTAGCGTTTCTGTTTTGATGAAACTGGATGAAACCAGTTATAAAGGTGGCAAGAACGGAGCCAACCATCCCATAGCCTGGTACCACGAATATGATGGGGGTCGTGCATTTTATACTGGGTTGGGGCATACCGATGCCGCTTATGATGCCCCCAATTTCAGGCAACACCTCTTGGGGGCCATTGAATGGTGCCTAAAACGAAAGTAAAACGGGCCTAGCCACAATAATCCCAATATTGCTTTTGATGTTCTTTAGGTAATCCACCAAAGGTTCTTGGGTGATTTCAACTTTTCCATTTTTGCTTGAAGCATGTAGTAAATGTAACCGCCCATCAGGTTGATGTATGGCTATGCCGGTATGGGTAACGTCCAACCCTTTAATGGAAGTGGCCAATGCAATGATATCCCCGGATTGTATTTGCTGTTCGTTACTTTCAATCTGGTCTTGGGGCAGGTAGCACAAATTTTCCTTGGCCAATTCTTTTTCCGCTTGTTGTATGATGGCAAAGTTGGTGTCATTGCTCAAAAACGGATACAGGGAACGGTGAGTTCCCATAAAATTGATAGGCTTGTTGAGCTCAACTCCTCCCAAATCCGAAGTAATGTCCTTGACCAACCCCTTCTTTTCATTATTCCGAATCCACTCTGTAAAGTAATGTAAACGAGAAGGATAACCTTTTAAATCACCATCCCTATACCGAATGGTCTCCAATGTTTTGGTGAAATCTTCAAAAGAGCTTTGTTTGGACTTGAGCATGGTTCCAAAGGCAAATACATTTTCCACAAAAGTGGTACAGTCCAACCCTTGTAAGTTCACTACCAAGGTTTCGGTCTCACCCACTTCAAGGGTTTTTTCCACATATGGTGTGTCCAAGAAGGATTTCCCAACCGCTACAATGGTATCGCCCAAAAAGGAAGCTTGGGTATTCTGCAAGGCTACGATCTTGTCCTCAAAAAGAGATTTGTCTTTTGGGGAACAGGTAATTTGTTGGGCAGATGCCATCAACCCTAAAAATAGAAGAGGTAAGAAGGTTTTATATTTCATCATTCTTTGTTTCATTGGTTTGTTGGAGCATTATCCGTGTTCGAGCTATGCTCTCAGGGTAATTTTTCTGCAAATAGTCTATCAATTTCTCACGCACATGAACCCGAAGATCCCAGGCTGTGGAGGAATCCTTGGCGCTCATCAAGGCCCTTACCTCTACATGGGTGGGTTTGGAATCGGTAACCTGAAGGATATTCACTTCACCATCCCAAAGTTCTGTATTTTGGAGAATACGGGTCAATTCTTCCCGGAGATTATCAAAGGAAACCATATAATCCACATACAAAAATACCGTTCCCAAAATATCCGCGGAGCTTTTGGTCCAGTTTTGGAAGGGTTGATCAATAAAATAGGGGGTAGGCACAATCAACCGGCGTTTGTCCCAAATACGGACCACCACATAGGTAAGGGTAATTTCCTCAATTCGGCCCCACTCGCCCTCCACAATGACCACATCATCCAATTTTATGGGCTGTGCAATGGCAATTTGAATGCCTGCCAATAGGGTTCCGATGAATTTTTGGGCGGAAAAACCAATAATAATCCCCGCAACCCCTGCAGAGGCAAAAATACTGATCCCAATTTCACGGATTTCCTTAAAACTCATCAAGGCAAGTCCAAGAGCCAATATGATGACGATAAAGATCACTATGCGTTCCAAAATGGTGAACTGGGTATAAATTTTCCGGGCCTTTAGGTTGTCGGCCTCCCCAACATCGTAGTTTTTGATGATGATCTGTTTCACAATTTTCAACACGGCAATGATCAACCAGGTCATGGCCAAGATAAAGAGCAAGGTACTGGCCTTTCGGAACCAAAACCCCAGCTCTTCCAGGTTCAAAAGATCCCGCAGTGATTTCATTCGCAATACAATGGAAAGAAAAATCAACAGTAAGGGCTTTGTCAATCGCCTAAATGAACCGTTGGGCAAAAGGTATTTTGGATTTTTCCCCAACCGTTTTAAGACGATGGAAACCACCCAATATGCCAGAGCCAAAACAAAGAGGGCAATCCCCAGATAAATGAGCGATTCCTTGGAAACTGTTTCAATAAAAAGGTCCATGGCAACAAAAATAGGGAGAAAAGAACACGGGCTAAAATCCGGAATGCTAAATGAAGATTGAATTTAGTTATGGACCATAGAAAAGTAATTGGGTTCTAAAAAGAACAAGTCCGTACCAAGTTGTATTTTTGGGGCCTAAAACAAAAAGCTGTGTCAAAAGGAGTTTTATTGGTCAATTTGGGTTCGCCGGACAGCCCTACCGCCAAGGACGTTAAACCATATTTGGATGAGTTTCTCATGGACGAACGCGTCATAGACGTGAACCCCGTTCTGCGAAACATCATTGTACGGGGAATTATCCTCAACACGCGTCCAAAACGTTCGGCGGAAGCCTATTCCAAGATTTGGTGGGAGGAAGGTTCTCCTCTGATTATTATCTCGGAACGTTTTATGGAAAAGGTGAGCCAACAAACCAGCTTGCCCATTGCCTTGGGTATGCGGTATGGTTCCATGACCATCAAGAGCGCTTTACAGGAATTGAAAGACAAAGGAGTGGATGAGGTGTTGTTGGTGCCCCTGTATCCCCATTATGCCATGTCATCATACGAAACGGTAGTGGTGAAGGCCATGGAGGTGCAACAACAACATTTCCCGGAAATGCAGCTGACCACCTTGCCTGCCTTTTATAGCAATCCGGATTACATCAAAATATTGTCCAATAGTATCGCGGAAGGTCTAAAGGGTTTTGATTACGACCATATCCTTTTCTCCTATCATGGGATTCCCGAGAGGCACATTAAAAAATCGGACCCCACAAAATTCCACTGCCAATTGAATGGGGCCTGTTGCAAGGCCAATTCGGTGGCCCACCATACCTGTTATAGACATCAATGTTATGATACCACCGAGTTGGTGATAGCACAATTGGGATTGCCCAGGGATAAAGTGAGTACTTCGTTCCAATCCCGATTGGGAAGCGACCCTTGGCTACAACCTTTCACCGACCATGAATTTGAACGATTGGGCAAGGAGGGCATTGAGCGTTTGGCGGTAATCACCCCTGCTTTTGTAAGTGATTGTCTGGAGACCTTGGAAGAAATCGCCATGGAAGGCAAAGAACAATTTGTAGAGGCCGGCGGGAAAGACTACATCCATGTCCCATGTTTGAACGATAGGGATGATTGGGCAGGTCTTATGGCACAGTGGATCAATACTTGGTCAACAGATCAAACCCTGCCAGAATATAACATCCAATAATTTTTGGAGTACCGAAAAGCAAGTCTATGAGCATTGAAAACTTGGAGCAGAGCCTCAAAGAAGTACGGGAACAACTCAAAAACCATGAGCTTTACGCACAGCTGGATTCAGTTGAGGACATCAGGACCTTTATGGAGAGCCATGTGTATGCCGTTTGGGATTTTATGTCGCTATTAAAGGCCCTGCAACGAGAGCTTACCTGTACGGACCTTCCTTGGAAACCCGCTTCGGATACTGTAGTGGCAAGGTTCATCAATGAGATTGTCTTGGAAGAAGAAAGCGATTTCAATGAAGAAGGAGTGGCCAAAAGCCATTTTGAAATGTATCTGGATGCCATGGAGGAAGTCAATGCCAATACTTCTAAGGTCAAGGGGGTCATTGGAAACTTTGGGAATCTTGAAGAAATTACAGGGCAAATCAAAAAGGCGGATTTGAATCTGGCAGAAAAGAACTTTCTAAGCTTCACTTTTGAAGTCATCAACACCCAAAAACCCCATATTATTGCTGCGGCTTTTACCTTTGGAAGGGAGGAATTGATTCCGGATATGTTTTTGGGTATTATAGAGCAATCGGGAAAAAAAGGACCGGAACAGTATCCCAAACTTTCCTATTACCTAAAACGGCACATTGAACTGGATGGGGACGAACACGGACCCATGGCGGTGAAAATGATGAAGATGCTTTGCGGCCAGGATGAACAAAAATGGACCGACGTCGCTGAGTACAGTCAAAAGGCTTTGGAGCATAGAGTGGCTTTATGGGACAGCATCACCAAAAAACTAAGGGAGAACAAAGGTAATTTGATCGAGGCATTGTAGATTTGGGTCAGATTTAGCACTCACACAAAGCCTTATACCCAAAGAATAACCATTGGCATGGCCAAAGCAACCTCTGACGCACTTGGGAAAGAACCCATCGGAAAATTATTGATCAAACAGGCCGTCCCTGCATCCATAGGCATTCTGGTGATGTCCTTGAACGTGCTGGTCGACTCCATCTTTGTGGGCAATTGGATTGGCTCCATTGCCATTGCCGCCATTAATGTGGTGTTGCCTGTTTCCTTCTTTATTGCTGCTTTGGGAATGGCCATAGGTATTGGAGGTTCCAGTATTGTGTCCCGAGCCTTGGGGGCCAACAACAAGGAAAAAGCCCTCAAGACTTTTGGAAACCAAATCACGCTGACTCTTTTGGTTACGGTGGTCATGGTGGCTCTTGGACTTTACTTTGTGGATACCTTGATACCGGCCTTTGGTGGCAAAGGTTCCATTTTTGCCCCGGCCAAAATTTACTATACCATTATCCTGTATGGGGTCCCATTTTTGGCGCTTTGTATGATGGGAAATACCGTGATCAGGGCCGAAGGGAAACCCAAATTTGCCATGGTGGCCATGATCATCCCTTCGGTGGGGAACCTGCTCATGGACTACATTTTTATCTATGTGTTTGATTGGGGTATGCACGGTGCCGCTTGGGCCACTACCGTTGGGTATTTAATGTGTTTTGGATATATTCTCTACTTCTTTCTATCAAAAAACTCCGAGTTAAAGATTAGTCTTTCCCATTTTGGGTTGGATAAATCCATTCTTCAAGAAATCAGCTCCCTAGGATTTGTGACCTTGGCGCGCCAAGCCGTGACCAGTATCACCTATCTGCTCATGAACAACATCCTCTTTAATTTGGGAGGGGAGGCCATGGTGGCAGTCTATGCCATTATTGGCCGGATGCTCATGTTTGCCCTTTTTCCTGTTTTTGGGGTTACCCAAGGGTTTTTGCCCATTGCAGGCTTCAATTATGGGGCAGCACAATATGACCGGGTCAAGGAATCCATTTATACGGCCATCAAGTATGCCGCTTTGGTGGCAACCTTGGTCTTTGTGGTCCTCATGGTTTTTCCTGCTGAGATCGCATCACTTTTCCTGAGCAACAAACCCCATATGCCTGCAGAGGAATTGGCCACCAATGTATTTGTGTTGCAGCATTCCCCTTTGGCCATGCGATTGGTCTTCGCGGCTACACCGATCATCGCCCTTCAATTGATAGGTGCCGCATATTTTCAAGCGGTAGGGAAGGCCATTCCGGCATTATTGCTCACGCTTACTAGGCAGGGCTTCTTTTTTATACCGCTTATTTTGTTGTTGCCCCAATTTATGGGGGAGATGGGCGTGTGGCTATCCTTTCCCATAGCCGATGTGCTTGCCACCATTGTCACGGGGATTTATCTGGTCCGAGAGATTAAAACAAAGTTGTCTGGATTAGTTGCATAAGAATGCTTAATTTGGGACAAACATTTTAATCATCCATGAAGAAAACACTATTGCTCGGTCTAGTACTAATGGCCGGAATTGCCTGTAAGGAAAAAGCAGAGAAAAAATCAGAAGAGAAAACCACCCACACCCTATTTGTTGGAACGTATACCAATGGAGATAGTGAGGGAATTTATAAATATACCTTGGATGCCACTACGGGTGCGCTTGGAAGTCAGGAACTGGCCGCAAAATTGAAAAGCCCTTCCTATTTGACGATTTCCGAGGACAAAAACAATCTATATGCCATACAGGAGATCGGCGATTTTGATAGTCTTGGGGGAGGAGTCACTGCATTCCGCTTGAATGAAGGTGTTTTGGAAGTCCAGAACAGCAAAGGGACCCATGGAAATGGCCCTTGCCATGTTTCCTTGTCAGGGGATGGTTATTTGGCCGCTGCCAACTATGGTGGGGGCAATGTGGCCTTGTATCAGTTGAATGGGGATGGATCGCTTGCCGGAGAAGCCCAGGTAATCGATCATAAGATTTTGGATACCACCAAAACCTCCCGCGCACACATGGCAAAGTTTACCAAGGACGGACTTTTTGTGGCGGATTTGGGATTGGATGGCATAAAGCGCTACAAAAGGGAAGGGGACCAATACGTGGTTGGGGACCAAGCCTCAATCGATTTGGCCGCTGGGGCTGGCCCCAGACATTTTACCTTTGGTAAGAATAGCAACATCCTATATGTGATCAGTGAGTTGAACAGCACGGTTTCCGTTTTTGAAAAAGACAGCCAAGGGGCTTACCAGGAAATTCAAACAGAATCTACATTGGCCGAAGGCTATGCTGAAAAAAGCTATTGCGCCGACATCCACTTGTCGCCTGATGGTAAGTTTTTGTATGGTTCCAACCGAGGGGAGAACACCATTGTAATCTTTGCCGTGGACCAAGAATCCGGAAAGCTGACCTTGGTGGGTAGGGAATCGGTTCGTGGAGACTGGCCCCGGAATTTCTCGTTGGACCCCACAGGTGAATTTTTATTGGTGGCCAACCAAAGGAGCAATAATATCATTGTTTTCAAAAGGGATGCCGAAAAAGGAACCTTACAATTCTTAAGCGAGACAAACTTGGGCAGTCCGGTTTGTATTGCCTTTTTGAATTAGAATCCATTTAATGGGTTTACAGGGCTAATCAGGAAAGAAGAACTTAGATTTTTAGACGGACCAAGGTATACTGCTTCAATTGGTCAGGATGGATAATGGTATTTTTTTCCTGATCAAAGTTGTCCAACTGGGAATCTGAAACAAAGTACATATGGTCATCATGGATGGCAAATGTCGTTGGAATATCCGATGGATTGAAAAACGACATGATTTTCTTTTCGGATAGGATTTCGGTGCGTTCCGGATTCAGCTCAAATTGAAAGACCCCATTTTGGGACAAGTCCCTTTTCCCATTGACTATGGCAATCAATGTGTTCTTATGGAATTTCATTCCATCGATTCCCTTAAACTGATTGGGTGGGTTCAACAACTTCTTTGAAGCAATGTCCAAAATGCGGATACCAGAAGTGTAGGTGGCCAAATAAAGGTATTTGCCATCATCGGATGCTGCGATGCCATTGGAATGTTTGATCTCTTCATGGGTAAAGAAGACCTCCAAGGCCTTTTTGGCCCCGGTTAGGGCATAGAGGGTATCACTTTCCGAATCGGTGATGTAGGCGTCCCCGTTAGGTGTTGTGGCTATATCATTCAGGTAGATTACCTCATCCGAGTTTAGGGTGTATGAGGCAATGAATTCTCTGGAGGTGCTGTTCATCATCAAAAGAACGGATGAATTGTTGCTTTTTGGCAAACTGTTTCCCAGGGCGAAGAGGGTATCTCCTTGAATGGTCATCCCAAAACCGGAGAGGTACCCATATTCCTTGCTTCCAATAAAGTCTTCGGCATGGGTCCCATCCAAATCAGAACGTACAATTTTTTGCTTCTTTAAACTGTTGAGGTATACCTTTTTGGAGGAAGGGTCAATGGCGATGCCTTCGGGAATCAAATCCTTTTTGAATGTAAGCGGAACGGAATGGGTTTCTTGCGCGCCGGCAAGGGTACAGACCAACAGCAAAAACCCCACAAGCATTTTCATTGAACGAGGATTTTTAGGGAAAATACTAAAATATGGGCCAGTTTAGGGAGACATTATCAGAACTTTAAGGTTTAGGGTACCTGTTTGATGCCAGATACATGGGAAGCAATCGCCTTCCATTGCTCTTCCCTTTTTATTAAGACATTGCTGGACTGATATATGGTTTTGATGGAGTCGTTGAAGATATGCCCGGTCCCACAGATCATGGCCGTGCCATTGGGCAGGATGTCCAGACGTTTTATTTCATAAAAAAAGGAATCGTGGGCGCTGGCGTGTTCCTTGATCCAGGCGAGCTCTCCTTTTTTATCGGACCAGTTCCCTTGGTCGTCGATCATTTGAAAATCATCCCCTAAGATGGAATCGAGCAAGAGAGTATCCTGTTCCCGATAGGCTTTGGGCCATTTCACCTCTTTCAATTGGGTCAAGAGTTGCCGATCTTGCCCGGTGATGCGGTTTTGTTCTGTTTCGTCTTCCGTTTTGGAGGTACAGGACCATAGGATGAAACAGCCCATGGTTACACTCAGAAAAGTCTTCATGTGTTCAGTTTTCCCAAATGTAGCAGGAGTGATACAAGAGATGTAATAACACTGGGTAAGCTGCGGGAAAATAAGGGCAGGTTGATGCCGTTAAACCTCCACCAAGTTCTTTCGGTAGGTCCTGCTGAATTTAATTTTGTCCCCATTTTTTAAGTGGAGCACCCCATCGCCACTACTGTTTTTCTGATGGAAATCCATAAAATTCATATTCACCAAATAGGAACGGTGTACCCGTTTAAAGGTTTTTGGACACAGCATTTTCTCCAATGAGCTTAGGCTTTGGTATTTTACAAAAACACCTTTTTCTGTATGAAGTACAATACAGTTATTGCTGGTTTCAATATAGCGGATCTCTTCAGGAACCAGTAAAAAATGGGAACCGTTCCTGGACACTTCCATTTGAATTTTCGCTCCTGAAATGGGTGTGATTGGAGTGTCAATTTTTTGGTTGTGTTCCTTGTTTACAAAGTAAAATAGGAGTGCAAAATAGCAAAATAGGTTAACGGCGATATTGTTGGTAAGCCCGGCATGCAATAGATTGAAATTGGGGGAAGCACAACGAAATACCACGGTCATCATAAAGACTACCAAAGCCTGTCCAATAAGAATGTTCGTTGCCGTGGCGGTGATGCCCAACCCTCCTTGAAGGACCAAGGCTTTGCCAACAGGCTTTTGCTCCCAGTTTTGGGCCCAAACTTTTATGTATTGGGCAGAGAAGGTCCAAAAGACAAAACTGGTCACAGCCAAAATGGTCAATTCCGAAAAACAGGTGGCCCCCAAACTTACTTGGAACATACGGCCAATACCCATATTGAGCAGCACAAAAATCGATATCAGTGAAATAGGCTTGGACATGCTTAAAGATACCAAATAAAAATATTGAAAATCAGAGGTTTGATAAAATTAGCGACCGTGAGGTTCCATTTCAGGCAAGGGTGCGCCATCTCTTACATACAGGTCAAAATGGCGTTTCATTTCATTGAACATGTCCTGACGGAATTCCCTAATGCCGTGATCTGCACCTTCAAATAAAATAAACCTTGTTGGATGTTTGTATTTATACAATTCACTTACCAAATTCATGGATTCCTCAGGGGAAACACGCCAATCCGAACTGCCGTGCATAATCAAAAGAGGGGTTGTTTTGCACATTTCGTCTGCCCATTGTACAGCAGATCTTTTATTTAGTTGGTTTTCTTTATCGTCCCAATAATTTGGTGCCAATTCTGAAAACACATGTTTTTCCATTTCGGGTCTGTTGTTAATATTGAGATGGGCATCTGCCATTCCAGCGACAACCACAGCCGCTTTAAACCTGCATGATTCTTTCATGGCCAAATAAGTCATCATTCCGCCCCAACTGCCTCCTTGAATTCCAATCCGAGTGGTATCGGCTTTTGGCATTTGTTCTAAAACAGGTATCAAGTTCAATACATCATTAAGATCGTCGCCACCAAACTGTTCAATGCCTTCACCGCCATCATTTCCTCTATATTGGCTTGCAACCACAACGTATCCCCATTGGGCCATTTGGCCCATAAAGAAAGCAATGCTAAGTGGAGTCCATTCTCCAAAGTCCCTATTCCCGCCACGATTTGAAATAATACATGGATATTTACCTTCTTCTCTTGGTTCGGCAACATACCCAGTAACTTTAAGACCATCTGATAAATATGTGATTTTTGAAAACTGTACAGCATCCAATTGCGGAACACTTTTTGCCAAACGGATTCTTATGGAATCGGAAATAATTAAAGGTTTTTTGGAGATGATTTTTCCATCCTGAGCGCATGAAACAGTGGGAATTAGGAGCAAGAGTATAAGAAGTCTTTTCATGTATATTTTATTTATTTGATAGAAAAACAATTACTATAATAACTACAAGTGCCGCCAAAACGGCCAAGAAAATCTTCCAAGCACTGTACGGACGGGTACCGGAAATCTGTCCATTTTCACCATTGATAAAGAAATTGTACTCCTTGCCTTTATAGCGATAGGCACTTACATACACGGGCAACAAGATATGTTTGAAGGTCTCTTCGGAGAGCTGCATGTCCATATGGGTCACCCGTTGGGTGTCCCCACCAATATCCTGTCGGCACCAGCGCATGGCAATGTCACGCGCCACATCTTTGGAATGGAGGTGTCCTTCCTTCAGCGGGATGGTATATTTTTCGGTAACAAAGCCTGAAAGAAAACCACTATTGAATGGTTGCAGTCTTTGAAGGTTCCAATGGGCGATTTTTTGGGGAATCCTCCCTGATTTTTGTTGGGATGCCTTGATAAGGGTGTCGTCCACAAATCCAGAAATCTCTCCTGAAGCAGGATACCACCGGGTTTTACGAACTTGTTGGGTCACCATTTTGCCGTTGGAGTTCCGGACCCTTCGGGTTTCGTAATAGTATTCGCCCCGTTGACCTGTATAGCTTGCCGCAAGTTGGGCATCAAAAGTCCAATACGGTAAATAGAGCCCTTTGGTAAATTGGGGGTCCAAAGCGGCCTTCTTCAGTTTATTTGGGGCAAACCACAAGCGTTTTACCCAATTCTTGAAAATGATAAAGGATTTCTTTTGATCAATCTGAAAGGGGAGTACCGCGCCGGGTAAGATCCAATCTTCCTTATAAGCATCTTCAATCACCAGAGGCATGCCGCAGTATACACAATGAAGCGACTTATAGTTTTCTTCCACATGTTGATTGGCACCACAATTCTTGCAGTGTAACATGGAAATTTCCTCGCTGTTCCTTTGCTCCCCCATTTCCTTGAGATAGGGATACAGCTCCAGCTCCTCAAACCCGGAATCACCAGTTTTGATGACTTCCTCGTAACCGCAATATTCACAACTGATATTGGTCGTGCCCGGTTTGTACTTGAGCTCTGCACCACAATTGGCACAGGCTTTTTTAAGCTCGGTTTTTTGGATTTTTTGTTCTTCCATAAGTCCATTTCCGAATTGGCGGAAATCTATATCAAAATTGAAGGACTGTCATTTCGAAGGAGCTGGCGACTGAGAAATCTCAATGTGTAATTATTTAGATTTCTCAGTCGTTGCTTTGCAACTCATTTCGAAATGACAAAATGAGAATTATTGCCCTGGTAACGGCGGCGGCGTGTTGCCTCCCAAGAACGATTTCAATTCTTCCACTTCTTTAAGAGAAGCCCATGCGGCCATGCCCTGCTTCCATACCAAACTATCTCGGTTGATGGCCCGCGATGCAAAAAGTGATTGCATCTGTTCAAAGGTCACTGGTCCATGTTGTACCCCGTTGGATGCATAGTAATATAGGGTTTGTGTTGGCATTGGTGGGGGAACGGAGCCTCCAGTGGGTTGCGCGGTTTGTTGTGGTGAGGCTTGGGTGCTTCCGCCCATCATGCCACCCATTTGTTGGGCCAAAACAAAGCCCATACCCATGCCCATTCCGGCTCCAGCGGTTCCGCCTTCGTTTTGGGCTGCGGCCTCGATGGCTTTTGCGGTCTTGAATTTGGTCAATTTGTCCAAATCAAGCTTGTCAATACGACTATACTCGAAGATTTCCTTTTTAAGGTCTTCGGGCATGGAGACATTTTCGATATAGAATTTTTCCAAGGAAATGCCGACACTTTCAAACTCAGGTGACATGACTTCGCGACAGGTGTCTGAGAGTTCGGTGGTATTGGCGGCATACAATTCAATGGGCAAATTGGCTTGGCCCACAGTATTCGTGAATCGTGTGGCAATCAAACTCTTAAGGTGCTCGTTGATCTCAAAATTGGTGAAGTTGCTATCCGTACCAACAATATCTTTGATGAACTTGCCTGCATCCGAAATTTTAAAGGCATAGGTGCCAAAAGCACGAATTTCAACCAGGCCAAATCGGTCATCACTTAAAGTGATGGGACTCTTGGTGCCCCACTTTTCATCCGTGAACAAATGGGTGTTCACAAAATACACTTCGGCCTTGAACGGGGAATTGAATCCGTATTTCCAACCTTTCAAGGTTGCCAAAATTGGTAAGTTTTGTGTGGTAAGTTCGTAAGTGCCCGGTTCAAAGACATCGGCCAATTGACCTTCGTTGATAAAAACCGCGGTCTGTCCTTCACGAACGATCAACTTTGCGCCGTTTTTTATTTCATTCTGATAGCGCTCAAACCGATAGGCAATGGTGTCGTCGGTATAGTCAAGCCATTCAATAATGTCAATAAACTCGTTAGTGAGTTTTTCCTTGATCTTTCCAAAAATATCCATGGTAGTGTTTTTTAGGTATTATGCTTTTAAAACTATAAAAAAACTATAGAGTTTCTATTAGGTTAGTGTAAAATTCAAGTGGAATGTTACGCAATGCGCGAAGAAAAAAGGATGGAATGAAGTGTTAGTCCATTTTATGGGCCGCTTGGAGCATTTCTAGCACCTTTTTCTTGGGAAGTGCCTCAATGGTATGGCCATCACGACCTGTCATGGTTTCCGCAGCGAAAAGGGAATTAAGGATGGCCTCCTCTGTGGCTTCAATGGTAGCCAAGAAAAGTGGGGTCATGGCCTCATTGCGTAAGGTCGGTACAGTTTGAATGGGATTTTCACTCTCATACGGGATTCTACATTCCTCTGCCGTGGAAACGGCAATCACATAATCCCCACTGCCGTTACTCGCAATTCCTCCGGTTTTTGCCAAGCCCAACATGGCCCGTTTAGCCAATCGTTCCAAGTTTCGGGCATCCAATGGGGCATCGGTAAGAACCACCATCATACAGGAGCCATCAGCAGAATATTTAAGTGTTTCAGAATAACGGTCGAGCTGTTTGTCCACATCCACCCCGGATATTTGCAAAACACCGCCAAAATTGGTCTGCACCAATACACCTATGGTGTATCCTCCCAGTTTTTTGGGAAGCACACGGGAAGAGGTTCCTATCCCTCCCTTGAATCCAAAACAAATGGTGCCCGTTCCCGCACCAACATTGCCTTCCGGAACTGCTCCTGTTTTTGCTTTTGAAATGGCTTGCAGTACATCCGTTTCGCTGACATGGCGCCCTCGAATGTCGTTTAAGTATCCATCATTGGTTTCACCCACTACGGCATTTACCGAACGCACTGTTTCGTTACCTTCTAGATGTAAAGTATACCCGATAAGGGCATTGACTGCTGTGGGTACACTCAGGGTATTGGTCAGGATGATAGGGGTTTCCAAATTGCCCAGTTCCTTCACTTGGGTGCTGCCGGCCAGTTTTCCAAAACCGTTGCCCACATGTATGGCTGCCGGAACTTTTTCTTGGAAGAGATTCCCGGAATGGGGAAGAATCGCCGTGACCCCGGTACGGATGCTGTCGCCTTTTATCAAGGTAACATGTCCCACCCGTACCCTAGGCACGTCGGTAATTGCATTGTATTGTCCTGGTCTGAGCACTCCAATCTCAACACCATAATCCCGAATACGCTTCTGCGAAAACGAAAGTAATGGTAGTAGGATCAGGAGGGTCAGTACGGACCTATTCATAATAGGGGAGTTCTAAAAATCCCTATAGTCTCCTGAAAGGTAGGCATTGGCCTTTTCCTCCTTGAACTTAGCCGCTTGTGCGTCCCAGTGGAGGGTCTCCCCGGGGAACCTTCCGGCAATGGTGCCCAACAATATGGTCTCGGTGAGCCTGGCCCCATACTCAAAGGGTGCCGTGGTCTGGGCCTTGCCCAAACAAGCGTCCACGAACTGGTGGTAGTGCTTGGGTCCTTCGGACTCATAATTTCTGATGGGCTCGCCCAGATTGTGCTTCTCGCTCAACTTGGCAATTTCCTTGGAAATGTCCACGTACTTGCCTCGAACAATTTTCTTGGGCAACTGCATGAAGTGGGGGAGCAACAGGCGTCCCTTCTCGCCCACGAACATGGCTCCCTGCTCCGGAAGCTCTCCCTCTCCGGCCACTTTGGCGTCCAGTGATATCTTGTCGGCCATGCTCTCCTCCTTGTTGGATTTCTTCGCGGCTGCATTCTTGGCACCGGGCAGTACAAGGTCCTCGTGCATATTGGGTGCCCCGGGGCCATCGTACCAGACCCATTTAAAGGTCTTGGAGGTATACGGGGTACTCGGGAACTCATAGGTCACCACATTGTTCTCCGGGTACCCGAACCCGTTGGAGGGGCGGCAGTCGGTCTTCACGGTCATGGGAACGTCCAGCTCAAGGGCATTGTACGGGGTGTCGAAGATGTGCACGCCCATGTCACCCAAAGTGCCACAGCCGTAGTCCATCAGTTTTCTCCAGTTCCCGGGATGGTACATCCCTTCTTTATAGGGCCTTTCGGCAGAGGTCCCCAGCCAAAGGTTCCAGTCCAACTGTGCGGGGACTTTGTCCTCTCCTTGCGGAAGGGGTCCATCGTACCCCCAGTTCTTGGGGGACCAGGCATGTACCGTGTGTACCTTGCCTATGATCCCGGATTGGATCAAGAGCGTGGCCAGTTTATAATCGTAGAAGGAGTGTACCTGGATGCCCATCTGGGTCACCAAACCTTTTTCGGCGGCCATCTTCTTCATGGCACGGGACTCCGATACATAGTGTGTCAACGGTTTTTGGCAGTAGACGGGTTTGTCCATCTCCATGGCCATCATGGAGGCCGGGGCATGGGTATGGTCCGGGGTGGACACGATCACGGCATCGATCTGATCGGCCATTTCCTTCAACATGGTACGGTAATCGAAGAACACACGGGCGGTTGGGTGCAGCTTGCGCGCAGCGGAAAGGTTCACGGCATCCACATCGCACAGGGCCACCACGTCCACGGAACCATGGGACGATATGGCGCTAAGGTCGGCGGCGCCCATGTTCCCCACACCGATGTGGGCGGTGCGCAATCTTTCCTTGAAAGGGGCTCCCTTCAACAACGAAGGGGCCACCATGATGCCCAGGGCACCTACACTACTTTTTTTAATGAATTCTCTTTTATTCATGGGTCGGTTTTAGCGGGTTATAATTTCTTGATTTTTATGTTGCGGAACCATATCGGACTCGAATGGTCCTGTAGCGCGATGTAGCCCGTCTTGAACTTTCCGTAATCGGGGCTGTTCTTCCATTTGTCCGAGTTCTTCTTTTCCTGCCAGGCCTCGTCCCAAGGGACAAAGGACAACAACAGTTCCCCGTTGAGCCAGTGCTCCACTTTTTCGGGGGTGAAGACGATCTTGGAGCTGTTCCATTCCCCAACGGGGTGTAGGGTCTTATCGGCTTTTGGTGGGTGCATGGCATAGTCGGCCCCGGTCTGTTGCAAGGGTTTGAGCTCTTCAGGTTTATCGGTATAGCCCAGACTGGTATTGTAGGCCGTCAGGTCATGGATGCGGGCATAGTTCTCGTCATCGATCAACTGATATTCGGGCGATACCACTGGGGGACCGTCATAGCCTTCCTTGACATGGTAGAAAATACCGCTGTTGCCCCCTTCGGGGAGCTTCCATTCCATGTAGAGCTCAAAATTCTCGAACTCCTCGGCGCCGTAGATGATGTCCTTTCCGCCTTTGTAGTCCTGCTCCATGCCCAGTTCGGTGTCGAAGGTCAGGGTACTGTCCTTAATGATCCAGCCGGGGGGAAGGGTCTCCATGTTGTAGCCGCGCCAGCCCTCGGTGCTGGTGCCGTCAAAGAGATAGATCCATTCGGACTCTTCTGGCTCTGGCGTTTGTGCTGTTTGTGCTTCTTGGGATTTTGATTGGTTTTTGCAGGCTGACATCAGAATAACAAGAACGATGAGCCCAAAATAATTTCGCATAGTGTGGGTTGAGATTTAAATGAGGGAGTTAAAATACAAAATATTGTGAAACCTTTTTTCTTCCTTTTTCATTACATTTAGACACGACTAATTAACACTTTGAAAATGAAGACTTGCTTTTCCAAAATGGGTATGCTGCTGCTTACCTTCACGCTCTGCGTTGCTACAGTTCAATCCCAACGAAAAAAGAAAACCCAAACCACTCCCGAGTATCCCGAGGAAATCTATTCCAGTTTGGAATATCGATTGATCGGTCCGTTTCGTGGCGGTCGCTCCGCTGCGGTTACAGGAGTACCCGGGGAACCCAATCTTTTTTATTTTGGCGCCACTGGTGGTGGGGTTTGGAAGACCACGGATGGGGGTCGATCATGGGAGAATATTTCTGATGGTTATTTTGGAGGAAGTATCGGTGCCGTTGAGGTAGCCAAAAGTGATCCCAATGTAATTTATGTTGGAGGAGGTGAAAAAACCGTACGGGGGAATGTCTCTTCAGGATATGGTGTTTGGAAAACTGAAGACGGAGGAAAGACCTGGGCATCCATGGGGCTTGAAAAAACAAGGCATATCCCCAGGTTAAAGGTACATCCCACAAACCACGATATCGTTTATGCGGCAGTGATGGGTAATATTTATAAGCCCACCAAGGAACGCGGGGTCTATAAAAGTACCGATGGGGGCAAAACCTGGAAACAGATTCTTTTTGTGAACGATCATGCGGGGGCTGTAGATCTTACCTTGGATCCTAACAATCCGAGGGTTCTATATGCTTCAACATGGAGGGTGCAACGAACTCCATATAGCCTAAGCAGTGGAGGCGAAGGTTCTGCACTTTGGAAAAGTACCGATAGCGGAGAGACTTGGACAGAGATTTCAAAAAATAACGGTTTCCCAACAGACACCTTAGGGATTATTGGGGTGACGGTATCCCCCAAAAACAGTGAAAGGGTATGGGCCATTGTGGAAAACAAGGAAAAAGGAGGCTTGTACCGTTCGGATGATGGAGGAAAAAAATGGACCCGCGTAAACGAGGAGCGCAAATTGCGTCAAAGGGCTTGGTACTACACCCGTGTCTATGCCGATACGGAAGATGAGGATGTGGTATACGTGCTCAATGTCCAATACCACAGAAGTACGGATGGAGGGAAAACCTTCAATACCTTTAATGCACCACACGGGGACCACCACGACCTTTGGATTGCTCCTGAGAACTCAAAACGGATGATCATTGGGGACGATGGTGGCGCACAGATCAGTTATGATGGTGGGGAAACATGGAGTACCTACTACAATCAACCCACGGCCCAGTTTTATAGGGTCACTACGGATAACGCCTTTCCATACCGGATCTATGTGGCGCAGCAGGATAATTCCACTTTGCGGATCAACCACCGGAGTGATGATAATTCCATAGGTGAGGACGACTGGGAAGAAACTGCTGGAGGTGAATCCGCGCACATTGCAGTAGACCCTACCAATGATAATATTGTGTACGGAGGTAGTTATGGAGGATTCCTGACTAGGGTCAACCATAAGAACAAAACTGTTAGGGGCATCAATGTTTGGCCGGATAACCCTATGGGTTACGGTGCCGAGGGAATGAAATACCGTTTCCAATGGAACTTCCCGATCATATTCAGCAAGCATGATCCCAAAAAACTCTACACCTTTTCCAACCATGTACATATGAGTACCAATGAAGGGCAAAGTTGGACTTTGTTGAGTGATGATCTTACCCGAAACGATCCCACAAAATTGGTATCCAGTGGTGGACCCATAACACAGGACAATACCAGTGTGGAATATTATTGTACCATTTTTGCTGCCAATGAAAGCCCTTTAAAAGAAGGTTTGTTGTGGGTAGGAAGTGATGATGGTCTCATTCACGTGACCCAAGATGGTGGAAAAACATGGGAAAATGTAACGCCCAATATCATGCCGGAGTGGAGCATGATCAACAGTATAGAGCCTTCCGCTTTTGATGAAGGGACCTGTTACGTGGCTGCCACCCGTTACAAATTGGGAGATTTCACGCCCTATCTGTACAAAACCACAGATTATGGAAAAACCTGGTCCAAAATCACCAATGGGATCAACAATGAGCATTTTACCCGTGTGGTACGCGAAGACCCAAAAAGAAAAGGATTGTTATATGCCGGAACGGAAACGGGAATGTACATTTCCTTCAATGATGGCCAAAATTGGGAGAAATTCCAATTGAACTTACCCATTGTTCCCATTACCGACTTGACTATTAAAGACGACAACCTCATCGTGGCCACCCAAGGGCGAAGCCTTTGGATCATTGATGATCTTACGGTTTTGCATCAACTGGATGGCTCCAAAAAATCGGCAGGGTCGATTTTGTTCCATCCCAAGGACAGTTATCGTACCAAGGGAGGAGTGGCCAAGACCCCATCCAAAACCGAGGGGCAGAACCATCCCAATGGCGTGGTCACCCATTTTTACCTCAAAAACCTTTCGGAAAAAGACAGCGTGGCCCTCACCTATACCAAAATGAATGGGGATACTTTGGCGTCATACAGCACCTATGCGAAGGACAAGGACAAAAAACTTACGGCCAAGAAAGGGGGCAATACCCATGTTTGGGATACCCGTGGCAAAGGAGCTGAAAAATTGGAGGGAATGATTCTTTGGTGGGCCAATTTGGATGGAGCCAAAGCGGTTCCGGGAAGCTATAAAGTGCACTTGAATGTGAATGGTACCGATCAGACCCAGGAATTTAAGATTCTTCCCGATCCCAGGGCGGAAGTTTCCGTGGCCGATATGCAAAAGCAGTTCGATTTTATTACCGGCATCAATGAAACGGTGGACAGGGCCCATCAATCCATAAAAAAGATTCGGAAAATCAACGAAAAGCTGGACGCTTTTGTAAAACAGTACAAGGATAATGAGGCGACCAAGGCCTTGGTGGAAAAGGCCGAAAAAATGAAGGAAGACTTTGCGGAAATTGAAAAGGCTTTGTACCAAACCCAAAACCGAAGCAACCAAGACCCCTTGAACTTTCCCATACGGTTGACCAATAAACTGGCCCACTTGAACAGCTTGGTGTCCATAGACGATTTCCCTCCAACAGAGCAGGATATGGCCGTGAAAAATGAGCTTTCAGGAAAGATCAAGGAACAATTGAATGCTTTTGATGCTTTGGTGGACAAAGAAATTGATGCGTTCAACAATGAGTTCAATCAACTGGAATTGGACTATTTGAGTATTGAGGATTAAAAAGAAACCTAAACCCGACCGGACATGAAAAAAGTAAGCTTTCTTTTAGGGGTGCTTTGTGCTACCCTGACCTTTGGGCAAACCGCCAATGACTATTTCAAACCCATGAAATTTAGGAACATCGGTCCGTTTCGTGGTGGGCGGTCCGTAACCGCCAGTGGTGTTGTGGGAGACCCCTTGACCTATTACATGGGCACAACAGGTGGCGGATTGTGGAAGACCACCAATGCCGGACAACAATGGGAAAACATTTCGGATGGTTTTTTTGAAATGGGTTCCGTTGGGGCAGTTTCCGTATCGGCCTCCAATCCCAATGTGGTGTATTGCGGGATGGGCGAACATGCCCCCCGTGGGGTAATGACCTCTTATGGGGATGGCGTTTACAAATCCAATGATGCCGGAAAGACATGGGTCAAACTGGGATTGGAAAAAACACAGCATATCTCCCGCATCATTGTGCATCCCACCAATCCAGATATGGTTTATGTGGCGGCCCAAGGAGCACTTTATGGTCCCAATAAGGAACGTGGGGTGTATCGCTCCACCGACGGAGGAAAAACCTGGAAGAACATTCTTTTTGTCAATGAGCTCACGGGCGCCGTGGAACTTTCCATGGATGCCAATAATCCCCTGGTTTTATACGCGGCCATGTGGGAACATCAACGCAAACCCAATATCGTAATCAGTGGGGGTGATGGAAGCGGATTGTACAAAAGTACCGATGGAGGAGACACTTGGACCGAATTGACCGAAGGGCTTCCCAAAGAAAAAGGAAAAATGGCCATTGCCGTGAGCGCGGCCAATTCGGATAAGGTATATGCCCTGATTGAAAGCGATTCCAATGCAGACAAGGGCGGACTTTTCGTTTCTGTCGATGCCGGGAAAAGCTGGAGTATGGTGAGTGGCGATAACCGATTGGTGCAACGGGCTTGGTATTATATTGAGGTATTTGCCGACCCCAATGACGAGGACACGGTATATGTGCTCAGCGCAGAAATGTTCCGGTCGGAAGACGGAGGAAAAACCTGGGAGACCATTTCCGTGCCACATGGTGACACCCATGATCTTTGGATCAATCCGAATAACTCCAAGAACATGGTAATGGCGGACGATGGTGGGGCCACCATAAGCTTTGATTATGGCAAAACGTGGACGCTTCAAGAGAATATGCCCACGGCCCAATTCTATCGCATCAGTACCGATAATCTTTTTCCATACAATATCTATGGTGGGCAACAGGACAACACCTCGGTGAAGATTGCAAGTCTTTCTTTAGGCCGATGGAGCATAAGTCGGGAAGATTGGCATTATTCCGCAGGGGGTGAGAGTGCCTTTTTGGCTTTCGACCCTGACAATCCCAGATATGTGATGGGCGGAAGTTACTTGGGAACCATTGAATTGTTGGATATGGAAACCAAGATGGCCACGGATGTCATGGCGGCTCCCATCCAATATTTGGGGCGCGAGGCCCGCAACATGAAATATTTATACAATTGGAATGCCCCTATTATTTGGTCCCAACACGAACCCGGAACGTTTTATCACGGCGCACAGCTAGTGCTTCGCACCCGGGACAATGGAGTAACTTGGGAAGAAATTTCACCCGATCTTACCCGTGATCAAGATGACAAACAGGGCAATGGCGGCGGACCCTATACCAATGAAGCTGTGGGCGCCGAAAACTACGGCACCCTGTCGTACATGATTGAATCCCCCCACGAAAAAGGGATTTTTTATACAGGAAGTGATGACGGATTGGTGCACATTACCAAAAATGGAGGCGAAACTTGGGAAAATATCACCCCAAAAGGACTTCGGGAGTGTTTGATCAATGCCATTGAAGTATCGCCCCATGACCCGGCCACGGTCTATATCGCCACTACGCGCTATAAGTTCAATGACCATACCCCGGCTTTGTACAAAAGTTCGGACTATGGCAAGACATGGGCCAATATCAGTACGGGAATCCCGTATGGTTCCTTTACCCGTGTGGTGCGGGAAGATCAAGTCCGTAAGGGATTGCTCTATGCAGGCACCGAAAAAGGGCTTTATATTTCTTGGAACGATGGTAAAAACTGGGAACCATTGCAGTTGAATCTGCCCAAAGCGCCCATCACCGATTTGAAAGTGCATCAAGGAGATTTGATCGTGGCCACTTCAGGACGGTCTTTTTGGATTTTGGACAACATCACGACCCTGTCCCAGTACAAGGCCAATGTCAATGCGCTGCAACTCTTTCAACCAGAGGATGCCGTGAACGGATTTTGGTTCAGTCCCCTTGACAGCAACTCAAAAGAAGTGGAAGGGACCAACCCTTACGAAGGGGTGAATCCCGCCAATGGCATGGTCATCCACTACAATCTTCCCAAAGCCATGGACAGTACCGAGATCACTTTGGAGATTTTGAACCAACAGGGCAAGGTAGTGCGCAGTTTCACCTCGGAAAAGGACAAGGACTACAAACCCCATCATGGGGGTGGGGCACCTCCGGCACCAGTGTTGGGTACGGATAAAGGATTGAACCGTTTTGTATGGGACTTAAAGACTCCGATAATCCCGGGCATACCCGATGTGTATATTGAAGCCAATTTCACAGGGCATAAGGTCCCTCCCGGCAGCTACACGCTCCGGTTAAAGGCAGGTGGGGAAACCGTAACCACCACAGGTACTGTGCTAAGCCCTCCCAATACCAATATGACTCCCGAACGGTACAGGGAACATGATGTGTTTATGACAGAATTGGAAACCAACCTTACTGATATGCACCAAAAGATAAACGACCTTTTCAAGGTGCAGGGGCAGCTAAAGAAGTTATTGGAAGAGTTGGACAATGAAAACTTGAAAGCAGAAGGCAAAGCCCTACTGGAGAAGCTCAAGGCATGGGATGAGGATATGGTACAGCGAAAGTCGCAGGCCTATGACGATGTGGAGAATTTCCCCAACAAGTTCTCGGCAGAATATTTGTTTTTGATGAACCAGAGCAACAGTGCCTTGCCCCGAATCAATCAACCATCAAAAAACCGCAAGCGGGAATTGGATGCGCAATGGGTTGGACTTAAACAAAGAGCCGTAACTTTGATGACTGCCGATATCCCCAATTTTAACAAGAAGCTTTGGGAAAATGGGGTAGGGGCACTTCGATTGTAATCGTAAAAAAGCGTACTGTTGATTTACCCATATATTAAATCCTTGCACCTCATCTTTGTGGTCACCTGGTTCGCGGGACTGTTCTATATTCCGCGTTTGTTCATCTACCATATTGAGGCCAGGCAAAAACCCTCCCCGGAGCGGGAAATATTGACCGACCAATTGAAGCTGATGACCAAACGCCTATGGTACATCATCACATGGCCTTCGGCCATTCTGTGCACACTGTTTGCGGTTTGGATGCTTATTTTGATGCCCTCTTGGCTACAACAACCTTGGATGCATGTAAAACTGGGATTTGTGCTGTTGCTGTTCGCATATCATTTTAAATGCCATCAAATTTTTAAGCAATTGCAGCGCGATGAGGTAACATACACCTCCAAGTTTATGCGCATCTGGAACGAAGGGGCCACCTTGATACTCTTTGCCATCGTATTTCTGGTGATTCTTAAAAGTGCCTTCAATTGGATTTATGGGGTCATCGGTATTGTAGTGCTGGGCATTCTTTTGATGTTGGGCATTCGACTTTATAAACGTATACGGGACAAGAATCCCAATGCTTAGGAAAGTTCAAATATTAAGTTCAAGCGCAAGCTCAGTTAAATTAGTAGGAACCTAATTTTGAGCTTGAAACTTGAACTTGCACTTACTCTAGTGCCTCATTTGGCTCGATAATTGCTTAAATTTACCTCAAACCAAATACGCTTGTTCAGTAAATTATCCTTACGATCCCGGATATTCTTCAGCATGATATTGTTGGTGGTCATTGCCTCCGTATTGATTGCCGGGGTTACCATTTACCAGTATAGCGAACAGGGCAGGGACTATCATGAGAATAGGGTGGAGCGTAAGGAAGAGCAGGTACTTCAAAGCATTGCCTACACCATACGGGAAACCACCTACCCGGTGAACACGGAAAACCTCGGACTGATCTTTAGGGATGAAATCTACAAGATTGCCGATGTCCAAAATGTCAACTTTAATATTTATGACCTCGAGGGCAGTCTGATCAAAAGCTCTAGGCCCAGTTTTGAGGCCGATTCCATTTCCAATTGTTTGGATGCACAGATTCTGAACCATCTACGGGACAGTGATGACAAGCGATATGTTCAGGAACAGCGTGCCGCCGGCGATAATTACCAAGCCACCTACACCTACATCAACGATACAAGGTTTAAACCCATCGGGATCGTAAACCTTCAGTACTTTGAGGACAATACCTTCAACAATAAGGAGCTTACCGAGTTTCTCTTGCGTTTGGGAGGGGTGTACCTGATCATGTTGTTCTCCGCCATTTTCCTCGCGTACTTCATTTCAAAATACATTACCCGATCCCTCCAGACCATTTCCGATAAGATCAACCGGACCAACCTTACTAGGCGGAATGAAAAAATATACATTGAAAGCCCCGGGCAGGAAATTGGGAAACTGGTGGATTCGTACAACAGAATGATCGATGAATTGGAGGAAAGTGCCGTAAAATTGGCCAAGAGCGAACGCGAACAGGCATGGCGTGAAATGGCCAAACAAGTGGCTCATGAAATCAAAAACCCCTTGACACCCCTACGGCTTACCGTTCAGAATTTTGAACGCAAGTTCGACCCCCAGGACCCCGAGATCCAAACCAAGGTCAAGGAATTTTCAAAGACTTTGGTGCAGCAAATCGACACCATGAGCAATATCGCCACGGCCTTTTCCAGCTTTGCCAATATGCCCGCCCAGCAGAACGAGACCTTGAATGTGGTGAAGATCGTGAAGTTGGCCTTGGAGATTTTTACGGAAGACTACATCCATTTTATTGCAGACGAGGAAGAGATCATCGCCAAACTGGACCGCACCCAATTGATCAGGGTCATTACCAATCTGGTGAAAAATGCCATACAGGCCGTCCCCGAGGTGCCTTCTCCCCGAATATTGGTAACCGTTTCCTCGGAAGGGGAACAGGTAAAGATTTCGGTGGCGGACAATGGGGTGGGCATTTCGGATGGGTACAGGCAAAAGGTCTTTGAGCCCAAGTTCACCACCAAATCAAGCGGAACCGGCCTTGGTCTGGGAATGGTAAAGAACATTGTGGAAAACTACGGCGGAACCATTAACTTTACTTCACAAGTAGGTAAGGGAACCGTGTTTACGGTTAGATTTCCAAAGCAATCTTAGGCATTAGTCAGGTCGAGCGCAGTCGAGACCTCAAAATAAACAACACATGGACTACGAAAACATCTATATCGAAGAAGAGAACAGCATTGCCACCATCACCATTGATCGGCCCAAAAAACTGAACGCCCTCAACAAACGGACCATAGAGGAACTTCATGTGGCGGTAAAGGAGTTGGATGAGGATGCCGATACCAAGGTCATCATCATCGTGGGAAGTGGTGAAAAAGCCTTTGTGGCCGGGGCGGACATCTCGGAATTTGCCCACTTTTCGGTCAAAGAAGGGCGTCAATTGTCTGCCATGGGCCAAAAAAACCTGTTCGATTTTATTGAAAACCTATCCACACCCGTAATTGCGGCCATCAATGGTTTTGCATTGGGTGGCGGATTGGAGCTGGCCATGGCCTGCCATTTTAGGGTAGCGAGCACCAATGCCAGAATGGGTCTCCCCGAAGTCTCCCTCGGGGTCATCCCCGGTTATGGGGGTACACAGCGCCTCCCACAGCTTGTGGGCAAGGGTAGGGCCATGGAAATGATCATGACGGCAGGTATGATCGATGCGGACAAGGCCTTCGCCTACGGTTTGGTGAACCATGTGGTGTCCCCAGAGGAATTAGTGCCCTTGTGCATTAAAATAGCAAGCAGGATATCGAATAATTCCACTGTGGCGTTAAAACAGGCAATAAAAGTGGTAAATGCTGGTTTTAAGTATGATGTTGATGGTTATGCCGCCGAAATAGACGCCTTTGGCCATTGTTTTGGGACCGATGACTTTAGGGAAGGCACATCGGCCTTTTTGGAAAAGCGCAAGGCAGATTTCCCCGGCTCATGACCGTTGGCGAGACCAACCCAAATCGAAATGAAAAAACAAATCGTCCTGTTGGGCCTTCTTCTCATGGGCATTGTGGCACAGGCCCAAAAAATGCCCGTTTCCTATAATTTTGGTGAAAAATACAACGACCGCTATCGCTATTCCAACCTCTTGACCATTGATGATGACGGTACCGGGGGCTATATTTTGGTCCGAGCCTACTACCAAGGCCTGATCTTAAGGCCCAAAGGCTACCTCATAGAACATTACAATGCCAATTTGGAACTGGTAACGGAGTACAATTACAAGCTCAAGGGACTCGACTTTGTGGACGGTTTCCTGAAAAATGGCCAATTGAACCTGATGTTCCTCAACTACAATGAGGGTAGGCACGAATACGAATATTGGGTGCATACCAGCCCTATCATCGCGTTTGACTTTAAGGAGAAAAAATTGCTTTCCATCAGCTCGGAGCAGGTGGACGATCCGGTGGGGAAAAACTACTACAACCGGAACTTTTCCAAAGGATTTACCACGGCCATTCTTTTTGATGAGGACAAAAGGGGCTTTGTGATCAGTACCCACCACAAAAGAGGCAAGGACAACAAGCATATGATCCATATGTTCGATACGGCCCTCAACAAAAAATTCGAGTTCGACTTCTCTGGCGAGATCGAGGAAAAGAACTACGCTTTTGAGAATGTGGCCTTCTCGCAGGACCTGCAGATCGCGTATATTGTGGGGAAAGCCTATTTTAAGAAGAAACGCTTTCAGGTGGACGAGCGCAAGTTCCAGTACGAGCTTATAAGGGTTAACACCAACGGAAGCAGCGCACAATCGTTCGTGGATCCCGGAAAATACCCCGAAGCACTCTATCCGGTCCGGTTTAAAAACAGACTGGTCTGTATTGGGTTTTATGCCGATAGAAAGGACAATCGCTACAACGGAATCGCCTATTTTGATCTAGATCCCACCTCGCTCGACATCAATTCCCAAAAATACAATCCCTTTTCGCAACAGTTCATGGAAGACAAGTTTGGTAGGGAAGAGGACAAGGAAGTAAAGAATTTGGTCTTCAAAGGGGTGCAGATCGCCCCAAACGACGATATCTTCTTTAATGCCGAGGAATACTTTGTTACCACGGGCATGGAGGTCACAGGTGCCGGACAGCGCATTAAAACGGAACGCTACCACTATAACGACATTGTAAGCGCCAAGTTAAAGCCCAATGGCGAAATGGACTGGGTGCGCAACATCAACAAGACCGAGGTGACCCGCGGCGATGGCGATTATGCCTCCTACAGCTCCTACTGCAAGGATGGCAACACCTACTTCTTTATCTGTACCGCAGCAGACAACCCACAACTTATTGGTAACGAACGTCTTATCTTTAAACAGGGTTTTAGCCGAAACCGCAATGTGTTCATGATCTCCTTGGACCCGAACGGTGTTTTGGACTACGAAAAGATCATAGACCAACAAGAGGCCCGTTTACCCCTTATGGTCTCCAAACCCTTAAAGGATGCCATGGCGGACCATATGTTGTTCTATGCCAAGCGGGGTGGTAAAAAGCAGTTGGTCAAGGTAGATTTCAACTGATCGCCCACAAAAAGCAGCTTAAAATTCCCACAGCAGATTTCATCCGTCAATCCTAAAGGGCAATCCGTCAACCCAAACGGGTCAAGGGTCAACTAGGCCCCAAAATACCCAATGGGCCCGCGTACTTTTGGTTTCAGATAACAATTAAATAAAAAATTATGAAATCAATTAAAGTACTGGGCATGGCTCTTTTGGGAATGTCCATTATAATGGCCTCTTGTTCCGGTGAAGATGGAATCGACGGCAAAAACGGCCAAAATGGTACGAATGGTACGAATGGCACCAATGGTGACCCAGGTGACCCTGGAGCGGATGGGCTAGCCTGTTGGGATTTAAACGGGAATGGAAGCGGAGATGCCGCAGAGGACATTAACCAAGATGGCAGTTTTGATGCCTTGGATTGTGCTGGAATGGATGGCCAAGATGGTGCCGACGGCCAAGACGGAAGTGACAAACCCAATATGGAGTTCTATTTCCAAAATGGATATAATAATTATACTGGAACACGGGATGCCCAAATTAGTCCTGATGGGGTTAATGATTCTGATAATGGGTTTATGAACATACGGGAAGATTTAGACAATGTAAATGGTCAGAGAAGGTCATTGCTACGCTTTGACGGCATTTCGGATGTTGTTAACGCAGCATTTGATACGGACAATACCAATTGTGGGGATAGCTATAGGGTAGACCAAGCCATTTTATATTTGTATTCTGATGGATCAAGTGCTTCCACTGCTATTCCGGGGTACATACATATTGGTTTCTATGAAAATGGAGACCCTTTATTTGACGAAAGTACAGTTAGTTGGATTGCGGCAAATACCGTTGATAATTGGTTGATTCCAGGAGGTGCGGCCAGTCTTTGGGCAGCTAATCCATTCCCTGGTTCGGATGGCTATACACAATATATGCCTTTGATAGCAACTTCTTCCCAAGCTTTGGGTTGGATTGCCATTCCTTTGCCTCGAAATATCGTTTCAAATTGGATTTGTGGAGACCCTGACAACTTGAATAAGGGAATGAGACTTAGATTGACTACAGAAGCGGGTGCTGGAGCAACCAGAATAGGATTTTTCACAAGTGAAAATGGCAACACAGATTTAAGACCGTTGTTGGTGGTACAAACCACAGAGGTGGAGCCATCCGCTACTACCAAAATGGCCCCAAGCGGCAAAGCCAAAGATTGGGAGAACCTATCCTATGAAGAAAAAATGGCGCCCCTGTACCGCTTCTTTGCGGCCAAGGGCCTATAACAAGCTTTCCTTTTTCCCATACCTACCTGCAGAGAGAGTCCCGTCCGGGGCTCTTTCTTTTTTATGCCCATTGTCAGTTCGAGCGCAGTCGAGAACCATGTCCTGAGCCTTGCCTTGAGCCAAGTCGAAAGGGTAGTCGAAGGAGCGGTCGAGAACACTTATGGGCTTCCCTTAACCTTTGACCCTTCACACCATCACCTTTCGCCTAGCCCCATCTACTTTAATTCCAAGATGCATGTAAATTATCGGTCTTGGAACCCTTCAAAAAGTCTTGCTTCAAAACGTTCGTCAATCCTAAACGGCAATCCGTCAATCCAAACAGGTCACAAGTCAACTAGGCCCCAAAATACCCAATGGACCTGTTTACTTTTGGTTTCATTTAACAAGTAAATAAACAATCATGAAATCAATAAAAGCACTGGGCATGGCCCTTTTGGGAATGTCCATAATCTTAGCTTCTTGTTCCGGGGAAGACGGACAAACAGGTCCAACCGGCCCTACGGGCCCTGCTGGCCCAACGGGACAAGGAACCCCTGGTGACCCGGGCGCGGATGGACTTGCCTGTTGGGACCTTGACGGTAGCGGAACCGCCGATTTGGAATCGGAAGATATCAACAATGATGGCGTTGTGGATGCTTTGGACTGTCAAGGCGTACCGGGCAATGATGGCCTAAATGGCCAGGACGGTAGCGACAAACCCAATATGGATTTTTATTTCCAGGATGGGTTTAAAGGGTATTCAGGTACTGTGGATGCAACCATTACCAACATCAATGGGGATAATGGGGACAATGGGACCATCTCACAGGTGTCTTTTGCTGAAATGGCAGTGGATAGAAGATACCATGTAATGCGCTTTGATGATATCTCTGAACAGATAACTACTGCATTGGTAGGTCAGGGAGAGAACTGTGCAGACGCTTTTTATATGAACCGGGCCACCTTGTATATTTATATAACGTCCTATACCAATGATGCCGATCCATTATACCTTAGAGTAGGTTTTTACAATGCCAACGACCCCTTGTTTGTTGAGGCTGAAACCATCTGGACCATGGCAAATGGAACCGATGCATGGCATGGGACAGGTGGGGAAAGTGTTAATTGGGCTGGACCTTTTGTGGGAACAGATAATTATGCTGTCCAATTTGATGCAGGGCAAGGAGTCTCAGGCTCAAACTCAGGATGGTTTCCCATTCAATTGCCCAGAAGTGTAGTTGAGAATTGGATTTGTGACGGAAATACCAATAAAGGAATACGTTTGCGCCTTGATGGTGATAACGCAGTCAATGGAAGTACAATAAGTTTCCCGTCCAGTGAAAACACAAATGCAGACCTAAGACCCCTTTTGGTCATCGAGACCGAGGATGTAGAGCCATCCGCTACTACCAAAATGGCCCCTAGTGCCAAGACCAAAGATTGGGAGAACCTATCCTATGAAGAAAAAATGGCGCCCCTGTACCGTTACTTTGCGGCCAAGGGCCTTTAAAACTTTACCTTTCCTATACCTACCTGCAGAGAGAGTCCCGTCCGGGGCTCTTTCTTTTTGTATCATTTCGAACTGTCATCCTGAGCGCAGTCGAAGGAGCATGTGAGAAACCTAAAAGTTACCAGTGAAACATGGGATTTCTCGTTACACTTGAAATGACATCAAGACTTCATCTCATTTCTGACCCTGTCCTGAGTCTTGCCTTGAACTGTCATCCTGAGCTCGGTAGAAGGAACAGTCGAGAACACTTATACCCTTGTCATTCTGAGCAGAGCGAAGAATCCCTTTCAGGTACCCATCCCTATGGAAACAGGTCAATGCGATGCTGAACTAAATTCAGCATGACGGCTTCATTTAACTTTTATAAACGTATTGCCCGTTCAAGCCTTGTCCATAGCAGTCGAGAACACTTACTGGCACCCTTCACCCTCCACCTTTGACCTTTCACCTTTGACCTTTCACCTTTGACCTTTCACCTTTGACCTTTCACCCTTTTTCCATGACCCATCACCTTTTACCCTTCACCCATTTAACATTTACCCAACACCAAACAAAGGAAATAATCCATAAATTTGGAATAAATCCAAAAAAATGGAACCCAAAGAATACCAAAAAGGCCGAGGCGCCCAAAAAAACACCCCCAACCAATTTTTGCAGCAGGTGTACGAAATGCGGGAGGATTTTCTGGAGTTCTGTCGTTTGGAGGGCGAGGAGGCCGAGAGCAACAAGACCCAATACATTCCCATTTTCCCCAAGACCATTGTGAACAAGGTGGACAGCCCAGATGTAGGAATGCTATACTCCATGAACCCCTACCAAGGTTGTGAGCATGGGTGTATTTACTGTTATGCCCGGAATACCCATGAGTATTGGGGGTATAGTGCCGGACTGGATTTTGAGCGCCGGATTTTGGTCAAAAAGGCGGCCCCGGAACTGTTGGAGGCCAAGATCAAACACAAAAACTGGAAGGCGTGCACCATTGTGCTTTCGGGCAATACGGATTGCTACCAGCCCGCCGAACAAAAATTTGAGATTACCCGTAAATGTCTGGAGGTATTTCTAAGATACCGCCACCCTGTGGGCATCATCACCAAAAATGCATTGGTGTTGCGCGATCTGGATATTTTAAAGGAGCTCAATGCCCATCAGTTGGTGGGGGTGAATATTTCGGTGACCTCCCTTTCGGAAAAGACCCGAAGAAAACTGGAACCGCGAACAGCTTCCATCCAAAAAAGGTTGAAGACCATTAAGGTCCTGTCCGAAAACAATATTCCCGTCAACGCTATGTTGGCGCCCATGATACCGGGCATCAACAGTCACGAACTCTTGCCCTTGGCCAAGGCCGTGGCCGATCATGGGGCCCGTTCGTTTGCCATCACCGTGGTGCGTTTGAACGGGGCAATTGGACAGATTTTTACCGATTGGATCAAAAAGGCCATGCCGGACCGGGCCGAAAAAGTATTGCACCTGATCCAAGATTGCCACGGCGGGTCCATTAACGATAGCCGGTTTGGGATTCGGAGTCGGGGTGAAGGGAAAGTAGCCCAACAGATTCATGATATGACCCACTTGGCCCGCCACAAATATTTTAGGGACCGGCAGTTTCCCAGATTGCGGACCGATCTGCACGAACCCTACAAAAATGGTCAGATGAAATTATTTTGATACGCTCATTTCGAGTTAGTATGCGATGGGGAAATCTATTTTTCAACTATTTTTAGAGAAATGTCCAATCCTTGCCTTTGGTTTCGTCCTTAGGATGAAAACAATATATAACCAGTCCTAAATAAGGACACAAAACGAAACGTGATGAGTAATTTTTTGTATCTGTTCAGAGGTGGCGATGACGCCTTTGACAAATTGTCCCAAGAAGAAAAGCAGGCCCATATGGAAGTTTGGGGTGCATGGATGGGAGGCTTGAGTGAAAAAGGCAAGTTGTTGGACGGACTCCCTTTGGGAAAGGATGGCAAAGTGGTCCGCGATAGGGGCGAAGTGGTCACCAATGGTCCCTTTGCGGAAGGTGCCGAAATGGTGGGCGGATATTTGATCGTATCGGCCAAGGACTATGACGAAGCCGTGGAGATTTCCAAGGGCTGTCCCATTTTTGATTATGAGGGAAGTTTTGTGGAGGTCCGTGAGATCCTTTCCATGGAACACTGATGTAGAAAAAGTCATTTCGAACGAATGTGAGAAATCTAACCATAAGAGATTTGAAATGACGCAATTAAGAAAGTAGTCTTTTAAAAGTAATGTCACAGGACCACCACGCAACCGTAGAACACCTTTTTAGACAGGAATATGGAAAAGTGGTGGCCCTATTGACCCATAAGTTCGGGACTTCGCATTTGGAGCAGATAGAGGATGCCACCCAGGACACTTTTGTGAAAGCCATGCAAGTGTGGGCCTACAAATCTGTCCCCGATAGCCCAACGGCCTGGTTGTATCGCGTGGCCAGCAATCGGTTGATCGATGTATTGCGGCGGGACAAAAAAATGGACCTTCACGACACCGAAAGATTGTCCCACCACAGCGGAATAGAACAAAACGGTGACCCGGCCTTGGATACCACCCTTTCGGACAGTCAATTGAAAATGATATTTGCCTGTTGCCACCCTGCGCTTTCCCAAGAATATCAGATTGTGTTGAGTTTGAAACTTATCGGTGGGTTCAGCAATAAGGAACTGGCAGAGGCCCTATTGAAAAAGGAGGAAGCGGTAGCCAAATCCTTTACCCGGGCCAAGAAAAAGTTCCGGGAAGAGGTGAAAATGCTCAAGATTCCTGTGGAAATGGGCCTTCAGTCCCGTTTGTTCCGGGTATTGCAGGTTGTTTATCTGTTGTTTTCGGAAGGCTATGCCGCCACCTCGGGTACCTTGATCATTAAAAGGGACATTTGTTATGAGGCCTTGCGATTGGCCTTGTTGATGCAACAAAACACCTATTGCCAACACCCTAATTTGGAAGCATTGATCGCTTTGATGTGTTTTCATGCGTCCCGTTTTGACGCCCGACTGGATGATGAAGGTGCATTGGTCACTCTGGAACATCAGGATCGGAGCAAATACAACCAAGAATTGATTGCGATTGGGATGCGGCATTTGGAGCGTGCAGGGACCCATGACCGCACACCTTCCAAATATCATTTGGAAGCAGCCCGATCGTATTACCATTCCACCGCTAAAAGTTTTGCCAAGACCGATTGGAAGAACATCCTGTATCTATATGACCTGCAACTGAAATTGGAACCTTCACCTATGGTGGCCTTACATCGCATTGTGGCCTTTGCCAAAATCCATGGTGCTAAAAAGGCATTAGGGGAACTGGAGCAATGGGAAAAGAAAAACAATTTTGCAGATCAAGCGCTGTACCATGCCATTAAAGCCGAACTATATTTCGATTTGGGAAAAACCAAGGAGCAAAAGGCTGCTTTGGTAAAGGCCATTGCCCTCACCGAAAACGAACTGGTCAAAGCACACTATCGAAAAAAAATGGAAACCTAACGCCCTTTAGGGCGTAGGCTACATCTCTTCTTCCCCAACATGCTTTTTATAGAATTTCCAAGCTTCGTGGGCTACATCGCGGCCCAATTCCAATCCGGCAATATTGTCCGATTGGATGTGGTATCCGCCAAGCACCCTTGAAATCCCGGCCATTTCGGCTGTTTTGGTAAACGTGGGAAACTTAAGGGTCACGGTGTCCCCAAGGTTCTCCGGTTCGGTAAGCGAACCCGCCACGAGTTCCACTTCGGAACCAAACTCATCGCTGCCCGTCCAAAGTTTCAATGCTTCGGCACAGCCCCCACTGATGGTACTGTGGCCCGAGGTGTAACTTGGAAAAGGTGGGCACAAGAACGTATCCGGGGAATAGGGGCGCCATTGGCTGCCATCCATCTCTACCATTCCTTTTCCGACCCCGCCCCATGCTTTGATTTTTTGCTGGTCGTAATATTCGTGTACCAAGGCGAACGGTCTGGCAAAGTCATAGAACATTTTGCTGTCCCATGAGGCAATGAAGGCATCCATGGCCACCACTTGGTTGTAGAAGAACATTTTTACATCCTGATCCAAGGTGTGGTTGTCCCTAATGGATACTTCTTGGGCAAACTTCAACCAGTGGCCTGCTTGTTGTACCGATTGTGGCCCGTCCCGCATGAACTCCACCAAGGCTTTTTGCTCGTCGGTGAGGTTGGCCTGCATCTCAATGACTTCCTGTACTTCTTTCTCCAACTGTTCCGAGCCAATTTGTGGAGGAGGTCCGGGTCTGAATTGATCCCCAGATTTCATGGATATGGGGGTTACCTTGTCCCAAAAAGGGGTAAGGCACCCTGGGGCAAACTGCCCACCTTTTCCATCTGAAAAGTATTTGGGTTGCCAGCGGTTGGGATCCACATTGTTGTCCACGGAATTTATAGGCTCATACCCTACATAATTGAAATAAGGCACCCCATTGGAACCTTCTTCCTCCCCATATTGATTGGCACCATCTCCCTTTCGGGCCTCAATGACCGCTTTGGCGGCCAAATTACCGATGCCCTCTGGGGTATTGGGGTCCAAACTTTCATTATTGGGGTCCAATCCGAGCTCTTTCATAAAATCGGTAAAGAGTTCTTTATCCGAATAGTAATACTCGTTCATGGCCCTATATGCAGCATAACTGATGGCAATCTCCTTGTTTTTCAGGGTCTGTTCATCCATTGGACGTCGGTCTACTCCCTCCAGATACACAGGGATGGCTTTTTCATCGTAGCGGGACCAAGCATCAAAGATGGAAACAAATATCAACCCTAAAAATCTAGAGGTTATGGTAGGTCTTGGTTTAAATTTTTCAGTGTCGTTGGCCGTGGCAGTAATGGCCATTTGGCTCCATTGGTAGGCAATGTTTTCGGCTCCCATGGGTTGGGCCGCTTCCGCCACATTTTGGCTTTCTTTTCCGTTAGAGCCTTGCTTACAGGCCATAACGACTGCCAATGCAAATAGCAGTAAGAATGCTTTTTTCATCATAGGTGTGTTGTTTAGAGAAGTTACATCAGATGGATATGGACCGTTTGCTGCCCATATCCATCGTGCAATGTAGTAATTTTGAGAAAATTACGACAGTTCCCAGCCTTTACGGTAGTTCCGGGTGACCCATTCGTTGGCCTTGTCGTAATTGGTGATCTTCATGTTCTCACCATCCCAGAAAAGTTTGCGTCTTCCTGGGTAATCGTATGGATCCCAGTCCCCCACTTTTTTACCTTCTTTCAATACTTTGTATTGATAGGCTTTTACGGCCAAGTTGCCCATAAGTACGGTTTCGGTCAACGGACCGGCTTTGGAGAAATCGGAAGAAGTGGATCCCCCATTGAGGCACACATCAACAAAATTGGCAATGTGACCGCCCATGCTGCCGGGAACTCTAGGATATTTTGGTTTTGGAGCTTTGTAGAGGTCCATCATATCGGTAGGGAGCAAACGTGCATTTTGGGAATAGGTATCGCAAACCAAAATACCTCGTTCCCCATACATGATGGTTCCACCATCCCGGTTACCGACCATCTCACCATCTTTCAACTCATCGGGCAGGTTGGGCATTATGCCCCCGTCGTACCAGTTCAAGGCAATATCTCCATGGTATTCGTGGTCAAATTTCAAATGTATTTTGGAAGAAGGAGGACAGGAAGGGCTGTAATCGGCCTCCACAAAATCGCCTACCCAAACCGTGGTGCAGCTTGCTTCGGCTTCAGTGGGATATCCCAAATCCAGCACACTGAACGGGGTTTCCATAATATGACATCCCATATCGCCCAAAGCACCGGTTCCAAAATCCCACCAACCTCGCCATTTAAAGGGAAGGTAGGCTTCATTATACTCCCGCATGGCGGCCGGACCCAGCCAAAGATCCCAATCCAATCCTTTTGGAACTCTTTGTTTTTCGGTAGGTACGGCAACTCCTTGTGGCCAAACAGGGCGGTTGGTCCAACAATCTATCGTATGGATTTTCCCGATAATTCCAGACTCGACCCACTCTCTTGCAATTCGGCTATCATCACTGGAAGCACCTTGATTCCCCATTTGGGTAACAATGCCATTTTCCTTGGCCACTTGGGTCATCAGACGGGCTTCATGGATGTTATGGGTGAGTGGTTTTTCTACATAGGCATGCTTTTTCTCCCGCATAAAAGGGAGTGCAATGGTGGCGTGCATATGGTCGGGGGTAGCTACCATTATGGCATCAATATCATTCAAATGCGCGTCAAAGACCTTTCTAAAATCCTTGTATCGTTTTACATCAGGGAATTTTTCGAAAGTATCTTTGGCCCGTCTATCATCTACATCGCAGAACGACACAAACTTCACCTTTCCAGTTTCATTGAGACCTTTGATGACACCACTTCCCCTGCCGCCAACACCAAAAGCACCAACATAGAGGGTATCACTGGGGGGAACATGGGTTTTGCCCAGAACATGACTGGGTACAATAGAAAACGCAGCGGAGGCCGCTGCGGCATTTTGAATGAATTTTCTTCTTTGCATTGTGTTAGTTTTTATTGCGATTACAAGATACAAAAAACTGCTAGAGACAAAAGTTTTACCGATGGCCGTTCCACTCACCAAAAAACTGATCGAGGAAGGTTTCCATGAATTGATGCCTCTGCCGGGCCAGTCTTTTTCCTGTTTTCGTGTTCATGCGGTCCTTGAGTAGCAATAACTTTTCGTAAAAATGGTTGATGGTAGGGGCCTTGGAGGCCTTGTACTCCTCTTTGGTCATCTGAAGATTAGGAGCAATTTTTGGGTCGTGCAATGCCCTGTTCTTGAATCCCCCATAATTGAAGGCACGTGCAATGCCGATGGCACCAATGGCATCCAATCGGTCTGCATCCTGGACCACTTCCAGTTCTTTGGAAGTAAAGACCGCTCCGTTGTTCTCCAGACTGTTTTTAAAGGACATATGCTGAATGATGTTCACCACATGATTTATGGTGGCGATATCTACCTGTTGGGATTCCAAAAACGTTTTGGCCAGTTTCGGGCCAACGGATTCGTCCCCATCATGGAATTTTGGGTCTGCTATATCGTGGAGCAATGCAGAAAGTTCCACAACAAGGGTGTTGGTGTTTTCATGTTCCGCTATGAATTTGGAAGTGTTGTATACCCGTTCAATGTGAAACCAATCATGACCTCCTTCCGCATGTTCAAGTGTTTTTTTGACAAATGAGATGGTGTTTTGGATGAGATGGTGCTGATTCATTGGTCCGCGTTTACTCCCGAAGCAATAGTGGCTTCGATTTGGGCAATGAGCTCATCGGAATTGCCTTTGTTCTCTACAGGGACGTGCACCTTTAGGGTAAGGTGTGAGCCCAATCCCATGGGAAATTTGCCATACCGCAATAATTTCCAGGAGTTGTTTATGCTAATGGGCACAATCAAGGCAGAAGGTGAATTTTTCATCAATACTTTGAGCCCAGTGGTCCTAAAAGGCTTGGGAACGCCATTACGGCTTCGGGTCCCCTCTGGAAAAATCACGGCGCTTCGGTTGTGTTTCTCAATATACTTGCCCAGCTTTTGCAATTCGGCAATGGATTGTTTGGGGTCTTTTCTATCGATCAATGCCGAACCACTATGTCTTAAATTGAAAGATACGCTTGGGATGCCTTTCCCCAGTTCAATCTTGCTTACAAACTTAGGATGGTGTTTCCGCATATACCAGATAAGGGGAGGGATGTCGTACATGCTCTGGTGGTTGGAAACCACGATCAAAGGTCGGTCCGTAGGAATGTTGTGGGTGTTCTCAAAGGTGTATCGGGTGCCCAGTAGGTTGGTACATCGCATAATAAACCAATTGAGGATGGAAACGCTTCTTTTATGGGCATCGTACCCAAATACTTTAAGGCAGATCCACTGGATGGGGTGAAAAATGACCAAGACCAATCCAAAACTAATAAAGAAAAGGGAGGTAAAGAGATAGGAAAACAATTTGGCAAGTGTCATTTTCGGATGTTCGGTTTTTGGTAGGGTGTAAAAATAAAAAACCACCCTTTAAGGGTGGCTTATTTTTTTGGACAGAAGGGATATTTAACAAAATTCGTTATACGCTTCCATCAAATTTTCTGCAATAAGCTCTGCTGGCCTACCTTCAATATGGTGTCTTTCGATCATGTGTACCAACTCCCCATCCTTAAAAAGGGCCATACTTGGCGATGATGGAGGGAAGGGAACCATATGGTTCCTCGCCGTGTTCACGGCATCGGTGTCCACTCCGGCAAATACGGTCGCCAAATGGTCCGGTTTTTTGGAGTTCTGCAGGCTCAATTTGGCCGCTGGTCTTGCATTGGCCGCTGCACAACCACAGACCGAATTGACCACGATCAACGTGGTACCCTCTTGCTTAAGGGCATTCTCAACGGCTTCACTTGTATATAGTTCTTCAAACCCGGCGGTGGCCAAGTCTGCTCGCATAGGTTTTACCAATTCTTCAGGATACATAGACTACTTTTTAATTAGAGTCCAAAGATACGGTTTTGTTGGTTTATTTTCATGCTCCTTAACATTGTATAAGGCTTAGCTTCTTGCACAAAGCCCTATATTTGGGCTTTAATTTTTGTAGGATGATCAAGTGGGTTGCGGCCTTAATTGGATTTTTTATTAGAGGAATTGTCGGGGCGGTCTTAGGATTCTTTGTGGGCAGTCTACTGGATGGACTTGGAGGTTCATCAAAATCATCCAGAAGTGTTTTTCAGGATTTTACCCGCCAGAGCGTTTCCCCAGCTGATTTTGAACTGAATCTACTCTCCCTTTGTTCCATCATCATCAAGGCTGACGGACAGGTAAGCCAACGTGAATTGGACTATGTACGCCAATATTTTTTAAGCACCTATGGAAAGGAAAAGGCCAATGCCATTTTCAGGACTTTCAATGAGGTGATCAAAAAACGGGAGGTATCCGCCCAACGGATTTGTACCTATATGGTCCAACGTACCCGCTACGAGGTACGGTTGCAATTGCTACACTTTTTGTTCGGAATTGCCCAAGCCGATGGGCAAGTAAGTCAGGCAGAGACTTCCAAGTTGAGGGAAATTGCCGGGTATCTTCGAGTGGGAATGCACGATTTTGAAAGTATCATGGCCATGTTCATCAAATCAGCGGACAATGCCTATAAGATTTTGGAGATAGAAAGGAGTGCCACGGACGAGGAGGTGAAAAAGGCCTATAGAACCATGGCCAAAAAATACCATCCAGACCGTGTAGTCACTGAAGACAAAGCCATTCAAAAAGGGGCCGAAGAAAAGTTCAAGGAGGTGCAAAAAGCCTACGAGACCATCCAGAAAGAAAGAGGGATGTCCTAGGCTGTTGCCAGTTTTCTTCTTCGCTTACTTTTCTTTTTCAATTTGTTGATATAGATAATGGTTCCCGTTATGGGTAAACTGGTCCCTATCAAACAGGCCAAAAAATACAACCACTTACTAAAGGTTCCATAGATTTCCCCTGTATGGATGGGTCTAATGGCCGATGCGATTTTTACGTTCAAGGGTTTGTCCGCATAGAGTTCTTTGTGAATGATTTTCCCGGAGGTGTGGATTTGCAATTGATCTTGGGCCACAGTGGACCAAGAGTCGTCCGCTATTTTTCTGAATTCATAAACGGGATTTTTTTCATTGGGCAAAGTTATGGTGAGTGTGCCGTTGTAATCCAAGGTATTGTTGGCCAAAAGTACTGCTTGCTCCAAATCAATTGCCTTGTCACCCTTCAGATTCTCCAAATCCACTTTGGGTTGAGCCCCACGGTTTCCAAAGACCTTGGCGCCCATAAGGGAACTCAAGCCATCCCTATAACCTTCAAAAGACCAGCAAAGGCCGGTGATTCCCATAATCAAAATAAGTAGACAGGAATAAAAACCAAGGGTGTTGTGCAGGTCATGGTTGATACGTTTCCAATTGGCGCTGGTCTTGATCTTGAAACCAGCCTTAACGGTTTTCCATTTTACCTTTTTGGGGAACCAAAGAACGATTCCGCTAATGGACAGGATCAAGAAAATTATGGTGGCAATCCCTACTATGGGCCTACCCAATTCAATATCCATCAACAACCATCGGTGCAGTTTGAACATGCTGAACATAAAATCATCCATTCCGGTCTTTTGGGGAGCCAAAATCTCGGCGGTGTATGGATTTACCTCATAGGTAGATCCCCTTCGTTGTTTGGGGTCCTCTTTAATGGACAATTGGTAAGGGGCAGCGTTATCAGTAGGCACGGTTATGGCCATGAGTTGCCCTTTGGCTTGTATGTTGGGATCATCCACAATTTGGGAAAGGGATATTTTGTTACCAGTTGCCTGGACCTTCATTTCCTCTTTGAACCACTGCTCTATCTCCTTTTCAAAAGTTAGTATGGTACCGCTAAGGCAGACCAAGAAAATGATGATGCCGCTGGTCAATCCAAGCCATAAATGAACATCGTTGATAAAAGTCCGTATGCCGTAAGTTTTACTTTTTCCCATAACCATAAAAAGGCCCAACGCTTCCGCTGGACCTGTATATTTTTAATTTTCTGTTAGAATGAATAGGTGACCACCCCTGCCAAGTTGAATGGATCGGTTTGATTGATGAATCGGGTTCTATAGGCGTTGTACCCTATTTCATCAAAAACATTGTTGGCGATGACCCTAAAGTTCCAATTTCGATTGAATCGGTACGAAGCTTGAAGGTTGACCAAGGTGTAGGCATCTACATCAAAAGGTTTTTGATTGGGTACTATACCTTCATGGGTAACGGCGCCGGCACTCCAGTCGTTGATGGGTCTTTTTCCGGTGTAGTAGGCGCCCCCACCAAAGGTGAGGCCTTCCAAGGCTCCTTTGAACCCGTAGTTCATGTAAAGGTTGAAAGTGTGCTTAGGGGTATTCAAGGGTGCAGATCCATATACAAATGAGGTGTGTTCCTTGTACTGTGCATCAATATAGGAGTATCCTCCGATCAGTTCCAGATTGTCCAATAGTCTTCCGGTCAACTCCAGTTCCACACCTTTGCGTTCATCGTTACCTCCTTTTTGGTAAAACCCAGTGGCCACCCAGTTTTCATCATAAACAGGTAGGTTGATGTTTTTGTTGTTGATTTTAAAATACGTAAAGTTAAATCGAAGCTTGTTGTCCAACCAGTTGGTTTTGATTCCTGCTTCCAACTGATCAAAACGCTCGTTGCCCAAAGGTTCCCCATTCTCATCCAATCTAGATGCTGTTCTGGGGTAGGCGCTGTTGGTGTAAGAAGCAAATACATTGATGTTTTGGTACGGGGTCACAATAATCCCAGCCAAAGGATTGAAGGCATCATTGGAAACAGACTCGGTGTCCGTATCTGTTTTTGTGGTGCTGTAACGGATGCCCAAGAAGGACTTCAGCCAGCTGTTGAAGGTGACCACATCCTGCGCCACAAACCCTAGGGATCGTGACGAAGCTTCTCCCTCGTTGGGAGTTCCAAAGGCAATGTTGGAAGGTAAGGTGTTGTTTATGGGGGCAAAGACATCAATGGTGTCCAAGTTGGATATGGTTTGGGAGAATGTGCTGTAGCTGGAAGATCGATAGTCCATACCCACTTGGAAGGTATGTTTGATGCTGCCTGTTTCCAGCTTATCCCCAATAAGATCTACTTGTAGGACGCTGTTCTTGTCATTTCGCTCAGAATTGGAGAACCCTCTGATGCGTTGGTTGTAAATGGCATTGTCTTCGTTGTCCGTAATGGCATTTCCCAAGCTGGCACCTCTGCTGTCCAAATCCAAATTGGAGTGGTAATAGGCCACTTGAAGATCAAGCTGATCGTCCAACTCCCTGTTGAAACGAATGGAGTAAGTTTGGTTCATGGTGTTGGATCTATCGGTCTCAAAGCCCAAGAATTGATCATACGGCATATCGTAAATGGCATTGGTGTTGTTCTCGCCCAAGTTTACGGTTCCTATGTCCGGGGTACGGCTATCATCCAAGTAATCCATTTCCATGGTAAGCTTGCTCTTGTTGTCAATACGCCATTCCAAGGATGGATTGATGTAAAAGCGCTCGCCTTCAACCTTATCCCTAAATGAATCCCCTTTTTCAAAGGTTCCATTGATTCTAAAAGCAAGATTTTTACTGTTGTTGAGGGGTCCGTACACATCGTAGGTGGTCCTGGCTTGTCCAAAACTGCCCACACGTCCGCTCACATTACCGCCAAATTGATATCTGGGGGTTTTGGTCACAATATTGATGACCCCACCTGGGCTTCCCAAGTCGGTGGCCACCCCTTGTGTAATGGAAGCGGCACCTTTCAATACTTGGATATTATCCACCCCTTGCATATCGGTGAGTACGCCAACTCCCCTAAAATCAGAATTGATCCGCACCCCATTTTTGAGGATGGGGATTCCCCTAAAACCTCGGGACGACATACTTTCCCTTTGATTGCCATAGGTGGCAAAGGTGTATACCCCGGGTACGTTTTTGGTAGCTTCTGATATGGTTAGGTTTCCCTGTTGCTCAATAAGCTTTTCAGAAACCACTGAAATACTCTGGATCTGTTCATATGGAGCCAAGGGAAGTCGCGTCAGGGCCTCGATTTTATCGGGATGTTCATAACGGTTCCCAAAAACTTCCACTTGTTCCAACTCGTTCCCTTGCTCAAGCGTGAAGTTTAAGGTCACTTCAGTGTTGGAGCGTACCTCCACCTGTTGTTTTGCGGAATGATATCCCACGGAAGAAACCACTATTTCGTAGGTGTTGGGAAGTAGATTTTTGAGTTCATAAGCGCCATTTTGATCGGCCGAGACCCCAATGCCGTCAGCTTTTATGATCACATGGGCAAAAGGAACTGGCTCACCCGTAGTATCGGTAATGGTGCCGGAAACACTCCCTTGTTGGGCGGAACAGACTCCTATGGTTGTAAATAAAAAGATTGAGAATAGTTTTTTGAACATTATAGTTATTATTTAGACTTATTAAAAATAGATGGCAAATATAAGGCTGGGGGCTATAACCAAACAAGAATTATTTAGATTAATTAAAAATAATTTTAAAGGGATTTCAATTCCTGCTTTTAAAGCGGTGATTATTACCTATTTTTGGATTTAAAAGAGTATGCAGGAATTCTTGTTTTACATCAAGTTGGGACTTAACCATGTTTTGGACTTTGGGGCTTACGACCATATTTTGTTCCTATCTGCCTTGGCGGTACCCTTTACGTTCAAAAGTTGGAAAAGGGTGTTGATCTTGGCCACCATTTTTACCGTTGCACATTGTACGTCCTTGGCCCTTTCGGTATATGAAGCCGTTACGGTTGATGTTGGACTTATTGAGTTTCTGATTCCGGTCACCATTTTATTGACGGCCCTCTTCAATTTTGCCTATGTGTTCAAAGAGGCGTTGGATGTTGGACTTTTTCTCCATGTTCTGGCCACGGCTTTTTTTGGGTTGATCCATGGTTTTGGCTTTTCCAATTATTTTAAAATGCTCATGGCCGAGGAAGAGGATAAGATCACACCGCTTTTGGGTTTTGCCACAGGGATAGAACTTTCCCAAGTGACCATCATTTTGGCGATTTTGACCTTGGCATTTGTGGTTTTGGATGTGTTGAAGGTCAAAAGACCTGTTTTTATTGCGGTGACCTCCATTTTGGTGATTGCCATTACAATACCCCTGCTCATTGCAACGTTTCCCATGTAGGCCCTTCGTTAAAATTAATCGAATAAGGTTGTACGGGTCTTTCAAAGCGGGTATATTTAATTATTCTCGATTTTTTTATTGATGTATGAAGGAGAGTAAACAAGAAAAGTACGACAAAGCGTATTTGCGAATGGCCTTGGAATGGGGAAAACTTTCCTATTGCGAGAGAAGGCAGGTGGGGGCCATTATCGTAAAAAATAGAATGATCATTTCCGATGGGTACAACGGAACACCTACGGGATTTGAGAATATATGTGAAGATGATGAAGGGTATACCAAATGGTATGTGCTTCATGCGGAAGCCAATGCCATTTTAAAGGTGGCGTCCTCAACCCAATCCTGTGAGGGGGCCACTTTGTACATTACCTTGTCCCCGTGCAGGGAATGTAGCAAATTGGTGCATCAGTCTGGCATAAAACGTGTGGTGTACCAAACCGCGTACAAAGACGATTCAGGATTGAAATTTTTGGAACGGGCCGGCGTTGAAATCGTGCATATGCCCGTTCTGGAGGAAATGGTGTAAGCCTCAACTTGCTATTATGAAGAAAATTAATGGATATATCTGGCCCACACTGCTGGCCCTTGCCGTAGCCATAGGGATTTTTATAGGAGGGAAACTCCATTTTAACGATACTCCGGAAAAATTGTTTTCCACCAATTCCAAGAAGGACAAGCTCAACCGACTTATAGATTATATCGACTACGAATATGTGGACGAAATTGACACGGACAGCATAGTGGATGTGACCGTGAACAATATTTTGGGCAAGCTGGATCCACATTCCGTGTACATTCCCAAAAGTGAAATGGATGAGGTCTCCGAAAACATGAAAGGTGATTTTGCCGGAATAGGTGTCAGTTTTTATATGTTTAGGGATACCATTACGGTGATACGGACCATTAAAAACGGTCCAAGCTATATCAGCGGTATAAAGCCTGGAGATCGCATATTAACGGCCAATAGCGACACACTCTTTGGAAGAAGGGTGCCCAACAATGAGGTGGTCTCCAAACTCAAGGGCAAGATAGGGACCAAAGTGGACCTTAAAGTGTTTCGAAAGTCGGAGAAACGTACCATGGATGTCACGGTTACCCGCGGGCATGTACCCATTCGAAGTGTGGATGCGTACTATATGCTCAGCAAGGACTTGGGATACATCAAGATCAATAGATTTGCCGAATCAACCTTTAAGGAATTTCAGGATGCCCTAAGAAAGCTAAAATTACGGGGAGCCGAGAAGTTGGTGTTGGACCTAAGGGATAACCCCGGAGGTTATCTGGGCATTGCCGAGAAATTGGCAGATGAGTTTTTGGAAGATGATAAGTTGATTCTCTTCACCAAAAACAAAAAGGGAAGAATAAAAAAGGCCTTTGCGACCAGCAAGGGTGATTTTGAGAACAAACCGGTATATGTGCTGATCAATGAACGTTCCGCATCGGCAAGTGAGATCATAGCCGGTGCCCTTCAGGACAATGACATAGGAACCATTGTGGGAAGGCGTTCCTTTGGAAAAGGCTTGGTGCAGCGGGAAATGGACCTGGGAGATGGTTCCGCGGTGCGACTAACCGTATCCCGATACTATACCCCAACGGGCCGTTCCATTCAAAAATCATACAAAAAAGGACATCGAGACTACTACCAGAAATTTATGGAACGCTATACCAATGGCGAACTGGTTTCTGCCGACAGCATTAAAGTAGCGGACTCCCTAAAATTCCGTACCCCAAAAGGGAAAATCGTCTACGGAGGGGGAGGCATTATTCCGGATGTTTTTGTGCCCATCGGAAGTAATGAGGAAGAGGCCATTGAAAGTATGGACGACACCTATCAATTCTTTTCCCGATTCGTTTTTGAACACTTGGAAGAGGATAGAGATCGATACGCTTCCTACAGTATGAACCAATTTTTGGAGGAGTTCCGTGTGGACGATATTCTTTTTGATCAGTTCCTCCAATTTGTGCTGAACCGGAAGATAAAGATGGACTTCTATGCCCAAGAGGACAAAATAAAGGCCTACATAAAAGCCAATATTGCCGAACAGTTGTTTTCACCCAATCTATCTGCGGAAATCAAAGGAGAATATGACCCTATGCTCAACAAGGTGCTGGAATTGGATACCATTACATTTGACCAACCCGAAGTGGGTGCGGCCATCAAAAAATAAGGGATTAGTTGTCCTTTATCTTTTTTTCAATCTTTTTTGAAGTCATAAAGATCAATAGCAACACAATGGCGCACAATGATGCCACGATTCCAATCAAGGCAATGGTGCTGTCCCCTTGAAATGGGTTTTCAAAATCAACCAGGGTTACGTTATAAGCGATTAGCGCCAAGGCCAAAACAATAAGGACGATACTGAAGGGTCTGTTCATAAACGAATTTTAAATGCCGTGCGTAAAGAGCTCATTGATATTGGCAGCAAATAGCTTTACAGCAATCGCCAAAAGAATCACCCCAAACACTTTTCGGATAATGTTGAGGCCGTTTTTGCCCAATACGCGCTCAATTTTGGCACTGGACTTCAGCACCAGATATACAAAGATAATGTTTAGGATAATGGCAACGATGATGTTTTCCACATAGTATTCTGCACGGAGGGCCAACAGGGAGGTCATGGTCCCGGCCCCGGCAATAAGTGGAAATGCAATGGGAACTATGGAAGCACTTTCCGGCTCATCATCTTTATAAAGGCTGATGCCCAAGATCATCTCAATGGCAAGAAAAAAGATAATGAAGGAACCTGCCACGGCAAAGGAGTTCACATCAATTCCTATCAAAGACAAGATTCTTTCCCCCACAAAAAGGAATGCTACCATGATACAGGCTGCCACAATGGAGGCTTTTTCAGATTGAATATGCCCTACCTTGTTTCGCAATGAGATAATGATCGGGACACTCCCTACAATATCTATCACCGCAAAAAGAATCATGCTGGCGGTCGCTATTTCCTTAAAATTGAAATTCATGGCTGTATTTTTTCAGTCTGCAAATGTACGTGTAAAAAAGACTTTTGGATGATATAAAAATGTTTGGAAAAGGTCAAATTTTGGGTTTTGGACTACCTTTGCCCCAAAACAGGCATAATTATGTTCCAGATAGGGAAAACCATAGTGTCCGAGGAGATTTTGGAGAACGATTTTGTGTGCAACCTGAATGCGTGTAAGGGCGCTTGCTGTGTAGGAGGGGAATATGGTGCCCCGGTAGAGGATTCGGAAACCGATATCTTGGTCAATATCTATCAAGACGTAAAGCCCTACTTGCGTCCCGAGGGAGTCAAGGCCATTGAGGAACAGGGTGTTTTTGTGAAAGGAGAAGATGGCGAATGGGAAACCCCTTTGGTAAACAACAGCGAATGCGCCTACGTGATTTTTTCGGAGGATGGCATCACCAAATGTGGTATAGAAGCAGCCTATGAGGACGGCGCCACAAAATGGAAGAAGCCCGTTTCATGTCATCTTTATCCGGTACGTACCCGGGAATATTCAGAATTTACTGCGGTGAACTACCACAAATGGGAAATCTGCGACCCGGCCTGCAGCCTTGGGAAGGAGTTGAAAGTGCCCATCTATAAATTTGTCAAGGAAGCTTTGATCCGCAAATTTGGCAAGGCGTGGTACAGTGAACTGGAAGAGGTGGCGTCCGGGAACGCGGCTTCTAAATCGTAGGAATATCTAAAATGACTTTGGTGCCTATTGGATTTCCTCCTTCATCAAAAAGGTCCACAATATCCACATCAAACTTGTTCTGGTAATCCTTTGAGAAGTTGGCCAAACGTTCCTTGGTTATGCGGATACCCACGGATTTTCTTTTGAGCACCCTGTTTTCTTTGTTGACCTCTGCGGCACCCCTGCCCACACCGTTGTCCATAATTTCTATGGAAACGTGGCTTTGGTTCTTTCGTTTGACGTTCACATGGATTTTCTTTTCCCCTTCTTTTGGCGAAAGCCCATGCCATAAAGAGTTTTCCAAAAAAGGCTGTAATGCCAGGGAAGGCATTTTAATATTGGTTGGGCATACACTTTCGTCTACGGTGATTTTAAAGTCTATTTCGTTGGAAAAGCGAATGTTTTCAATGTTCATGTACAATTCCACGGTTTCCAGTTCCTCCGCTAAGGTAATTTCCTTTTGGGAAGAAGCCTCCAATATCTTTCGGACCAATTTGGAAAATTTGTTGAGGTAGTGAACGGCATTTTTTTGCTCGTTGTTGATGATGTAAAGCTTGATGGAGTTCAGCGAATTGAACAAAAAATGGGGGTTCATCTGACTGCGAAGCATGGTCTGTTCCAAGGAAAGCACACGCTTCTCGTTCTTGCTCTGGTATTGCCGATATAGAATATAAAGTATGGATGATATGAGCCCCACAATAAGGGCACTGACCAATAGGGTGGTCTGGTTTTTTCGCAGTCTTAGGCGCACGATCTCATTCTCTTTGGCCAACACGGAGATTTGGTTGTTCTTCTTGTCCGCCTCATATCGGACAATGACATCGTTCATGTACCTGAGGTTGGTGGCATTGGAGATCTGGTCGCTATATTCATCAACCTTTTTAAAGTACTCATAGGCCATTTGATAGTTGCCCCTTGCTTCTTCAAGTTCCGAAAGCTTTTGATACCCATTGAGCATGTTGCTGGGCATATTGTGGCTTTTCGCCATTTCCAGGCCCTCTTGGATAAATGTATTGGCCTTGTCGTACTGTGCCAATTTGGTGTAGGCCCATCCCGTATTGATGAAAACAGAAGAAGTAATGGAAAAATCGCCTATTTTTTTGGATTCCTTGTGCAGCGGCTCCAAGAGTACAATGGCCGCATAAGGCATATTTTGTTTCAGATAAATTTGGGCTAGGCTGTTTTTACAGATGACCCTACCATAGGCAGAGTTGATTTCCTCATTATAAGCCAAGGATTTCCGATAATTTTCCAAGGCTGCTTCCAAATCACCCTTTTGCTCCAAACAGTCCCCGATGTTCTGATGGTTAATGGCCAGACCGAGCTTGTTTCCGAGTTCCTCTTCCAATTTCAATGCCCTTTTAAACTGTGCAATGGCCAAGTCGTACTGCTCCAAGGTTTGGTATAGGTTTCCAATGGAGTTCAGGGAAATATTGATGTGCCGTTTAATATGATGGGAAGGATTTTCCACTTCTTCAGCCAACTCCATGGCTTTTTGGTGGTAATCCAAGGCTGTTTTTATGGCGTCAGTTCGTCTGTAGACTACCCCAAGCATGTTCAGGCTTAAGACCTTTAGTTCGGTGTTGTTGGCGCTCTCCGAAAGTTCCAAGGCTTTTTCGTGTAGGTCCGCCGCTTTCTTGTATTGGGAAATGTTCCTGTATTTGGTCCCCAATTGGTTAAGGGCGAATGCCTCTCCTTCCAAATAATTGTTTTCCTTGGAGAAGTTGGCAAAGTAGCGTATCAGGGTGGTATCCCCTTTCTCGGATTTCAACTCGGTATCCAATGCCACATACGTCTTGGGCATCAATTGTACGATCCTTTCCACCTTTTCCTTGAACGCTTCAGGAATTTCTTGGGCGTAAAATGTTGCAACAAACAAAAGGTAGACCAAGGAAAATAGAGTTGCCCTTCGCAGTCGACCTAATTTTTCGATGTGTGTGGACTCTATTTTGGACACAGGGATTGAGGGGGATTACAGCATATCCAAAAAATCGGATTTTTTTTGCCGGGAGACAGGAATCTTGTGGTTGGACTCCAAGACCACATAGCCGTCCGTTTTTAGAAATTCTTTTATCTTGTTCAGGTTGATGATGTAGGAATTGTGTATCCTGAAAAAGCTGTTATCGGGTAAGAGGGCATTTACTTCTTTGAGTTTTTTGGTGAGAAGTATTTTTTGCCCATCGCTCAAAAAAATGGTGCTGTAGTTTCCGTCAGATTCGGCATACAGGATATCGTCACTGTTCAGGAACAGCAATTTACCATCCGTATTGATGGTTATTTTTTTGCTGTGGGATTCTGCATTGAAATTCAGTAGAATCTTTTCCAACCGATTAACGGTCAAATTTTTGGCATTGAATTTCTTGATCTTTGCAATGGTCACTTCCAAATCATCCGTATCAATGGGCTTGAGCAGATAATCTATAGCTTCGTTCTTCAAGGCCTGTAGGGCATACTGGTTATAAGCTGTGGTAATGACAACGGGGAAGTCCTTGTTTTTAAGGCTTTTAATGAACTGAAACCCATCCATGGCCGGCATTTCAATGTCCAAAAAAAGGCAGTCTGGGGTATTGCGTTCCAGATACTCCAAAGCCTCATGGGCATCGGTAAAGGAAGCTACAATATCCACCTCATCGCTCAAGTTGGTCAATTCCCAACTCAAGCTCTGAAGAGCCTTTATTTCGTCGTCAACAATAACAGCTTCTAGCATGCTACGGTAATTAGGTATATCAAATTTATGATTATTCTTTCAACGCGTCCTTAAATTATGTGCTAATGGATGTATTACACGTATAATCGGTAAAAAAAGCCGAATCAAGCGAAAAAGCTGGGCTTTCGGGCTTGTGTATCAATTTTTTAACCAAATGTCCATGGATACCAAAACCAATTATACATAAAAGACAACCGTTTATACATACCCAAGGAGGAGCGGTGGCATTGTTGGCTATCTTGGCTCTGTCAAAAATTGGAGTATCATAAAGTACTGTTATGAGAAAATGTGTTGTATTGTTTGTGATTTTGGTGGCGGCTTTGATTTTTGCGGCAATTTCCGAGAAAAAGGAGTTGAAAATACAATCGCATTGGAATGAGATGGCTGTTGAAAGCAATCATCTATCTAGATAAGAAGTTCATATACATATTGCCAAGACTTGTACGGCCGAAGCAACCATTCTCTTGATTATAGAAACCGCTTGCAAAATAAAATCTTCGGTCTGCCCAGGGGTCAATTTTGGTTTTTAGGTTTCGGGGGAACTACCTAAATATTCCAAAGATCCTATCGGAAAGGCATGGAGAGGCCGTACTGTTTGGTAATATCCCGCTAAGCTCCTGAGTTTAATCATCATAAAAACAAGACCAAAAAGTATATTTTTGATATACTTTTTGGTCTTTTTCTTTTTGGTCGCCCAACATCAAAAACTTATCATTTTTTCCCATTTTGGTCAAACCCAAGAAACATCGTTGGCGACCCTAGATTTCAACAGTTTGTGTTAAAAACTTTGCCCCGGTTTTGCAAAAACCAACTTTACAATCTAACAACAATTTTGAATCTTTGTTAGCCTATTCGCATGGAAATTTCCTTCCAGATTATAAACCTTTAGTAACAAGAAACTATGTCGGCAGCCATTGAACCCATATTGCAAGAAAACAAAGACAGATTTGTGATTTTCCCCATAGAGCATCATGATTTGTGGGAATGGTACAAAAAATGTGAAGCTTGTTTTTGGACTGCCGAGGAGATTGACCTACATCAGGATCTGACGGATTGGAACTCCAAGCTGAATGACGATGAGAAATATTTCATAAAGCATATTCTGGCCTTTTTTGCCGCTTCGGACGGGATTGTGAATGAGAACTTGGCAGAAAACTTTGTGAATGAGGTACAGTACTCCGAAGCCAAATTTTTCTACGGGTTCCAGATTATGATGGAGAATATCCATTCCGAAACCTATTCATTGCTCATAGACACCTATGTGAAGGATGAAAAGGAAAAGAATGTACTCTTCAAGGCCATCGAGAATTTCCCTGCCATCAAAAAGAAAGCGGATTGGGCCCTGAAATGGATAGAATCCCCAAGTTTTGCGGAGCGCTTGATTGCCTTTGCCGCGGTCGAGGGAATTTTCTTTTCCGGTGCATTCTGTTCCATCTTCTGGTTGAAGAAAAGAGGATTGATGCCCGGACTTACTTTTTCCAATGAATTAATTTCAAGGGATGAAGGAATGCATTGTGATTATGCAGTGCATTTGCACAATAACCACTTGGTCAATAAGGTACCAAAGGAGCGTATCAAGGATATTATCGTAGATGCCCTGAACATAGAAAGGGAATTTATTACCGAGTCATTGCCGGTGAGCCTCATTGGGATGAACGCAAAACTAATGACCCAGTACCTGGAGTTTGTAACCGACAGGTTGTTGGTGGAATTGCAGTGCGAAAAAGTGTATAATGCCACCAATCCATTTGATTTTATGGACATGATCTCCCTTCAGGGTAAGACCAATTTCTTTGAAAAACGGGTGTCCGAGTATCAGAAGGCAGGTGTTTTGAACAAGGAAAAGGATTCTGATTCGCAAAAAATCAGTTTCGACGCGGACTTTTGATCCAAGCTTTTTTGTTGACTTTCCATGCCCCCGGAAGTCTACATGACCTTAACCTAAAAATGTTAAAATTTTAACATCACGGTATGCAATTGGGCAAACACAACATATCAATTCAAATAAAACACTAGTAGCGCCATGTATGTAGTAAAAAGAGACGGAAGAAAAGAGCCGATCATGTTCGACAAGATTACGGCCAGGGTTAGAAAACTTTGTTATGGGCTCAATGCCCTAGTGGATCCCGTTAAAGTGGCCATGAGGGTCATCGAAGGACTTTATGATGGTGTTACCACCTCAGAGCTCGATAATCTGGCGGCCGAGATTGCGGCCACGATGACCACAACGCATCCGGATTATGCAAAGCTAGCTGCCCGTATTTCCGTTTCCAACCTGCATAAGAACACCAAAAAGTCTTTCTCCGAGACCATGAAGGACTTGTACGAGTATGTAAATCCAAGAACCGGTAAAAAAGCTCCTCTGTTGTCTGATGAGGTGTTCAAGGTGATTTCGGAAAATGCGGAGACCTTGGATTCCACAATCATTTACAACCGGGATTTTGGCTACGATTATTTCGGTTTTAAAACCTTGGAACGCTCTTATTTGCTCAAGCTGAACGGTAAAATTGCCGAACGTCCCCAGCATATGCTCATGAGGGTGGCCGTTGGGATTCATTTGGACGATATGGATGCCGTTGTGGAAACTTATGAGTTGATGTCCAAAAAATACTTTACCCATGCTACGCCGACCCTTTTCAATTCGGGGACGCCAAAGCCACAGATGTCATCTTGCTTCCTTTTGGCCATGAAGGACGATAGCATCGATGGAATTTACGATACCCTAAAACAAACGGCCAAGATTTCCCAGTCCGCTGGTGGGATTGGATTGTCTATTCACAACATTAGGGCAACAGGATCCTATATTGCAGGAACCAATGGAACCTCCAACGGAATTGTTCCCATGTTACGGGTTTTCAATGACACGGCCAGATATGTGGACCAAGGTGGTGGAAAAAGAAAGGGAAGTTTTGCCATTTATGTGGAACCATGGCATGCCGATATTTATGATTTTCTGGAACTTAAAAAGAACCACGGGAAAGAAGAAATGCGGGCCAGGGACCTATTCTATGCCATGTGGATACCGGATTTGTTCATGAAACGAGTGGAAGCGGATGACACATGGACCTTGATGTGTCCTAATGAATGTCCAGGATTGTTCAATACCCATAGTGAGGAATTTGAGGCCCTGTACACCCAATACGAAGCTGAAGGAAAAGGAAGAAAGACCATAAAGGCCCGAGACCTTTGGGAAAAAATATTGGAGTCCCAGATAGAGACGGGTACCCCCTATATGCTGTACAAGGATGCAGCCAACAGGAAGAGTAACCAAAAGAATTTGGGGACCATCCGCTCCTCCAATCTCTGTACCGAGATTTTGGAATACACTTCCCCAGATGAGGTGGCCGTTTGTAATTTGGCCTCCATTGCATTGCCCATGTTCGTGAAGAATGGGGAGTTTGATCATAAGGAGTTGTTCCGGGTGACCAAAAGGGTGACCAAGAACCTCAATAAGGTCATTGACCGCAATTTTTATCCCGTTAAGGAAGCGGAGAACTCCAATATGCGACACAGACCTATAGGTCTGGGTGTTCAGGGATTGGCCGATGCCTTCATCATGTTGCGATTGCCTTTTACCAGTGATGAGGCCAAAAAATTGAATCAGGAGATTTTCGAGACCCTTTATTTTGCTGCCGTTACCGCTTCCATGGAACAGGCCCAAGAAGAAGGGGCCTACTCTACCTATGAGGGTTCGCCCATGTCCAAAGGTGAATTCCAACATAATCTTTGGGGGGTTAAGGATGAAGAACTTTCCGGAAGATGGGATTGGGGTAAACTCAGAAAAGAGGTCAAAAAACATGGGATACGAAACTCCTTGTTGGTAGCTCCAATGCCTACCGCATCCACGTCCCAGATTTTGGGCAACAATGAATGCTTTGAGCCCTACACCTCAAATATCTACACCCGAAGGGTATTGTCCGGGGAGTTCATTGTGGTGAACAAGCACCTATTGGAAGATTTGGTACGATTGGGTCTGTGGAACGAGAACCTAAAACAGGAATTGATGCGTGCCAATGGCTCGGTTCAAGGCATCGATGCCATTCCAGAAGATATCAAGGAGCTTTACAAGACCGTCTGGGAACTTAGTATGAAGGATATTATCGACATGAGTAGACAAAGAGGCTATTTCATTGACCAGAGCCAATCATTGAACCTGTTCATGGAGAATGCCAATTATCCCAAGCTCACCTCTATGCACTTTTATGCTTGGAAGAGCGGTCTTAAGACCGGAATGTATTATCTGAGGACCAAAGCGGCAGTGGATGCCATTAAGTTCACTTTGGACAATACCAAGAAAAAAGAAGAGCCTGTGAGTGTTGCGGTCGAAACTACGGAAACTGCAGCGGTGGCAACGGAAGCCATTAAGGTGGAGGCAGTGGCCGTAAACCAACAGGAAGTGGACATACAGCCCCTCACGCCAGAAGAAATGAAAGAAATGATCGAACGCGCCAAGGCAGGTCAAGCAGATGACGATTGCCTAATGTGTGGATCATAAGTCTGTACTGGACTCAAAACAGTACATGTGATAGTGTTTATTGATTAGATGCCTCGGAAAAGTTCACCCCACCATGAACAACTTCCGAGGTATTTTTTTGCCGTAATTAAGAAAAGGGCCAAAAACAAAAAGCCTTCCATATGGAAGGCTTTTATGTGTATAAAGAACAAAACTTACAATGACCAGGCCTTGCCTCCGGTCAGTGTATTTAAATCTCCACAGCCAATATATTCACCAGGGATAGGCAAATAGGCCAATACCTCTTCACCTACATATTCTGATGATTTATAGGCCCATGTGGCCAAGTTCCTCAAATCATTGGCAAAAGAAAAGCTTGCGATATCCTCATTGAGGGTAGCTTCTCCTCCCTGTTCTATGGCATCCATATAACTGCTTATGGCTTCCGAATGGGCTGTTTCTTCCTCATCGGTTCGTTTTTTGAGATAGGTCTGTAAAACAGGCTCTATATCGGTAGCCTCAACATCCATTAGGGATGATTTTCTAGAATCGGCCAAGACCTTATCAAAGAAGTTGCCCATTTTCAATTTAACAAAATCTTGTTGTTCCTCAGGTAATACCTCATTCATGTACGAATCGATAAAAACATGCACATTCATCTCAGTTGCAGACGGTGTGTCCGTCTTGGGAAGGATTACGTCCAAGGTCTGGGCCAGGGCATATCCCTGTTCTTGGTTCAAAAAGGAAGGAGTCCATTCGGCATAGGCCGGTTTGTCCTTGCAGCTTTGAAGCAACCCTAAAAGGGTGGGAGTGGCCACGGCATAGCCAAAGGCCATACCCATATTCTTAAGTGCGGATCTTCTTTCCATTATATATTTCCTTTTTTAAGTTCTTGAGCGGCGTGGTGTACGGCTCTTGCTGTAAATGCCATATAGGTCAATGATGGGTTTACGCAACTGGCGGAGGTCATAAAGGCCCCGTCGGTAACATAAACGTTCTTGCAGGCATGCACCTGGTTGTTTCCATTGACTACCGAAGTTTTAGGGTCACGACCCATACGGGCAGTACCCATTTCGTGGATACCCAATCCTAAGGCGTACGGACGATCGTAGGGCTCAATATCACGGGCGCCTGCCTTCTCAAGCATCTTAACAGCTTGGTCTGTCATGTCCTTACGCATGTTCAACTCGTTTTCCTTGATTTCAGCATCAAAGGTCACGGTAGGTAGTCCCCACTCATCTTTTTTGTCGTAATCCAAGGTCATTTTATTGTCGTGATATGGAAGGATTTCTCCAAAAGCGGTCATGCCCATGCTCCATCCCCCTGGGGATAGAACGGCATCCTTGTATTCTTTTCCGAAGGCCGCTTCGGCAATCATTTCCTCGTAATTTCCGCGACCGGCACCACCTTGGTACCCATAGCCACGGACAAAATCCTTCATATTGGAATCTCCACCAAGATTTCGGAACCTTGGGATATAAATGCCATTGGGCTTTCTGCCTTTGTAGTATTTGTCTTCGAAGCCATCAAATTTTCCGCTGGCACCGGCCAAGAAATGGTGGTCCATGATGTTGTGGCCCAGTTCTCCTGAATCGTTCCCCAATCCATTTTCAAATCTATCCGATTTGGATTGCATCAAAATGGAAGTGGATGCGATGGCAGAGGCGCAAAGGAAAATTACCTTGGCCTTGAACTCGAACTCTTCCTTGGTTTCCCTATCGATTACTTTTACCCCAGTGGCTTTTTTGGTATTGGGGTCGTAAATGATCTCGTGTACAATGGAATCAGGTCTTAGAGTCATGTTTCCGGTTCTCTCGGCGGTAGGTAGGGTAGAGGATACACTACTAAAATAACCTCCAAAAGGACATCCCCTAATACATCTATTCCTAAACTGGCAACGAACCCGGCCATCGCCTTCAAATTTTTTATCACTGTTGATGTGTGCCACCCTTCCAGCGGTAACGGCGCGACCGTTGAAGTGCTCGGATACTTTTCCCCTAAAAAGGTCTTCAACACAGTTCAGCTCCATCATGGGCTCAAACTGTCCATCGGGTAACTGTGGCAATCCTAGATTTTCACCCGAAACACCAATGAATTTTTCCACTTTATCATACCATGGTGCAATGTCCTTGTAACGTACCGGCCAATCCACGGCAATGCCTTCATTTTTATTGGCCTCAAAATCAATATCGCTCCAACGGTAGCTATGGCGTCCCCACATAATGGAACGTCCACCAACGTGGTAGCCCCGCATCCAATCAAAGCGCTTTACCTCATTGTAAGGGTGTTTCAAATCGTTCACAAACCAATGCTTGGAGGCAGCACCGGTGGTATATCCTGTTCTGGATTGTTTTTCCTGTTGTTTTATGTCTTCCCTTGTGGCCTGTCCGGCATGGGGAAAATCCCAAGGGTCCATATTGGCTGTGGGATAATCATCACGGTGTTTTACCATGGGGCCACGCTCCAAGACCAAAGTCTTGAGTCCATTTTCACAAAGCTCCTTGGCAGCCCAACCACCACTGATGCCCGTTCCCACCACAATGGCATCGTAGGAATCCTGCTCCTCGTTGTAATAAAATTTACTCATTTATTCGGATTGTTTATTTCCTAAATGTATTAATTATTAAATTAATTTTCTACATTTAAACCCTATGTTTATTGAGAATTCGCTACTATAACGTTGTAGTTTTTTGTATTCCATGTGAAATTTTATTATAGAATCTTATGAAGAAACATTTTTTTGCCAAGAATGGTACTTTGGCTGTAGTCATGTTTGTATTACTGGGAATTTTTTCCTGTAAACAGAACCAGAAAAAGGAGGAAGGGGAGAGCCAAGAAGTGGCCCAAGAGGCAATGACAACCACTGATGACCCCGCCTTTAAAATTTCCTTGGCCCAATGGTCCATACACAGAATGATCCGAGAAGAGGGAATGGATCCCTATCGCTTTGCCGAGAAGGCCAAAGAATGGGGTTTTGAAGGATTGGAGTATGTAAGTGCTCTATACAATGCCGAATTGGAGAAAGATAACTTCTCCGAAGAAGCCATGAAAAAGTTTGTGGAAAAGAGCAAGGCAGAGAGTGACAAGTATGGATTGCAAAACCTGATCATCATGATCGATGGCCAAGGGGATTTGGCCGCAGCCGATGCGGCTGAACGCAAAGCGGCCGTTGAAAACCACTATAAATGGGTAGATGCCGCAGCAGCTTTGGGCTGCCATTCCATTAGGGTGAACCTGAACGGAACCATGGAACCAGAGGCATGGACTGCTGCTTCTGTGGATGGACTCACACAACTGTCTACCTATGCCAAGGACAAGAACATCAACATCATTGTGGAAAACCACGGAGGACCTTCTTCAAATGCGGCTATGCTCGCGGGAATCATGAAGCAGGTGAACATGGACAATTGTGGCACCTTGCCCGATTTCGGCAATTTCTGCATCAAAAGGGAAGCGGGGGATTATTACGAATCCAAGTGTTTGGAGGAGTATGACAAATACCAAGGGGTAAGTGAGTTGATGCCCTACGCGAAAGCGGTAAGTGCAAAATCCTATGATTTTGATGAAGAAGGCAATGAAACCACCATTGACTATGCCAAAATGATGGATATAGTTGGGAAAGCAGGCTATTCCGGCTATGTAGGTGTGGAATATGAAGGCAACGAACTAGGCGAGGAAGCAGGGATTTTGGCCACAAAGGAATTGTTGGACAAACTGCGTTAAGCGTTCACCATAAGGTAAAGAGGTATGAAGGGATTCTTGCAACAGCTCTTCGATTACAATTTCTACTGCAATAAAAAGCTGATAGGGCAGTTCCATTCCATGGAACAGGTCCCTGGAAATTGTATTCGCCTTTTTAGCCATATCCTGAATGCACATCACATCTGGAACCAACGGATATTGGAAAAACAACCGGACTTTACGGTTTGGCAGGAACAGCCTGTGCAAAACTGGGAAGACATCCATTATGATAACCAAAGGACATCCTTTGAGATCATTACCAATACCGAAGACCTTAACAAGAGGGTTGAATATGAAAACAGTGAGGGAAGGACTTATGCCAATGACATCAAAGACATCCTTTTCCACGTGGTGAACCACTCTACCCACCATAGAGGCCAGATTATGATGGATTTACGCGCATCAGGAATAGCACCCGAACCTCTGGACTATATTTTTTACAAACGATAAACTAAACCGACTAAATATGAGTTTTAAAACCAAATTCCAACTGTCCTTTATGATGTTCCTCGAATTTTTTATTTGGGGCGGATGGTTTGTGACCCTAGGAACATTTCTGGGGAACAATTTAAATGCAACTGGGGGAGAGATTGCCCAAGCGTTTTCAACACAATCGTGGGGAGCCATCATTGCTCCTTTCATTATTGGTTTGATTGCCGATAGATACTTTAATGCTGAACGAATCTTGGGAGTGCTTCACTTGGTTGGGGCCTTCTTGATGTACCAAATGTACCAAGCCGATGAGTTTGCGTTATTTTACCCATATATTTTGGGGTATATGATCCTATATATGCCCACATTGGCTTTGGTGAACTCTATTTCATTCAGTCAAATGAAGGATCCTGCCAAGGAATTTTCCCCTATCCGTGTTTTTGGAACCATTGGATGGATCGTTGCTGGGTTGGTCATCAGCTATATTTTTATTTGGGATTCCCCCGAAAGCATTCAAGCTGGAATGTTGAAGAACACCTTTTTAATGGTGGGAATTGCTTCGGCCGTTTTGGGGCTTTTTAGTTTCACTTTGCCCAAGACTCCTCCTAGCGTTAACAAGGACGAAAAAGTATCCGTTGCCGATATGCTGGGGTTGGATGCCTTGAAACTTTTGAAGGACAGAAACTTTCTGGTTTTCTTTATCTCTTCAATCTTGATCTGTATTCCGTTGGCCTTCTATTATCAAAATGCCAATCCGTTTCTATCTGAGATTGGAATGGAGAACCCAACAGGAAAGATGACCATAGGGCAAGCCTCGGAAGTATTGTTTATGCTCCTTTTACCATATTTCTTTACCAAATTCGGATTCAAGAAAACCATAATCGCAGGGATGTTGGCTTGGACCGCTAGGTATTTGCTTTTTGCTTATGGAGATGCGGGAAGCTTGACATTTATGCTCCTCTTGGGGATAGCACTGCACGGCATATGTTATGATTTCTTCTTTGTTTCAGGACAGATCTATACCGACAGTAAGGCTGGTGAAAAATACAAGAGTGCTGCCCAAGGGTTGATTACCTTGGCCACATACGGCGTGGGGATGCTCATCGGATTCTGGATTGCTGGTCAGATTACGGACAACTATCTTATTTCAGAAAACAGCCATGATTGGGCAAGTATCTGGCGCTTTCCTGCTATTTTTGCCTTTGCGGTGGCAATTATCTTTGCCCTACTGTTCAAAAATGAAAAAATAGAGTACAAAGAGTAAATCAATCGGAACATGCCAAAAAAAATCAGATTAGGAATACTTGGAGGAGGCGGTGATTCCCTTATTGGGGTATTGCACAGAGTGGCTTCTTTCATTAATGATAACTATGAAATTGTGGGGGCCGTCTTCAACCCCAATCTTGAGGACAGTTTGAATTTTGCAAAACAAATAGACATTCCCACCAATCGTATCTATAAGGATTTTGATACGTTGATTGAGGAGGAGCTCAAGCTTCCTGAGGAGGAGCGTATTCAGGTGTGTTCCATCCTTACGCCCAACTTCCTGCATTTTCCCATGGCCAAAAAGTTGTTGGAGAACGGCTTTCACGTCATCTGTGAAAAGCCCATGACCACCACCTATGAGGAAGCGAAGATCTTACAGGAAACCTTGGTGAAGGCCGGGACGGTGTTTGCGGTTACCCATACCTATACTGGGTATCCCATGGTGCGCCAAATGCGCGAGATGATCAAGGAAGGTGTCTTGGGAAAAATCCACAAAGTGGATGCACAATACTACCAAGGTTGGATCAACCCTATCATACACGACAAGGAAAAACGGTCGACCGTATGGCGCTTGGATCCCAAAAAAGCAGGAATCAGTTCCTGTATGGGAGATATTGGCGTCCATGCCTTTAACATGATCGAGTATACTACTGGACTTCAAGTGAAATCCTTGTTATGTGATTTCAACTACCTGTACGCAGACAACCAAATGGATGTGGACGGAACGGTGTTGTTGCGCATGGGAGAACATGTAAAAGGGCTTGTTCGAGCAAGTCAGGTCGCTACTGGAGAGGAAAACAACCTTACCATAGCCATTTACGGGGAAAAAGGAGGTTTGCGATGGGAGCAGGAAAACCCTAATTATCTCTACAAACTGAACGACCCAGAACCGCTACAGGTTCTAAAACCAGGGCATGCCTATAATTCAGAATTGTCCTTGGACGGTACCAAGTTGCCTCCGGGTCACCCAGAAGGGATTTTTGATGCCATGGCCAATATCTATTTGGGTGTGGCGAGGGCCATACGAGGTGAGAAATATAATAGCGGGGAGTTCCCAACCATGACCGATGGGGTCCGTGGTCTCAACTTTATAGAAAACACGGTAGCTTCACACAAACAAGGGAATGTTTGGGTGGATATGGTGGATTGAATCCGCGTATAAAATAAAGATGTAATGGCTGCCTTTCGGCGGCCATTATTTTTTATAAAGCATCTCAAATTGCTCAAAGACCACGATCATACTGTCTTTGGGCGCGGCACCAAAATGGCCAAGTTCACGGGAGAAATAACCCCAATGCGTGTTTTTCCATTGGTCCAGACTTTTATCACCCTCACCTTCCAATCTAGCATGTTCTTCACGAATACTGAAATAGGGCAACAACTTTACTGAAGTGGTCCGGATGACACATTTGGCATTGCCGTTCCAATCGGTCACCACATAGAAGTCACCAATCTTGGGAAGGGGTTCATTGCGTAATTGAATACCCTTTAGCGCATGGGACATGGCTCTTTTAGTTTCCTTGCTGGCCAAATCGGCACAGACATTGGCATCTTTTTCATTATCATAAAAATGAATTACCCTTGGAGCATCCTCGGAGGCAAACTCCAGATGGGCGTCCAAAAAGTCGCCCCATAGATTCCGGGCTGAAGCATTTTCCATAAGCAGGTTTTAAGAAAATTTGTGTTGTTTAAATTGATTGGCGGCATGATTGGCGGCCCTGGCCGTGAACGCCATATAGGTCAATGAGGGGTTTACGCAACTTGCCGAGGTCATAAAGGCACCGTCCGTTACATAGACATTGGGTACGTCATGCAATTGATTGTGCTTGTTCAATACCGAGGTTTTGGGGTCGTGTCCCATTCGTGCGCCTCCCATTTCATGGATGCCCAGACCGGGACCGGTTTCGTTATCGTAGGTGGTGATATTTCTAAATCCGGCAGCCTTGAGCATGGCAGCGGCCTCTTCAAGTATGGCTTCTCGCATTTTGTACTCGTTGTCCTTGAACTCTACATCAAAATCCAATTGAGGCAATCCCCATTGGTCCTTTTTATCGTTGCTCAAGGTAACCCGATTATCATGATGTGGCAACATTTCCCCAAAGCCGGTCATTCCAATTTCCCAACCACCGGGTTTTAGGATGGCCTCTTTCAGTGCCTTGCCATAACCCATTTCCGCGACCATTTCAGACCAGTTGGTCCTATTGGCACCACCTTGGTATCCAAATCCACGTAGGAAGTCCTTGCGCTGGGTTTTTTCATCCAGATTGACAAACCTTGGGATATAAAAACCATTGGGCCGTCTTCCCTTGTAATATTTGTCCAAATGACCATCTACCTTTGCCGAAGCGCCCAATTGGTAATGGTGGTCCATGATGTTGCGTCCCAATTGGTCATGGTTGTTGCCCATTCCATTGGGGAACGCCTTTGATTTGGATTGCAACAAGATGCCCACGGATGCCATGGAGGATGCACAGAGAAAGACAATATTTGCTTTGAACTCCATTTTTTCATGGGTTTCTGCATCAATGACCTTTACCCCAGTGGCCTTTTTTTGTTGTTCATCATAGATGACTTCATAGACGATGGAGTTGGGTCTTAACGTCATGTTTCCGGTCCGTTCCGCAGCGGGAAGCGTAGAAGAGTTGCTGCTAAAATAGCCTCCAAAGGGACATCCCCTCCAGCATCGGTTTCGATATTGACAAGGTCCGCGACCTTCAAATTCCGCAGTTTTTTCTGTGATATGGGCCACTCGGCCAATAGTCAAGAGCCTGCCATCCTCAAAATTGGAAGTCAAAGCCTGTTGCAAGTCCTTTTCTGCACAATTCAACTCCATGGGAGGTTGAAATTGCCCATCGGGCAATTGTTTAAGGCCCAAGGCTTGTCCACTTACCCCAATATAGGTTTCCACCTTATCATACCAAGGCGCAATGTCCTTGTAGCGAACGGGCCAATCCACGGCAATGTCTTCTTTTTTATTGGCCTCAAAATCGATATCGCTCCAGCGATAGCTCTGTCGGCCCCAAATCAGGGAACGGCCACCTACCTGATAGCCCCGTATCCAATCAAAACGTTTGGTTTCTTGGTAGGGATGTTCCAGGTCGTTCACAAAAAAGTGTTTCACATCGTCCCTGGGAGCCCACCCTACGCGTAGTTGTTTGTGGTATTTTTCTTTGTCAGCACGGTTTAGTTCGCCTTTAAAGGGGTAGTCCCAAGGATCATCGTTCATGGTTTTGTAATCTTCCACATGCTTTACCATGGGGCCACGTTCCAGTACTAAGGTTTTTAGTCCGTTTTCGCAGAGTTCCTTGGCGGCCCAACCGCCACTGACTCCCGTGCCTACCACTATGGCATCATAAACTTTGGTATCATTCACCATTCTACTGTTTTAATTGTTGGCTAATCCCTATATTTAGGTCTTTATTCATGGGAAGTGAGAACACCATGATATTTTTCTTAAATATAGAGGATAAATCCTAAAAATGAATGGATTTATAAATTCCAAAAACTCAACTTAAATGAAAACAATTAAAGGACCGGCTGTTTTTTTAGCACAATTTGTGGACAGTCAGCCACCGTTCAATTCTTTGGATGGGCTTTGCGAATGGGCCTCGGGTCTAGGATATAAAGGAATTCAGATTCCTACGTGGGAATCCTTTCTAATTGATTTGGACAAAGCGGCCGAAAGTCAGGACTATTGCGATGAGCTCAAGGGAAAGATAAACTCATACGGATTGGAAATCACCGAATTGTCCACCCATTTACAGGGGCAATTGGTAGCGGTGCATCCTGCGTACGATATCATGTTCGATAATTTTGCGCCCGATGCCCTAAAGGGCAAGCCCAAGGAGCGGACCCAATGGGCCATAGAGACCGTAAAAAAGGCAGCGACAGCCAGTCGAAGATTGGGATTGAACGCCCATGCCACCTTTTCTGGAGCATTGCTCTGGCACACGGCGCACCCTTGGCCCCAAAGACCGGCCGGTTTGGTGGAAATGGGATTTGAGGAACTGGCCAAGCGTTGGATGCCCATATTGAACCATTTTGATGAGGAAGGTGTGGATGTATGCTATGAAATTCACCCTGGGGAGGATTTGCACGATGGGGATACCTTTGAGCGTTTTTTGGAAGCCACAGGCAACCACAAAAGGGTCAATATTCTTTACGACCCAAGTCATTTTGTATTGCAGCAATTGGATTATATTGCTTACATAGACCATTACCACGAGTTTATAAAATCGTTTCACGTAAAGGATTCCGAGTTTAACCCAACAGGAAAGAAAGGAGCTTTTGGTGGCTACAATGATTGGGGGGATAGAGCCGGGAGATATCGTTCTTTGGGTGATGGACAAATCGATTTTAAGACCATATTCTCCAAATTGACCCAATACGGCTGTGATGTTTGGGCCGTGATGGAATGGGAGTGTTGCATCAAAAGCCCTGAGCAAGGCGCACGAGAAGGTGCCAAGTTCATCCAAGATCATATTATTGAAGCTACGACCAAGACCTTTGATGATTTTGCAGGTTCGGCAGTGGATTCGGAAAAACTTAAAAGAATACTAGGAATATGAAAAAACCAATCATTTTGATGGCACTTGCAGTAGTGTTTGCCTGCAAGGAAAAGCCCAAGGAAAATGCAACCGAAGAAGTTGCGGAACAGGAGACGCAAACACAGGAAGAACCCACGTGGACTGTTTTGTTCGATGGCTCATCCTTTGACGGATGGCACGTGTATAATGGAGGTGAGGTAGGAGAGCCATGGAAGCTGGAAGATGGCGCCATGGTATACTATCCACCCGAGGAAAGAAATAAAGGGAAAGTGTATGATCTGGTTACGGATAAGGATTACACCAATTTTGTATTGTCTTTGGAGTGGAAAATTTCCGAGGGTGGAAACAGTGGAATTTTCTATGGAATATTTGAAGATGAGAAATATGGAGCGCCCTATGTGACAGGTCCGGAAATTCAGGTGTTGGATGATGAAGGCCATCCTGATGGCAAAAACGGGGCTACCCATCAGGCTGGTGCTTTGTACGATATGATTGCTGTATCGGAAAAAACAGTAAAACCTGTGGGCGAATGGAATCAAGTGGAATTGACCATCAACCATAAAACCAATCAAGGACAAGTGGCCCTCAATGGTAAAAAAGTTGTGGAGTTTCCAGTACATGGCCCCGAATGGGATGAGATGGTTGCCAATTCCAAATTTAAAGGATGGGAAGGTTTTGGAGCCTATCAAACTGGAAAGATAGGGTTGCAAGATCACGGAAATATTGTGGCGTTCAGAAACATCAAAATAAAGGAACTATAGTATGATGATCAACAAAAATGCCCTTTTGGCCCTATGTGTCTTAACAGGGGCCTTTGCCTTCGGCCAAGAGAAAGAACCTACCCAACCTGAAGCTGCCGAGGTTTATGAACCCGTTCCTCCAAAAGTGGTGCCGGGAAGCAACGGTGCACCACCCAGTGATGCCATTGTTCTTTTTGATGGCTCCAATTTAGACGGATGGATCAGCACCACGGATAGCACTGCTGCAAAATGGACGCTGAACAAGGATGGGAGCATGACCGTAAAGGACAAAACAGGCAATATCCAAACCCAACAGAATTTTGGAAGCATCCAACTGCACATAGAATGGAAGTCCCCGGCCCAAGTAAATGGAAAAGGACAAAGCCGTGCCAATAGTGGTATCTTTTTATCGGGTTTGTATGAAGTACAGGTGCTGGACAACAACGACAATGATACCTACGTGAACGGTCAGGTGGGGTCGGTGTATAAGCAGCATGTGCCCTTGGCCATGGCCTCCGTGCCAACAGGGGAGTGGAATACCTACGATATCATCTACCATGCCCCAGAGTTTGAAAAAGGACAAAAAACCAAATCAGGGACACTCACAGTGATCCAAAATGGGGTTCTGATTCAAGACCATGTAGAAATCAAGGGGACCACACCGTACGTTGGATGGCCCAAGAACCCTCCCCATGGAAAGGGACCATTGATGTTGCAGGACCACCAAGACAATAGCAGGGTAAGCTACAGAAACATTTGGGTAAGGGAGCTGGACTAATTTTCTATTTATCTCCAACAAGCAGTAGTTAAAGGGCCAATACCTATTTTGGTTACCTTTGGCAAAATTTATCGTTTCATATGATTCAATCCATGACTGGCTTTGGAAAGCATGTTGTACAGCTTCCATCAAAAAAAATTACGGTAGAGCTTAAATCGCTCAACAGTAAAAATTTGGATATCAACGCCAGGATTCCGCAAACCTTTAGGGAAAAGGAGCTGGAGTTCAGAAAGATGATAGCCGATGCCCTGATCAGGGGAAAGGTTGATCTAAGCCTTTACGTTGAGATTACGGGAGAAGAAACCACAGCAGAAGTAAACCAAGGGGTGGTCCGGAATTATATGGAACAGCTGTCGGCGATTGCCCAAGGAGACGATTTAAAGCTCTTGGAACTGGCATTGCGTATGCCGGACACCCTAAAAACGGATAAGAACGACATTGATGTTGAAGAGTACAAAGCTATCAAGGAAGCCCTTGACCAGGCCCTATCCAAGGTAATCGAATTTAGAAATGAAGAAGGCAAGGTCTTGGAAAAGGATTTTGTGGAACGTTTGGCCAACCTGAAAGCCTTGTTGGATAAAGTCAAATCCCTTGACCCTGAACGCTTGGCCAGCGTGCGCGAGCGTTTGGAAAGAGCCGTTTCAGATCTAAAAGTGGAAGTGGATGAGAACCGTTTTGAGCAAGAGCTCATCTACTATTTGGAGAAGTATGACATTACGGAGGAAAAAGTACGTTTGGACAACCATTTGAATTATTTTGAAACCACCTTGAACTCCGACGATTCCAATGGCAAGAAACTGGGATTCATTTCCCAAGAAATAGGAAGGGAGATCAATACCATTGGTTCCAAGGCCAATTATGCCCCCATGCAACAAGTGGTGGTGCAGATGAAGGATGAACTGGAGAAAATCAAGGAACAAATGCTGAATGTATTATGACGCAAGGAGGGAAACTCATTATTTTTTCGGCCCCATCGGGAAGTGGGAAAACAACGATTGTAAAGTACTTGTTGGAACAACCCGAACTGAACTTGGCCTTTTCGGTTTCGGCCACCTCCAGACCCAGAAGGGGTAAGGAAAAGCATGGGGTAAATTATTATTTCATGTCCATTTCCGAGTTCAAGAGACATATCAAGGAAGATGACTTCTTGGAATGGGAAGAAGTATATCGCGATAATTTTTATGGCACTTTAAAGAGTGAGGTGGAACGCTTGTGGGCCGAAGGCAAGAATGTCATTTTTGATATTGATGTGGTCGGAGGGCTTCGTATCAAAAAGAAATTCCCCGAACAGACCTTGGCCGTTTTTGTGAAGCCACCCAGTGTGGACGAGTTGAAGATTCGATTGAAAAAGCGCAGTACGGAAAGTGAGGATAAGATCAATATGCGGGTGGCAAAAGCCTCTGTTGAATTGGCCACGGCTCCCCAGTTTGACCGTATCATCAAAAATTATGATTTGGATACGGCTCTTAAAGAGGCCCATGAATTGGTGGCCGAATATGTCGGGGCCAAGATTCCCGATGCAAAAGAGGAATAGCGTATGAAGAAGGTAGGGCTCTTCTTTGGAACATTCAACCCCATTCATATAGGCCATTTGGTCATTGCGAACCATTTGGTGGAGTTTTCCGATTTGGATGAGGTTTGGTTTGTGATCACCCCGCAAAGTCCATTCAAGACCAAGCAATCGCTTTTGGATGACCACCATCGATACCAAATGGTATATGAGGCCGTACAGGAATATCCCAAGTTGAAACCCAGCAAGATTGAATTTGACCTGCCTCAGCCCAATTATACCGTGAACACTTTGGTACATTTGGATGAAAGGTATGGGGAAGACCATCAGTTTGCCTTGATCATGGGAGAGGACAACCTGAAAAGCTTCCATAAATGGAAAAACTATGAAACCATTTTGGAGCAGTATTCCCTATATGTCTACCCAAGGGTTTCTGCAGGGGAGGTGGAGCAGCAGTTCAAGGACCATCCCAAGGTAGTGCGGGTGGCTGCCCCCATCATGGAAATTTCATCCACCTTTATTCGTAGGGAACATAAAAACGGGAAGAATATAAGACCTTTGCTTCCCAATGCAGTCTGGAAATATATGGACGAGATGAATTTTTACCGTTAGGAGAGTCTAAGGTCAACCTTTGGTAAGAATATCCGTTCCTAAATATTTGTCATCCTTGTTTAAATACCAGGCCCGAGTCTTGGGCATTTGTATCCCGTTGATTTCCTCCAATCCCTCCAAAAGGATGTATTCCCCATCATTTTTGCTTTCATCATGGTAAAATTGGTACACTTCCATGGCATAGGTCTTCGGGTCAAAATAGAAATACCAGGTATCGCTGCCTACCTTTTCATCATATCGAACTTTTAAGACAAGGTATTTTTTGCCCTTAAAGGTTTTTACCTTCACGCTCTCATCCAAGAGTGTACCGGGATCTTTCAGTTTCATGGGAAGCCCGTACAGATAAGTGTAGTAATTTTTCATGGTCTTTCCCCGTTCGCAGGATAGTCTCAATTTATCTGCCTCAGCTTCCGAAAACTCCTTACTGCCGTTTAAGGTAATGGAGCAATTGCCCTTGCTCATATCATAGGTATAGGAATTGCCGTCCTGCTCCACATCCAACACAAATTCTTGGTTGACAAAATCGGCTTTTATGGTACTTGTTCTCTTCGGAGCATTGGGAGACTCCATAATGACCTTGAAAGAGGTATCAAAATAGTTCCAGTTGTCATTGGGGTCATGGAAAGCAATGGCCCTTTCCAACACAGTATTGGCCGTTGGTAATTCTTGGGAACTGACAACCTGGACGGTTACCCATGTAATTAGGAAGGAGAAAAGCGCATATTTGACCATCTTGTACCTATTATTTATAGGTACAAGATAGTACTTTATGTATGATAATGTTGCTTACTGCTCCTGTTCGATCTTGGCAGGAGGAACGGAACTGTCGTACTCTTGATAGTACTGCTCCAAAAGATCCATCATGGCGGTCATTAAGTCCCGGGTCTCCAACAATAGGGAGAAATACAAAGTTGTATTTTTTGGACTGGACTCCTCAGTTCGGGTCCTTGAGACTTGACGATCAATTTTTTGCAATACCAGATCATACAGCTCTTGCTTGGAATTCAGGATGGCATCGATTTTGTCAAAGGATTTCTTTTCGAAGGTTTCTTGGGTCCTGTCAAAAATCTCCTGTAGTTTCTGGTCGATTTCCTTGAGCTCCTTTATCTGGTTGTACTTCAGTTTTTTATGGTTGTTGTACACATGGTTAAAGCTCACTTTTCCTATGTACTCAAGGGATTGTGACATATCGGTCAAGTGTCCCATGGCGTTGATGTAAAAGTTACTGGCACCAATGTGGGCTTCCTCCAAATTCTTGATAAAGTAGAAAGTATGTTCCCGTAGGTCCTCAATCTCTGAAGAAAGTTTGTTGCTCTGTTTTTTGTTCTTCTTTAGGAAGTTCAAATCTTGTTTGGCCAACCCATTGATGGAGTTGGAGTAAATCCTATTGCTACGCTTAACGGCGTTGGCAATGTTGGCGGCACTTTCATCTATCACACCTTGAATGGAGCTGCTTTCGGCCCTTCTCAAACGGTCTTCCACCTTGATTTCCTTTGTTTTCTTGTTGTAGGAGATGTAGTTCCTTACCAAAAGAAGTACAGCTGCGAACAAAAGAATGGCAATGGCGGCACCCTTACCAAAGCTGATGAGGGTTAGAATGGTCCCAGCGGCAATGAACGCTATAATGGCGGTACTGAACCAACCGGCAATAACATTGAGAACCCCTGCTACCCTGTATACGGCACTTTCGGCACCCCAAGCCCTATCGGCCAATGAGGTTCCCATGGCTACCATGAAGGTCACATAGGTAGTGGAAAGTGGAAGTTTATAGGAAGTGGCCACTGAAATCAGGATACCTGCCACCATCAAGTTAACCGATGCCCTGATCATATCAAAAGCGGGTAGGTGCAACACTTTATCCTTGGATAGATTGATTACGGGTTTTTTGAATCTTTTGTCGATGGCGCCCTGCACTGAAGGAGGAACTATGGAAGTTATCCATTCAGATACGGCAATGGAGTACCGCACAAGGCTTCTGGACAAATAGTTGGGCTGAAACCGTTCCTTGGCCTCACCTTCACGCGAAAGGTTGATTTCCGTATCGGCAACATAGCGCGCTTTTTTGGACCACCAAAGGGTGGCCACCATGATCATCCCGGAAATAAACAAAAGTAAGGTGGGCGTTTCCACTTTTGTGGCAAGGATTTCCATGCTAAATTCGGAGGCCGGGGTTCCAGAAACCACCCAAGCTTCATAAGATTGCCAAGCGGCAATAGGCACACCAATGAAATTGACAAGGTCATTTCCGGCAAAAGCCAATGCCAATGCAAAAGTTCCAACACCAATGATCAATTTATAGATGTTGGTATTGGCAAACATGATGAGCACGTAAGAAATAACAGCCCAAATCATAAAGTTTACCACTACCACCCCGTATACTTGGGTTTCTAAAAAGTCCTTGATGGTCATACCATTTATAAAACCATAGGTTTGGTCGGCAAAAGGAGTTCCCTTGATTCCTTTTATCAATATAAAATAGGTAATCGCGGAAAGCGCAATACCTCCAAAAATAGCTCCTGTCCATTTTGGTTTTTTCTGAAAATCATAGGATAACAAAAGTCTGGAAACCCATTGCACAAAAGCTCCAATGGAAAATGCAATGACCACGGAAGATAGGATACCTACAATAATTTCAATGGCCTTATCCGTGTTGATATAGTTGATGACATCCGTGAAATTCCCATTTTGCGCCCCGATTTTGATCAAGGCCATGGCAACCGCCGCTCCCAAAAGGTTAAAGACTATGGATACGGTTGTGGAAGTGGGCATGCCCAGCGTGTTGAAAAAGTCAAGAAGGAGAATATCGGTGATCATGACAGCCATAAAAATGAACATGATCTCATCAAAATAGAATTGACCGGGGTTAAAAATACCCTTTCGGGCCACCTCCATAAGACCGCTGGAAAAAATAGCGCCACAGGCAATACCTATACTGGCCACGATCATAATGGTCCTAAAGGATATTGCCTTGGAACCAATGGCCGAATTAAGAAAGTTTACCGCATCATTACTGACACCAACTACAAGGTCGGCTATGGCCAAGGCCGCCAAGGCGACCATAATCAAAAAGTAAATACTATCCATACAATAATTAAAAGTCCAAAAAATTTTTCAAATATCTAGAGAATGCCCTATGATTAAGTTATGTTAAGGTTATCTTTTACAGGTGAACATCCAACTGTAACCGGAACATTAACTCATCAGTTCCTTGATCAACAGTTAGATAGCTAAGATCGGTTTGCAGTTTTAGTTTATGGCCTACAATATATTTTGAAAGTCCCAGAGTATACTGTTTCTCAGGAGCTTTTCCCGTAATACTCCGATCCAATTTTATGCTGGTGAACCTGGCAGAGAGTTCCCAATTTTTTTTAAGGAGATATCCCGTTTGAAGGTTCAATCCGTTTCCTATTTGTACAATGTCGCCCGTTTCAGTACCATCCAAATTTTTGGCGATAGGGTCATCGGCATCACGGTTGGCATATTCTCCCATTAGTGAGAATCCCTTGTACTTAAACATGAAATCCATAAAAAAGGTGGAAATATCCGTTTCATAAAAGCCGGTATCGGTGAACATATAGGTACCCATGTTGCTCCGGGTCTTTACGGCGTTCTTGTTGAGGTCATATGTACTGCCTATCATTAATTTAGGGGTTTCTTCCCGTGCCAGATCGGCTCCTTTATAATCCCCTTTGGACTGGAATTTTCCAAAGGGAAGGAATTCCAGGCGAGAGGTGTACTGATGCCCTCCCAAGTTGCCTACGGTAACATTTCTTCCTTCTCCCTGGGAGAAAGCGAACTTCTCCCTGATCAGAGCTTGTTTTCCCAATTTAAAATGATGCCTTAGTTGGAAGCCCATATCCCGATCAATGTTGAACTTGGCATTGAGCAAGGAACGATCTACCTGCTGTAGGTCTCCGGATGAGATGACCCGTTCTATGTTCCCGGGAAGTTTGGTCTGGCCAAACCACAGCTCAAAATTTTCATAAAAGTTCCATTTCACAACGGCATCAAAGATATATCTGGGCGTGTTTCCCGTAAATTGGGAACCTCCTGAAATATCGCGGTTGGAGAGCCCCAATTCAATTTTATATCGAAGCTTTGGCGTGTATACAAACCCATCAAATTTTAATCTGGCCCTACGCACCAAGAAACTCTGTTCTGGGTTTTGTAACCCATCGGTTTCACTATTTTCCCAATTGGCAATGGCCAGAAGTTGCATTCTTGCCCCAACTTTGGAGCTCCATGTACTGTCCTTGCCAACAATGTTCAATAACCCTTTACCAAAAGTGGTTGGACTTGAATCTTGTGAGTGGGAAAAATGGGTGCATAAGAAAATAAAGAAAGACCCTGCTAGGGCTAACTTTTTGATATTCATTACAGTACTAGTTTTTGTCGCTGCAAAGAACAGCACCCAATGTTAAGTTAATGTTTTCTGTATGTTATTTTAAGGATAGGAGGTAAATAAAAAAGGCTACCTTATTGAAAAGGTAGCCCTAGGATTTCGAAGAATAGTCGACAAAAACTAATATCCGTAACGAAAACCTTAGCTGTAATGCTGTATTCTGACAAAAATGCCCCAATGGGATGTCTTTAGTGTAATGTAAAAATTAAGGAATCATTAAACTTTTGTGAGTCTGAAGGACAATACGGGACAAGGTTTTTCTTGGAACGTACCCAAGGTTCAGCGTATATTGCACCTATATGAACTGGGAACAATTACTCTCACTGCGGCGCCATGGCGATACCCACAAACGATTGCGAAAAGAGCAAAACGAGACCCGTTTAGGGTTTGAAGTGGACTATGACCGCATTATTTTCTCCTCGGCATTCCGAAGTCTTCAGGACAAGACCCAAGTGGTTCCCATGCCCATCAGTGTGGGTTCCAACAAAGACTTTGTGCATACGAGGCTTACCCACAGTTTGGAAGTTTCTGTGGTGGGGAGAAGCTTGGGACGAATAGCTGGACAGAAGATTTTGGCCAAATATCCTTTTCTGTCGGAAGTGCACGGGTATCATTTTAATGATTTTGGTGCCATTGTTGCCGCGGCGGCCTTGGCCCATGATATAGGAAATCCTCCTTTTGGACATAGTGGGGAAAAGGCCATTGGAAATTATTTTGCACAGGGAAATGGGAAGAAATACAAGGAGGTTCTTTCTGATGTGGAATACCAAGACCTTATAGATTTTGAAGGGAATGCCAATGGATTCAAACTGTTGACAGAGTCCAGGGACGGTGTTCCGGGCGGGTTACGACTCAGTTATGCTACCTTGGGGGCTTTTATGAAGTATCCCAAAGCCTCGTTGCCCAAAAAACCTTCCAGGCATATAGCGGACAAGAAGTTTGGCTTTTTCCAATCCGAAAAGGATTTTTTCATGGAAGTGGTGCAGGAAATTGGACTTGTTCCCAATCCCCATAATCCGGAAATGGGCTATTACCGTCACCCTTTGACCTATTTGGTGGAGGCGGCGGATGACATCTGCTACACCATCATCGATTTTGAGGATGGTATCAATTTGGGGTTGATTTCAGAGGAATATGCGTTGGAGTATTTGATCAAGTTGGTAAAAGACAACATCAACACCAAAAAATATACGGCCATGACCAACTCCAGTGACCGATTGAGTTATTTAAGGGCCCTGGCCATAAACACCTTGATCAGCGATGCCGTTGAAGTCTTTGTGAACAATGAGGAGACCATTTTAAAGGGAGATTTTGGATCTGCACTTTTGGACAAGGGAAAGTACAAAGCCCAGATAGACGATATCCTAAAGCTGAGTGTTGAAAAGATTTACCAATCTGCCCATGTAATCGATAAGGAATTGGCGGGATATCGAATCATTGCAGACCTGTTGGACATGTACACTACGGCCTTGATCAGAAAAAAGGAAGATTGTGCCAACAATTATGATGGATTGTTGATCAAGAGCTTGCCTGAAAATTACAGAAACACGGATGCCTCTGTGTACAAAATCTTGTTGGACACCAGCTGTTTTGTGGCCAGTCTATCGGATAGTGCGGCGGTGCATATCCATGATAAGCTGACCGGCCGGAAAATTTAGAAGGCATATCTAAGACCCACCCCTAAAATCTGCTTAAACTGTATTTTGGATATTCCTGGGTCGGTTATCGTGCCATCTTCAGCTACCACTTCATCAAATTTAATGTCGTCATCAAAAATCACATGGGTGCCGATCATGGCGTTCATATATTCATTGACTTTTAGGTTGAAGGTCATTTCCCAATCCACATCCACATTACCAAAACTTCTTACATAATCGGTATATAGGTTGATGCGATGGTTCATCAACACATTTTTAAGGATTTCCTTTTCCCATGTATTGGTAATAAGGAAACCAAGTTCCAGAAACACATTTTCTCCTTCATCCACACCAAATGCTCCTTGACTGGATAAAGTTTCATCCAAAACAAAGGTTGATTTCAGGGTAGCGGGAGAAATATAGAGGTTGAATTTTTCGTTTTGGGGAATATAGGAGGTACCAATACCAACAAAAAGATAACCGGGAGCCATGAATCTTGAAATGGGGGTTTCCCGGTCTGGATATTTAAAACCGTTGGAAAACTGGGTGTTAAAATTCGCTTTTACCGAGTAATACCAGTTGGTTATGGTATCCTTTCTAAAACCTATGGTGGAGGATAATCGTATCTGATCGTCCGTTTTTCGGAGTTTTCTCCCTTCTTGTGCGTTGAGGCCGTATCGTAGTTTTGCTTCATTTTTCCAGTTCAGGTACCGGAACTTGTAATTTCGTTCAAAGTCTGCACTGGCCAAGGCGGATACGGAATTGTCACCCCCTGCATTCCAATTCACAAAGGAAACCTCATTGATATTAAGTCCAAATGCATTCTTTTTATCCCAAAATGAATGGGGCACAAAGCGTTTGTACCACCTTTTAAGTGGCTTTACCCGATTAAGCACCGTTCTTGGATCGGTCAGTTTTGCACTACGGGTAAGGTACTTTAGTTTAACATCCTTTATCCGTACCACCCGAAAGCCGGTCTCGGTACTGTCGGGTTCAAAAACTTTTAAACGATTGATCTGGGCATTGGCGGAAAAGGAGACGGCTAGGAAGAGGAGTAAACAACAGATTATTCGCATTGGTCTAAGGTTGATTGTATAAAAGAATGAATGGTTTCAAAATCTATGCCAGCCAGTTTATGCGTCTCTGAAATTGTTCCATGACCAACAAACTTATCTGGAATGCCAAAAATTGTAACGGGTTTTACATAGTGTTCTGCATTGGCGAACTCCAAAACCGCAGAACCAAAACCACCTATCTCGCAGCCATCTTCGAGTGTAATGATGCGGTCATACGTATTGAAGACTGTATCTAACAGTTTTTTGTCCAAGGGTTTTATAAAACGCATATCGTAATGACCAATGGCATCCGTTTGGTCAAGTTTTGGCAATAAACGGGAAATTTCATTTCCAATATGGCCCACGGTAAGGATGGCGATTTTTGATCCTTCCTTGAGACAACGCCCTGTTCCCAATGGGATGGACTCCAATTCATTTTTCCAATCAATGGTTACACCTTGTCCCCGTGGGTATCGAATGGCTATGGGCCCATCCATGCCCAATTGGGCCGTGTACATGATGTTCCTGAGTTCCATTTCGTTCATCGGGGCAAATAGAGTAAGATTGGGAATGCACCTTAAATAGGCAATATCAAACACCCCATGGTGCGTGGGACCGTCTTGACCTACCAGCCCAGCTCTATCCAAACAAAAAATGACCGGGAGGTTTTGGAGGGCCACGTCATGGATGACCTGATCATAGGCACGTTGCAAAAAGGTAGAGTAGATATTGCAAAAAGGGATAAGCCCTTGTGTGGCCATTCCGGCGGCCAGGGTTACCGCGTGTTGTTCTGCAATGCCCACGTCAAATGCACGATCGGGCATTTGCTCCATCATGTATTTTAGAGAACTTCCTGTGGGCATAGCAGGAGTGATGCCAACTATATTCTTATTTTTTTGGGCCAACTCCACCAAGGTATGTCCAAACACGTCTTGGTATTTTGGGGGTTCGGCCTCTTGGGATTTCTTGAGGCGTTCCCCGGTAACTTTATCAAACTTTCCTGGGGCATGGTAGACCACCTGATCTTCTTCGGCTTTTTTTAAGCCTTTTCCTTTGGTGGTGATAATGTGAAGCAGTTTGGGGCCATCGACTTTTTTTAGACGCTGTAACTCATCTACAAGACCTTTTACGTCGTGTCCATCCAATGGACCGGAATAATCAAGGTTCAAACATTCAAAAATATTTTCGTCCTTGGCCGTACCGGCTTTTACGTTGGTGAGGTATTTTTTTAGGGCTCCTACACTGGGGTCTATGCCAATGGCATTGTCATTTAGTATGATAAGGGCGTTTACATCGGTAACCCCAAGATGGTTCAGCCCTTCAAAGGCCATACCGCTGGCTATGGAAGCATCACCAACCACGGCAATGTGCTGTTTGAAGTTTTCCCCATTCAGTTTGGAGGCCATGGCCATGCCCAAAATGGCGGATATGGCGGTAGAGCTATGTCCGGTCCCAAAATCATCATATGGGCTTTCACTGCGTTTGGGAAAGCCGCTTATTCCACCAAGTTGTCTATTGGTTTCGAAAATTTCCTTTCTTCCGGTCAGAATTTTGTGGCCATAGGCCTGATGGCCCACATCCCATATAAGTTTATCGTTGGGCGTGTCAAAAACATAATGGAGGGCTATGGTCAGTTCCACAACTCCCAAGCTGGCACCCAAATGACCTTCTTTTGTGGAGACAATATCAATAATAAATTCCCGAAGCTCTTGGGCGAGTTTGGGAAGTTTATCCAAAGGCAGTTTTTTAAGGTCTGCCGGGGAATTGATATGTGTTAAAAGCTTTTCCAACGAATAAAAAACAAAAGTACCTATAATAGGTAAAATTTTTTTATGCTTAGCTTAGCCTTTTGATGAAAAGTTTCAATAAAAATTGTGGAGAACCCGTTTGACGACACCTATTTTATGAAAAAAGCCCTACAAGAGGCCGAAATGGCCTACGAAATGGGTGAAGTGCCCGTTGGGGCCATTGTGGTAGTGGACAACCGAATCATTGGACGTGCCCACAACCTTACGGAGCGATTGAAGGATGTTACGGCCCATGCCGAGATGCAGGCCATAACGGCGGCATCAAATTTTCTTGGCGGTAAGTATCTGCATGGGTGTACGCTCTATGTGACCTTGGAACCGTGCCAAATGTGTGCCGGTGCACTGTATTGGAGCCAAGTTTCAAAGATTGTCTATGGCGCAGCGGATTTGGAACGAGGATTCAATGTCATGGGAGGCCATCTGCATCCCAAAACGGAAGTGGTCAGCGGGATTATGGAAAACGAGGCTTCGGAATTACTGAAACGCTTTTTCATCCAGCGAAGAAACCTCAACTAAAGTAAAAGCCCCGGCATGGGCCAGGGCTTCGAAATTTTTCAAAATAAAATATAATTATCCGATTACTTGCACTTGTGCAGCAACCCTTCCTTTTCTTCCTTCTTCTTCTTGGTATTCTACTTTGTCGCCTTCGTTCAATTCCACCCCGTTCAATGCTGTAACATGAACAAAGATGTCCTTTCCTGTGTCGTCGTTGGTAATGAACCCATAACCTTTGGATCCATTAAAAAATTTTACTGTACCGGTCATTAAAAAAAAATAAATGTTAAAGCACGAATGTAGGATATTTTACGTCTAATCAGGTAAAATAACCATTAAATCTTGGGAAGATTATTCTTTTCCAGTGTTTTTGCGCTCTTGATCCTGCATTTTTTTTATGTTGTCCTTGGTGAGCATGTAGTCTTTCATGTTCTTTCCCTTGCTTTCTTTGAACAGGAAAAGGGGCATGGCCACCAAAAATAGGCCTATGGTTCCCAAACCGATATATCTGTGCGCAGAAGAAGGTTGCTCCTCTTCAATGGAAAAGCCAAATATGATAGAGGAAATGGAAGCCAGAACGATAAGGACAATGATATATTTGAGCTTGATTTTCATTGGGTGTAATTGATGAGTTTTCGGCGATAGGCCGTCAATAATTTCGATTTTGAAATGAAACCTTCGTATTTGCCATCCTTGATGACGGGCAGGTTCCAAGCCCCACTGTCCTGGAATTTCTTCATGACCTGTTTCATGGTATCCTTTCCATAAAAGATATGCTCGGGCGGGGCATGCATTAAATTCTTTACATGAACGGTTTCGTAGAGGTCGCGGTCAAACATAAACTGGCGGATATCATCCAAAACAATGATACCCATTAATTTTTTTTCATCGTCCAGCACGGGGAAAATGTTCCTTTTGGATTTGGAAACGGATTCGTGCAGCATATCCCCCAAGGACATTTCAGGATGTACCGATTTGAAATTTTTCTCGATCACATCGTCCATTTCCATAAGTCCCAATACCATCTGGTCCTTATTGTGGGATAGCACGGCACCGATTTTTGCCAGTTCCTTGGTGTAAATGGTATAGTCCAACGCATTTTTGGTGGTGAGATAGGAGATCGAGGCGGTAATCATCAAGGGAACAAAGAGTTCGTAACCTCCGGTGATTTCAGCAATCAAGAAAATGGCGGTCAAAGGCGCATGGATTACCCCGGCTATCAGACCAGCCATGCCTATTAGGGTGAAGTTACTTTCCGATACCGAAAATCCGAGTCCCAGATGGTTGATGATCTTGGCCACCACATTGCCCAACGCACTTCCCATGACCATGGTAGGAATAAAGATTCCACCGGCACCACCAGCGGCAAAGGTGGTGGTCATGGCTATGGCCTTAAAAATGGTAATGCCGAACAAAAGGGCAATCACTACCCAAATGTTGTCCGTATAGGCATCGAACGGGGTTTTTCCCAAAGCCTTTAAATGGTCCCCATCCAATAAATTGTTGATGAATCCAAAACCTTCCCCGTAGAGCGGGGGGATGGCATAAAGCATAATTCCAATGGCAATACCGCCCACCAAAAGTTTGTACTTAGGGCTTTTGAACCGTTTGAAAAAGGTGAGTATGGAAAAGTACATCTTGGTAAAATAGATGGAAGCAAAGGCGGTACCCACGCCCAACAACACATAAAATGGGGTGTCCTCCAATTCAAATCCTTCGGTAAGGGAAAAACTAAAAAGCACTTCGTTTCCCAAAAAGAAATAGGAAGTGAGCACCCCTGCTATGGAGGCCAACAACAAGGGAAGCATGGACATCATGGTCAAATCCAAGGTAAATACCTCCACGGCAAAGATAATGGCGGCAATAGGGGATTGGAAGATGGATGAAATGGCCCCAGCCGAAGCACAGGCAACCAATAAGGACCGGGTCTTGGCATCAATATGAAACAAGCGACTAAGGTTGGAACTTATGGCAGAACCAGACTTGACTGCCGGTCCCAAAAGTCCCACGGAACCCCCAAATCCTACGGTAAGCGGTGCTGTGATCAGTGGGGCGTAAATATCCTTGGTTGATAGAAGTCCCCCTTTTTTGGAAAGGGAGAAAATGATGGATGACACGGCATGCTGAATCGGCTTTTTGTGTACAAACTTTACGTAGAGATACACAAAGGTCAACCCAATAGTGGGTAGGATAAAGTAGAGCTGATTTTCTGAAAAAACGATTCCCATTTTAAGCAGGGACTCAATAAAGTAGGTGAAGTTTTTTAAGGTGACGGCCACCAACCCGGCCAAAAAACCAACCACCAGACTCATAAGGTGTACAAAGGTTTTATTGGAGATATTTTTATACCTCCACTTCAAAAACTTCGTGAATATTTTTTTTGATCGGTTGGACATGAGGTCAATGAAACTACCTAAAAGTATTAAAAAATCCCGCTTAAGCGGGATTGTGTATTTTAAAGATCCAACTTTAAATGGAGTTCTTTAAGCTGCTCATCATCAATAATCGCCGGGGCATCGATCATAACATCCCTACCGCTATTGTTTTTTGGGAAAGCAATAAAGTCACGAATGGTCTCCTGTCCACCCAAAATAGCCACTAATCGGTCCAAACCAAAGGCAATACCACCGTGGGGAGGGGCACCATATTGAAAGGCGTCCATTAAAAACCCGAACTGGGCCTTGGCCTCTTCTGGGGTAAACCCGAGATGCTTGAACATGGTTGCCTGTACTTGTTTATCATGGATACGGATGGATCCACCACCAATTTCATTGCCATTCAACACTAAATCATAAGCATTGGCCTTGACAGCCCCTGGGTCGGTATCCAACAATTCCAATTGACCGGGTTTTGGTGAGGTGAAGGGGTGGTGCATGGCATGATAGGTGCCGGTTTCCTCGTCCAATTCCAACAAGGGGAAATCCACAACCCATAATGGGGCAAACTCATCTGATTTTCTTAGACCGAGCCTTTCAGCCAGCTCCATTCTAAGAGCGCTGAGTTGTGCACGGGTTTCGTTGGTGTTCCCGGAGAGGACACAAATAAGGTCGCCCGGTTTTGCGCCAGTGACTTCGGCCCATTGGGCCAAATCATCTTGGTCATAAAACTTATCCACGGATGATTTGTAAGAACCATCCTCATTGCATTTTACGTAGACCATGCCCTTGGCACCTACTTGGGGGCGTTTTACCCAATCGATAAGGGCGTCTATTTCTTTTCGGGTATACTCCGCAGCTCCGGGGACAGCGATGCCCACAACCAATTCGGCAGAGTTAAAGACGTTAAAGTCCTTATGCTGGGCCACGGTATTGAGTTCCCCGAACTGCATTCCAAAACGGATATCGGGTTTGTCATTGCCATAAAGGCGCATGGCATCGTCAAAGGTCATTCGAGGAAATTCATCGATTTCAACTCCTTTGATTTCCTTGAGCAAATGTTTGGTAAGGCCTTCAAAGGTATTCAGGATGTCCTCCTGTTCCACAAAGGCCATTTCGCAATCGATCTGGGTGAATTCGGGTTGCCTGTCTGCCCGTAGATCTTCATCCCTAAAACATTTTACAATCTGAAAATACTTGTCTAATCCACCCACCATCAACAATTGCTTGAAGGTCTGTGGGGATTGGGGCAGGGCATAGAACTGACCTTCGTTCATTCGACTGGGAACCAAAAAGTCACGTGCCCCTTCAGGGGTGGACTTGATCAAATATGGGGTTTCCACATCGATAAATCCTTGTTCCGAAAGGTATTTTCGGACCTCCATACTTACTTTGTGCCTAAAAATAAGCTTGTTCTTTACCGGATTCCTTCGGATATCCAAGTAGCGGTATTTCATGCGGATATCCTCTCCACCATCCGTTTCATCCTCAATGGTAAAGGGAGGTAGGAGGGATTTGTTCAGGATGGTAAGCTCCTTGACCAACACCTCAATTTCCCCTGTTGGGATATTTGGGTTTTTTGAGGCCCGTTCAATGACCTCTCCCTTGGCCTGAATCACGGTTTCACGACCCAGTTCCCTAGCTTTTTCCAAGAGTTCGGCTGGTGTGCGCTCTTCATCAAACACCAATTGCGTAATGCCGTAGCGATCACGAAGGTCTACCCAAACTACAAAACCCTTGTCACGGAGTTTGTGTGCCCAACCACTTAGAACTACTTCCGAACCGATATCTGATGCCCTTAATGCACCGCAGGTATTACTTCTGTACATGATGTTTGTTATGAGACGGCAAATTTAATAGGAATGGCAAAATTTATTGCTAGATATATGGATTTTCTCCTTGATGATGGGTACAGGATTTTGAAAAAAGAACGTTTTGGTCCCTATTCAGTTATAAGCTAGAGGAGGGGTTTGATTCAAAATGGGTGCTTTTTTATCGATAAACGGAGTAAAATGCATTTTTACCAAAAAGTTAACTCATTGAATTTCAATTAAATATAGTTTTAATGTAAATTTATTGTTACGTAAATCTTTATTTAATGTAAAATTTAAATAAATTTATAGCGTTAGTACAAGTAGTTCAAGATTTTAAATCCCAATGTATTATGAAGAAAGCAATATTTTTTATGGCGTTGATGTTTTCGGTTTATATGTATCCGCAAGATACCCAACCGACTTTTGAGAAAGTGGGAAAAATGGTAAAAGCAACATATTTTCATGAAAACGGAGAAATGGCCCAAACCGGCTATTATCTGAACGGAAAATTACACGGTCAATGGTTAATGTACAACGCGGAAGGAAAGAAAATCGCTTCCGGGGCGTATATGGATGGACAGAGAACTGGAAAATGGTTCTTCTGGGAAGGCGATTTGTTGAGGGAAGTGGATTTCAGCGACAATAGGATTGCCAGTGTAAAAAACTGGAACCAATCTGAAATCGTATCGATTGACAAGTAATGTAAAACGATTTAATTAAAAAGCCCCTGCCATTGGCAGGGGCTTTTTTTTGACCTTAGGCGGCCACATCCAACTGTTCCTTTTTCTTTTTCTCTCTTCTTATTTTGTTTTTCTGTATCCTTAACTTGAGTCGGTACACCAAGGTGAACAGGATGGGAACCACGATCAGGGTCAAGAAGGTGGCCACAAATAGACCATAGATCACGGTCCAGGCCAAGGGTCCCCAAAAGATTACGTTGTCCCCACCAAAGTAAATGTGTGGGTTAAACTCGCTCATCAAGGTAAAGAAGTTGATGTTGAACCCTGTTGCCAATGGAATCAAGCCCAAAATGGTGGTGATGGCCGTAAGCAGTACAGGGCGCAACCTTGCCTTACCTCCTTTGACCACGGCTTCTTTAAAGTCTTCTGGTTCCAAAAGGTCTTCCTCATCCAAATCCAAGGCTACTTTCTTCCTGTCGATCAAGAGTTGGGTATAGTCCAAAAGGACCACACCGTTGTTCACCACAATTCCCGCCAATGAGATGATACCCATCATGGTCATCATGATCACAAAGGCACTTCCTGTGGCCACAATACCTCCAAACACCCCGATCAAACTCAAGAATATGGCAAGCATGATGATGCCAGGTTTGGAAACCGAGTTGAACTGGAAAATCAAAATGAAGAAAATCAAGCCAAGACCGGTAAAGAAAGCGCCCATCAAAAAGGCCATTTGCTTGTTCTGCTCTTCAATCTGACCCGTATAGTCAACCTTGATATCCGAAGGCAAGCCTTCAAAATCGTTCATTTCTTCCTGTATCTTGCCTACAATCGCACCAGCGTCCGTAAAACCAGGGGCCAAGGCAGAGTACACGGTTACCACACGTCTGGTGTCCCGGTGCTTGATGGCACTAAAACCAGTACTGTTCACCTGTTTGGCAACCGCTGATACGGGCACCTCTTTTATTTGTCCGGATGAAGGGTCCCTAAAGGTAATGCGCTGGTTAAAAATGGCGCTGGTGTTATATCGGTTCTCCTCGTTGAAACGGACATAAATGTCGTAATCCTCTCCATCTTCCTTATAGATTCCAGCTTTGGCACCAAAAATGGAGTTACGGAGCTGTTGTCCCACTTGTCCTGTGGCGACACCCAGTTCACCGGCCTTTTTTCTATCTACGGCAACCAACATGGAAGGCTTGGACTTGTTCACATCAATTTTGAGCTCATCAATACCAGGAATGTTCCTTGAGTTGATAAAGTTTCGCATCTGCTCTGCGGCAACGATCAGTTCGGAGTAATCCTCTCCTTCCAATTCTATATTGATGGGATATCCTGCTGGTGGACCAACGGCATCTTTCTCCACGGAAATGGCTACTCCGGGATATACATCTTTCAAGGCCTCTTGGACTTTTCGTAAAAGTTCATTACTGTCGGCTCCTTCACGAAACTTATATTCCCGCATGGTAGCGGTAATTTTTCCACGGTGTGGCATTTCGGCCGCGGAACCCCCATCGGTTTGTGGATTTCCTGCACCTTCGCCCACTTGGGAGACCCCACTTTCCACCAAGAAATTGTAATCGCCATGGTTATAGGTATCCGCATTGACAATATCAAATACCCTCTGCTCTATGTCCTTGGTGATGGCATTGGTCTTTTGGATATCTGTTCCTTCCGGATATTCAATGTATACAATGATCTGGTTAGGGGTATTGTCTGGGAAGAATTCCACTTTGGTTCGTTGGCTTCCCACTGAGGCTCCAAATCCCATAAAGGCTATAAGCAGGAGTACAAAAGTACCTATGGCTATAAAAATGGGTTTTCTTCCGGCCAATGTATAACGTAAGGTCCGTTCATAAAACCGTTCCCATCTAGGCAAAATCTTATTTTGAAACCCATTGGCCCAATTTCTCAAGAAAAGCCTGTAGATCCATAGCATAATGGCGGTCAATACCATTAAGGATCCCAAAGCTCTATACGTACCTCCAAACAGAATGATTAAAAGTCCGATCACGGATATGATGGATGTGATACGGATAATCTGCTTTAACGGCATACTCTTGTCCTCCGTGGTCATGTACCGGGATACAAGTACGGAGTTGAAAAAGATGGCCACAAAGAGTGAAGATCCCAGTACCACGGATAAGGTCACGGGGAAATAAATCATAAATTGTCCCATAACTCCCGGCCATAATCCCAGAGGGACAAAGGCGGCCACGGTGGTCAATGTGGAAATGATAATGGGAAATGCAATTTCTCCAATCCCTTTTTTGGCTGCTTCAATTCGGGACATGCCCTCTTCGTCCATAAGGCGATATACGTTTTCCACTACCACAATACCGTTGTCCACCAACATTCCCAATCCCATGATCAACCCAAAGAGGATCATAGTGTTCATGGTGTAACCCAGGGTGTTCAATATCATCAGGGACATGAACATGGACATGGGAATCGCAAAACCAACGAACAAGGCATTTTTGAAGCCCAAGAAGAACATCAGAACGGTCACCACCAAGATGATACCGAAGATGATGTTGTTCACCAAATCATCTACCTGGCCTATAGTCTTGGAAGATTGATCGTTGGCAATGGTCACTTTTAAATCCTGTGGAAACACATTTTTGACGGCATCGTCCACAATCACTTGGATTTGCTCAGCAGCGGCCACCATGTTCTTTCCGGCACGTTTCTTAACGTCCAACATCACCACGGGAGCACCATATTCACGTGCATAGGTGGTCTTGTCCTCTTCCTTAAAACTTACCTTGGCAATATCCTTCAGATAAATGGGATTGCCATTTTCAGACTTTACCACAAAATTTTCCAGTTCATTGGGTCGGTCTATCTCACCCACAATACGGATGGTCCTACGCTGTCCACTGGTAATGAGGTTGCCCGCCGAAGTGGTCATGTTCTCATTGCTAATGGTATTGATGATATCGTTGAAGCTCACTTTGGCGGCCATCATTTTATAGATATCCACAGCAACTTCCACTTCTTTTTCCTGGGCACCGCGAATGTCCACTTGCTTTATTTCAAGCAGCCCTTCGATCTCGTCTTCCAGATATTCCCCATATTCCTTGAGTTTGTCCACCGGATAGTCCCCGGAAATGTTGATGTTGAGGATTGGGATCTCTTCGGACATGCTCAAGTCGAATACATTGGGTTCTACCTTGGCCCCATTGAATGTAGGCCAATCTTCCCCAGCAGTCTTTGAATCCACTTCATCCTTTACTTTTTGTAGGGCACCTTCAACAGAAATATTCTCATCAAATTCTATGATGATCATGGAGTAATCTTCCTGAGAGGTTGAGGTGATTTCCACAACATTGCTCACGGTCTTCAACTCATCCTCAATAGGGTCGGTGATGAGTTTTTCAATGTCCTCCGCGGTATTTCCGGGATAGAGGGAACTGATATATATCTTGGTTTCCTTGATTTCGGGAAAACTCTCCCTAGGCATGCTGAAATAGGCCGATCCCCCTAGAAAAAGGATAACCGCAATCAGCACATACATGGTCGTTTTATTGTCGATAGCCCATGAGGACAGCCTAAATTCCTTATCTACGCTTTTCTTTTGTTTGCTCATAATTGGCTGGCTATATGTTGTTCTTAATTTTTACTTTTTGCCCTTCTTTTACACTACGGGCCCCTTCATCTATGATACCATCACCGCTATTGATACCGGAAAGTACCTCTACATAATCCCCTTGGGTCTTGCCGGTTTCAATGACCACTTTTTTGGCCACAGGGTCGGACGATATGGAATCGGCATCCACCAAGAACACATATTGTTCCCCATTGGCGTTTTCGGATACAATGCTTTGTGGGATAAGAATGGCATTCTCATTGGTGTAATCGTTGATCATCACTTTGGCAGTCAAGTTGGGCTTCACCTTCCCATCCTGGCTCGGTACGGGTATTTCAGCAGTGAAAGACCTATTGCTAGGGTTGATGAAGTTTCCGGTCTGACGGATTTTGGTGATGACGCTATCTCCCAATACGGGGAAATACACGCGAACATCTTTTCCAGGGGTAACATTGGGCAGGTGACTTTCAGGTACCTCCACCTTAATGTACATGTTGGAAAGGTTTACGATTCGGAACACCTCAGAACCTGGTCCGGGACTTACCACGGTACCCTGATCTTTGATCACATCGTCAATGATACCGGCAAAAGGCGCGCGAATAGTGGATTTGCCCACTTGGCTTTCCAATTGCTTTACGGCACTTTGTTGTGCTTCGTAAGTGGTTTTGGCCTGTAAATATTGGATTTCGGAACCAATGTTCTGCTCCCAAAGTCTTTTCTGGCGTTCAAAAGTGGTCCTGCTGAGCTCAGCTTGGGTCTTTGCCTGCGCCAATTGGCTGGAAAGTCCACCATCGTCAATGGAAGCCAATACTTGGCCTTTGGCCACTTTTTGTCCTTCCTTGACATAAACACGGTAAAGTGTCCCGGCCATTTCAGGATAGATGAGGACATTCTGCTTGGTGGTTACATCACCTTGCAGTTCCAAGTAATGGTCAAATTTCTCTGGTTTCACATCAATGGTGGTCACCAAGGGCAGTTTGGCGTTATCGTCCAATTGTGCAATGGCAGAATCCAAGGTCTTCAGCTCCATCTCCAAAGCCTTGTGCTGCTGGGAAATTTCCGTATGCTTGGCTCTGATAGCTTCTAGATTGTTGGTTTCAATGACACTCTCCACAGAGTTTTTGCCACTACTCCCACAAGAAGCCAAAGTTGCTGCTGTAAGTGCTATATATATTGCTTTTTTCATGATGGTACGGTTTTCTCTTTTGTTTATTGATTAAAAATGGTTTCCAGTTCGGTTTTCTTGTTGATCACGTCCACCATGGACTGCAAGTATTCCTGTTGACTGGTATAAAGTTGGGTCTGTGCCTGCCGAAGCTCAAAGCTGGTGGCCAAACCTTCGGAATATTTTATTTGGTTTTTGTTTTCAATGCGTTCTGCCAGTTCCAAGTTTTGCTTGGAGGTACCATATTCCTCAATGGCAAGGATGTAATTGCTTTTGGCATTTTCCAATTGAAGCCAGATTTGTTCCTCGGCCTCGGTCAATTGGGTCTTGGCCTTCTCCAAAGCAATCTTGGCCCTTTGTGTGGAGGCACTTCTTCCCAAAGAACTGAAAATGGGAATGTTGAGATCCACACCCAAAATGGAGGATTCAAACCATGGTTGCCCGCTGCTTAAAAAATTGAATCGATCGCTAAATGAATTTCCCCCATAGCTCACAAAGGCATTTAGGGTGGGCAATGCCCTGCTCTTGGCCAATTTCAGCTCAAAGTAACGTTGTTCGTTGAGGTTTGTGGCCAGTTTGTAATCCACGTTGTTCTCTATGTTGAATTCGGAGTCCAATAATCCCAAGTCAATTTGTTGCTGGGTAAGGTCATCCAGGTTCTCAGTTAACACGGTAGGGGTTTCAATGGGTAATCCCAAAACTAGGTTCAACATTTGGAGTGTGATGATCTCCAATCGTTTGGCGTTTTTCAACTGATTGTCTACGGATGAGAGGGTAATCTGCAATTGATCTACACTTTCCTCATCGCCAAGACCGTTTTCGTACACCCGTTTGGTCTCGTACAGGTTTTTCTCCAAAGTAGCCTTGTTGTTCTCGGAGATGAGGACACTTTCCTTGGCCAAAAGCACATTGCCATAGGCTTCCACCACGGCCTTTTTTACGTCCAAATCCGTTTTCTCCTTGTTGTTTTGACTATAGTCCAAAAAGGTTTTCGTGGCCTGTACACCTACAATATAAGATCCATCAAAAATCTGTTGTTTTAATGTGGCCGAAGCCGACATGGATTGGGGTTGGCCAAAGACCACTTCCTGATAGGTACCCGGTTCACCGCCAAAAAACTCGGCAGGAATCTGGGATACAGGTTGTATCAATTGATTTTGATAGCTAACCGCCCCTGAAATCTGGGGAAGGCCGCTGGCAATCGTCTCCCATTTCTGTTTTTGGGCATCGTCCAGGTCCCTAGTGGCGTTCAATGAACTATAATTATGTTCCAAGGCGTATTGGATGGCCCCCTCCAGATTGAATCTGGGAATGGTATCCTGTGCTGACGAAAGCCATGGCAGCAATAATAGTAAAGTGATTAAGGTTGTTCGCATTTATTCTTGGTTTGAATTGATGATTGAGTTTAATATTTTTCGTCCTTTTGGGGTGACGATGCCCCTTAAATGATATTCCAGATACTGGTCCAAGACATCAGGTTTGGAAAAAATCTGGGAAGGAAAAAGGTTTTCATCCTTTAAGCTCATGACCCCTGAAAAATAAATTCTGGATACAAATTCCACATTGAGGTTGCTCCTGTAGATTTCCATTTCCATTCCCCGTTTTACATTCTCCAGGACACAGCCGTGCATGGACTCGTATTGCTTTTCCTTTAGGGACCCATGTATCTTGGGGTAATATTTTTGCAGTTGGTATAAGGGAGACGTTTTCTCGTTCTTTAAATTCACCATGACAAACTTTTTGATCTCATAGAGTTCTTCAATGGGGTTCTTTTGCAGACAAACAATGTTATCTATGCCACAGGTTATAAAGTCGCACATGGTCATTGTGGTCTCTTCCACCAGTTCGCTTTTGTTCCTGAAATGGGAGTAAATGGTCTTTTTGGATATCCCCATTTCATTGGCCAAATCGTCCATGGTCACACTCTTAAACCCCAGGTTTATGAAAAGTTCCGTCGCCTTCTGTATAATCTTTTCCCTCATAATGGGGGCAAAAGTAATCATGGAAACTTTAAAAACAAAAAAAGTTTCCAAGGTTTTACGTTTTTTTAACGAGTGCTTAATGGCTGATCTTTAGTGGGACCAACCTACTATGTGTTGACGAAATAGGGAGTCTCTTTTGGACTGGGTTGGGGATTTAGATTGTAAAGTCCAGAAAAAGGATTTGTACTGACGTTTGTAACGCTCTTGGATAAAGTTCTTTTTACTCGGTATCATGATTTTCGTTTTTGATTCGTTCCACGTATGCCTTAAAGGCGGTTTCTCCTTCCTCTTTCCAGAATTGGTCATAGTGTTTCCATTCATCAAAATCGCGTCTGAGCGAACCACATCTTTTTTTGGAGAAGCCATGTTTTTTCTTGTGATGGGATTTTTTGCCTCCTTTGTCATCACCAAAGCCAAAACCAAAAATGAGTTTGGCCAAGACAAAGATGCCCAGGGCTTGCCAGTAGGTTACGGTGGGTAGTCCAAAGATGTCCGGCATCAACCAGTTCCATAACCACATCAACACATAATTGGCCAATAGGAGAAAAAGGATGCCCAAAATGACCATTGCAATCACTTTCAATACTTTTTTCACATAGTACTCCACTTTACTTTCCACTGCTTTTTCAATATTTTCTTTATGTTCCATGACTATATACTTTTAGATTCTTTACTATTTTCCAGATTGTTCAATAATACGGACATGGCCCGGTGTCTTCGGGACATGAGCGTCCCGGTTGGGATGCCGGTCCTTTCCGCAATTTCTTTATAGGTGAAACCTTCAAAGTCAATGGCGATGATGATATCCCGGTAAGCGGGTTTCAACGCTGCTACGGCTTTTTTCAACTCCTCTTCCAATGCAGGGGAATAGGAATTGTCCGCATCGCCATAAAAAGCTTCTGCAAAATCTTGCCACTGCCTGTCAATTTCCTCCGCAGGGTATTTATGCTCTTTTCTTCCCCGCATAATATCAATGATCCTATTGCGAATGGCACTGTACACAAACCCCCCAATGTTGTTTATGGGGTTAAGGTCATCGGCCCGCGAATAAATCCGAAGCGCCACATCCTGGACAATGTCCTCCGCATCCCGTTCCGATGTATTTCGGATTTTGGACTGCACGTACATTCGCAATGAGTGGTATTCCTCATTGAAAAAAGTGGTCAGGTTGTTGCGGTTCTCTGTTTTGCCGGCCATTTAAAAAAACGGATTACTTGCTTTATCTGTAGGACGAAGCTTTTCAAATCTATTGCATTTTTCGGGCGATTTTTTTGATGAATGGAGCAATTGCTTGTTTTTCAATGGGGATAACCACTAAAGTATTCCGCCACCTGACCCGTTGTTTTTTGTTTTTTTGCACGTATTTTTGGCTCCATGTCAGATATCGATATCATTAGTCAGTATAGGGAGCAGTTTGTTACGCATCTTAAGGCAAGAACCCAAATGACCGAACCCAGGAACCTGTACGAACCTGTGCATTATATTTTGGGTTTGGGGGGTAAACGGTTGCGACCTATACTTACCCTAATGACCGCTGAGGTTTTTGGGGGGAAGGCAAAGGATGCCATGGATGCGGCCCTGGCCATAGAAATGTTCCATAATTTTTCCTTGGTGCATGATGATATTATGGATGATGCCCCATTGCGAAGAGGAAAAACAACCGTGCATGAAAAATGGGATTTGAACACCGGGATTCTTTCTGGGGATGCCATGTTGATCCTGTCCTATCAGTTTTTTGAAAGTTATCCACCTGAGGTCTTTAAAAAACTTACCTCCCTTTTTAGCAAGACGGCCATTGAAGTTTGTGAAGGGCAACAATACGATGTGGATTTTGAGACCCGCGATGATGTTACCATTCCGGAATACCTTAAAATGATCGAGTATAAAACCTCGGTTCTGGTGGCTGCCGCTATGCAGATGGGGGCCATTATTGCCCATGCATCCGATAAAGATGCCGAGGCCATGTATGAATTTGGACGAAATCTGGGGATTGCCTTTCAGCTTCAAGACGATTATCTGGATGCTTTTGGAGACCCTAAGACCTTTGGGAAACAGGTGGGGGGCGATATCATGGAGAACAAAAAGACCTTTCTGTACTTGAAATCACTTGAAAAGTCCACTAAGGAAGACCAGGAAAGTCTCATGCACCTCTATTCCATTAAATCTAAAGACGCTACGGCAAAAGTCGAGGCTGTGAAAGGTATTTTTAAGGACAGTGGTGCCGTGGAAGCGACCCAAACCGAAATCGAGGCCTATACACGGAAAGCTTTTGAGGTTTTGGAACAATTGACAATTCCTGAAACCAACAAAGAACTGCTGCGAAAATTTGGGGAGAACCTAATGAAGCGAACCGTCTAAAAAATTCTTCGGAACAAAGCCTTTAGAAATGGCAGGGGTTTTGGGGCTGTCACAATCTGTAGTTCTTCGCCAAGATGGGTATCATTACCCAGAAACTTTAAGATCAGGGATGCTTTTCGCTTGGCAAACAGCGATTCAAATATGGATTGTCCCAAATGATTTTCATGATGGAGAATGTCCAAGAGGAGCGAATCATAGAATTCAAACCGACTTTTTTTGTGGAACTTGCCCAAGGGTTTTTCCTGTTTTAAGTGGGTAACCAAAGCCTTGATTTGTTGGCTCGTATTGTAAAATGTAAACCCGGTGCTGGGCTTTGCCCACCCTCCTGCAATACCGATGTGGAATACCACATTGGAATTATGCTTGTGAAACGGATAGCACGTCATGGGGATGCTTCCGAATTCTGTTTCTGTGATGGTATAATCAGTGCTGTTGTATTTTTCTTGAAGATAATTTTTGAGCGCTTCTTCGTAGTCGGTTTTCTCCAAAAGGTGTTCGGAGAAAAGGGTGTACTCCACCAAGGCTTCGGTGGTTGAGGTAGGAAGCACATACATAAAACGGGTATTGCCCTTTTGTGGAACGGAAAAATCCATGAATGTGGCTTCATCTGGCTTGAAAACAGGTGCTTTGGTCGTAATGAACCATCCCAAAAAGTGTTGTTGTAAAACCGGGAATTTAGTTTGTTGCGAAACGGAATCCCAATCCACGATACTGGAAAAAACTATTTTACCCGAAAAAGAGCGTTTCTTCGTATGGACCAAGGCTCCTTCTTGATTTTCCTGAATATGGTTGACCTCGTCCTGAATCCATGTAATACGGGGGCAACGTTTTATTTCAGGGACGTATTTGGAGTAGAAATCCAACCCTCGAAGCATTTTGTAGGTGTACGGAGCTATGGGCGTGGAAAGGCGAAGTTTCTTTCCCGCTACATGGATGGTGTCCCAAGTTTTGCAGACCAAATCGTCAAAATCGCCTGGCCCTTTTTCCCAAAAACACCAAGTACGATCGTTTTTTTTCTTGGAATCCTTGTCCAATACCAATATGGATTTTGAAGCAAAGAATGCATCCTTCCCAAGGGTATGGGCCAATAAAATTCCGGCAGCTCCCGCTCCTATGATGATGTAGTCGTATTGGGACATAGTTCCAAAAATACGGAAAGGAAGACAGTCGTATGAAAGGATTTTATTTTCTAACTATTGAAAATGGTTTTTAGCGGGGAGTCATCTTTTAAAAAACCGTATATCTGACTCCAAGGAACCCACGAATCCCCTGATTGGGGGCATACACGTAGCTTGGGTCAAAAGTTAGGGCATAGGGGTTGCCTGGAGTGGCCATGGCATTGCCATTGGTGTCAAAGGTCACGTTTTTGTCAAAAGGATCGTTGGTGCGGGCAATGATGAATGGATTACCCTTGTTAGGGGTCCAGTCCAGTAGATTTTTGATGCCGCCGTACACCTCAAAATTGTTCCACCCCTTATACGTAAATTGAATATTCTGGATGCTCCAAGTAGGGGAGTATTCTTGTCTAGGGTCCAAATCACCCAAAAGGGGCAATCGCATGGGGCCATATAGGTTTCCGGTATAGTCCACACTTAGATCCAACATTCTAAAAGTATACGAAAGGTTCCAGGTTCCTGTAATACTTTCGGTAAGGATCTGTTGTTGGGTAATGCCATTTTCGGTATTGCTTACGTCCTGCCAAGTGGCTCCCAACAAAAATTTAATGCCATTGGGAAACACTACGTCCAAATTGGCACTGATTCCTTTGGAAACCGATTTTCCATCCAGATTATCATAAATGATTTGATTGGGGTTGGAGTCATAATCGGGTAGAATGATGTTTGAAAAATGCGTGTAAAACGCCGAGGCATCAATACCCACAAAAGTGCCATTGTCACTGTAGATCTTTTTCAAATAGTTCAGGTTGACATTTACGGAGCGCTCGGGTTTCAGTTCCTCGGTAATGATCACTTCCCGTGCCCCGGTCAGTGCGGCATGGTCTTCAGTAAAAAGGTTCACCACCCGGAACCCGGTTCCCGCATTGATCCGGAAAATATCATTGTCAGAAATTTTCCATTTGTAGGCCGCACGGGGTGTGAAAATATTGCCGTGGCGCTGGTCGTAATCGTATCGTAGCCCTGCCAAGAAGGAGTGCTTTGGAGCAAGTTTTATCTCATCTTGGGCAAAAACACTTGGAATCCAAATATTGTCCGCATTTGTGGTTGCCGGAGTGTTGTCGTTATAATAGTTGTATCGGACAGCACTCCCGAACAAAAGATCATGGTTGCCGGCAGATTTGTCCCAAGTTAGCTGTGCAAAACCGATGCGTTGATCGGCCAAATATTGGGTATCCCCATAAACGGAATTCTGGCTATGGTCATTATACGATAACGAGAGCAGCATCTTCTCTTGGATAGGCAATTGATATTTGCCTAAAACCTCCCATCGGCGGGTATAAATACTTTCGCCATAAATTTCATCGCCTCCTCTAAATTCTGGGGTCCACTGCATTTCGCCACCCCATCGGTCTTCGTAAAAAAATCTCCCAGCGACAGAGAAGATTCTTGAATCATCCCGCTCAAAATCCCATTTTTGAAAGATGGAAATCCTATCCTGAAGGGTAAGGTCGGTAAAGTTGTCGCCGTTGTTGTCAATTGGAACGTCATAATTAAAATAGTTGACCCCAAGGAGCATGTTGGCTTTTTTGCCTACCTCAATCTTACTGCCTACATCCAGATTGTATTCGCCCCACCCAGTTACAAACCCATCTGCAAAAAATTCGGGGGCCGTGATGGCATTTTTGGTGATGATGTTGATCAATCCGCCAACTGCTTCGCTACCATAAAGGGAAGAGGCAGGACCCTTTACAATTTCTATTTGGTCGATTAAGGAGTTCGGGATGCCGGTCAGTCCGTAAACGGTTCCCAAACCGCTCACAATGGGCATGCCGTCAATCAAAACCAAAGTATACGGACCTTCCAATCCATTGATATGGATGTCACCCGTATTGCAAACATTGCAGTTGATTTGTGGACGGACCCCGTTGACATTTTGTAGTGCATCAAAAATACTGGGTGTCGGGTTTTTTTTCAAGAAAGTGGGGGTGTAGACTTCCACCGGAACCGGGCTTTCCAGCCGACTTACGGGTTTTAGGGTGCCGGTGACCACGGTTTCATCCAAGGCCTGTGCCGAAGCTTCCAAAATAATATTTACGGTTTTGGATTCACCTTCTTTTACGGTAAGGGTGGTTTGATATGGGATATAACCCATGGAAGTGGCCAAAAGCACATAGTCGCCAGAGGCTATTTGGGAAAGTTGATACTGTCCATCCACGTTGGTTGAGCCACCTATTTGGGTTCCTTTTAGTAAGATGTTCACAAAGGGTAGGGGCTCGCCATTTTCGGTAACCTTTCCGGAAATGGAAGCTTCCTGGGAAAATAAATTAACAAAGCATCCCAAAAAAGCGATGAAGACGATATAGTCAGCAGTATTTTTCAACTAGTAAAAAATTAAATTTAGACAAAACTAAAAATAGGTTTTGATAAATAAAAATGTATTTTTGAAAAAATATTTTTCATGACCCGTTCTGAAGAGAACTATCTCAAGATCATCTTCCATCTGGGAGGGAGCAATTCCACCCCCATTACCACCAATGCCATTGCCGAACAGATGGAGACCAAACCCTCATCGGTCACCGACATGGCCAAGAAATTGGCGGAAAAGGGATTGGTGAACTACAAAAGGTACCAAGGGGTGTCCTTGACAGATCAGGGCACAAAAACGGCACTTTCCATCATTAGAAAACATCGGTTGTGGGAAGTTTTTTTAGTAAAGAAATTGGATTTTTCTTGGGATGAGGTCCATGAAGTGGCCGAGCAGTTGGAGCACATCAAAAGTGAAAAACTAATAGATAAAATCGACGAACTGTTGGAGTTTCCAAAGTTTGACCCCCATGGTGATCCCATTCCCAGCAAGGATGGCAAATTCATGGAGCGGGACAAACAACTTCTGAGCGAAGTGGCCATCGGCGGCAAAGGGGTATGCGTGGGAGTGAAGGATTCTTCGGCGCCCTTCTTAAAGTTTTTGGACAAAAATAAAATCGCTTTGGGCCATACCATCCAAGTTTTGGAGAAGGAAGATTTTGATCAATCCTTACACATAGCCATGGAAGGCAGGGAGCTGCGCATTTCACATCAGATCGCATCCAATCTTTATGTTAAAAAGAACGAATAATGGAACAAGTAATTACCTATTTTGAAACCATTGACCCCATTTTGGCGGCTTTGTACGCCACATTGTTCACTTGGGGACTGACCGCCTTGGGAGCAGGCTTGGTTTTCTTTTTTAAAAATGCGAACCGAGCTGTATTGGACGGGATGCTTGGATTTACCGGAGGGGTAATGGTTGCAGCCAGTTTTTGGAGTTTGTTGGCGCCGGGTATTGAAATGAGCCAAGGCGAAGGTTTTGTAAAGGTGATTCCCGCTGCCGTTGGTTTTTTGCTTGGGGCCGGGTTCATTTTTGGTTTGGATAAGATCTTGCCTCACCTACATATCAATTTTAAAATGAGCGAGGCCGAAGGGGTAAAAACCCCATGGCACAGAACTACCTTGCTCACCTTGGCCATAACCTTGCACAATATTCCTGAGGGCCTTGCTGTAGGCGTACTTTTTGGCGGAGTGGCCGCTGGAGTTGATGGCGCTACCATCGGAGGGGCAGTAGCCTTGGCATTGGGGATCGGGTTACAGAATTTCCCTGAAGGTTTTGCAGTGGCCATGCCCTTGCGTAGACATGGTCTAAGCCGACGAAAAAGTTGGATGTACGGACAGGCATCCGCCATAGTGGAGCCCATTGCAGGGGTGTTGGGAGCTTGGGCCGTTTTGACCTTTGAACCTATTTTACCCTATGCGCTTTCCTTTGCTGCTGGAGCAATGATCTTTGTAGTGGTCGAGGAGGTTATCCCAGAGACCCAACAGGATAAATACACCGATATCGCCACAATGGGCTTTATCGGCGGATTTATCATCATGATGACTTTGGATGTTGGGTTGGGTTAAAACTAGTTCCCAAACAGGTCATAGACCCCCTTCACCAAAAATTGGTCGTTATCGTTGAGCTTTTCTTGGGAAGTTATCTCCACATGGCCTGCATAGCTATCGCCTAAGGTCACCCCAACACGTTCAAATTGAAGGTCACCCCCTTCTTTGGATATCAACTTTAGGAGATAGGAAGAACCTTCCACATTAAAAATCGCCTCTTCAGGTAGGCCCCAGGCTTTGGTGGTATCCGTCATGATTTTGGCATCAACGAACATTCCGGGAAGGAAACCACCATCCTCTTTTTCCAAATGCCCATGGACTTTAATGGTTCGTTGGGCATCCTCAATGGAAGTTCCTACCAAATATACTTCGGCCCCAAAGGTTTCCTCGGAAGCCTCAGGAATCTTAAATTGGATTTCCTGTCCTTTTTTTATTTTCAGAATGTCCTTTTCAAAAACAGTCAGCTCCAGATGTACGTGCTCATTGTCCACAATTTCCAGGATTTCCATGGAAGGGGAGACATAACTCCCTGTTGATACGTGCATTTTGGTGATGCTCCCATCAATGGGGGAATAAATGACCGCTTCCGGGGTGATGATGCGCTGTTCCACATTTTTAGGGGAAATATTGAGCATCTGCAACTGCTTTTTAAGCCCTTCGTATTTGGCCAAAAAGGTTTCATAATTGCTCTTGGCCTCCAGATAGTTCTTTTGCGAAGCGATCTTTTCCTCAAAAAGCGTCTTGTTCCTGTCGTATTCGGCCTTTAGAAAGTCAAGCTGGTTGAACACCTCAAGGTATTCCTGTTGCATTTTTACAAATTCCTGGCTCTCCAAAGTAATCAAAGGTTGTCCCTTTTTTACCCGGTCACCCACCAACAACGGGGTTCTTTTTACAAAACCGCCTATAAATGCGGTGATTATGGCTTTGTTCTTGGGCGGGACATCAATCATTCCTGAAGTTTCCACCATATTGGGAAAGGTCTGTTTCTGCATGTTTCCCAAGGCAAACCCACTACTGTTGAACTGCTCTTGGGTCACAATAACGGTAGAAGTTTCGGTTGACTCTTCGTTGGAAGTCTCAGTGCTTTTTTGATTGCCACATCCTGCAATCAGCAGGGCTAAAAATGAGGCATAAATGAAGCTTATATTTTTCATGATCTTATTATAATGTTAGGGTCAAATAATTAATGGCGAGTACGGTTGTATTGTATTGGTTGAGGACATCCAAATGGCTTAATTGGATCTCGTAGGCATTTTCAAGGCTTTGGATGTACTGGAAGAAATCGATTTCCCCGTTCTGAAAATTTCCCATGGCAGCTTTGATGATTTGTTCCGAAAGTTGCTGCCCTTCATTTTCATAATACACCAGTTCCTTGGATTGTTGTTCCAATTGATTCAAAAGGCCTTGATAGGTCTGGTTGGCGGCAATGGTGACCTGTTGGTTTTCCAATTCCGTGATCTGTGCATTGATCTTGGAAGATTTCAACCTGCTGCTATGCCCAAAGAAAAGAATGGGGATTTTTAGACCCAATTGGATTCCATAGAGCGATGTTCCCAGCCCATTGTTGGTACCTTGGAAATACTCCAGGCTAAGATCGGGGAGCAACCGGTTTCCCTCCAATTGTTTTTCCGCGTTGCTCCTGTTTTGAAGGGATTCCAAAAAGTTGGTTTCCGTTTCCCTTAATCCCACGGGGTTGACCATGGTCAACTTTTGGGGTTTCTCCAACTTGATGTCCAATGTATCAGTACTCTGAACCAAACTCACAATCTCCGTATAGGTGGTTGCCAATTCCTGTTGGATTTTGGAATAGGTGTTGGTGATCTGACGAAGTTTGGCCTGGGCCGTTACCTTTTCCAAATAATTGGTCTCACCCAATTCAAAACGCCTGTTGGCCGCGTGGGAAAACTGGGAGTAGATACTGTCCAAGGTTTTGTACAACAGTGCTTTTTGGTGCAAGGTTTGATACTTGTAATACACGGTACTCAACGATTTGAACAGTTCCTTTTTTCGGATTTCAAGCGCCGATTTCTGAACTTCGTACTGGGCATTTTGGAGTTTGTTTTTGGCTCCATACACGGTCGGAAACTCAAATTGTTGCTGTACTCCAAATACCTTTAAGGGTTCATTGTTCAGGGCCAGGTTGTTTTCATCATATTGATAATACACCTCGGTCTTGTCAAACTGGAACGCCGTTCCCTTCAGGGCATCTGCCCTGTCTACCTGTAGCGCATTGGCCTGGATGCCTTTATTGTTTTCCAAGGAAAGGGACATGAGGTCTTCCAAGCCCAATTGCTCTTGTGAAAATCCAAGAAATGGCAAGGAAAAGGCTATCAGCAATAAGGTGTTTTTGGACATTTTTTTTCTTTTTCTGGTTTTTCCAAAATGAACATTATGTGAATAGGCATAGAGTACAGGGAGTACCACCAAAGTCAACAGGGTCGCGGTGACCAATCCTCCAATGACCACAGTGGCCAAGGGGCGTTGTACCTCGGCCCCGGCATTGGTGGAAACGGCCATAGGCAAGAAGCCTAGCGCTGCAGCGGATGCCGTCAACAGTACAGCCCGCAATCGGTCTTTGGTGCCTTGCTTGATCAAATCCTCCATGGAGTCGAAATGGGAACCCTTGAGCTCTTTAAAATGTTCTATGAGCACAATTCCATTGAGCACCGCAATACCAAAAAGAGCAATAAAACCAACTCCGGCCGAGATGCTGAATGGCATGTCCCTTAACCAAAGAAGCAAAACCCCACCTACTGCGGAAAGGGGAATGGCAGTGAACACCAATAAGGCTTCCTTTACCGATTTAAAGGCAAAGTAGAGCATGATAAAAATGAGCAATAGGGCAATGGGCACGGCAATCAACAATCGGGCCTTGGCATTTTGTAGGTTTTCAAATTGCCCACCATAGGTGATACTATAGCCCGTCGGAAGTTTCAGGTGTGCATTTACCAATTCCTGCACATCATCCACCACGGATTGGAGGTCGCGATTCCGAACATTGATGCCCACCACGATACGTCTTCGGGTATCGTCCCTTGAGATTTTTGCAGCTCCTTTTTGATAGGTGATTTCCGCCAATTCACTGAGGGGAATCTTTCCTCCCGAAGGGATGTCAACATAGAGGTTTTTTAAGTTGGAAATGTCTTTTCGGTTTTCAGGGTTCAATCGAACTGCAAGATCAAACTGCCGCTCCCCTTCAAAAACACTACCCACTACCTTTCCGGCAAATCCCATGGAGACCATTTCATTAAGATCGGCAATATTCAGTCCGTGTCGGGCCACTTTTGCACGATCATAGGTAACGTTCATTTGCGGAAGTCCTTCTACTTTTTCCACAGTGATGTCCGAGGCTCCCTCCACATTTTCAATGAGCTGCCGTACCTCATTGGCTTTTTCAGCAAGTATTTCTAGGTCTTCCCCAAAAATTTTAATGGCAATGTCTGCCCTGACCCCGGTGATGAGTTCATTGAAACGCATTTCTATGGGTTGGGTGAACTCCACCTCAATGCCCGGTAGAACCGAAAGGGCCTCTTTGAACTTATCGGCCAATTCGTCCTTGGACTCGGCCGATACCCATTCCGATTTGGGTTTTAGAACAATGATCACATCACTTTCTTCCATGGACATAGGGTCCGTAGGTACTTCGGCAGCCCCAATCCGGCTCACCACTTGCTTTACCTCTGGAAAATTCTCCAGAAGGATTTGCTCCATCTTGGTGGTGGTCTCCACAGTCTTCGCCAATGAAGTCCCGGTCTTGAGTACGGGTTGAATCACAAAGTCGCCTTCGTCCAAGGTGGGGACAAATTCTCCTCCCATGTTGGAAAATAAAATCACGGCACCAATGAGCAAGGCAGTTGCAATGGACAATACCAATTTTTTACTTTTCATGGCCCAATGGATGATCGGCTCGTATGTCTTGTTGATCCAATGTATCAAGCGGGCCGAAATTCCTTTTTCAGAATTTTTATTGGGCTTTAGAAATAGGGCCGATGCCACCGGCACATAGGTAAAACACAAGATAATGGCACCCAGAAGGGCAAAACTGAAGGTCATGGCCATGGGTTTGAACATTTTTCCTTCAACCCCGCTCAAAGACAGTATAGGGATAAAAACAATTAAAATGATGAGCTGCCCAAAAACAGCGGAGTTCATCATTTTGGTGGCACCCTTTAGGGTGATGTCGTCTTTAACCGCCTGACTTTGTTCCTTATCAAGCGAGTTGAGCTCGGCTTGCTTGGTCGTAATTTGAAAGGCAATGTACTCCACGATAATAACGGCCCCATCTATAATGATTCCAAAATCTATCGCTCCCAAACTCAACAGGTTGGCATCGACGCCAAAAACATACATCAAAGTGAGGGCAAAGAGCAGACATAAAGGGATTACGGAGGCCACCACCAACCCTGAACGCCAGTTGCCCAAGAGGAGTACCACCACAAAAATGACGATCAAACAACCCAATACCAAGTTTTCGGTCACGGTAAATGTGGTACGTCCAATGAGTTCACTACGATCCAAAAAAGGATTGATGTAGACCCCTTCGGGCAATGACTTTGAAATTTCGGTCACTCTTTCCTTTACGGCATCAATGACTTTTTTGGAGTTGGCATCCTTGAGCATCATGATCTGGCCCATGACTTTTTCCCCTTCGCCATTGCCCGTAATGGCCCCAAAACGAGGGGCACTTCCATAACCTACTTGGGCGATGTCCCGAACATAAATGGGAGTGCCGTTTCTTCGGGCCACCACAATATTTTCTATGTCCCGCAAATTTTCAACCAAGCCTTCCCCTCTGATAAAATAGGCTTGGTTCACCTTTTCGATATACCCGCCACCGGAAACACTGTTGTTCATTTCCAAGGCAGTAAAGACTTCCTTGGCTGAAATGTTAAGTGCATTGAGCTTTTGGGTCTCAATGGCCACTTCATATTGTTTGAGGTAGCCTCCCCAGGTATTCACTTCCACCACGCCTGGTATGCCGGAAAGTTGCCGTTTAACGACCCAATCTTGAATGGTTCGCAATTGGGTGGGCGTGTATTGGTCCTTGTAAGCGGGTTCCACATCCAAGGTGTATTGGTAGATTTCACCCAAACCTGTGGTAATGGGCCCCATTTCCGGGGTGCCAAAACCCTCCGGGATTCGTTTGGAGGCCGATATGATTTTTTCGGCAATCAATTGTCTGGGGAGATAGGTTCCCATATCATCCTCAAAAACAATGGTGACCACTGAGATTCCAAATTTTGAGATGGAACGGATTTCCTTGACCCCGGGAAGGTTGGCCATTTCCAGTTCAATGGGATAGGTTATGAACTGTTCCATATCCTGCGTGGAAAGGCTGGTTGAGGTGGTAATGACCTGAACTTGATTATTGGTGACGTCAGGCACGGCACCTATGGGAATCTTGGACAAAGAGAACAGTCCAAGACCAATGATAAATAAAGTAAAGAGCAGAACAATGAATTTGTTCTTAATGCTAAAGTTTATGATGTTTGAAAACATGATCCATAGAAATAGATAGCGTTATAAATTCGATAAAGCTTCCGAAAAGTGTCCAGCATAGCTGGAGATACTATGAATTATGCGTGTTTTGGGGGCTGAAAAGGCCCATCACCCCAAATAATGGAGTAAGACATTTGGTAGTGGAAATTATCCGTAGTGGCCACAGGGACTTCCGAGCGGGATTCCAAAATGGGTTTGTGGTCTTCCACAAAAACCAAAAGTTGGGAACATTGCGTTTGATGCTGAAAAGGAAGTTTTTCATGCTCTTGCTGCTCCTCCTGATGCTGTTGACTGTGCTGGGTTTTCTCTGAACCGTAATGTTTGGATATAAAAACCAAGAAATTGTCGCCATACTCATCGCTGTGGAATTGATAGTGTTCCACAAGCTGATCCAACTCCACTAAATCATTGAAGTGGAGGTTGATGCTCTGCATAAAAATGAGCGAAGAAAGTGATATGGCAAATAGCTTCAACATAAAGCGCCCTAAAAATACGACTTTTTACAAGGTTGATATACTGCCAGTTGTTAATTTAGACTTAATCTCATTTTAAGTTCAAATCATTCCAATTTAGGGTAATCTAACCGTGGATGTCCCATTTTTTTGCAATGTTGCATTTATTTTGGGCAACTGCTTTTCCAGCGCTCCTTGTAATCGGGCCATGTGTATGTCCAGCTCTTTGGTAAGTTCTTCATAGACCTGATAGGCCCCATCTGTGGGTTTTGCATCACCAGTTTCAATGCTTCGCTGCAAGGCGTAGAATCGATTGTTCAGCTTTATGGGGAAATTCAAGGGGTCTTGTCCGGACCGGTTCTTTACTTGATAAAGATCCTCTTCAATTTCTGTCAGGGTATCCAGAAACGCCTTGGATTGTTTTTGGAATGCTTTGCTGGAAACGGTTTTGCCCAGACTATCCAGTTGTTTTCGGATGTTTCTGATCTGTATGACGGCTTCATTGGCCATAGTGGCTTTTTCGGTGATTTTGGAGGCCAATTGAAACTGTTCTTGTAAATCTTCCGCTGTGATTCCTTTTAGGTTGGGGTCCATGGCAATTTTGAACGGAGCGGTCTGTACCACTTCCTCCCCAACTTTCATTCTAAGGGTATAGTCCCCAAGAGGGGCTTTTGGACCTCTATCTGTAGGGGCGCCCCAAATAATGATACCATCAAAGGTGGTGGGTCCGGGATATCTGAGGTTCCAGGAAAAACTGTTCAGCCCTTTGGCGGTAGTGGGTTTTGTGCTGGCACTTCCGCCCCACCAAGAGGCACTTTTCTTCTCTTCGTATTTGGGTTGATTTCCTCCAAAGGAATCGATTAAGGCATTGTTGCTGTCCAAAATTTCAAAAGTGATGGTATCCACCTCTTCTTGCAGGTAATATTGGAACGTGGCATCATAAATTCCCCGAATTGCATCCGTAGGCTTAAAAAGTGCCTGTTTCTTGCCAATTAAATTATTGGAGTATTCGCGTAAGGGTTGCATATCGTCCAAAATCCAAAATCCTCTTCCGTGGGAACCCAAGACCACATCGTTGTCTTTAATGACCAAATCACGGATAGGGGTATCGGGCAAGTTCAGTTGAAGCGATTGCCATTGGGCCCCATCATTGATGGAAAAATACACCCCATGTTCCGTGGCCAAGAACAGCAAGCCTTCCTTTTGATGGTCCTCGCGAATGGCCCGTGCAAAATGCCCAGGGGCGATCCCATTGGTGATCTTGGCCCAGGTTTTTCCATAGTCATGGGTTTTGAATACATAGGGTTCGCGGTCATCCACTTGATATCGGTTGGCCGCCACATAAAGGGTGCCTGGGTTATGAATGGATTCATCAATGATGCTCACCCTTGAAAATTTAGGAAGCTCAGTGGGGGTGATATCCGTCCAGTTTGTTCCACCATCACGGGTTATGTGGATTTTTCCATCGTCCGATCCCGCCCAAATGGTGTTGATGTCATGATGGGAAGGCGCCAAGGCAAATACGGTGGCGTAGATCTCAGGGCCGTTCATGTCCATGGTAATGCCCCCTCCTGTTTTGCCCAAGGTCTCTGGGTCCGCATAGGTAAGGTCTGGACTGATTTTTTCCCAGGTCTGTCCGTCATTGGTGGTTTTCCAAACATGTTGGGAGCAGGTGTACATAACGTTGGGGTCCTTGGGTGCAAACATAATGGGGAATGTCCATTGCCAACGCTCGGGAAGGGCACTGGCAGGTTCTCCGGAAAAGAACCTTGGATACACCTGAATATCCCTGGTCTGTCCATTGCTGCGGTCGTATCGGGTGAGCAGGGCCCCTTGGCTTCCTGCGTAAAAAACATCTGGATTTGTGGGACTTTGGGTAATCCACCCACTTTCGCCACCGCCTACGGCATAATACCATCCATGGTTGGCCCCCATTCTAGCTTGCATAAAATCCCATCCATCGCTGGGCATGGCCAAAGTAGTATTGTCCTGTTGCGCCCCTACCACATGATAGGGAACATCACTGGTGGCCATCACATGATAAAACTGCGAGGTGGGAAAATCCTGTTCGGTCCATGTTTTCCCGCCATTGATGCTGACATTGCCCCCGCCATCATTGGAACTGATCATTCGCTCCGGGTTGTTGGGGTCGATCCACAGATCATGGTTATCGCCATGGGGCACTTCAATTTCAATTTTGAATGTTTTTCCACCGTCCGTGGATTTAAAGAAATCCACATTCAACCCGTAGACCACATCCTTGTCCTTGGGGTCGGCATAGATTCGCGAATAATAAAAGGCCCTCTGTCTTAGTTTACGTTCGTTATTGGTGAGTTCCCAAGTCTTTCCAGCATCATCCGACCGAAAGACACCACCTTCGTTGGCCTCCACAACGGCCCAGACCCTGTTGGAATCAACAGGTGAAACCGTTACCCCAATTTTACCGATAGGACCTTTGGGCATTCCTGGATTCTTGGTGAGGTCGGTCCAAGTTTCCCCGCCGTCCGTGGATTTCCACAATTTGCAATTCGGACCTCCACCCCACATTTTCCATGCTTTGCGGTATACTTGCCAAGTACTGGCGTATAGTGTGTTCGGGTTATTTCGGTCTATGATCAAGTCGGCAGCTCCGGCCTTATCACTGACATATAGTACTTTTTTCCAAGTCTCCCCACCATCTGTGCTTTTGAATACCCCTCGTTCCTCATTGTCTCCATAAGGGTGGCCCAGTGCGGCCACATAAACAATATTCTCGTTGGTGGGGTGTACGCGTATTCTGGAAATGGCCTGGGTTTCCTCTAGTCCCAAATGGGACCATGTTTTTCCGCCATCCGTGGTTTTGTATACGCCATCCCCTTGGGTGATGCTACCTCGAAGCTGGGTCTCTCCCATGCCAATATAGACCACATCGGGATTGGTCTCCGAAACGGCCACAGCGCCAACGGAAGAGCTCGTCACTTGACCATCGGTAACACAGGACCATGTGTTTCCACCATCAATGGTTTTCCATAAACCACCTCCCGTAGCGCCGAAATAATATTCGTTGGGCCGGGTAGGACTCCCAGCACAGCCAAGAGATCTTCCACCTCTATCGGGGCCAATGTTTCGCCATTTGAATCCACTGTAGAAGCTGGTGTCAACGGCCATGTTTTGTGCTTGAATAAAAAATGAGGGGATCAAAAGGGCAAAAAGCAGCCCTATACGCAAGGAGGTTGGTTGCATTTTCATAGTATCAGTTCTGGAGTTGATATATTAGTCGTATCCTAATGTACTGAATCTTTTTGAATCACTCATGGGGTTGGTTTCCAAAAGGATGTGTCACAAATTCTCCAGAATCAACCCGTAGTCGTACTGTAAATCCTCGTGGAGGGTTAGCAATTTTTTCTTGATGTATTCCAACTGCCTTTGGTACAAATTGTGCATAGCCGTGTTGCGATGGATGGACGGGGTGAATGCGTTCAGTTTTTCGCAAAAGTAGAGGAGGAGTTCAACTTCGGTCTCTTTTTTATTGGAGTAGCGACTATATTTTTTGATGGTCCGCAGGATTTTACGGATACTTTTTTTGATGTAGAAAAAGCTCTTGGTATTGATTTCCCCAAACAATTCATCCACCTCTTGTTTGATGGACTCCACATAACCACTTTCGTTCTCGGCCTCGAACAAAAGATAGGTAAGCAGTTCTTTATTTTCTTTTTTGAAGCGGGCCAATCGGAGACAAAGCTGCAACACTTCGTCTGGCGACCTATACTGGAGTTCCTTTTTCAATTGGACAATGGTAGATGCTTTCATAGGGTCAACTTCTTAGGTAGGATGCCCCGTTTACATCGATAATGGTGCCGGAGGAATAAGCGGCACCCTCCGATGCCAAAAATAAAATGGCATGGGCCACTTCCTCGGGCTGGGCCATTCGTTTAAAGGGGGATTCGCGCAGCAAATTTTCCCTCTCCTCTGGGGTAAGGGTCTTGGCAGCCATTTCGGTTTCGGTAAACCCCGGGGCCACCACTCCAACATAAATGTTGTGGGGCGCCAACTTCTTGGCCAGGGACTGGCTCATGGCATTCAAAGCGGCTTTGCTGGCCCCATAGGCCGGTTTGGTGGGTTCGCCCCTAAAGGCGCCCCGGGAAGAAACATTGACTATATGGCCTCCGCCAGATTTCATCATGGATTGGGCTGCCCAATAGCAGAGGTTGGCTACTGCAAAAAGATTGGTTTCGAACGTTTTTTCCCAGGCATGGGTCCAATGCTCAAAATCCACTTGGTCTATTTCATGAAAAATGGAAATGCCGGCATTGTTCACCAACACATCCAGATGGCCATACGCTTTCACGAAGTCCTCGATCAGGGCTTGGGTTTCCTCTTTTTGGGAAATGTCCCGCTTAAAGAGTTGATGGCCTTTGCCGGGCAATTCCTTTAAAGTGTGTTTGGCAGCTTCATCATTACTTCTGTAATTAAGGCCTACGTTGGCCCCGTTTTGGGCAAAGGCAAGGGCCGTGGCCCTTCCAATACCGCGGGATGATCCGGTGATCAATATGTTCTTGCCTGTAAAATTGCTTGCTTGCATTTGAATATCAATTTAATACCGCTATGAATTTACCTCCATGTCATTGACCCTAAAGATAGGGAGTTGTACAGTTTTAATAGGATGTTGGGACAAAGTAGTTAAATAGGAAACCCAAACGGGAGTTGTGGCCGCATTGAATTCTCCATTGAATTGCGCTATCTTTAAAAACTTCAAAAAGTAATGCAATGAAAACATTTTTCCGTTTGTTGTTTTTGGTATTCGCCGTTCAGGTTGCCATGGCCCAAAAGCAAAGCTTTTCCTATCTCGATATTTTTGACCTCCAATATGTGTCCGATCCACAAATCTCCCCAAATGGCGAATGGGTGGTATACCGCCGTATGGGCTTGGACATTATGAAGGATGCCGAAACGGGCAACCTTTGGTTGATAAAAGCAGATGGAAGTCAAAACCAAAAGCTCACTTCTCGAGAGATGAACGAAAGCAGTCCGCGATGGTCGCCCAATGGAGACCGTATTGTCTTTGCGAGCAGTACCGACGAGGGTTCCGAAATCTATATGTATTGGGTTGCCTCGGGAAGAGTGGCCAAGCTTACCCAATTGCCCTTTAGCCCAAGTTCATTGACTTGGTCCCCAGATGGAAAGCAATTGGCCTTTTCCATGAACGTGCCCCAAGCACCTCCAGTGATCGCCAAAATTCCGGCCAAGCCCAAAGGAGCCAAATGGCAAGATACGCCCCGGATTACGGATCGGGTCTACCATGAAGCAGATGGTAGGGGCTATATCGAACCAGGGTTCAACCATATTTTTACCATTCCCGCAAACGGTGGGGCACCTCGCCAGATAACTTCTGGGGATTGGCACCACAGGGGAAACCTTTCATGGGGCAAGGATGGGTCAAAGATTTATTTTTCGGCCAATAGGGTAGCTGATTGGGAATACCGTTTTCGAAATAGCGAGATTTATTCGGTGGATGTGGAAACTGGTGAAATCGTGACCTTGACAGACCGCAATGGTCCTGACCATGATCCCCAAGTATCCCCAGATGGAAAAAGTATTGCCTATGTGGGGTATGAAGACAAGATACAGACCTACCAAGTCCGAAAATTGCACATCATGAATGTTGATGGGAGCAACAAAAGGGTCATTGCCAAGGATTTTGACCGATCTATTGCAGATATCCAGTGGAACGCCAAAGGAGATGGAGTCTACATATACTATGACGATAAAGGAAATGGAAAGGTTGGTCTGATTTCCCTTAATGGAAAGATGACCAAGTTGGTGGACAATGTGGGTGGAACTACCTTGGGTCGACCTTATTCTGGGGGTTCATACAGTGTTTCCGACAATGGAACGATTGCCTACACCCAAACACAACCAGAGTATCCTTCGGATTTGGCCATTCTGGGACCAAAGGCAAAGAACCCTGTCCGGGTCACCCGTTTAAATGATGCCTTGCTCAACTACAGGGAACTGGGAAGGGTAGAGGAGGTTTGGTACAAATCGTCCGTGGATGGCCGCGACATTCAAGGGTGGGTGGTATATCCTCCCAATTACGATCCAAACAAGAAATATCCTTTTATGGTAGAGAACCATGGTGGTCCGATTGCCAATTATGGGGACCGATTTTCCGCTGAAATGCAGTTGTTTGCGGCAGCTGGCTATGTAGTCTTTTATCCCAATCCAAGAGGAAGTACAAGCTACGGCGAGGAATTTGGGAACCTACTATACAACAATTACCCTGGAGACGATTACCATGATGTGATGGATGGTGTGGACCATTGCATCCAAAAGGGTATTGCCCGTGAAGACCAATTGTTTGTGACCGGGGGAAGTGCCGGGGGGATCATGTCGGCATGGATGATCGGCAAGAACAATCGATTTGAGGCCGCTGCGGTAATAAAGCCCGTGATGAACTGGATCAGTAAAACCCTTACCGCTGACAACTATTTTTATTATGCTGAGAATCGGTACCCGGGGCAACCTTGGGAAAATTTTGAGGGCTATTGGAAATTTTCGCCCATTTCCCTCGTTGGAAATGTACAGACCCCTACCATGGTCATGGTGGGCATGGAAGATTTACGAACACCGCCCAGCGAGGCCAAGCAACTATACCATGCGCTCAAACTGCGCAAGATCGAGACCGTTTTGGTCGAAGTTCCCGGGGCAAGCCATGGCATTGCCGGAAAGCCCAGTAATCTCATGACCAAAGTGGCCCATATTGTGGCTTGGTTTGATAAGTACAGAACGGATAAGAAGGATGAACAGAAATAAAAGACATTGGCTTTGGAACGTATTGATCGTTCTTACTTTGGTGGCCTGTACCCTTGCCTTTGTGGCCCATTACAAGAATTGGCAGAAAATCGAGGAGGGAGAGTTTCGCATTTTTTCAGGAATCTATTACCAAAGGATTCCAATTGCCGATATGGACAGCATCATGTTGGTGGATAAATTGCCCGAAATGGAACGTTCTTCCGGATTTTCATGGATGGCGAAGGAGAAAGGGGTGTTCAACGATTCCATTACCCAGACCAAGGTCTATGTTTTTGTGGATGACCTGAGACAGCAAAAGGTGCGATTGGTGCACCACGATTCCCTGAAAATGTATTTCAACCTACAGGACAGTCTCGAAACCCAAAAAATATATACTATTTTGCAATCAGAATTGACGGACAACCTCAAAGAACCAAAATGATTTTTTTAATCGTACATGGTATGCAACCCACTAATTGTCCCAATTTACTATGAAACTGATTTTTTTAACGCTCGTGTTGGCCCCGATATCCCTTTTTTCGCAAAACACGATTTCAGTACACATTAAAAATGTGGATTCCACCAAAGGCCACGTAAATGTGGCGGTGTACAACTCGGATGATTCTTTTTTATCGTTTGATGAGGTCCTTACAACCGAAACGGCGCCCGCCCATGAAGGCGTGGTAAGCTTGAAGATACAAGATCTGCCCATGGGCGAATATGCATTGGCCGTTTTCCATGATGAAAATTCCAACGGAAAATTGGATACCAATTGGCTGGGCATTCCAAAGGAAAAAGTGGCTTTTTCCAAGGCCAAGATGAAAGCGTTCGGCCCGCCCAAATACAAGGAGTGTGCCTTTAAGGTCACTTCAGATTATGAGATCAGTATTGATCTTTGACCAAAAAAACTATTAGAATGGAAACCATTTTTCTCACCCAGCTGATGGGGGCACTCTATGGATTATTGGCCGTTGTTTTTGGTGCCTTTGGCGCCCATGCCCTTAAAAAGAAATTAACCCCTGAACTACTCCATAGTTTTGAGACAGGGGTCAAATATCAAATGTACCATGCCATTGTGCTGTTGGTTTTGGGTTTTAATCTGGGTTTTGACCAAGCGTTGGATTCGGCCATCGCCAACTGTTTTATTTTTGGCACTCTTTTGTTTTCCTTTAGCATTTATGCCCTCTGTCTGAGTGCCGCCAAAGGAAAAAAGCTTCGTTTTTTGGGTCCGGTCACCCCTATTGGGGGATTACTCTTGGTTGTGGGCTGGGCCTTGTTGCTCTACAAGTTTGTATCGCCAATATTTTAAGGGATCAGTCAACCGTGACGGGAATGATTTCCGGATAGAACCATGGCGTATGCTGATTGGTCACCGCGGTCCATTTCCAGCCCTCTTTTTTCTTATGGGCGTTCAAGGTCATCAGTCCAATCTCCTTAAAAGTGGTATCCGAAGGGATTTCCTTTTTGTACCAGAACATTTTCCAGGAATAGTATGCCAGTGCGTTTTGGGAATCCAATAGTCGTATTTTGGGTTTTCCAACCTCATAGTAATACGCCAAGGAGTCATTGCCCATCATCATGCCATGAAACTTTTCAAGTTCCTCTCTTCCTTCAAAATAATACCCTTGCGAATTGATCCATGTGGCATCCTCGGTAAATCTGTCCATGGCCAAGGCCATGTCTTTTTGGATCATGGCCCTCTCCCGTTCCGCGACCATCTGGATCAACTCCAAGGAATCCTGCTCACGGGTATTGGTAAGAGGCACAGTTTCATTTTGATTTTGACAGGATAGGACCGTTCCGCCAATCCAGAGCAATCCCAAATAGAAAATCTTCATGATCTAAAGCCTTAAATACATATTCCCGTTGATGGTGTTCAAACGAAGCCGATGGGTGGCGTCGTCAAATTTGCCTTCCACCTTTTGGCCTACGTGCCGGTCCGTCACTTGCAATTCCAGATGTTCATCGGCATAAATATTGCCATGAATGGTTTCGGCCACCAGACGGGAGTTTTTCATCACTAGGTCAATTTCACCATTGATGGTCTTCAGGTTCATATCACCAGCATATTTTTTGATTTCAATATTCCCATTGATAAGATCAGCGGTAAAGTCTCCCTCAATAAGGTCGGCATTTAGGTTCCCGTTTATGCTACTCACTTTGAAAATGGCATTCTTGGGAACGTAGAGCACATAGTTGAACCGATAGGTCTCATGCGTATGGTAATAGCGCCGTTCCCCTTCCGGCCGGTTTTGGTTCCACTCGTCATAGAAGGCGTCAAAAACATCCTGCGGGTTGGAAGTAATGGTAATGGAACTGTTGCCCTCATCGATGTCCAATTTATAGTTATCCAAATATTTTCCGTCTTCCGTGGTGATGTCCGCCTTAAAATACACCGAGGACTTTTCCCAAGTCTTGACTTCGATTTTATAGGCAAACTTCACATCCAATTCTATGAATTGATTGGCATAGGGAATGGTTTTCTCAATGATTTTCTGTGCATTGAGGGACAGGCACAGGAAGCCCATCAATACTAGGGTCGTTACATTTTTCATGAGGATTCGTTTTTAAGATGATGGATTGAATTATTGTTTTCTTAGGTAGATGTTGCCATTGGTGGATTTTAGGGAGATGTTCACGCCGCCATTGTTTATGGCTGCATTGACTTTACGGCCTGAAACGGATTTAAGCCCATCCTTTTCTTCGCGTTTTAGATCAAAATTGGTGTAGATGTCCCCGTTTACAGAACTTAGGGAAAGGTCTGCGGGGGTGTTTCCCGGCATGGTGACGTCCACAGCGCCATTGGTGGAATAAATGGAAATGGGGGAACTTTGCTTTACGGCCCCAAACTCCACAGTGACTTCACCATTTAAGGTATTGGCGGTAACTGGACCATTCACATCCAAAATTTCAATACTGCCATTGAGTTGGGCATCAGCCTCTATTTCGCCCGCGAAACCATTAATTTCTATGTTTCCGTTCCAGGTACTCTTTACGGCCACATTTTGGTTTTTGGGTAAAAAGATCTCGGCACCTTCAGATTTTCTCAAGTTTTTTACGATCAAGGTGTTCCCATCCTGTACCACATAAAACCCGACCTCGGTATTGTCGTTTCCGCCTTCTCCCACTAGGCGGAGCCCTTTCGCGCGTTCTGAAACCTCATGCCGGTCACCGGCTTTGATCAATATCTCATTGGACGTGTATGTTCTAACTACAATATCCGCCTTGGATTCGATCTTCACCCATTCTATCCCGTTGAGGGATTTGGTGTAATCGTTTTGTGCGTGGGCCATGGCACTTAGAATAAGGGCCGTGAAAAGGAGTGTCATTTTTTTCATGATTTTCGTTTTTTGATGTTTATGTTATTTTGGGTAATACAGCTTTGATCTGATCTTTGATAAAAGGCTGTGTGTCTTCCTGCTCCAATAGTTTTTTCATGGGAGCAATCGCTTTTTTCTCCTGTATCTGTACCAACATCTCAATGATGCCAATCTGGATGCTGGGGTTTTTTTCCTTTCCAAGGGCCTCGATGAAGACATTTTTTACGGTATCCGATGCGGTGAATTTTGAAAGGGCCTCAAAAGCAGTAAGACGCACATTGTCATTTTCATCATGGAGCAATCGATTGGCCAACGCCTGTATGATGGCTTCATCCGGATGTTCAAACTCTTCAATATAATTGACGCCTTGTATGCGTTTGCTGGCGGATTGGTTTTCCATCAAGGAAAGCATGGCGGTCTGTTTCATTTGTAGGGTTTCGTCCTTTAAAATGGCCATGTCTCTATCCACCTTTCGCTGTTGAAAGAGGCTTCCCATTTGAAAAGAAGCCACCAAAAGGGCTATACTGGCCGCTACTTTGAGCAGATTGGTGGCCCAATTGGATTTTTTCTTCGGTACCAACGGAACCACTTTTCCCAGATTCTCTTTTTCGGCTTCCAAGGCTTCCTCAAATTGGTTCTTGAGTCGATCTGTGGGTACTTCGAAAGTGTCATCTTCAAAAGCCTTGAACAGCGTTTTCATCTCTTCCAGTTCTTTTTGACAGTCAGGGCACTGGGATAGATGCTCTTCTGCCTTTTTCTGGGTATTTTTATCAAGAGTACCATCCAAATAGGCCGGAATCAAGTCCGAAATGTGATTATTCTTCATGGCTATAAACTTTCTAAATAAATTTTCTTCAACTTTTTAAGAATACGACAGATCTTGGTCTTCATTGCTCCGGGGGTGCTTCCCATGATTTCCGCCAGCTCTTCATACCGTATTTCCTTGAATCGGTTCAGGATGACCAGCTCACGATCTTCAGGATCCAACTGGTTAAGGGCTTGTTGCAATCGGGAATAATCTTCCACATCTTCATTTTCTTCCTTATCGGATTTGTACTCAAGAACCTCCAAACCATCGTGATGCTTGTGGTTTCTTGAAAAATGACTTTTCAGACTGTTCCGGGCTATGGTGAACAGCCAGGAAACGAATGAGCCATTGTTATAGGAACTCCTATATTTGATGAGCTTGTAAAAAACATCTTGGGTCAAATCCTCGCTCAACATGCTATCGCCGGACATCTTGTACAAAAAATTGTACACGTGTTTGTGATGTCGGTCAAAAAGGACCTTGAGCATATCCAAATTGCCCTCGGCAACCTTTTGCATCAGTATTTCATCTGAAAGCGCTTTCAATAGCTGTTTTTGGTTGTTGTTTATCCTATATAGTCAAGAAATTGAAAAAGGTTACAGTTGGGAAGAAAAAAATGAATGGAAGGGATTATTCGATGGTTTTGATCTTGATGACACCACTGGCACCCCTTGAGCCATATTCCGCTGTTTCAGCACCGGTCAAGGCCTCAATGCTCTCGACCATAAAGCTGTTGACCAATTGGTCCACGGACCTAAATGAGTTGCCAACAATATATCCGTTGAGAACATATAAGGGTTCCGTGACTTGTTGACCGAAGACCTGATTGGAGGCTTTGACAAAATAGGGCACCCCATTTCTTAAGGTAACCCCGGGCAATTGCCGGATACGCTGAAGTAGACTGATGTTTCCTTTGTTCCGTTGCTCAAGCTCTTTGGCAATTTCTGGATTGTAACCTGTGCTTTTGGATCCTGAACAGCTTCCCAAGTAGAAAACAAGGAACAAAACACCGAGGGTAAATAGCTGTTTCATAGTGGCACAATTACCCTACAAGCTATTAATTTTTAGCGAATTAAGTCGAAGTTATCCGGAAAAATTGGACTGAGGAAATTTTATCCACAACCACAATTGTCCTGCCCGCAGGATTTGGAACCTTTCTTTTTGCCAAAAAGCATGGATTTGGGCAGGAGAAATTTCCAGACCAAATAACCCACGGCAAGGGCAACGATGACATAGACCATTAATTGCTGAAGTTCCATTAGCTAAGAATTTGATAGGCCACCATGGCAACAAGGTAGGCAAATATGCTCATAAAGGCCAATTGGTACAGGGGCCATTTCCATGAATTGGTCTCCCGTTTCACCACGGCCAAGGTGCTCATACATTGCATGGCAAAGGCATAAAAAAGCATCAGTGAAATTCCAGAAGCCAGATTGAACAGGGGTTTCCCCATTGGGCCCAATTCTGCTGCCATCCGATTTTTTATGGTTTCTTCCTCATCACTACCCACACTGTAAATGGTGGCAAGGGTGCCCACGAATACTTCCCTGGCGGCAAAGGACGTCAGTACCGCAATGCCAATTTTCCAGTCATAGCCCAAGGGCCTCACCAGGGGTTCAAAAGCCTTTCCAGCATAGCCGATGTAGGAATGCTCCAATTTATAACTGGCAATTTCCTGAGCTTTGGCCCTTTCCATCAGGTCTTGGGTCCTAATTTGGATGGAATCTTGCATAGCTTCGGAGGTTAGGCCAGCATGGTCGGTTGCCAAAGCCTGCTCATAAGTGTTGATGTTGTTTTGGATATAATTTTTGCTATACGTGCTAAGGCCTTCCTCTTCAATTCGGGTGTTCACAATTTGTTCCGCATCATGGAAATCATCCGAGAAACCATTCGACCCCAAAAACCAGAGTACAATGGAAATGGCCAGGATGATCTTTCCCGCACCGAACACAAAGCTTTTGGTTTTCTCCAATACGGTATAGCCCACATTTTTGATAAGGGGTAGGCGATAGGTGGGCATTTCCACCATAAAGAGCCCCCTGCTTTTTATCTTCAATATTTTATTCAGGACCATAGCAGAGAAAATCGCCATTCCAAAACCGATGAGGTAGAGCAACATCAAGGTCAATGCCTGATAACTTACACCCAAAATACTTCCCTCGGGGATAACAAGGGCGATTAGGATAAGGTACACAGGCAATCGCGCCGAACAGGTGGTAAACGGGGTTACCAGAATAGTGATGAGACGTTCTTTCCAGTTTTCTATGGTCCGGGTGGCCATTACCGCTGGGATGGCACAGGCGGTTCCAGAAATTAGCGGGACCACACTTTTGCCGCTCAGCCCGAACGGGCGCATCAAACGGTCCATTAGAAAGACCACTCGGCTCATGTACCCTGATTCTTCCAACAATGAAATGAACAGGAACAGGAAGGCAATCTGAGGAACGAAAATGACGATTCCACCTATTCCAGCCAAGATTCCTTCGGCCAACAAGTCGGTGAGGACCCCTGGAGGCAAAGTATTTTTGATCCATTCGGCAGCCATGGAGAATTGCTCGTCAATGATATCTTGGGGATAGGAACTCCATTCAAAAATGGCTTGAAAAATCAATAGCAAAATGGCAAAGAAAATCAGATAGCCAAAAACCTTGTGGGTAAGCACCTTATCTATGGAGGCACGAAGTCCCTTGGCGGCCAAGAAATCTACCTTGTAGGTCTCTTTTAGCGCATTGTTGATGAACTGGTAGCGCAACACGGTCTCCTTGTGCTGTAGTTTTTTGAGTTCGTCCTTGGACTTGGTGGAAAATGAGGTGACATCCTCTATTCGTTTTTTCTCTATGGGCATAAAGTTGACATCCTGGGTGATGACCAACCATAATTTGTAAAGATCCTCGTTGGGGAATGCTTTCTGCAATCTTCCAAAATAGTCCGGGGCAATCCGTGTGGTGTCTATATTGGGGGATGTGGATAGGCTTTTGTAATCCGCAATAAGCTCCTTTAAGCGATCAATGCCATTGCCTTTTCGGGTACTTACCAAAGCAATTTTGGCATCCAGTTTTTTCTCCATTGCCGCAACATCCAATGAAATCCCTTTTCTGGACATGCGATCGGCCATATTGATGACCAAGATGGCCGGAATCCTAAGATCTTTGATCTGGGTGAATAGTAGGAGGTTCCTTTTAAGGTTTTCCACATCGCTGATCACCACGGCGACATCCGGATAATTTTTGTCGTTCTTGTTGAGCAAAAGTTCCACCGCCACGCTTTCGTCTAAGGAAGTGGTATTGAGGCTGTAGGTGCCGGGAAGATCCAGAATATGGGCCTTTACACCTCTGGGGAGTTTGCAGATGCCCTCTTTCTTTTCTACGGTAATGCCCGGATAATTGCCCACCTTTTGCTTAAGGCCCGTCAATTGGTTAAAAACAGAGGTCTTTCCGGTATTGGGATTGCCAATCAGGGCAACATTGATGTTTTTGCTCATAGGGCCTTCGTATCTTCAATAATATCCAACTCAATGCATTGGGCCAATGATCGTCTTATGGCGATGTGGCTTCCGCTTAGATTGATGTAGATGGGATCTTTTAACGGGGCAACCTGTACCAGTTCCACTATATTTCCGGGCAAGCATCCCAATTCCAAAAGTTTTATGGGGAGGATATGTTCCGAAAAATCCTTGATCACTCCTTTTTGCCCATGCACAAGATCCGCAACTGTAGCCACTATATTTATTTAGATTGATTTTAAGTAACAGCAAAAATACATAAAAAACATATAAAGCCGTAACCGAACGGCGAGTAAGGCTTTGGTTCTATTCTGTGTAGCTGTCTTTCAGGGTTTTAAGGTCCTCGAGCAATTTGTCAATTTCCTTTCTGTTGGTGCCATCATAAAAGCCCCTGATCCTACGCTCTTTGTCCACAAGGATAAAATTTTCGGTATGGATCATATCGTAGGGGCCGCCATCTCCATCGGTCTTTACGGCCAAATACGATTTTCTGGCCAACTCATAAATTTGTTTCTTATCGCCCGTGACCAAATTCCACTTGTTATCCACGACCCCTTTTTCCAGGGCGTATTTTTTTAATTGGGGAACGGAATCTATCACTGGAGTCACGGAATGGGACAGCAACATGACATCATCATCGTCCAAAATGGCATCTTGGATTTCGGTCATGTTTTTGGTCATTATGGGGCAAATGGTAGGGCATGTGGTAAAAAAGAAATCGGCCACATAGATTTTATCCTTGTAATTGTCTTGGGTGATGGTTTCCCCGTTTTGGTTGACCAGTTCAAAATCAGCAATTTTATGGTACTTCTTTTTGTAGTGTAAAGTGCTATCCACCAAAGAAGGGTCCACCATGGAAGGTTGGTACACCGGGAGCAGCTTTTGGGGCTGTAGGGCATTGTAAAATAGATAGATGATCACTGCGGAAAGTGCCAAGAGGACAGCTCCAAAGAACTTGTATTTTGAAAAGAAAGACAACATACTTGCAAAATTACGGCTGATGGGAGGATTCTTCAAGTTGAAAACAAGTTTTTGGTGCTAAATCTTTCTTAAAACAAAGCTCTGTTCACCATGCTGTTTTCATATCACTAGGTAAAAGGTTACTTTTGTGGGTTTTAACAAAACACTTCGGATGAGTCCCATACTTATAAAGACAATTCAATTCTTTCTTAGCCTGTCCTTACTCATTGTGCTTCATGAGCTTGGGCACTTTATTCCCGCTAAGATTTTTAAGACACGGGTTGAAAAATTCTACCTCTTTTTTGATGTGAAGTTTTCCCTTTTCAAGAAGAAAATAGGAGAGACTGTATACGGTATCGGATGGTTGCCCTTGGGAGGCTATGTGAAGATTTCCGGGATGATCGATGAAAGTATGGACACCGAGCAGATGAAGGAAGAGCCCAAGCCTTGGGAATTCCGGAGCAAACCGGCCTGGCAACGGTTGATCATTATGTTGGGAGGAGTCACCGTCAACTTTATTCTGGCTGTGGTCATCTACATTGGCATGGCATATTCCTATGGCAGGCAATACATTCCTATCGATAGCCTTAAGGATGGGGTTTGGGTAACCGAAAAAACCATTGGGGACAAACTGGGAATCGAGACAGGTGACAAGATAGTTGCTGTGGATGGCAATGAATTGGAATCCTTTGACAGTGTTTTTGGGGAATTGATCAACGGGAACAGTATTACCATTATTCGAGATGGTGAGCGCATTGAAAAGGAAATCCCGATCGATTTTATTTCCACCTTACTGGATGACGAGGACAAACTTCGCTTTTTGAGTGTTAGGGTTCCCTTTGTGGTGAACAAGGTGCCCAAAACCTCACACAACAAAGAAGCTGGATTCAAGCCCAAGGATAAATTTTTGGCCGTTAACGGCCAAGAAGCTGTATACAGGGACCAGGTAATTGCTTTTCTAGAGAAAAATAAGGGTAAGGATATCAATATCACCTTGCAGCGACAAGATGGTTCACAAGATCAGGTTACGGCCCATGTAAATGCCGAAGGTATGTTGGGATTGGAAGTTGGGGGGTATACCATGGAAGATCTTGAGGAGCAAGGATATTTTAAGATCAATACCGAGGAATATACCTTTATGGAAGCCATTCCTGCGGGGATAGACAAGGGGGTAACCACCTTGTCCAGCTATGTAAAACAGCTAAAGAAGATATTTAACCCCGAAACTGGGGCCTACAAGGGAGTGGGAGGTTTTGCGGCTATCGGCAGCCTGTTCCCCGATACGTGGAACTGGGCCACATTCTGGTCTACCACCGCATTTATATCCATTATGTTGGCCTTTATGAACATCTTGCCCATACCGGCACTGGATGGGGGACATGTGGCATTCCTATTGTATGAAATGGTTACGGGACGCAAGCCCAGTGACAAGTTTTTGGAGTATGCACAGATGGTCGGGTTCTTCTTGTTGATCGCATTATTGTTGTTTGCCAACGGGAATGATTTGTATAAATGGCTTTTTAAATAGAAAAGCGATTTTTTTCTTTGTACGGTATTAAAGAATCTGCTATATTTGCACCCGCTTAAGGTAAAATATTCCTCCTTAGCTCAGTTGGTTAGAGCATCTGACTGTTAATCAGAGGGTCCTTGGTTCGAGCCCAAGAGGGGGAGCAGACACAGCAAGGCTTCAGAGAAATTCACACTCTGGAGCCTTTTTCATTTGCACGCAATTTGCACGCGGGTTGAAAAAAATATAGTTTGGACCCAAACTTTAACATTTCGGTCTAAAATTTTCTAGAATAATTTGAGATTTGTCCCAAATACTTACCCTTAACTTTTGCACATGGTTCCTGTTCCAATTTTATAGTGTTCGGGAAGAAAAGCGTGAAATAAAATTGGAATAGGGTGTAACCTACTTTAATAATTCTTTACTTGTACGCTTAATTTGCTTTTAGAGGAGGGAAATAGTTTTTAAAAAGTCAAAATACTAGCCCATTTTAAAACATACATAATAAATACTGTTGCAGCAGAACTAACAAATATTGAGCTTTGCCAAAAATAAAGTTTGTTACCATATACCCTTAACCACTTTTTGCCAAATGCTTTTCTCACATAGCCATTCATGCTTTTATAGTAAAGAAAATTAATTGCAATAAAAATCAATAATGCTATTGTTATAATCCAGGAGCTTTCCATAAGTCGAATCTTAATTATGTTCAATTATTACATTCAGTGTGCTGTTTGGTTATGTCAGAGCACTATCCTGCACAAAAACAATAAACCTCTATGAATGAGTCTAAAATTCTAATTATCAGCAAATTTTTCTGTCAGTAGATTTCTGAAATCTGTTATGCCTTAATCAATTTAAAAACCGTTTCAATCGCATCGTCTCCGTTTTTCAATTTAGTTTCAATATCTTGAATAAACAAATTTTCTTCTACTGGATAGTTTATTTCTATATCGGGTGAAACACCAATTCCTTCATAACAATTACCTTCATTATCTTCATAAATTTCATTTGATAAATACAAATCCCACCCATTTGGTAATTTTTTTTCAAGGACATCGGAGAAAATCCCCTTAGTATTTGACCCTATCCGTTGGATGTTTTTTATAGACATTGAACTCAGTACAAGTATTTCGGGTGCACTCGATGTTTGATGGCTGGTTAATAGAAACACTGGTTTTTGGTATGTATTATTTGAAGGTTTAATTGTGAAAAATTGTTGCTCTGTAAAGGCATCATATTTTTTTGCTTTTTTACTGAACACCGTTGTTTCTTTCTCGATAAAATGTCTCAAAACTTCCAATGCAACAAAATCGTATCCTCCCGTATTAAACCTTAAATCTAGAATCATGGCATCTGTGTCCTTAAACTTTTGAATTATAGAATCCAAAAATTGACTAATTCCCTTGACCTCATCTTCTTGATAATTTGGATTTGAGCCAGATTCTTTTAAATAGGCAAACAGATAATCATATCCCGACAAGCTGTCCGAAACCTTATAATCACCAAAAAAAATCATGTTGTTCAATTGAACATAACCGACATTATTTCTTGTAAGTCCATAATTTATCAGTCTATGACCATTAAGACTTCTACCATATTTTACCGGTTCCTTTACATAAATATTTAAGATTCTCTCCCCCAAGTCAGCCATTGATGGATGTTCTGAACCCGAATCTTCAACCTGTACATCCAACGTATCTTGATTATCTTCCATAATATCTTCAGATGCAATGACAGCTGTATGCTCATCACCGAGTTGTTCTATTATTTTACTAAAAACTTTAAATAAATCCTTGTCATTGGTATAGTTCTCATTTTTGAAACTATCATATACTTCTTGCCAGTTGGTTTTTCTTCGTTCAAAAAATGGATAATTATCATTTAACGTATGCCAAAAGACATCAAAGTTTAATTTCGGCTTTTTTAATCGTATAGAATCGCTTATTAATTTTTGTTTCGGAAGTTCTTTGATTCTGTGTAAGTGATACTCAGTTATACCAAGTTTTAGATTTAAAGAATTCGGATTGATCAGTTCAAATTTTCCAAGTTGTTTAATATTGTTTCTTGGGGTTTTATAATTAAGGAGACAAGAAATTTTTGTTACATCATAGGTGCTTACTTCTCTATCCGAAATCTCGATTATTTTCCCATAACCATCCATTTCCCAAATCCCATTGAGTGATTGTCCGTCTATTTGGGTGAATGCCAAATGAAAATTTAATAACAGACCTGTTAAACAAAGTACTATCTTCATTTCTGAATTATTTTTCAATCCAAATGCTTCTAAACGTCACACAAACTATAAGCATTTCTTGGCTTGGCTTCTCTCCACTTCAAACCAAAATCTGAAGCATAAAAACCCTTCTTCTAATTTTGGCCCTTATTCCTCTTTGTGCATTGTTATCAGCTTCAAGTTTTAAGGCTATTAATTCCTCAATTTCCTTGGCTTCTTCAGATGTAAAAACGTGACCTGCCTTTCATCATTTCAGCAAAAGTTAGCTCCAAATATTTGCTGTTCCAGCATTATATACATTCACTTTACATAGAAATTTGTGCTCAATACTTTTAATGTGTTCTAAACCACCTTCAGAATACACTCCTATATAAACACTAAATAACTTTTCGCCTGATTGAGCCCCTCGTTTTGCTGCTTTATTTATTGCATCAATAATATGTTCATCATATTCCCCAAAACCGAATCCGAAAGTGATAAGTGAACCAGTTATCTTACATAAATTTTCATAGCAAAATGTCAAGTATCTGTTGTGATAAATATGCTTTAACTTTTCCTCGCCATCACCAGCTGTCACAAAGATTGGATAATCCTTTTTATCCATTCGCTCCTTAATATTGGTAAGTAGGTATTTACGATTTTTATAAACCTCTTTTTCTATTTCAGTTCCAGTATCAAAAATAGGTAAAGTCCCATGGACATGAAATACACTCTGCTCATCTTTATATTTACCCCAATACAAATCATCGTATTCAGGGTCATCTCCCGTTTTATGATAGCCAGGATTTAATAATTCCATACCAAATCCATCATTTGCTGTTTTTGATTCATTGCGCATTAACACCCAATACAATAACAAATCGTAATTTGTAGAGAATACTTTTTCTCCATTATCTAGATATGCACTAAGAAAATTAAAACAGGATTTACTCTTTTCTTCCGGCATTTCAAATACATGTTCTGGATGTAAAGAGCTTACGGCATCTATTAAGCTTTTTTGAAGAAGCTCATTAGCAGCTTGCAATTGTTTTACCAATTTGTCATTTCCTCCAAGAGCAATAGCGATTTCTATAAAATTATCAAGTTGACGCATGATTTGCTCAAAGTTTTTAGTGTTTATCACTTCAAACAACTTTGAAAGTACTGGGTCCTTCAATTTTTCAATAAAATCATATAATGCGTTATAGGAGAAAATATTTTTATCATAGGCCATGCTAAAACCATTCCCCATCAATAGATGTTTTGAACGTCTTTTTGTCTTTAAATCCTTAAGCACTTCATCATAAGTCCTTAACTGTTTAAACTCCAAATCTTGTATTACACTTTTTTTTGACATACTAACATTGATTAGCCAAGCCCAAAATTAAATTTTAGAAAAGTATAGTTTTTACTTGGTTTACCGTAAATATGGGGGGATTGTGTTAAATGTAAGAATTTTCGATAAACTGGAAAATGTAGGGTTCTGTAAATAGGTTAAATAATTTAATTCTAATTGTTGGAATGCTTTCGTTTTTGTTTTGCTTCGCAAAAGAAAAATGTAAAGCAAGAGGATAACAGGCTAACGCCATGTTACAGGCATTCATTTTTTATAAAACGTTCATATTTAAGAGATTATATTGTTTTTAAAGTGATTTGTGGGGTAATTTTTGAAATTTTTCACGGAAAAATGCCGCCAACTCAATAAAATCGACAAATTTTTCACGAAAAAATGGATAGAACAGATCAATTATGGATTCACCTATTTATTTAAAAGAGCGACCTGATTTTTTATCTCGCACAAAATATCAGTAGAGGTTATTTTAAGTTATATTGTTCCTTCAATTTCTCCCATTGCTCAGATAGGATTGGATTGAACTTCTTGTATAATGATTCACTAATCAATAGGTTAAATGTCGAGAGTGTTGTCTCATAATTTAAAACTGTCAGGATAATTTCAGGTTCTTTTTTAGAAGTAATTTCTTCTTCTTTCAAATCATTATACAGTCGGCAAAAACTGTCGAGAATATTTTTTACTCTTAGACAAAAAACAGAATGATTTACAGCATCTGAAATTAAGTAAATTGGCAAAGTCAGCTGTAGAACCATCGTTAAAACAGTATTGTAACCTTGAACAGCAAGCGTTAAAATTATTACTGCAACAATTAGATTTATTATCCATTTCTCTTTAAGCCCTTTAATTGCCAAATTATAGGTGAAATAACAACTCTCAAAGCTGTTAGCTCCCATTCTTAAAATACCATTTTCAATAGTATCATTATTATAATACTTGTTTGATTTATTGGAAGAATAGTTTGTGCCAAATGAATTGTCTACAAAGTCTGAGCGTTTGTCAAACGAAGTATGGAAAATTATGTAATTAACTGCAAACTTGAGAAGAGAAAATAAAACAATTACAACAGTGTTTGCATTACTTAGAATTTCCGCCCATTCTTTAAGGCTATCAACATATTTGTTAAAAATAAAATTGAGTAGAGTTAAGACTGCAGACAAAATCAGAATTTTGAATGCTATCGAATCAATTTTCTTTGCAAGATTAAATGATTCTCGTAAAGGATTGTAATATTCATTCATAGGAAGGAAATTTATCTCCAAAAATTATTTGCCAATTTTCGATTGCCTTTTCTTGATTCTTTTTTTCAATTTCAAAATCAAGAGCAATGCTTGCAGTGTCATAGCAATCCTTGGCTTTGTTTGAAATTCTATCCCTTTGTTCACTTGTAAGATTGTTTATATTGCCTTGTATTCCTTTTGGGTCTTGAACATCATAACGAATGTTAGAATACAAATAGTAAAAGAAATCTTTGATATTAATATCATTAAAATCGTTCTGACTTCCCTTTGATTTTACGAAGTTCAACACAAGAACTTCAAATAGGTATGAGCCAAGTTTAGGACTTGTAAAATTAGCATTCCAATATTTTAAAGTCCTAACTAATTGATACACTTTCCCACCGAAATTTTGATTTGTATCCTTGATATTGTCTTGATCTTTGATAGGATTTGAAGCCTTCCAATTACCACTTCCGTCTGGAATCAGATAAAAGTTATTTACAGTGTAGAAGCAAGGTACAATATCAAAACTCCAAGTATATGAAACTAAATTAAGTACAGCCGCTTCTTGGTTTCTTTTTATGTCTGCATTGGAATATTGAGAAACAGTTTCTAATGCTTTTACCAACTTGTTAACCACTTTTATTGAGTTTAAAGTGTAATCATCATTTGAAAGATTTTTTAAGCTGTCAATTGCGTTCTCTGTATGTATATAAAACTTTTTGTTATCATAATAGTCAATTTGATAATACGCATTACCCCCTCCTAAACAATACATAAGGTCAATGTCATCAAGAGGTCTTATTTTGGTATTTCTAGCGAAAGAGCCAAATTTTATATGCTTATCAGGATAATCATTTGGGAAGTCATCCACACTCTCAGGAAAAGACAAAAGTTGTGTAATTAGCCAATCTCGACTTTTCCTTGCATTGTCAGTGTTTTCCTTTATAAGATTTACTACATCTTTATTTAACTCTTCGAATGCTTGATTCACACTTTTTGCCATATTATACTGTGATTGTAAGTTTTTAAAATTTCTTTTAACCTATATATACTGAACTTTTTTGGGTAGATACTACCAATTTGGTTGACTATGCTCAAGGTTTAAATTTTAAACAAGGCATAGTTTTTTCTTGGCTCACTGAAAATTTGAGGGGGATGAAGTTAAATGTAAGAATTTTCTATAAATAAGAAAATGTGGAATCCCGTAAAGAGTTAAAATAATTTCATCCAATTCAAAAGTTGGATGCTTTCTTTTTTGTTTTGCTTGGCAAAAGAAAAATGTAAAGCAAGAGGATAGCGCGCAAGCGCGGCGCTATTGATTCATTTTCCTTCGGAAAATCACATTTTTAGGGTGTTTATCAAAAATATTGAATAATAGCAATTATGATGTTTTTGACTAAAAAATGCACCCATCCCAGTAAAATCAATGGATTTTTGACTAAAAAATTGCTTTTTGGAGTCTAGTTGAAGTGTCTAATGAAGACATTTATTTGCTTAATTAATTTTGTAGATAGATTTTCCATTTTTGATGAAAAAATGCTCTCAGCCCAGTAAAATCAATGAATTTTTGATGAAAAAATGATTATTTGCCGTTAGGGTCAAGCATGGATATGTCTTCATTTTTTTGACCATCTGAAATTCAAGGATTAATCCCATTTTTAGCGTAAAAATGCTCTTAGCCCAGTAAAATCAAGGAATTTTTAGCGTAAAAATCAGAAATCTGTTGCTTATTTCGGTCAAAAATGTTCTTGCTGTTCCTTAATCATTCCTCTCCTTTAGCTTTCTTTTCTTCCCGATAAAATAGGTTCAAATGGTCCATTAAAGCTTCTTCCCCGACCGGCATCAATCGGTTGGCAATGGTCAACGCCTGATGAATGAATTCCTCTTCATTCCTTTCCATGACATCATCGGAACCCAATTCGGGGTTTATTGCCCTCATGGAAAGATATATCAATGCGCGAACGGTCAGCAATAAATCGGCGTGGCCGTCAAGGTAAAAGAATGTTGGTTGGAACTTGCCCTTGAACCATGGATGGGGAACCAGTGTCGGGGTATGGTCGTTGCCGTGGAATCTTAAATGCTTTATGAGCTTTTCTTCGTTTGGGTTCATTGATTTATTTTTTATTTTCAAGTTCCGATAGTTTTTCATCCAGCTTGTCCATGAAGTACATTTGGCTATCTGGAAGAATGCTCAATACCAGTTCCAATACTTGGGTAACGCTGTCTTCTTTTGATGCATTTTTGTTATCAGGGGACAACATCATTCCCTCTCCATCAAGGGCGAAAACGCAGACTTCCAAAAGACTTATGATCTGCATCAAAAGATGGTTATTGTCCCTGACCTCAAAGGACACATAGTTACCCTTAGGGTCTATGGATTTTTTGTTCCCCAACAGTCCTGAAAGATTGTTCCTCAACTGTTGAATCTCTTCCAAGGTCTTTAGCTTTTTATTCTTCTTCATAGTATGCTATTTTGGATTCATGATTGTATTTCGGTTCCGAAAGCAGTTTGCTGATCTTATCTAGAAATCTCATTTCATCATGGGGTATCATATCCAATACATATCCAAGCACTTCACGTATATTATGCTCCGGTTCTGGAACCACCCGATTGGATAACATATCAGATTCCATTGCGGTAATACATACTTTTATCAAATTGGAAATCATGAACGAAGAGTCCAAATAGCCCTCTGTGGTGATGTCTATGGTCTTGTGTTCATTAATGGACATCAAAGTAATAAAGTGTTCTTCCTCCCAATCTTTCAGTTTTCCCCATAAGGATTCTTCAAGTTCATCCTCATTATTATTGGCTTCAATTTGGACTACATCGGTGGAATCTTTCACGCCCTCAATTCTATGTTTACAATGTGCATAGTGCCTCATATAAACGGCTTGCACCTTTTCAATAAATTCCCTTAGTTCGGATTGGATGGTCCGAGTCCGAGTTTTGTCTATTTCAAATTCATTGCCGTAACGTGCCACACTATAGGCATGTTCCAACAGCAGCAGCAGTTCGTTGTTGTCCAATTCCGATGTTTTGGAAAACGGAACAATCGTTGGAAAGTAATGCTTGCAATAGTTGATATGGCTGATAATGCTATGGGTAACTTTACTTCTCCCAATGCACATCTGTTCGATGAAGCGGAAAGCTAGCTCAAAGGCTTGGTGCATGTTGAAAGTGGCAATGGCATAGTCCCTTTCCTTTATCAAGATGTCCGCAGTATTGGCAAAGGTTGTCACCTTCTTCATTTCCGAATCATAATTGCGGATGGTCCTTTTAATGATATTGGTCAGTGTCATTTCAGGATAGTCCAAAATGTTCGCCCCTTCCATACGGGCATATACCGTATCCCCAAGGCAACAATGTTCCAAGAAATAGAGTGACCCACGCGATAGACCAATCTCGGATTGTTCCTCGGTATAGACCCTAATCCTGAAATTGGGATGCTCTTTCCCAAGCTTTGATACCAACACCAGTATTTCATTTGGAATAGGGTCATTATCTACATCTGTAAAGAGTGTAAGGATATGATATGTAGTATCCCCCTCTATTTGTTTTCGTGAAAGAAAGATAGCATCAATAGTAATCACGTTCAGTATGCTGTCGATCAAATTGGAGAGTTCTTCCGCACTTTCAAAATTTTCAGGTATGTTTGTGTGATACTTCATGGGTTCGTGGTTTAAAGGGTTCGAGAATCACTGACCATATTAAGGCCACATTCCCATGTACCCCACCATAAACACTTGTACTTTATTCAAACTGTTTTGTATTTTACAATCGGATTATTGTACGAAACACCCTATATTTGAGATATGCAGACAAAGACCAAGAACAACCATATAGGTAGAAAGATCAGCAGAATCAGGGAACTCCGTGGGATGAAACAGGAAACCCTTGCAGAGGGACTGGGCATCAGCCAACAAGCCGTTTCCAACATTGAGAACAGCGAGAAGGTGGATGATGTGAAACTTGAAGAGATTGCCAAGGCTTTGGGGGTTACTAAAGAAGGTATTGAAAATTTTTCGGAGGAAGCCATTTTGAATATCATTGGTAATACTTACCATGTAGATAATTCTTCTGCTGTTAATTATGGTTGTACGTTCAATCCTTTGGATAAACTAATGGAAGCTCACGAAGAAAACAAGAAACTTTACGAGCGTCTTCTTCAAGCTGAAAAAGACAAGATTACCTATTTGGAAAAGCTGATCAAATAGATTGTTTTTAAACTGCGATTATTCCCACCCTTCATCGGCTCTTGTCAATTTGTAATATCTTTATATCATAGAACGGTAAAATATAGGCACATGAAAGTTCAATTTCGCACCAAAGATGAGGCCAATATGGAACAGGAAAGAGATTTCTTGGCACTTACCCCTATTGAGCGTGTTTACCGTTTCTTGGATCTGATGCAGCGCATCAACCGATTTCCCACAAAGGCCAAGCATGATGAGAATAAATTCATCATACAGATTACTACCGGGAAATGAGGCAATGGAAAGAGGATATCGACCTTTTCTTGGAAATGAC